>Ga0184623_10000424_pt1 | contig 17689 bp, 13 predicted proteins | sample PLM1_100_b1_FD_133138 | JGI IMG/M metagenome (GOLD analysis project Ga0184623, IMG submission 133138) | Groundwater sediment microbial communities from an aquifer in East River, Colorado, USA - PLM1_100_b1 | ecosystem: Environmental > Terrestrial > Soil > Riparian zone | place: USA: East River...
GCGTGGAGGCTGATCCCCGGCAGCAGCTGGCGCAACCGGCCAAGCTGACGATACTCGGGTCTGAAGTCGTGCCCCCACTGACTGATGCAGTGTGCTTCATCCACTGCGACGAAGCTGATACGGCACGACGACAGAAGCGCGAGAAAATTGGCGCTTCCTTCGCCCACCAGCCGTTCCGGTGAAACATAGAGCAGGCTGTAGCGTCCCGCGCGCAGCCCCGAGACGACGGCCGCCTTCTCGTCGGCGGCGAGCGAACTGTTGTAGAGCGCCGCCGGCACGCCGTTGCCCACCAGCGTGTCCACCTGATCTTTCATGAGAGAGATGAGGGGGGAGACGATCAGCGCGATGCCCGGCTGCACGACGGCAGGCGCCTGGAAGCAAAGCGACTTGCCGCCGCCGGTCGGAAGCACGACGATCGAATCGCGGCCCGCGAGGACGGCGTCCATCGCCTCACGTTGGAGCGGCCGGAAGGTCGTGTATCCCCAATAGCGCCCCATGGCGTCCTGAAGATGTGAGGGGCTCATCGCGCCACCTGCGCGGCGCCCCGTCCCGCCGCGCGACCCGTCGCCCACGCCCAGAGAAAGTTGTATCCGCCGATTGGGCCGAATGCGTCGAGCATTTCCCCACACAGAAACAGGCCCTTATGTCTCTTGCTCTCCATCGTCTTTGGGTCGATTTCCGACAGACTCACTCCCCCGCCGGTGACCTCGGCTTTCTTGTAGCCTTCGTCTCCTGTCCACGGCAGCACGCCGCGCACGAGAGTCTCGATCAAGCGGAGCCTCTCGTTGCGACTCAAGTTCGCGAGTGTGCGCCGAGGTTCCACGTCCGCGATCTGCAGCAGGGCTTCCGCGAGTCGATTCGGCAGCTCAGCGCTGAGCGCTCCCAGAACTGATTTGGAGCCTCGTGGCTGCAGCACCGATTCCCAGTCTTTGTCGCTGAGCTGCGCCCACCGCACAGCGATGCGCGCGGGTGAGTCGGTCTCTGTGCGGGAGCGCACGGCAACGTGCGACACGTCGAGCACCGCCGGACCACTATAGCCGCCGTGTGTGAAGAGGAATCCCCCCGTGGCGGTGGCCGCGATCGCGCCGGCGCGCGCTGTGAGCGTCACCGGCAGCGAGACGCCCGCGAGCTCTGCGAAGGGAGCTGGGCTGCCGGTTAGTGGGGTGAGAGCGGCGTAGGTCGGTCGCACAGTGTGCCCAAGTGTTTGAGTGATGCGGAGGCCGCCGCCGTCGCTTCCTGTCTTCGGCACAGAGAGACCCCCCGTGGCGACAATAACGGCGTCTGCGTGGAGGGCTGGAGTGCCATGGCAGTCTACTCGCCATCGGACCCCGCCCGCGGCGCGACCTTCCCGGTAGTGTGCCGGGTCGCACGGGGCGAAGCCGGTGACAACCGTATTCATCAGGAGTATCACCCCTCTGCGTCGCGCGAGCGCGAACAGTCTATCGCGCACATCCCTGGCGCTCTGCGATACCGGGAAGAGCTTCGCCGTTTCCGGCTCCTCCACCAGCGGGATTCCGGCCTCCTCTTCGAAGAAGGCGATCTGTTCGCGGAGGGGCCACGAGCGAATCATCCTGCGGAGCAGGTGAGGTGGAGAGTCGGTGACGAACCGGGATTCATCGACGCGTGCTGGCAGGATGTTACATCGGCCGCCGCCGCTGATCAGAATCTTGCGGCCACCGTCTTTCGTGCGCTCGAGCAGCAGGGTTTCGGCACCCGTGGATGCCGCACAGATCGCCGCCATCGTCCCAGCCGCGCCCGCGCCGATTACCACGACGCGCGGGTCTTTCATTGAATCGTGGGGCCCCTACCCCCAAGGCACCCCAACGCGGGTGCCACGTTGGGGACCCCGCCACGAGGCGGCTCATCATTGAATGGCGGGGAACCCCTACACCCCGCCAGGCGGCTACACTCGTGGGGCTCCAAGGCCCCACCTCACCTCGCTCGCCGCACGTCTTCGCTCTGTGCCCCGCGCCGCTCGCCGCGATCACACTGGTTCGCGCAGCTGACTCTGACTTTTCCGGTTGGCTCGCTTATAAGCGGTGATGGCCGCAATGATGTGACAGATCCAGCCGAGCGTTCCGCCCGAACCGATCCATAAACCTGGTGTGATGATCAGCCAGAGCACACCGCGCCAGAAGTCGCCATTGTAGAACTGGCCGACGCCGGGGATCACGAGGCTCATCACTGCAGCGAGCCCCGGGTCTTTCTGCGAAGCCATTACTTTGGTGATTCCTTTCTCGTGGCGGAACTCTCATCGGGCTCGGACCAGCTCGGCGTCGGTACATCCGTGTCCTTCAAACGTGCAGGCGCGTAGGAGCTCTCCACGTTGAATTCATCATGCTTATGGATTCCTTTGATGCCTGCAGCGGCAGCGCGCCTACCGGCCTCCAGGATGTTCCTGGCGGTCCGCTCAGACCCCTCGTAACATGCGTCTTCCCATTCCTGGTCCGGATTTCTGTCGCGGTCCCAAGTGAGGGCCATCTTCCAAATCTGAGTAAATACCGTTGGGTCATCGATGCTGGCTTCGTAGTACAGCGTGTCGGCGTCGGCCAGCGTCAAACGTTCGACCACTCGCATGGCATCGCTGTGGAATGACCCGTGCGAGTCAAACCAGGTCTTGTCGTTGTTATTGCTCGTCTCGATCACAAGCGTGTCGCCCTCCCAGTGCCCGCGCGAATCGCCGTTCCACAACTTGACGCTCGCCGGGAGATGCGGACGGCCGTCCAGAGGGATGATTCGAGTGCCGCGACCTGGGGAGAGGAACAGCACGTAACCCGGGAGCTGGCGAATCCGCGTTCCCCCCATCGTTTCGCGGGTCGGACCCATCAGCAGACACTTGGTCTCTGCGTCCAGGTGTTCCCATTTGGTGGGGGCATAGTCGTTGGCGAGATGCTCTAAACGTTTTGCCTCGGCCCACAGCTGATAAGGAATCTTCCCGCGCATGGGATCCACCAGCACATTACCTTGATGGTCCCGGATATCGTAACCGGCGCCTCTGGCCTGCTTGAGCACGGCGGTTGTCGGATCGAGGCCCTCTTCAATGCTGTGCGAATCGCCCCCAAGACGCCGGGCGATGCCCCAGGATCCTTCCAGATCTGGTTGCCCATCCGGGGTACGCCTGGGAGAAAACGCGTTAGCGGGCAGGGCACTCAGGTGGGGCTTGGGACGACGTGCCTGCTGCTCAGGGGTGTAAAGCTGGAGATTGACGATGTATTTCTGGCCGCCCAACCATTCGAGGCGCCGGTCGTTGGGCACAAACCCATTCAGCTCCGCTGTGATCTTATAGACTCCGGGGCGGAGAGAGGGAAGCTGAAAGTTACCGTCTGCATCAGTGACTACCCTGGCAGTGGCCCCCGATGACTCATGCACCACCTGCACGGTAGCGGCGCGGATTCCATTGTTCCCAGAGGCATCATAGATCGTACCGACCACCGTCACGTCCTGCGCCTGGCCGGCGACGGGCAGTGCGAGAAACGCGCCGATGGCAAGCACCGATCGGAAAGTGCGCTGAGTCACTTGGCCTTCCTCGCTTCTTCGTCTGCCTTCTCCAGTTCGTCGTATCTGTCCGGGTAGCATTCGTATTCCAGTAGTTGAAGATCTTTTTCCTGACGACGATAGACGGGCATGGTCATCTTCCACGGTCTTGTAAAAACCTTCGGGTCCTCAATAGAAACGTCGTAGTTGACAACATCCGGACTGGTGCGCGTAAAACGCTCGACCACATGCAACGCGTCGCTATGGAAGTTCCCTGCCCTGTCAAACCATGTCTGGTCATTGAAATTCGTCGTGTCGACCACAAGCGTATTCCCCTCCCAACGACCGAGCGAGTGACCCATCCAGAAATCGATCACGTTGGGATCGGGATGCGTACTCTTTCCATCCATGTAGATGAAGCGCGTGTAATGGAGATACTCGTAAACGATCGCCACCATGTCGGGGAATTGGAAGATCTGAAACGGAAAGGAGAGATAGGTGATCCGTGGCACACCGGGCCGATAACATTTTGATAACGGATCAGCGGTGAGGCGATTCTCAAAGTTTTCCTTCTTCCTGGCGGCCGCCCACGGCTGGTAGGGGATTTCGTTGCCCTCGACGACCCCGATGCCGGCGGGAACTCCCTTCTCGGCAGCGTGGGCCTGAATATCCCACTCGGCCGAGTTCAGCGCCTGCCAGATGCCCTGCAGGTCTGGCTGGCCGTCCTGTGTTCGTGGCGGGGTGTAACCCGACCCGCCTGCCCCTTGCGCTTGACCCGAAGCGGCCATGGGCGCGATCGCGACAGCCGTGATGGCCGCGACTGCCATCGTCAAGTCCTTCACCCAACTGCTCATCCGACGACCCCTCATTCCAAATGCAGACGAATAGACCGCGCACAGCCTATGGCTGGAGGGCTGGTCTATTTGTTTGAATCAGCTTGCTCTTCCGCCTGTTTCGCTCGGGTCGCATAAGGGGTATCGCCGGCCGAGCTGCCTACGAACAGCTTCCGCCCATCTGGCAGCCTGATATCCTCACCGTTTATGGTGGGCGAACCATTCTTGGCACGAAATCCACTGGCAATGATCTCCATCCCAATCGGCAATGTGTCCCTTGTCACACCTCGCCTGGCCAGAGCCAGCGGGCCGCCGGTCTCAATGGCCCAATTCACCACCTTGCCATCCGAACCTTTCACGTCGATGAAAATCCAGCCATGGGGATTCACCCGCTCGACTTTCGTGACCGTTCCCCTCAACGTGGCGGGCAGTTGTGCATCAAATTCCGCCGAGAACGAATGATGCGCCAACACGGGCACCGCCGCCAAAAGAAGACTGGCACCGACCACGATGCCGAATAGCTTCGTTCTCATCAGATTGCCTCCTCGGATTCTAACGGGAACTGCCGGGCGATCGACGTGCGAGCGCCGTGCGATCCACCGGCCTGCCGTTGACCCAGACAGCATCGATGTTCCGGGAGTTTCTGATATTCACCAGTGGATTTGCGTTCAGCACGAGGAAATTGGCCACTTTCCCGGGCGTCAACGTTCCGTGCGTCCTTTCCAGGCCCAGAAACTTCGCGCCGTTCGCGGTTGCGGCCTTGAGCACCTGCATCGGCGGAATTCCTCCCTTCACCAGCGTCTCCATTTCCCGATGCTCGGATTGCCCTGAGACGTTTTGTGGCTCTCCGGAGTCGCTCCCAATAGCGAACGTGATCCCCGCGGCCGCCATCTTCGCTGCCTGCCTCAGTGACAGCTCGTTGATCTCGTCCAGGTTTGTTGTGGCATAGATCTGGCCGGTTATTCCCGCTTCCCGCGCCGCAGCGATAATCTTGCGGGTATTTTCCAGATTGGAGTTGTCAGCAGCTCTCTCCTGGCGCTCGTGTTCGCGAACCGCCTGGAGCACACTGGGCGGGAACAGCAGCGGAAGTCTCGGGTCATCCAGGTAATCGATCGACGTGTTCGCTCTCAAGATGTCAAAGATCATCGTGACGTTGTGCTGCCTGGCGAGCCGAAGATACTCATCATCAACGGGTTGCTGGACAGTGTGGGTAATCGCGTCGATGCCGCGTCGCATCAACTCCTTTCCGTCCTCGAGAGAGAACGTGTGCACGACCGCCTTCTTTCGATACTTATGCGATTCGTCGATGATCGCTCCGTACACATCGGGCGTCAGCTTGGGCAGGGCGCGCGAATCGTCTACCCACAACTTGGTGAAGCTGATGGGGCCGAGATTCTTCTCCGCTTCCATTCGGACCATCGCGCGCGCCTCTTCGGGCGTTGTCGGCCGGTGCAGATCCGGATCCTCGGGGCGGTACTCTTTGACAGCATATCCCGTCCCCGCTGAGTAGATTTCGGCCCCTCCGACTCTGCCTGCCCGCTGCTCGAGCATGAAATCGATCATCGGCTGCTGATCGTAACCCAGCGAAATATTGTGGGTCACACCGTAATAAAGATAGGCATTCGCTGCGCGTTGGATCGATTCGCGCGACTGTGGAACGGCTCCAGGGCCCCACGCCATCACCTGCTTGTCAATCAAGGTGGGATAGAGGTCGGCGCGGTTTCGGCCGATGTGCGCGTGCAAGGCGATAATTCCGGGCATGATCGTCTTACCGGCTGCGTTGATCCGCTGCGCTCCGGCCGGAATTGGTACGCTGCCGCGCTTTCCGACGCTCCTGACCGTGCCATTGTCGATGACCATCACGGCATCTTGAATCGCCGCATCCGACACTCCATCAATGAGGGTCATTCCCTCGATGACCGTGGGATTCGCGTTGGCCGGGTAGTGCGCCAGACTCCCTTCGATTCTGGCCGTCGTCTGTGCGTGATAGGAACCCGCCCCCGCCGTGACCAACATCACGCCAAGGAGACATGAAAGTCTGCACCTGGTCACGAGCTTCTCCCTTCCCTCCGAAGCGTGTGCGGCCGCAATCACCGCTCCATCCCTTTCGCTTTGATCACCGGGACAGATGCAGGGGCCATCAGGAACGCAATCAGCTGGCGGGCCGCGTCGCCGTGCCTGGAGCTGGCGCTGACGCCCGCGATCATGACGACGAAGCTCTGGAGATCAGCCGGGAAGGTTCCGAGCAATTCGGCTCCGCGCACGGGCAGGATTTCGCTCACAGGGAGCACGCCGAGCTCCGCGTCGCCGTGGACGACGGCTTCGCTGACCTGCGCGCCGTTGGCCGTCAGCTTGATTTTGGATTTCAGATCGTCAGCGATCCCGAGTTTCTGGATGAGCGGAGCGAACGCCGTGCCGGCCGCGCCTTCTTTGGCGTACGCGATCGATTTCGCGTCGAGCAGCGCGCGTTTGAACGATTCAACCGTGCTGATATCGGGCTTCCTGGCGCCGGCGCGTATAACGATGCCCAGGCCGGAGCGGGCGATGACTGCACGCGTGTTGGGCACAATCTTGCCCCGTTTGATCACTTCGTCGAAAGGACCGGGCGTGAGCACGGCGACGTCGAAGGACTCACCGCCTTCGATCCGCTGCGCCATCACCGCGGCCAGACCGAACTCGATGACAACGTTGTTCTTCGTCGTCTGTTCGAATTTCGGAACCAGTTCCTCCATTACCGTCTTCAGGGCGGTGGAGCAGAGAACTTTGATCTCCGCCGCGTCGGCCACGCTGGCCTGAGCCAGGATGCCCACGAGTGCGAGCCGCACGGCCGTTGAAAAGAGACGTTCGATCTTCATGGCACCCTTCCTGTCGCGAGCTGGGACACGTTGCCGTGACGTATGAGGAGCGCAGCGTCGCGCAGCCGCGGATCAGACCTCTCCGTTTGAAAACTTATATCCCGAATCCGCGAGCCGCCGTCGCGCAATCTGGTGCTCCGCATCTGAAAACAGTGCGCGCCAGGGCTCACGAAGAATCAGCGCTTCCACGGTCAAATCCAAACGCCCGCAACGCCACAGTTCAGCGTAGTTGTCCGACATACTCGGAAGCAGGCGCCTGACGGTCTCGACACCCTTGTGCTCGTGGAGCATTTTCAGAAATCCAGTCGCGTTGTACCCGCACTCGTCTCGCACGCGCGTGTAGATCCTGAACATCGTTTCGTCGAATTCGAGCCGCAGGGCGAACGTATTTCCGCTCACAAGCATTGACCTGAGGGCAGCATTCTTTTAGGCCTCCTCAAGATAGCATGCGTGGCACAGAGTTCCTTCAAACTAGAAGCTAGAAGGTAGAATCTAGAAAGTGGGTTCTCCTGCTCCGTCGTTTCCAGTTTTTAGTTTCTAGAGCTGGTTTCATAACCGGTAGAGGCGGGTCTTCAGACCCGCCTGACGATCCTCCCTGCCTCTGTGGTGAGGGGCTTAGGCCTGCTATGAGGTGGCTCGGTGACTCGGAGCCGCCAGCGCCAGCAATCCTCCCACCACCAGTGAGGCTGCAAGGGCGACCAATGCGCCCGCGAAGCTTTGGGTCGCGTTTCTGATCAGCCCGATGCCGTAGGGCCCGAGAAATCCCCCCAGATTGCCGATCGAGTTGATGAGCGCGATGCCCGCCGCCGCGCCGGCGCCTCGAAGCATCGCGGTCGGCATCGCCCAGAACGGGGGCATTGCGGCAAAGATGCCGAGCGCAGCGATCGAGATGGCCGCGAGCGCCGGAGCGGGTGACCTGGTCACCGCGCTCAGGAGGAACCCTGCCGCGCCGATGAAGGCTGACCCTGCCACGTGCCATCGGCGTTCCCCGGTCGAATCGGAGTGGCGTCCGACGAACACCATACCGATCGCGGCCACCACGTATGGCAGCGCGGACAGTACGCCGATCGTGAAGTCGGGCAATCCCGAAAGTCCCTGCAGAATCGTCGGCAGCCAGAAGCTGATGCCGTAGAGAGCCGAGACGATGCCGAAGTATGAGAGGCTGAACAGCCAGATGCGACCGCTCGCGAAGGCGGCTCGCACAGTGCGGTGACTGCCCTCGCCTCGCTCGGCGTCGGTGCGTACACGTTCGACTAAGAATGTTCGCTCGGCTGGCGTGAGCCAACGGGCATCGGCCGGGCCGTCTGGCAGGTAGAGCAGAACGACAATCCCGAGCAGCACTGCCGGAAGTCCTTCCAGCAGAAACAGCCACTGCCATCCCGCCAATCCGCCAACGCCTGTCATCGTCAGCAGCGCACCCGAAATGGGACCGCCAACCACACCCGCCAGCGCGACCGCCGTCATGAACAGCGAGATGGCGCTCGCACGCTCGCGGCTGGGGAACCAGTATGTCAAATACAGAATCATTCCCGGAAAGAACCCCGCCTCGGCCAGACCGAGGAGAAAGCGCAGCGCATAGAAGCTGGCGGGGCCGCGCACGAACATCATCGCGGCCGAGATGATGCCCCACGTGATCATGATTCGCGCGATCCACACGCGCGCGCCCACACGCTCCATGATCAGATTGCTCGGCACTTCGAAGAGAAAATAGCCGATGAAAAAGATCCCGGCGCCGAACCCGTACACGGCCGGGCTCAGGCCAAGGTCGCGATTCATCTGCAGCGCCGCGAAGCCGATATTGATTCGGTCGAGATACGAGACGATGTAGAGCAGGAACATGAAAGGGATGAGCCGCCGGCGGACTCGCGCCAGAAGCGCCGATTCGGACAGCTGCGGGTTCACGCTCGTCTGGCGCGGTCGGGCGTTAGGCATCAACCCTAACAGTCTGCCTCGCCTTCGAATGTCGATACATTTGCGATTTGCCCAAGTCTACCGGATCGCTCAGGACTCGCGCTCATTGTAAAAGGACCAGTAGCGAAGCTGCGCCTCAAAACGGCGAGGACCAAGCGGCCGCGGCGGACCTTCGCTCCTACAGCTGGTTTCAAAACCTCTCGTAGTGTCCGGCTTTAGCCGGCTTTAGCCGGACTTTGCCGGTTTTTGAACCCGTCTGTAGGGACGGGCAGAATCTGCATCGGTGCCACGCCGAACGCGTTGCCGTTTCTGCGTCACGGTTGGCGGTCAGCCCTCAAAGAGCCCGAGAAAAAGAGGTGTTGGGGGCGAGGCACACATCGTGCTGATGACGTCCGACGATGGTAGACTCGCGGGAAAGCGGAGCGATGGCCGACAGAATTGACGACCCCACGGGGCGTGTTCAGGCAGTCGAGGAGAAGGTGGACCAGCTGTCCGCAACGGTGGACCAGCTGTCCGCAACGGTGGACCAGCTGTCGACGTCGGTGGACCGACGGTTTGACGCGGTGGATGCGGCCTTCCTCGAACAGCGGCAGTACACTGAGTTCTGCTACTCGCGACTCGAAGCCAAGATGGACGCCGGCTTCGCCAAGACAGACGCCGGCTTCGCAAAGACAGACGCCGGCTTCGGCCGCTTGGAGCGCAAGCTGGACCAGTTCATCGACGTGCAGCTCCAGACGAACCGACTCGTGGACCGCCGCTTGCGCGCGCTGGAGGAGCAGCGTCCTTCGCCCGATTCGCCGCCGTAACGACGGAGATGATTCTCAGCGCTCTCGCGACTGCAGCTTCGCCAGCAGGTGCAGGATTTCCAGGTACAGCCACACCAGGGTCACCAGCAGGCCGAACGCGCCGTACCACTCCATGTACTTGGGCGCGCCTCGCTCCACTCCCTGTTCGATGAAGTCGAAGTCCAGGACAAGATTGAGGGCCGCGATCACCACCACGAACAGACTGAACAGGATCCCGAAGGTCCCACTGGAGTGAATCCGCGGCACGCTCACGCCGAAGAAACCGAGGATGAAGCTCAGGAGGTACAGCAGTGCGATCCCGCCCGTCGCGGCCACCACGCCGAGCTTGAAGTTCTCCGTGGCCTTGATCACGCCAGACCGATAGGCCAGGAGCAGCGCACCGAGCGTTCCAAAGTTGAGGAACACCGCCTGGCTGACGATTCCGGGATAGCGGGACTCGAACACCACCGAGATCCCACCGAGCGCGACGCCTTCCAGGGCCGCGTAGACCGGTGTCGTGTAGGGGGCCAGCGTCTGCTTGAAGACCGTGACCATGGCCATGACGAGCCCTGCCACGGCTGAAACCATAATCCAGGCCCCCAGGCTTGGATCGGCCGCGCCGCGGTTCCAGATGTAGCTGGCTGCCACGAGCAAAATGAAAAGTGAAATGGCCGTCTTGTTGACCGTGCCACCGAGCGTCATCTGTTCCGCACCGGGCACCGCCCGATACTTCGCGAACGTGTCAGCCTGCAGGGCCGGGTTACCGGACCGCATTGTCATCATGCCAGCCATCGTTAAAACCTCTCGTAGTGTCCGGCTGTAGCCGGACGTTGCGGACTTTAGAAGCTTTCGTAGTGTCCGGCTTCAGCCTGGCTTCAGCCGGACGTTGCGGGTTTTAAAACCAACTCGAATGTCTGTGTAGTATTGGCGATTTTCTGTACACATCAAAATAGGCTACGCGCGTGCGCCCGGAAGCGTCAGGCCCAGAGCCGGGTTCAAACTCTCGTAGTGTCCGGCTTCCGCCTTCGCGTGAAGCTGCCTTCGCTGAAGCTACGGCGGACCACCGTAGCCTTGCGCGAAGGTGGTCGGCGGACGGCCGGAGCCTCCGGCGGGGGCGGTTAGCCGGCCTTTGCCGGCGTTGAAACCATCTGTAGAATGGCGAGCTATGGGCGACGACAAAGGTCCGAAATCCTCGTATGAGCTTGCGATGGAACGGCTCCGGAAGAGCGACGAGGAGGCGGGTGTCGAGTGGCGGCCGGTGACCGAGGCGCAGAAGGCGGCGATCGCCGAGATCCGGAACTTCTACACGGCGAAGATCGCCGAGGTAGAGGTGTTGCACCAGGGGCGGTTGCGGACGACGGTGGACCCCGGCGAACGCGCCGCGCGCGAGGAGGAGTACCGCCGCGACCGCGAGCGGCTCTCATCCGAGCGGGACGCGAAAATCGAGAAGGCCCGTCGCGGCGAAGACTAGGAGTAGCGCGACCGATTTAGGGTGTTGTGCGTCTGGGATTCTGACGCAACCGATAGAAGAGATTCGCTCCTCAGGCTGTCGAGGTCACGACGCTGCTATCGAGGGCGCCCGCAGGAGAGAAGGCGCGCGCTGGCTTCACGTGCTACCGCGCGGCCGCAACGAGACTCGGCGGCAGCCGGAAGACGGGTCGTGGGGGTCGGGGCTTCGATCCGCGAGTCGCTGAGGAGATCTCCCGTGAAGCGTGGGGCGCCGTGAAAGGCGAGCGCGTACGCTCCGACGATCACGAACTCAACGCCATGGGCAGTCAAGGACGCGATGAACTCGTCGAAGTCTGGCGCCAGGTCCATGGAACTGTCTCCGAAGGAACTCGACGGCGGCGATGCGCTCCGCGGGAGGCCGCGTCAGCCAGTAGCGAAGGGTCGGACGCGTCCGCTCTTCCTGTTCGAATGAGGTCACGCGAATGACGCGCTTTAGTTCGGGTGCCATGAGATGCTGTTAGTGTACTGCGTTGGTGAGATCAACCACAACGGAGTCTACATCACCGACCGAGCAGAGTACTCAACCATTCAAGTCCGCCTATGGACAATTCGCCTCTTACAGGGGCTCTTATAGATGCAAAAGGAATAATGAGACTGGTGATTGACAGGCCGATGTGACCGCCGCTGCGTACAAACCTAACTGTCGCCTGTAGGCGACCTCGCTCGAGCGAAGTTCTTCCTCTGTTTTGAAATCGACGAGTATCCACTGGCCGTTTTCGGCGAACGCAAGATCAATAACACCCTCGAGAAGTCCACCGTCTCTCTCGCGCCAGGCGATCGGCACTTCGCGGCGACACTGACCGGATTTGGCAGCTTCTCGCGCGCGCTGGACAAGCGGGTGCGCAAGCACAGTCTCCACAACTTCTCCCGCAGATTCCACTTCGTCGTCTGTCGCCCCCAGCGTTCGTCCCTGGGTCGCTGTCAGGCGGTTCACGACATCACTGTCCCCATCGAGAGGGACCGTAGCAAGCACAGAGTGGACGAGCGTCCCGAACCGCGGGCCGGACGGGCGGTTTGCGGCGCGGGGAAGCTCGATGATTTCAACAGGCGGCAGCTCGAGGTCTGGCGCCTCATCAGCTGCAGTCCTCGCCCACTGAGTGACGGTCCGCACCGCAATTCCTGGCTGCGAGCCTGCGGCGACTGTGGCCTCGCGGCGCGTGCGCCAAGAGTTGTATTCAGCCAGGCCGGCTTGGACGATGTCGGGCGCGACGTCCTTGACGATCAGTTCGGGACGACGAATGCCGAGCGGTGCCTCGGCATCGAGCGTCAGAGCGTGGGGATCCCACCAGACGACGCTGTGACCCTGGTCCGACTGACCGCCTCCGCCAAGACTGCGGTTACCCGAAGCGTTGAACGCGTGCAGACCTGGACAAACAGTGCCCGTTCCGGCAGGGTCGCCGTTGGGGCGAATGAGAACCGAGTCCTTCGATTGAAACTCAGGACAACCGGCAGCACGGGTTTGCTGGCGTCTCGCGTCGGGCGGAGGATAGATGACCGTATTCAGCGGCTCGAGCCAACCCTCCCTCTCCTCATCCCCGACCGCCGGAACAACCAGCAGATCACGTGCTCGCGTAGCAGCCACATACGCCACCCGCACACCTTCCGCATCTTCGCGCTGCAGCTCCTCGGGTTCGTGCTGAACCAGATCGTGAGGTGAACATCCGGCGAGACGGATGGCACAGACCCGACTATCGGAATCGATGTATCGGCTGGCTGCGGCGGCATGAAGCCTGGCTGTCATGTCAGCCAGGATGACGACGGGGAATTCGAGCCCCTTGGCTTTGTGCACGGTCATCAACCGAACGCCATCGCTGCCTTCCTCGAGAATGGGCGCCTCCCCGGCCTCACCGCTCTCGGCCTGTTCACGCAGCTCGTCGATAAACCCTCGAAACGAAATGCCCCCTTCTGCCTCGTACCGACGGGCGAGCTCGGCGACGTGAAGAACGTTCGCAAGCACTTGCTCGCCTCCGTGCTCGAGCGCAAACCGCACGTGGGCCCGGGTAGCATCGAGCAGCCGGGAAATAGTCGCCGCGACGGGGACATAGTTCCGAGATCGATGGAGGGACTGCAGCAATCGAAGTGCGTCAACGACTGGAGCGAACCGCGTGACGTCGGTCCGGCTACCCGCCTCCGCTTCCGGGCGACGCTCGGAAGCTTCGGCGAGGCCTGGCCGAAGCGCGTTAGGAACGCGTGAAGGCTGGAAGCCGGACACTACCGTTGGGGACGATTCCGACTCGGCCTTTTGAAACTCCTTCGGGAGGCGAAACGGATGGAAGTGCTTGAACCGATCGCGGTACTCCAGCAATTCCTCGTCGCCAATTGCGAACAATGCGCCCCTCAACGTTGCAAACACCGACAGCTCATCGTCGGGCCACTCGATAGCGGCAAGCGCTGCCCGCAGGGACTCGATCTCCGCGCGATTGCGGAACGACCTGCCACCAATCAAAAGATGCAGGATGCCGCGCGCTTCAAGGGCCTCGACGTACGGCCGCGTGATGTCGTCCCCGTAGCTGACGAAGCGGCGAAACAGCAGACACACGTGGCGCGCCTGGATCGGAACAAACTTTTCCTTCTCGCCGGCAGACTCGTGCCCTGGCACGGCGTGAGCCACTGGGCGTTCGGCGACCTTCCAGCCGCTCTCCCGGATGAGCCATTCGATAAATGCGCCGACAGCACCGGGAAACGATTCCTCGATGGCGGTATTAGCAATTCGCTGCGTGCCGTAAGGCCTGGGAACGGGCAGCACGACGACCGATGGCTGTTCGGAGAAGTCGGCGCGAAACGGCTCGAGCGGCACGTAGCCAGCCTGGAGCGCGCCGTCATTGCCGGTCATCGCAGGCTCGAACGCGGCATTGATCACCCGCTGAATGTTCGAGCGCGCGCGGAAGCTGGTGCTCAGCGTCACGCGCTTCGCCCCGGCAGCCTGCAACATCTGATAGACGCTGCGGTAGATCCCTACGTCGGCACGCCGGAATCGATAAATCGACTGCTTGGGGTCGCCGACGATGAACAGCTTGCCGGGTAGAGGACGGACCTGACGCCAATCGGTCACGGAGGGATCGTCGGCGGCGAGAAGCAAGAGGACCTCCGCTTGAAGCGGATCAGTGTCCTGAAATTCGTCGACAAAGATGCGCTTGAAGCGCTTCTGGAAGCTTCGCCGTACATCAGCGTCGTCACGAATGAGATCCCTGGCTTTAAGAAGGAGGTCGAGGAAATCGAGGGCGCCCGCCGTGGCTTTGGCATCTTGATAGAGATCTACGCAGCCGCGGAGCTCTTGATGCAGCAGCGCGGCGAGATCGGAATTGGCGTCGGCTTCGAAACGGGTCAGCGCATTCTGCACATCCTCCCGTGTACGCCACACGTCGGCACGCTCCACGCCAGGCCGATAGGTCCTGCCGCTCCCCTTGCGTGCGCGCTGAAACTGGCGATTGCGCACGAGCTCGATTAACGCGGCTTCCAGCCGATTGTAATCGCGCGGCGCTACGGCTTCGGTTCGCCGGATGTCTTCACTGAGCTGCCTCGCCGGTCTGGCATCCTGATACAGGGTGTCGTTGAGATACGCCGGGTCGCGCAAGAGCTCCGCGAATGCGTGCAACTGCTGAACAAGCACATCGATGTTCGCCTCTGGATCGAATGGCGTTCGATGCCAGGCGCCATCAAAATCGCGCCATTGAACAAGGTCCCATCCCGCGCGCCGCAGCCGATCAATCGGACCATCGTCGTGGTCGGAAAGAGAACCAAACCCACCAAAGCTCGGACGCCGCAGCGACCGCTGAATACCTTCCGGTGGAGCAACGAGCTGTTCCTGAAACCACAGGTCGAAGGCGGCGCCGTACATCCGGACCGCTTGCGTCTCGGTGAGGACAACAAAGAGCGGATCGACGCCGGCCTCGACGGGGCGTTCCCGAAGAAGATCCGCACAGAATCCGTGAATCGTACTGACTTGCGCTTCCTCGAGCCTGCCGAGGGCTTGATCGAGCCGCTCGCGTTCCTGCGAGCCGTCAGCCGCTGACCTTCTCGCATCTTCCAGCGCCTCGCGGAGACGCAGCTTCAGCTCCCCTGCCGCCTTCTCGGTAAACGTGACGGCAACAATTTCGTTCACTTCGGCGCGCCCGGTTTCGATGACTCTGACGATGCGCCTTATCAGCTCGGTGGTCTTGCCGGTCCCGGCGGCTGCTTCGACGACGAGCGTGTCGTCGAGCGCGCGAGTGATCTGATCGCGGTCGCGTTGATCGGCAAGCGGCGTGGCGGTGCTCATGGACGATCTCTCAGTTCGAGCAAGTCGCGAAGCAGATCGTGCGACTTGCGCCGCACGCGGCGCTGCTGATCGGGGCCACAGACGGGAAAGAAGTCACACATCGCGCACGCCCGTTCGGCGGGCGCCGGCGCAAGCATCCCCAGCTCGACAGCACGGTCGACGATCTCCAGCACCTCGATGCCCATTCTTCGGGTGCGCTCGTTGATTGGCACGTTGTGTTCGGTGAAGCCGCCCGCGGTCGTGCAGTACGAGAACCGGCCGCTCTCGACGGTACAGGTGGTCGCCGCCTCGATAGCGAGGCTATAGATGACCGGCTGGAGCTGGGTCCCATGGCCGGTAATGGCACCCCGTTCGGAGCGATTTTTCGAGGTCTTGTGGTCGGTCACTCTCAGGATGTGAGTGCCAGGTTTCCGCTCGACCAAATCGACGGAGCCCCTCAAGATGAAACGGCCGTCGACGCTGACTGGATCAGGAAGGCTATTCGGATCGTGGCCGGGCTGGTCCGGCAGGCCGAACGCAAACTCGAACAGCCACGGTTCCCACGCCGTCGTCGATGCCAGGTCGCGCACCCACACCTGCAGATCCGTCCGGATGTTAGCGATCTCGTCCTGCCAGACTCGCTCGACAGCCGGTGCAAGAAGCTCGTGGTACACGCCCGACACGCGCGTCAGCGTTTCGTCCAGCAGCGTGAGGACCGTGTCGAGCGCGGCATTTTTGATAGGCAGCATGTTCGATCGTTGAAGGGCTCGGAAAAACTCGGCTTGGACCTCGTGGAAAAAGCTGCCCTTCGTCAACGGATCCATGCGCTGGAGCGGCTCTGGTTCTTCGAGCGGCGCCAGGCGATACATGGCCGAGAGGAAGAATCGGTAGGGACAATAGGCGTACTGCTGCAGCGCAGACACTGAGTAGGGCCGCGCCCCCAACCGTTGTGTCTGGAGAAAAGGTCGCGTCAGGTCTGTGACGCGGACCAGACCGTCAAGGTGTGACCACCTGTTCTGCGCGCGCGCCCAGCGTTCGGTGACCGACCGGCGCAGACAATCGTTCAGACGGAGCATGTATTGGGCGCGCCCCTTCACGTCGCCCTCGCTCCTCATGAGCGCCCGCAGCACAGAGAGGTCGTGCTCGACGTCGTCAATGGCCTCTTGCGCGCGTACCGGTGCGGGCCACGCCAGGCTCGCATCCGATTCCTCCGCGGCCTCGCGCGCGAGAGTCTGATAGTCGGGGACGCGGCCGGTGACAGCGCGCATGACTTCGAGCACATAGAACGACGGGACGCGCGCCCTCGCCTCGGCCGTGTCGATCCGAGGGAACGACACATACAGGCGCTCGGTGGCGGCGCTGACGGCAAGACGCAACAGCAGCCGCTCGAGCTCGGAGCGGTCGTCCTGCCGGACCAGGTCGCGTCCGACTTCGCGACGCAAATCGTCCAGCAGGAGCGGGTCCTCACGTAACTTTTGAGGAAAGAGACGCTCCGCCAGGCCAGGCACGAACACGACCCGGAACGCACGGCCTCGCGCCTGATGCGGACTGCCGACAAACACGCTGCCGTATCTGTGAGCGGGCGGCTCGATCTCCAGCGAGAGCAGACGATCGGCCAGGACGTCGCGGACTTCGAGCAGTGCGACGGGCCCAACCGCAGCCATTGGGCGCAAATCCGCCAATATGCGCAGCACGTGCTCCGGCCGGCGAAGCACGCGCGGCGCAAAGCCTTGCAGACGCTCGATCCAGTCGCCCCAGGCGGCGCGATCGGGCCAGGCGCTCATGTTTTCCATGAGCGGAAGCGCGAACCCTCGCAGGTGCTCGAGGTTCTGCAGCTCACGTTCGAAGTGCGCAATTCGAGGCGAGTCGGGATCATCCGCCTTCAGTTCGCGAATCTTGAGCCGATACTCTTCCGCCAGTCCGCTGAGCCGCCGCGCCCAACGGTCGCTGCCCCCGATCACCGCGGATTCGACGAGCAGGCTCTCCCACTTCCATGGCGCGCGGAGCGTGCCGGCGACGACCGCGGTGTCGGTGTCTGGCTCCGACGATCCCTGTTCGTTTTGATCGTCAGCGGGCTCGTCATCA
>Ga0184623_10000425_pt1 | contig 17684 bp, 13 predicted proteins | sample PLM1_100_b1_FD_133138 | JGI IMG/M metagenome (GOLD analysis project Ga0184623, IMG submission 133138) | Groundwater sediment microbial communities from an aquifer in East River, Colorado, USA - PLM1_100_b1 | ecosystem: Environmental > Terrestrial > Soil > Riparian zone | place: USA: East River...
CGGCAACCTGCCGGAGTCGGAGTCGGAGGCATGACCAGCCCGACGACGGCCGATGGTGGTGCCGCGCCCGCCTGGCAGGCAATCCTGGCGCTGACGGCGATGGAGCTGCGGCTCGCGCTCCGGCGGGGCGAGACGCTCGTCGCGACCGCGGTCCTGCCGGTTGTCGTGCTCGTCTTCTTCAGCTCCGTGTCGATCCTCCCGGTCGACGTGGCCCGGCCGGTCGACTTCCTGCTGCCCGGGTCGATCTCCTTCGCGATCGTCGCCACGAGCCTGGTCAGCCACGGCATTACGACTGCGTACGACCGGTTCTACGGCGTCCTGAAGCGGCTCGGCGGCTCACCCCTGTCCCGCGCCGAGTTGATCGCCGCGAAGATCCTTGCCGTGCTCGTCGTCGAGGCCGTCCAGGTCTCGGTACTCGTCGGCGCGGCGTCGGTGCTGCTCGGGTGGAGCGCCCCGGCGGGAGCGTCCGTCGGTCTCCTCGTCGTCGCCGTCCTGCTGGGGACGGTGGCCCTCGCGGGCGCCGGACTCGTGCTCGCGGGCACGCTCCGGGCCGAGACGATGCTCGCGGTCGCGAACATCCTGTTGGTTGCGAGCCTGATCCTCGGCGGGGTCGTCCTGCCGATCTCGGAGCTCCCAGCGCCTTTGGCGGCCATCGCCGAAGCGCTGCCGGCGGCCGCGCTCAGCGACGCCTTGCAGATCGCGCTCGGCGCAACGGGCGACGCCGCGGGTTCCCTCACTCTTCTGGCCGGCTGGGGAGTGGCCAGTGTCGGCCTCGCGGTCGCCACGTTCCGCTGGGAATAGATCCGGAAAAAGGAGAACCCCGGCTGGTCGGGGCCGGGGTTCAGATGTATGCGGCTTGGTTGCGGGGAGAGGATTCGAACCTCTGACCTTCGGGTTATGAGCCCGACGAGCTGCCGCTGCTCCACCCCGCGACCTACAACGTTACCCTCGCGAGGCCATTCGGTCAAACGAGATCCTTCGGTGGGTCAGTCCGACGGTGAAAAGAACGGACCCTCGTCCGTGTCGCAAGACACCATCGATTCCGAGGAATACTGGCAGGCAGCAAGGATCGGCAGACCTTCCGCACGTTCAAGGTACGCCGCCCATTCGGCGGTGCGATATGCCGGATCGACCGACGTCGCCCATTCGGGTGGCGCAGCGCGAATGTCGATTGCTGTCAGCCGACCGGTGAATGTCGGCGGAAGAGCCAGCTCAGGAAAGGACGCGATCGTTGCCTCGGTGTCCTCGCATCGTTGCTCGTCGACGAGGAGGCTGCAGGTGACGATCGGCTTGCTGACGGCCGATACCTGCCACAGCACGACGGCGGCGCTGACTACCAAGAGCAGGGCCAATCCCGCAAGTCCAACCGTCCTCTGTCGCATGCGGAGCAGGCTAGCGCTAGTACAGGGTCCCCGTAGTCAACCAAACTAAGGGCGCCGCAAACGAGGGCCGAGTGACCACAGGGGCCGAAATCATCGTCCTGACGATCCTCATCATCCCAATCGTGGCGGCCTTTGCCATCGTTCGCCGCGAACGGATTGAGGGACCAGACCGACCCAAGCGTCCATTCTGGGTGACCCTCGGCCTCGCGATGGTGATTGCGATTCCGTTGTGGGCGCTTACGTCGATCCTGCTGCGCAATCTCCTCGGCTAATCGATCATCCTCCTCCCGGATCCTGACACTGGTCCGGTACCTGCCCTGTGAATCCTGATCCATTACCGCCATACGCCACCCCGGGTAGCACTAGGGATCAGTTGTGGATCGACCTGAGCTGAATTGGCGCCATGCGCCACCGGGAGTGGCCTATGGGCCTGGATTCGGCCGGAATCGGGGCGGATCGGCGCCTCGGGCGCTGGCTAACGCCACCCTTAGTGGCGGATGGCGGTTTCGTAAAGTCGGCGACGCTGCCCTCCGCCGCAGCCATTCCCGCCCGCCCCGACAGGCATCGTCATTTGTCGACACGCGGGGTCGACTGACGTCGGGTGTCGTTCGCGGGGAAGGCGACGATCTTCTCGGAACTACCGGACGCCGGAGGCGGGGCCTCCAGGCCACGCTCGCCGATCTCCTCATGGATCGCTGAAAGGAATGGATCGTCCAATGTCCCACAGCCTGTCGTGGCGCCCGAAGGCCACGACCGCTCTCCTCGCGACACTCCTCCTGACGCCGGTGCTTGCCGGGCCAGTGGCGGCCGCAAACCCCACAATCCACGTCAACATCTCCGGCGACGCGATCGACGCCAACCCCGGCGACGGCGTCTGCGAGACGGCGGCCGGCAATGGCGTCTGCACCCTGCGCGCGGCCGTCATGGAGGCGAACGAACGCCCCGGCGCCGACACCATCCAGCTCTGGTCGGCGACCTACACACTCAAGATCCCGGCGGCGCTCAGTGAATCCGATGCGGCGTTCGGTGACCTGAACGTCTGGGAAGACCTCACCATCGTCGGGAAGGGCTTGGGCTTGACGACGATCGAAGCCAGCGCGACCAGCTGGCAGGACGCCACTTTCCGCGTCTTCGCGACCAACGGCCCCGATCCGATAGCCCTCCACCTTGCCTCGATGACGATCCGTCGCGGGAATTCCGGCCAACAAGGAGGCGGGGGGATCATGCTCAGCAACAGTAGCTCGAAACTCGTCCTCGACCATGTCCTGATGGAAGACAACCACTCTCTTTCGAACTCGGGTGGTGCGATCGACGGTGGCGGCAGCGCGATCTCGATCGTCCACAGCTGGTTCAAGGCAAACGTTGCCCAACAGGCTGGCGCGATCGAGAGTGGCGGTCCGCTCTCAATTTCCGACTCCAAGTTCGGCGGCAACGCAGCCGCCGACAGCGGCGGCGCGATCCGGATCGGTGGGCCGGTCGTCGGTTCGATCTCGCGGAGTGAGTTCATGGGGAACTTCAGCGGCCTGAACGCCGCCGATGCGACCATCCAAGTCGGACGCGGCGGTCCCGTCGAGAGCACCAAACTGACGATTACGAACAGCACGTTCTCGGAGAACAAGGGCGGCTCTACGCTGGCGACCTCCGGCCTCGAAGTTCAGGCTGTGCTCAAGAACGACACGATCGTGGGCAATGCCGGGATCAGCGTCCTGGGCAACGTCTCGCTCCTCGACACGATCGTCGCCGATTCCGGGGCCACGAACTGCGCCGGCAGCGTCCAGTCGCTGGGGCACAACCTCGTCGACGACGCAAGCTGCCCGATGCAGGCGAGCGACCTGCAGGCCGACCCGAAGCTGGGGCAGGGGGTCCTCGACTTCACTATCGCGCGGCCACCTCTCGCCGGGAGCCCGGCGATCGACGCTGGGGCGAATTGCACGACGATCGACCAGCATGGCGCCGCCCGACCGATTGACGGCAACAGCGATGGCCAGGCGACCTGCGACATCGGGGCGATCGAGGTGCCGAAGGGGACGACGCCGCCGCCGCCGCCGCCGGCCACGACCTTTGTGCCGATCGATTCGCTCCGAGTCCTGGACACGCGGACCGGCAACGGTCTATCTGGCCAATTCACGGCGAACACTGCCCGGTCGGTCGCGATCGCCGGCCGTTTCTGGATCCCGGACAACGCCATAGCCATCACCGCCAACCTGACCGTCGTCGGCCAGCAGGACGCGGGGTACCTGTCGGTCACCCCAGATCCCGACAACGGCCCGCCGACGTCGGCCCTCAACTTCCCGCTGGGGGACATCCGGGCGAACAACGTCACGAGCCCGCTCGCCGACGACGGCAAGCTGAGCATCGTCTACAAGGCCGGAGCCGGGAAGAAGACGCACGTCGTCCTCGACGTCACGGGCTACTTCCTCGAGAACAACAACGGCGCGACGTACAAGGCGCTCACCCCGGCGCGCCTGCTCGACTCCCGGGTCGGCAACGGGTTGGGCGGCAAGTTCAGCGCGCACACCGTCCGGGAGTTCGATGTTGCGGGCCGCGGTGGCGTTCCGGACAACGCCGTTGCGGTCACCGGCAACCTCACCGTCGTCGGCCAGAATGCGGCCGGCTACGTCACCCTTGGGCCGGACCTCTCTGCCAACCCGACCACGTCGACAATCAACTTTCCGCTCGGCGACACACGGGCGAACGGGGTCACCGTCCAGCTCCTGGCGGACGGTACCCTGGACGCGGTCTACGTCGCCCCACCCGGCAAGACCACCCACCTCGTATTCGACGTGACGGGCTACTACGTCCCGAATCTGACGGGCTCGAAGTTCTACCCGCTCGATCCGGGCCGCGTCCTCGACTCACGCTTCGGGACCGGCTTGAGCGGCACGTTCAAGACCGACATCGCGCGAGCGCTCCAGATCGAGGGCAAGGTCGGCGTGCCGGCGGCCGCCGTCGGGATCACCGGCAACCTGACGGTGGTCGGCCAGACGGACGACGGCTACGTCTCGATGACCAAAGCCACCTCGAACAATCCGGTTACCTCCACCCTGAACTTCCCGATCGGGGACGTCCGGGCGAATGGCGTGACGGGTCCGCTAACCGGGGCCGGGACCGTCGGTCTCGTCTACAAGGCCTCGGAGGGCAAGACGACCCACCTCATCCTGGACGTCACCGGCTACTTCGCACCCTGACGCTTCGCGACAAGGAACTGAGCGCCGGTGGCCATCGCGGCCAGCAGCGCTCTTCGATTCCGGGCGTTAGGCGGTTTCGGCCTCGGCGTCCGCCGCGGCCACGGGCGCGGCCGGTGGCGGCGAAGCTCGCCCGACCCGCCGCAGCGCTCCTCCGCCGACGGCCAGCCCGGCGGCAAGGCTGACGAACATCACCGCGGCGAACACGTAGAACGGCAGCCGGATGTCGGCGTCGGCGAGGACGCCCGTGATCAGCGAGGCGACGACGAAGCCCATCGTGCCCGCGGCACCGTAGATGCCCTGGGCCGTTGACGACCGCCCCGGCGGGCTGCCGGCGGCGACGATCGCGTAGAGCGCGGGGTTGAGCATCGCGAACCCGGTCGCCTCGACGAGGATGAGGGGAACCGCCAGGCCCGGATCCGCGATCTGCGGATAGATCAACCCGGTGACCGCCGGAGCAAGACCCCCGATCAGGACGAGCCAGACCAGCCCGCCCCGATCGACCCGCCGGCCGAAGAGCGGCGACAGGAAGAGGATCGGCAGCCCGAACATGGCGAACGTCAGGCCGATGAGCTCCAGGCCGGCGCCGAGCCCCTCGAGGAAGATGCTCCAGACGACGTCGTAGGTCCCGGCGGCGAAGTTCTGGCCGATGTTGACGATGATCGCCGCGAGGAGCAGGCGGTTCACGAGCCCCATCCGGGACGCCGCGGCGCCGGGGATAAGGGCCCCGGGGTCGTCCGCCCCGTGAACGAGCGTCGGTCGCCCGGGGAACTCTGTCGCATCGAACGAGGCCCCCGGATGATGCCGGCTCGAACCGGGCGTCTCGCGCACTCGCAACCCGATCGCAAGTGCCGCGACGAACGAGCTGATCGCCCCGAAGACGAAGACGAAGCCGATTCCCCCGAACCACGCGGACCCGAGCCCACCGATCGCGGGACCGAAAACCAGCCCGCCCATCTGCGCCGCCCCGTACAGCCCGAACGCCTCGCCCCGCCGCTCGGGCGGAGTCGCGTCGGTGATGTAACCGCGAGCCGCCGGATCGTAGACCGCAGTCGACAGTCCCTGGAGTCCGCGGAGGATCAGGAACGGCAGCGGGCCGACGAAGATGAGCGGCAGGAACTGGAAGATCCCCGCTCCGACGTTGCCTGCCACCATGAGCGGCACCCGCGGCACCCGGTCGGCGAGCCAGCCGAAGATCGGTTCGCCGACGAGCCGCGCGGCGGGCCACGCCGCGATGACGACGCCGAGCGTCGCGAGATCGACCCCGTGCTCCCGGAAGTAGAGCGGCATGACCGGCAGCAGCGCCCCGAATCCGAGCCAGACGACGAACTCGGCGAGGAGCAGGGGCAGGATGTCCGACCAGCGGTCGAACCAGGAGGCGATTGGCGCGGGCAGGCGGCTCGGCGGCGGCATGGGGCCGCCACCGTAGGCGTGACGGCATCCGAACGCGCGGGTCGTATCATCGCGCGGTGCCCGTACCGCTCGTCGCCAGACGCCGCTGATGGGACCCATCGCGCTCCATGGGGGTGGTGAGTTCCTGCCCGGCGACGAGCGGTTCCTCGACGAACTGCTCGACGTCACGGCGCGGACGGCCGACCGCCACGCGTCTCATGCGGGTGGCATCCGAGTTGCCATCCTTCCGACCGCGGCCAGCCGCGGACTGCCCGATCGGGCCGCGGCCTTCGCGGTCAAGACATTCGAGGCACGGGCGCGCGCTCGCGGCCACTCGATCCGCGTCGACATTGCACGCGTCGTCGACGCGGCCTCCGCGGCGGACCACGAGGTGGCAGAGGTCATCGCCGCGGCCGATCTCATCTACCTTCCGGGCGGCGACCCGGATATCGTGCCCGCCCTGCTCGGCCCGACAGCGGCCGGTCGCGCGCTCGCGGCCGCACACCGGCGGGGAGCCATCGTCGCGGGGGCGAGTGCGGGGGCGATGGCCCTCGCCGACTGGTCGTGGACGGCCCACGGCGGGATCCCCGGTCTCGGTTTCGCCCCCGGCTTGATCGTGGTCCCCCACTACGACGAGATTCGGCGGCTCGAGTGGCAGGGCCGGCTCGACGGCCTAGCTCCACCTGGCTTCGGCTACCTCGGGCTCGACGAGCGGACCGGCGTGATCTCGGACGACGGCACCTGGCGGGTGGCCGGAGAAGGGGCCGCGTACTGGTTCTCGCCTGGGTCCAGCTTCCCGATCGTGGCCCACCACGGGGAGAGCATCAACCTCCCGAGCTGAGCGGCGCGACGGCTCAGCCCGTCGCCTGGAGTCCAGCGGCTATTCCGTTGACCGTCAGCTGAACGAGGCGAAGCAGCCGATCGCGTTCCGGGTCGTCCGGCGGGCAGGCACGAAGCCGGGCGAGCAGCATCACCTGGAGCGCTGAGAGCGAGTCGACGTACGGATCGCGGAGGACGATCCGCCGGCGGAGCTCCGGGTCGTCGGCGAGGAGGTGCTCGCGGCCGGTAACCCGGGCCAGCCAGCTCACCGTGAGGCGATGCTCGGTCTCGATCCGCGACCAGCGGCGAGCGTGATCGTCGCCCGGCGCGAGGGCGGCGTACTGGCGGGCGACCCCGATGTCGGCCCGGGCGAGTGACAGCTCCGCGTTGTCGAGGATGCTGGCGAGGAACGGCCACGACCGGTACAGGCGCTCGAGCTCCCGGACCCCGCGCTCGCCATGCTTCGCGCCGTATGCGTCGAGCGCCGAGCCGAGCCCGAACCAGCCCGGCAGGTCGATCCGGGCCTGCGACCAGGCGAACACCCACGGGATCGCCCGCAAGTCGGCGATCGTCGGTTCCGCGTCGGCGCCGCCGCCACCGGTCCCCCGAGCCGCCGGCCGGGACCCGAGTCGCAACGTCGCGATCTCGTCGATCGGCGTGACGAGGCGGAAGAACGAGACGAAGCCCGGGTCGTCGACGACGAGCGCGCGGTAGGCGTCGCGCGACGTCGCCGCCAACTCCTCGAGGATCGGCCGGCCGGCCGCCTCCGACGCCGCCAGGCCGGCCCGGTGATCATCGGTCGAGGCGACGATCACGGCCGCAGCGAGGCCCTCGAGATGTCGTAGGGCGATCGATGGATCGGCGTAGTTGCCGGCGATCACTTCGCCCTGCTCCGTGAGCTTGAGGCGGCCGTCGAGCGCACCCGCCGCAAGACCGAGAATCGCTCGGGTCGCCGGCCCGCCGCCGCGTCCGATGCCGCCGCCTCGCCCGTGAAACAGCGTCAGCTCGATGTCGTGCCGTTTCGCGGCCGCGACGAGCGCCGACTGGGCGCCATGGAGCAGCCAGTTCGCGGCGAGGTAGCCGGATTCCTTGTTCGAATCGGAGTAGCCGAGCATTACCTCCTGCCGGTCGCCGCGCCGGCGAAGGTGGTCGCGATAGGCCGGATCGGCGAGGATCGCGTCGAGGACATCTCCGGCCGACTCGAGGGTGGCCGCGTCCTCGAAGAGCGGGACGACGTCGAGAGCGAGGGGACCGGCGCCGTCGGCCAGGCCGGCCAGCGCCGCGAGCTCGAAAACGGCCCGGACGTCACCCTGCGAAGCGGTGAAGCTCACGATGTAGCGCTCGACGGCCGTCGGCCCGAACCTCGCCTGGAGGCCGCCGACAGCCCGTACGGTCCCGGCGACCTCGGCGGCCGTCACTCCTGGCGCGACCTCGGTTGTCGAGGCTGGGTCGGCCCTGAGCGCGCGAAGCGCCCGAGCATGGACGGCGCTGTGCTGCCGGAGCTCGAGCGCGGCGAGGTGGAACCCGAACGTCGCCAGCTGCCAGCGCAGGTCCTGGACCTCGCCCCACGCGACCCGCTCGAGTCCATCCTCCGCGAGCGCTTCCTGGAGCTCGGCAAGCTCCACGTCGAGCTCGTCCGCGGCCTCGTATCTCCCCGTCAGCGGTGCCTGCTGGCCGGTGAGGAACGCACGCGTTCGACGAACTCGCTCGGCGATGAACCCGAACCGCTGGCGGTACGGCTCGTCCGGGTAGCGCCGCCGGAGCTGCCGATCGAGCTCCGGCAGGAGCTCCGCGTCGCGGGCGAGCCGCGTGGTGAGCGGCCGCGGGACCGCGTGAGCGGGCGTTGACGCGGCCACCGTCTGGGCGAGGCGTGTCGCGACTGCCTCGTAGCCGCGAAGGACGTGATCGGCGTGGATCCGGAGCGTCCGCTCCGTGACCTCCGCCGTGACTGCGGGATTGCCGTCGCGATCGCCCCCGATCCACGATGCCCAGCGCAGGAACGCGGGCACCCGCGGCGGACGGGTCCCGCTGCCGCCGGCATCCCCGGCCTCGCGGGTCTCCGTCGCGGGCAGGGGCTCGTCGAGAGCGGCGTCGACCGCCCGGAGCAGCCGCGGCACCACGCCGAACAGCGTCTCGTCGAAGAACGCGAGCGCCGTGCGGACCTCGTCGAGCGGGCTGGGGGTGACGGCTCGCAGGTCGGCCGTCCGCCAAAGCAGCGTGATCTCCTCTCGCAGCCGGCGCCGGACGTCGCGGTCCTCGGCGGCCGGCAGGTCACGATCGTCGAGGCCGGCGAGCAGCCGGTCGACCCGGCGAAGCGCAAGAAGCAGCGTTCGCCGGCGGGCTTCGGTCGGGTGGGCCGTCAGGACGGGGGTTATGCGAAGGCCGCCGATCAGCCGCTGGACCTCGTCGGTGCGGGCGACAGCCGCTGGCGATGCGGACGCGGATCTCCCTCGTCGGCCGGCCACTGATCCTCCCACGATTGCAGCGACGGCCCCGGCGATCGTCTCCCAGGCGGCACTGTCCCGTCCGGATCGCTCCCGGCGCCGCGCGGTCCGCACACGATCGCGCTCCTCGGCCAGGTTGATAAGCCGGAAGTAGAGGCTGAACGCGCGGATAACGACCTCGGCCCGCTCGACATCGAGCCCGGCGAGGGTAGCCGCGAGTCCATCCCGCTCCCCCGTATCGTCTTCGCGGCGGAGCCGGATCGTCGTCTTGCGGACCTGCTCGACGAGGTCGAGGAGATCGCGGCCCGCCTGCTCTGCGATCACCTGGCCGAGGAGCGAGCCGAGCAGGTTGACCTCGAGCGCGAGCTGATCGCGCGCCCGGGCCGTCCCGATCGTCGCCGGTTCGGCCCGCACCGCGACGTTCGCATCGGTTGGGCCAGCCGAGGTGACCCCCGGGCCGACGCCCGGGCCAGCGGCGCCAGACCGCGCGCGAGGACTCACGCGGGCACCCGTGCCCCGGCACCGTTCCGCACCACGCCCAGCACGTCGCCGCAACCTTCCACGGGCCGTTCCTTCTCTACGCTTGTATGGTGATCGACATGGCGGCCCCGAACATCGACCCGCGCACACGCCTGAAGCAGGCGGATCAGCTCGCCCAGCTCCGCTTCCTGCACGAGGTCGCGCGCCTCGCGACGACCGCGCGGACGTGGGACGAGCTGCTCGAGACCGTGGTCGACGGCACCCGTGATGCGCTCCACGCCGACGTCTCCTCCCTCTACCTCCTCGACCGCGACGGAGCGTACCTGACGCTCGCCGCGACGACCGGCCTCGATCGCTTCCAGATCGGGCGAGCGCGGGTGCCGTACGGCGAGGGCGTGACCGGCCACGTGGCCGCGACGCGCGAGCCACTCGTCATCCCGGACGTTGGCGCCGAGCCACGATTCCTGTGGGTCCGCGGCCTCGATCAGCGCCGCTACGTCGCGTCGATGCTGTCGGTGCCGCTCTCGTGGCACGACCAGATCGTCGGCGTCCTCAACGTCCAGACGGAGCAGCATCGCGTCTTCAGCCCCGACGACGTCGCGCAGCTCGGGGCGATCGCGGACCTGCTCGCCGGTATCGTCGAGAAGGGCCGCCAGCAGATCGAGGCCGAGGCCCGGGTCGTGGCGCTCCGCGAGATCGACGAGGCCCGCAGCGAGCTGATCGCCCTCGTCACCCACGAGCTGCGGACGCCGCTCGCCGTCGTCCGCGCCTACACAGAACTCCTGGCCGACGACCCGCCGCTCGAAGACCGCGAGTCGCGCGACCCGGTCCGGCGAGCCCAGCGCGCCGCCTGGCACGATGCCGCGCTCGAGCAGGTGGAGCGGCTCGACCGCCTCGTGGACTCGATCCTTGCGTCTGTCCGCGTCGTCCCCGACGCGCCGGCCGCCGTCGTCCCGACCGACGTGGAGGAGACGATCGGCGAGGTCGCCGTTTCGATCGAGCCGATCCTCCGCCAGCATCGGCTCGATGTCATGCCCGGCGTCCGGCTCCACGCCCTGGCCGATCCGCCGCGTCTCCGCCAGATCCTCGAGCACCTCATCGAGAATGCGGTGAAATACGCGCCGCCGGACACGACGATCACGATCGACCGTTCCCTCGTGGAGGGCTCCGTGCGAATCGGCGTGACCGACGAGGGTCCTGGCGTCCCCGAGGAGTGGCGCGAACGGATCTTTGAGCCCTATGCCCGCCGCGACACCCACACGGCGCGCGGCTCGGGGATCGGGCTCTATGCCGCGAAGCGGCTGGGTGAATCCATGGGCGCCCGCCTCTGGTGCGAACCGGCCGATCCGACGGGCGCTCGATTCGTCGTCTCCCTCCCAGCTGCAGCAGCGGTGTAACGTCTGATGATGACCCTCTCCACGCGACCCCTCCGCATCCTCGTCGTCGACGACGACCCGGCCATGGTCGGGGCGATCACGGCGCTCGTCGGCACCGAGGGGCACCAGGTCATCACGGCCTACGACGGGCTTACCGCCGTGAAGCGATTCCGCGAGGAGTCGCCCGACATCGTGCTCCTCGATCTCGCGATGCCGGGGCCCGACGGGTTCACGGTGGCGGGCCAGATCCGGGCATCGGGTTCCGCACCGATCCTCGTCGTATCGGGCGAGAGCGCCGAGGCTGCCAAGGTCAAGGCGCTCGGCATCGGCGCCGACGACTATCTCGTGAAGCCGTTCGGCAAGGCGGAGCTGCTGGCGCGGATCGCGGCGGTCATGCGCCGGGTCGATCGCGCCGCCGGCGCGGCTTCGTCCGGGCCGCTCTCGGCCGGCGAGCTCGTCCTCGAGCCGGCGCGCCACGAGGCGCGGGTCGGCGATGTCGGGCTCATCCTCACGCCGACCGAGTTCCGGCTGCTGGAAGCGCTCGTCCGCGCCGCGGGCGACATCGTGCCGCACCACCTCCTGGCGCGTGCCGGCTGGCCGGCAGAGACGGATCCGGACCTGTTGTGGCTCAAGCCGCACCTCGCCCGCCTTCGGGCCAAGGTCGAGGGATCCGGCGGGCCGCGGATCGTTGCCGTCCGCGGAGTCGGCTACCGGATCGACGCCGACCCCGACGCGGGTCGGTGAAGCTGATCCGAGGCTAGCCGCAGAGCTCTCCGAGGTCGAGGGCGGAGGTCCCCGACGCCACTGGCCCGAGAAGCGGCCGTCAGGCGATCGCGACCGCCGCCTGGCCGGCTGCATCATGGGCCTGATCGGCGCAACCCACCCGACAGCCGCGTGCGTCCCGGCCTGCGAGCGGATTGAAGTGGAACCACGCCTCGGCACCCGGGTGACCGACCGCCTGCAGGCGGCAGCCGCACTCGGCGCACGTGACTGGCGCAGCACGCCCGTCGCGAACGGCGACGAGAAGGCGGACCTCGGGCTCAGGGGGGTGGATCATCTGGGGTCTCGACTCTCGAATCAGGGAAGGATCGGGGGCGAGTGGGGGAGGAGGTACTCGCCCCCGTTGTATCGAGACTCTAGGTGGCGAAGGCCTGCCCGGTCGGCAGCGATGCGGAACCGACCGGGTTGCGATCTGGTTGCACCGATGCGTCCGATCTACGTATTCGCGGGCCCGACGCCAGTACCATTAACCACCCCCGAACGTACCTCCCGGAGGATGACCCGGGCTCCGGCAACGACGACGATGGCTGGGCCATCTCGTCTGTGAGGATCCAGCCACGCCTCAGTTGCCAACCAAGCTCACGCTCGGACCGTTCCTGTTCGGTCGCGCTCGATCCGCCTACGCGCTCCCGATTGCAGCCGGTCTTCTGTTGCTGCTCGCCTCGATCATCCTGGCTGCAGTTGGCGGAGGCGCACACACGGTCGCTTCCGTGGTGACGGGCATCGCCCTCGCGATCGTCGCTGGAGGTCTCATCACCCGACGACGAATGACGTCCCGTGCGGGGACGCGTCGCATCGACCCCGTGGCCGTCTCCGCCGTCCGTGACACGGCCTCGCCCACGATCGTCCTCGCCCCGGACGGCCGGCTGCGGTTCGCGAACAAGACGGCGGCGGAGCTCCTCGACTACGATGCGGGTGCCCTCGCCGCGACCAGCCTTCGCGAGCTCGTCTCGCAGGCCGACTCGGCCGCGATCCTCGAACTGGCCAACGGCCCGCCAGGTGCCATCGCCAAGCTCGATTGCCGCCTGCGAATGGCCGATGGCGCCTGGCTCCCGGTCGAGCTGGAAATCGCGAACCTGGCTGCTGACCCCGCCGTCCTGGGCCTCGTAGTCTCGATCCACGATGTGACCCGCTGGCGGGCCCTCGAGGACTCGCTGACCCAGCTCGCGTTTCACGATTCGCTTACCCGCCTGCCGAACCGGGCGCTGTTCATCGATCGGCTCGAGCACGCCCTTGGCCGGCGGCGCCGACACGCCCGGGGCACCGCGGTGCTGTTCGTCGACCTTGACGACTTCAAGACTGTGAACGATGCCCTCGGCCACGTCGAGGCCGACGCGGTCCTGGCGATGGTCGCCGAGCGATTGCTCGCTTCGATCCGGCCCGAGGACACGGCCGGTCGGCTCGGCGGCGACGAGTTCGCGATCTTGCTCGACGACGTCGACGAGGAGGACGCCTCACTCGTCGCCGCCCGCGTCCTTTCGGCGCTCGAAGCCCCGTTCGTCCTCCCGGAACGGGCGATTCGGCTCGGCGGCAGCATCGGCATCGCCCACAGCTCGGCCGGCCTGACGCGTTCGACCGACATGCTCCGTGCGGCGGACGTCGCGATGTATCACGCGAAGGAGTCCGGAAAGAACCAGTTCCGCCTGTTCGACGCGTCGATGCAGGACGCCTCGATCGAACGGCTGTCGCTCGGTGTCGACATGCGCGGCGCGGTCGAGCGGGGCGAGTTCATCCTCCAGTACCAGCCGATCGTGGCTCTGCCGGAGGGGACGGTCGTCGCCATGGAGGCCCTCGTCCGCTGGATCCATCCCGAACGCGGCTTGATCTCGCCGGGTGACTTCATCCCGATCGCCGAGAAGACAGGCCTGATGGTCCCGATCGGCGAGTTCGTCGTACGAGAGGCCTGTCGCCAGGCCCGGGCCTGGCAGGTGGCACGAGCGGGGCAGGCGCCGATCAGCGTCAACGTCAACCTGTCCGGCGTCCAGCTCCAGCACCCCGGCCTCGTCGCGGCGGTCAGCCTCGCCCTCGAGGACAGCAACCTCCCGCCCGAGCTCCTGACCCTCGAGATCACGGAGAGCGTCGTGGCCCGCGAGACCGAAGCCACCGCCCGCCGACTGCGCCAGCTCAAGGGCCTGGGCGTCGCCCTCGCGATCGACGACTTCGGAACGGGCTACTCGTCGCTGAGTTATCTGCGGCGCTTCCCGATCGAGGTCGTCAAGATCGATCGGAGCTTCGTCGACGAGATCTCCGACGATGTCGCGGCCCAGGCCCTTCTACGCGGCATCATCCAGCTCGCCCACAGCCTGAAGACGACGACGGTCGCCGAGGGCGTCGAGACGGAGGCCCAGGTCAAGCGCCTGATCAAGATGGGCTGCGACCGAGCGCAGGGCTTCAATTTCGCCCAGCCGATGGGCGCCCGCGAGGCGACGGAGTACGTCGTCGGCCGGTCCATCCTGAGCCTTTGGGTCGGCCACGTCGGACCCGAGCTCAACATCATCCGGTCGGTTGTGGGTGACTTCGAGCGGTTCAATCCGGGTCTCAAGGTGGACGTCATCGGTGGCGCGACCAACGAGCGGATCCAGGCCGCCCTCGAGACCGACGATCCGCCCACCGTCGTCAGTTCATTCGAGTCCGACGCGTTGAGTGGCGCGCGGTCCGTCGCGAGGCTCGTCGATCTGGGCCCGCTCATGGCCCGCGACGCTATCTCCGATAGTGATTTCATCCCGGCGACCCTGGCGTACACCGGCGACGGCCGAGGCCGCTGGGCGCTGCCGGTCCTCGCGGACACCTACGGACTCCTGTTCAGTCGCGCCCTCTTCGCTAAGGCCGGCCTGACAACGCCGCCCCGGACAATCAGCGAGCTGACCGACCTGGCGAGGCGCCTGACGGTCCGCAATCGCGACGGCTCGCTGAAGGTGGTCGGGTTCGACCCGACAATGGGCTTCTACGAGAACACCGCGGCGACGTTCGGCCACCTCTTCGGGGCCCGCTGGCAGACCGACGGGCACTCAAGCCTCTCGACCGACCCGGCCTGGGCGAAGCTCCTGCGCTGGCAGAAAGAGCTGGTCGACTGGTACGGCCGCGACGATCTCGCGGCGTTCCACGAGCACGCCGGCGACGAGTTCTCGCCGAACAACGCGTTCCAGGCGGGGACCCTGGCGATGTGCCTCGATGGCGAATGGCGGGTCGCGTTCATCGCGATCGAAGCCGACGAGCTCGACTACGGAACGGCGCCGTTGCCGGTCGATGATGGCCGGCCGGAGCTGTACGGCTCGGGCCACATCAACGGCAGCGTCATCGGCATCCCGCTCAACGCTCGCCATCGCGAAGCGGCGTGGACCCTCGTCAAGTACCTCGCCACCGACGAGGCGGCGCTGGCCAAGCTGTCGAATGGCCTGCGGAACGTGCCGTCGACTCGCGCGTCGCTTCGGTCGCCTGCGCTGGTCCAGGACGATCGCTTCGCGGTGTTCCTCGACATCTTCGCCCACGAGCGCTCCGCCACCGCCCCGATGACGCCGATCGGGTCGGAGTACCAGGAGATGCTCGACGATCTCGCCGTCCGCTGGCAGGCAGGCGAGGTGTCGAACCTCGAAGGAGCCCTCAAGGCGCTCGATCGAGCGATCGACGAGAAGATCCGCGCCGCGGTGGCCGAACCGAGCCGGACACGCGCTGCCTGAGTGGACTTAGGCTCGCATGCCGATCGGCCGATGGGACAATCACTCCGATGGGACGCGAGCCAGGGGCCCTGACTCTGAGTGAGGACGACCGGCGGGTGCTGGCCATGTGGGCCGCCGACTGTGCCGAGCGCACGCTGCCGCTGTTCGAGGCTGAGGCTCCGGGCGACCCCCGGCCCCGTGAAGCGATTGACGGCGGCCGGGCCTTTGCCCGCGGCGAGATGCGGATCGGTCCGGTCCGTGCCCTCGCCATCGCGGCGCACGCCGCGGCGCGTGAGGTCGGGGACCCAGCTGCGGTGGCCGCGGCTCGGGCCGCAGGTCATGCGGCGGCCACCGCTCACTTGGCGTCCCACGCGCGCGGCGTTCCAGCGTATGCCGCAAAGGCGCGCGGACTGGCCGCGCCCGACGATTCAACCGCCGTCGCCGACGAGGTCAAGTGGGCTCTCGAGCACGCCTCGCGGGCCGTTCGGGATGTCCTGCGGCGGCTCCCGGCCCCTGACCGTCCAGCCGGCGTGCTCGGGGCCGTGATCGCCAACCTCCACGAGGCTGTCACGGCGGGCGGATGACAGTTCAGCGAGCGGGCCGGAAGATCGCGTAGCGAACGACCGTTCGGAAGCCCATCTCCTGGTACATCGGGAAGCCCATTTCGCTTGCCTGCAGGACGATCGTCTCGCAGCCCCAGGCTCGACCGGCGGCAACTGCGGCCCACGTAGCCGCCGTTCCGACACCCCGGTGCCGTGCAACGCGCAGGGTCCCGACCGCGTACACGCCAGCGACCTCGCCGGTGCGGATCGCGAGCGAAGTCCCGACCGCCCGATCGTCGAGATACGCAATCACCAGCTCGACATCCGGATCCGCGGCGAACGAGTCCGAGAACAAGCGCCGAGCTACGTCCTCGGACGTGTCATCCTCGACGGAGACCAGGCGAAACTCTGCGACTGATGGCCCATCCGAGACCGATCTGACCCTCACTCCGACCGCCGGCGCCGGCTGCTCAGGCGAGGGCCCTAGGACCATCTGCGGGATCAGCCAGGCGTCCTGCTCCATTCCGCTCCCGCGGGCAATCCGCGAGAGCGGATCGATGACTTCCTCGTGGATCCAGAGACGATACGGCACGTCGCGGCGATCGATCCACTCAAGCGCGGCTGCTAGGTCCTGCGTCGTCGCCGGGGCGGCCACGATGCAGCCATTGAACATGCCGATCGGCAGGCCTGTCGCAAAGGCGAAGATCCCGCCGAACTCGCTGGTCTCGCCTTCGGGACTGTGCTCGACGAGCTTCTGGTACGACCCGATGAAGTTCCGATCGGCGGCCTCGATCAGGTCCTGGTCGGCAGCCATCGCGCCATGATGCGCCGCGGCCGAGGTCGCGTCAGACCGCGGCTGCTCGTCGAATGGAAGGGGACGATGCGGCGGCAACAGCAGCCTGGGTGACGGGCTCGACCGCCGCAGGGACGACGTCGGCGATCGGCTCGACCAGCCAGATGTCCGACTCGAGATCGTGGCGATCTGCGAGGAGGCGGGCGGCGAGCGCGGAGCCGGCGTCGCGTTGAGCCTCGACGAGGCTACGGAACTCTGCGGTCAGGGCAGGACCGTCCTCGCGGTCGCGCGCGACGGCGGAAAGCCGCGTCGCCGTCACGCTCCGCGAATCAAGCGCCGCGACGTGGCGGCCGTCCGGGTCGAGCAGGTAGGCGCGGCCACCGGTCATCCCCGCGCCAAAGTTCGCCCCGATCGGGCCGAGGACGACGACGACACCGCCGGTCATGTACTCGCAGCCGTGCTGGCCGAGGCCCTCGACGACGGCCTGGGCGCCGGAATTCCGCACGGCGAACCGCATCCCGGCCCGCCCGACGAGATGGAGTCGCCCGCCGGTCGCGCCGTAGAGGCACGTGTTGCCGGCGATCGCCTGGCGGCTCGCGTCGGCCGCGAGGTCGGATTCCGGGGCGACGACGAGCCGCCCGCCCGACAGGCCCTTGCCGACGTAGTCGTTGGCCTGGCCGACCAGCCGCAAGTCCAGCCCTGGCCCCGCGAACGCACCGAACGACTGGCCCGCTGCGCCGCGCAGTTCGAGACGGATCGGTCCGCGCAGCTGGCCGCGCTCGAGCGCGCCCGACAGGGCTGCGCCGAACGACCGATCGGCCGTCGAGAGCTTGAG
>Ga0184623_10000426_pt1 | contig 17645 bp, 18 predicted proteins | sample PLM1_100_b1_FD_133138 | JGI IMG/M metagenome (GOLD analysis project Ga0184623, IMG submission 133138) | Groundwater sediment microbial communities from an aquifer in East River, Colorado, USA - PLM1_100_b1 | ecosystem: Environmental > Terrestrial > Soil > Riparian zone | place: USA: East River...
CCGACAGCCGATCGCGATGAGCTATGAAGGAAGGCGCCTAAGATCCTTGTCCATTAGAGGGTTCGGAACGTAGGCCTTAAACAAGGCGATAGGACTCGGTGACAGCTATAAGGTGGTACACAGATAGGAGGGCGAACGATGTCTCTGGCAGATGATCAAGAAGCGGAAGTGAAAGCATTCGTCGAACAGCACTGTCTTAGAGAGGATTACCATAACACGTGCCGGACGCAGCATCCGGCTGAGCACCTGTTTATGATCTTTTGGGACTTCGATCAAACTGGACTAGTCATTAACCCGAATTCTCAATTACCACTGATCGTCCTAGAGAGGGAGTGTGACGAGCTACCCAGCGTCGAGATGGTCTCAACAACGGCGCGGGCAATGTACCTGATGGACCTGTCAGAAACTCAGCGTGATCGGCTCGGCAAGTTCTTTCTTCTTCGAACTGATGTCATCAGCGCTATCGGGGAGCTCGGTATAGCGTGACTAGGCGTGCTGATTACATCACGAACATCGCGCGCTAGTCGTTCCCATACATTGGCGCTCAGCGTTGCCTACAGCTCATGCCCCGTCTCCACCAGCCGCAGCGTCTTGAGCCGAAACAGCATCGACGCCGTCGGAACGCCGAACAACTTCGCCAGCTGCTCGACATCGCGCTCCCCGCGGCGCCAAGCTTGCTGCACGAATGGCCCGGGCATCGTCAGACACTGCGCGAAGTATTCAGCCACGTGGTGTTTACGTAGCAGAGTGGCCATGACGGCGACGGGCGGGTATAGGCCGTCACCAAACGGATCATCTAAAATGCATTTGATCTGGTGCGCGATCGTAGCGTTCCGTGCGGCTGGGCTCTCGTCGCTGTAGCCGGCGTACCAGTTGCCGTCCCTAAGCGTGTGATACCCGACCACACTTGCCACCGGATCGCACTCAACACCGACGTCAAGGTATTCGGCCAGGATCGGCACCGGCACCGGCGGCCGTATTACGCCAACCATCTTGAGCAAGACGGTGGCTTGGACTTCGGCGATAGTCAGGGACTCCGTGTGGTCCAGACCGCTTCGGGGTATCATTGCTTGTAGCGCGACCAAGGGGTTGTACGTAATCCGTTTGTATCGCGCCCTCATTCCACCCCCCTGTACCGATTATCCGTATGGTGTTACTGACCGCGCCGCGACTTGATCATGGCCTCAACGAACTGTGCAATCGCCTTCTCATCCTCATTGTTCAAGCGGAGATCAAGCTCGGCGCCGAGGACTTTGCTCCAACGAGGTAGCTCGCCGTGATCGGCCAAGAGAGCAACGTGGTAATCATCCACGTCCTGATCAAGCGCCCGTGCCATGCACTCTAAAATATCTTCGCGCGGATGTCTAATCTCTCCGCGGCGTAACTTGACGAGATAGCCCGCCGAAACCCCGCACTCCTCGGCCAGACTACGGAGACTCTCTCCGGTCGTGGTCAGGCCCTGATTTATGAGTGCGCCTATGTACGTGTTTGAATTTTGTGATGTAGTCATGGGAACGTGCAGATCCTTCGCTCTCATTCTACGAAAGTGTTTCCTAACTGGTCAACAGCAATAGTGCAAGGCCCCCAGAGTTGACCGCAATGAGCTCTAAGCGTTATAACAAAGCTAGGTAGTCGTAGGTGAGGTGGAAAATCGGGGGAGTTCTTCTCTCGTTTTGAGGACAGCAGGTGCCTAGCAGCCCTCGGCTATCTAAGCGAGCCCACTGGGCTCGCTTTCTTGTTGGAACTGAGAGGAGATTGGCGCCGCAAGTTCCAGAAGCGCGCTCCCAGGATGGACTGTCCTTATAGTCCTTTCGGCCATTTCACGCTCGCGTTCAGACCCTATAAAGGATCAAGTCTGGTAATATGTGATCATGTCCATGGAAGCCGAATGCTCAACCCAGAAACAACGGATCAAACCCCGCCTTGCTAGTGCTGGCTGGTCCGTAATACCCTTCCGCCCTGGGACGCTAGTCCAGCCTGCGTCCAAGCTGGACGGTAAGGACAACGATCGGTGACTCGACTAACCCTCCCTCAGCTTGAGAGGCATTTGTTTGCCGCTGCCGACATCCTGCGTGGCTCAATGGAGGCAGCGGCATACAAGGAATACATCTTTGGCATGTTGTTCCTCAAGTACGCCTCTGACGAATTTGTATCGGAACAAGAGCAAATCATTGCCCAACAGCTAACCAAGGGTCGGTCGCAGTCCGATGCGGAACAGAGGGCCGAAGCACCCGCCTTCTATAAGACATTCTATGTGCCGGAGCGCGCTCGGTGGGAGACGGTGCACGGCGATCTGCACAAGAACATCGGCGACGGCCTGAACAAAGCGCTGCAAGAGCTTGAGCATCATAATCGCTCACTCGACGGCGTTCTGCAACACATCGACTTCAATCGCAAAGTCGGCCAGTCCACAATGTCGGACAAGAAGCTGCGCGAGCTGATCGTGCACTTCAACAAGGTTCGACTCCGTCGGGCGGATTTTGAGTTCCCCGACTTGCTCGGCGCAGCTTACGAGTACTTGATTCGCGACTTTGCCGACTCTGCGGGTAAGAAGGGGGGCGAGTTCTACACGCCCCGGGCAGTCGTACGCCTCATGACGCGCATCGCTGATCCGCGGCCAGGTATGAATATCTACGATCCATGCGTTGGGTCAGGCGGCATGCTCATCCTCTCCAAGGAGTACGTCGAGGAACAGGGTGGTGACGGCCGCGACCTGAGCCTTGCCGGTCAGGAGAAGGACGGCGGCGTTTGGGCCATCGCCAAGATGAACATGCTTCTGCACGGCATACCAGACGCTGATCTGCGCAACACCAACGATGGCACGCTGGAAGACCCAGCGCACATAGACGGCGGCGAGCTCCGCCGGTTCGACCGGGTGATCACCAACCCACCGTTCTCGATGAACTACACACGTGCCGGTATGCCGTTCCCTGAGCGCTTCCGCTATGGGTGGGCGCCAGAGAAGAAGAAGGCCGATCTGATGTTCGTCCAGCACATGCTGGCCGTCACTCGGCCCGGCGGGCTGGTCACCACCGTCATGCCGCACGGCGTGCTGTTCCGGGGCAACGACGAGGGTCGTATCCGCACCGGGCTCCTGAACGATGATGTCGTTGAAGCGGTGATCGGACTTGGGCCACAGCTGTTCTACAACACGGGTATCCCGGCTTGCATCCTCGTTCTACGAGCCAAGGGAAGCAAGCCGGTCGACCGACGCCGCGAGGTGCTGTTTATCAACGCCGATCGCGACTACCGTGAAGGCCGAGCCCAGAACTACCTAGAACCCGAGCACATTGAGAAGATCGTGAACGCGTATCACGCGTTCACCGACATCGATGGCTTCGCCCGCGTCGTTACCCGTGAGGAGCTGCGCGAGAACGACGACAACCTCAACATCCGCCGCTATGTGGACACCTCGCCGCCTCCGGAGCCGCAGAACGTCCGTGCCCATCTGCACGGCGGTATTCCGGTGGCTGAGGTCGACGCCAAACGCGAACTGTTCACGAGCCACGGACTAGACGCCTCGCATCTGTTGAGTCCGCGCGACGCCGACTACCTCGACTTCGCCGACACGATTACGGACAAGCGCCAGCTCAAGACCCTGATCGAAACCGATGCCGGCGTCGTCGGCGCCGAGACTGCGATTCGCGACGCCATCGACAGTTGGTGGAACGCACAGCAAACTCAGGTTGACGATTTGCCGATCGGGCACGACCTAGTGGGTCTGCGTAAGCATATGCTCGACTCCTTCGGTGATGCGCTCCGTCCATTCGGCCTGCTCGACCGCTTTCAGGTTGCCGGCGTCATCGCCAGCTGGTGGTACAACACCCAGCCCGACCTCAAGGCCCTGTCCGCTCTGGGCTATAACGGCCTGGTCGAGGCCTGGGTCACCACGGTGCTTGACGCGCTAGATGACGAGAAGTCCAAGATCAACCCCCTCGACCACAAAGTCGCTCGCGCGCTCCTGCCGAACTACCTCGATAGGCTTGCTGCCCTCGAAGCTGAGACTGCTGAGGTTGACGCAACCATCAAGGCCGCCGAAGCTACCGACGACGAGGACGACGGCGAAGTCGAGCCGGGCATCTCCGAGGCGGAGCTCAAGAAGCTCAAGACCAAGCGCACGGCACTGCGCAAGCAGCTCAAAGCCGAACGCGCCGCCTTTGCCCGCGAGCTAGATGCTGCCCTCGACGAGGTCCTTGACGATACAGTCGGGCGAGATCTCGTCCTAAACATGTGGCAGGCCGACCTACAGACCCTCGCTAACCAGCGCATCGCTCGCCACCGCCATGCCATCGTTCAAACCCTTGACACCTGGTGGGACAAATACAAGATCACCCTCGCCAGCATCGAGACCGCCCGCGACGCTGCAGCTGCCAAACTGACCGGGTTCCTGAAGGAGCTCGGCTATGAATGATTCCGGATCATGGCCAACCCTGGCACTATCGGACGTGGCGACGGCAATCACCAGCGGAGCAACACCGCAATCAGGAAGCGCCCGGTATTACACGACAGAGGGCGGCGTTCCATTCGCCAAGATTGATGATCTGACGGCCTCCAGTGGGCAATACATCGATTCAACGACATTGCATGTTACCGATATGGCATTGAGAGAGACTGCCCTAAAGACCTACCCTGTCGGAACCATCTTGTTGTCGATGTACGGGACAGTTGGACTCGTAAAGATTACAGCCCGGACGATTTGCGCAAATCAAGCGCTTGCTGCCCTCATTCCGCCTTTCAGGTGCGACCCAAAGTATCTGTACCATGTCCTATTGTGGTCCCGCCAGGGTTGGGAGAGGTTCAAAGCGCAGACCACCCAGGCGAACATAAATGGTGCGGTCGTCAAAGCATTTCACATCCCCAGCCCGACTCTCGTTCAGCAACAGCGAATCGCCGAAATACTCGACACTCTGGACGAGCAGATCCGAAAAACAGAACACATCCTCGGCAAACTCAAGCTCGTCAGGCAGGGTCTGCTGAACAGCCTTCTCACGAGAGGTATCGACGAGCATGGCCGTCTCCGAGACCCAGTCCGGCACCCTCAACAGTTCACAGATACGCCGATTGGGCGTCTCCCTAAACAATGGGATACATCGTCAATCAGCGATCTGGTGGCTGATGTTGAGCCGGCAATGAGAAGTGGGCCTTTTGGAAGCGCGCTCCTCAAGCACGAGCTCGTTTCTAGCGGCGTTCCGCTGCTGGGAATCGACAACATTCATGTAGATGACTTCCGGGCCGAGTTCACTCGCTTTGTCACCCATCAAAAGGCGCGAGAACTCAGTCGCTATCGCGTGCACCCTGGCGACGTGATGATTACTATTATGGGCACTGTTGGTCGATCGTGCCTGGTTCCGGAAAATGTACCTCATGCTCTCTCGTCCAAGCATGTATGGACGATGACGTTCGACCAGCGTCGCTACCTGCCGTATCTTGTTAGTGCACAGTTGAATCATGCAGAATGGGTCCTTGCCCAGCTCCGCCGAGACGAGCAGGGCGGCATCATGAACGCCATCCGATCGGATACTTTGCGTGAGGCGATCCTCCCCGTCCCGCCTATCGAGGAGCAGCACCGCATTAGGGCGGTTCTGGAGTCGCAGGATCGGCGAATTGTGCGCGAGAAGGAAGAGCTAGACAAGCTTCGCTTCCTGAAAGAGGGGCTGGCATCCGACCTACTAAGTGGTCGCGTCCGCGTGCCAATGGAGGTCAAGGCGTGACAGGCGGCCCAGAGTACACCGAGGTTGAGCTGCCGTTGGTCCAGCAGCTCATCGGTTTGGGCTGGGCACACATCGAGGGCGACAAGTTCGATCTGGCGGTGACGGAGCGAACGTCCTTCCGCGAGGTGACCCTTGAACAGCGGCTGCGGGCCGCGCTATTGCGCCTAAATCCTGATCAGAACGGCCAGCCATGGCTGGACGACTCGCGCCTCTCTGAAGCGGTTTCGGCGCTGCAACGTCCCACGCAGGTTGGCAAGCTGATCGAGATCAATGAGCACATGACCCGCCTGCTGCTCGAAGGTGTTGCCGTATCGGGCCTTCAGGGATGGGATCAGGGCCGCAGTCAGCGGGTACATTTCATCGACTGGGAGCATCCTGAACGCAACGACTTCCTGGTGATCAACCAGTTTCGGGTGGATGAGCCAGGTGGGCAGGCGAAGAAGTGGGTCGCGCCTGACGCCGTTCTCTTCGTCAACGGCATTCCGCTCGTGGTGATTGAGTGCAAGAGCCCGTATATCATCGATCCGATTGCCGAGGGCATCAACCAGCTGCGACGCTATGCCAATCAGCGCGATCTCGGCATGCCGGAGGGTAACGAGCAGCTGTTCCGGACTAACCAGTTCGTGGTGAGCACTCATGGTGATAGGGCTCGCGTTGGCACATTCACGTCTGGTCCAGAGCACTTCCTGGAATGGCAAGACCCCGCGCCGATAAACAAGGACGAGCTTGCCGAACAGCTTGGGAAGCCACCTAATGAGCTGACGGGCCAAGAGCTGCTTGTCGCCGGCATGCTGACGCCAGCGAACCTGCTCGACATCGTGCGGCACTTCACGCTGTTCACGCAGGTCGAGGCAAGAACCGTGAAGATCGTCGCTCGGTACCAGCAATACAGGGCCGTCCTCAGGTCGCTCGACCGGCTGCGCACAGGCAGCACACGTGCCGAAGACGGTGAGGTCGATCGTCGCGGCGGGCTGATTTGGCACACGCAGGGTTCCGGCAAGAGTCTGACAATGGTCTTCCTGGTACGGGCGATGCGCTCGGATCCACAGCTACGCCGGTTCAAGGTCGTGGTCGTCACCGATCGCACTGATCTGGAGAAACAGCTATATACAACCGCGCAGCTCTCGGGCGACGTAGTGGAAAAGGCTCGCACAGCCAAGAGACTGCGTAAGCTCCTGGCCGACCATGGTCCGGCTCTGGTGTTCGCCATGATTCAGAAGTACCGCGACACCGACAGGACGCCGACCCAGCAAGGGCGGCTTGCCGACGATGACGCAGACGAGGCGTTCGGCGTACTGAACGAAGACGAGCCAATCCTGGTTCTGGTCGATGAGGCCCACCGGTCGCAGACATCGACGTTGCACGCGAATCTGATGGCGGCGCTGCCGAACGCGGCGAAGATCGGGTTTACTGGTACTCCGATCATGCGTGAGGGCAAGAAGCGCACGGAGGCCATCTTCGGCCCGTTCCTCGACAGATATACGATCCGCGAGGCTGAGGCAGACGGCGCCACGGTGCCGATCCTCTACGAAGGTCGGACTGCCAAGGGCGCCGTCGAGGGCGCGAGCGACCTGGACGAGCTGTTTGAGGACCTGTTCGACGAGCAGACGCCCGAACAGATAGAGGCCTTGAGGCGGCGGTACGCCACAACCGGCAACGTACTGGAGGCTCCCCGGCTCATCGAGGCGAAGGCCCGCAGCATCCTCGCTCATTACATCTCCACCGTCATGCCCGAGGGATTTAAGGCCCAACTGGCTGCCTCGACACGGCTAGCGGCAGTGCGCTACCGAGCAGCGTTGCTGAAAGCCCGAAAGTCCCTTGTGGCCGATATCGAAGCGCTGCCGCAGGAACTGATCATCGGTGCGGCCGACGGCAGCATCGCGACAGAAGACCTGGATCGTCGTTCCCAGATGCTCCTGCGCGCCCATTCTCAGCTTGATCTGCTCAAGCTATTGGACTTCATCCCCGTGATTTCTGGGACAAACAACGACGACCCGACGTGGACGCAGTGGACTGACAAAGCCCGTCAGGATGCCGTGATCGCCGATTTTAAGAAGCCGGTCGGTCCAGCTGGCGAGAAGACCAGCCCGGTGGCCTTCCTCATCGTGAAGTCGATGTTGCTCACGGGCTTCGATGCGCCGGTCGAGCAGGTGCTGTATCTAGACCGCTTTATTCAGGATGCGGAGCTGCTGCAGGCTATCGCTCGCGTCAACCGCACAGCACCGGGCAAACACGCCGGTTTGCTTGTCGATTACTACGGGGTCGGTGCGCATTTGCAGAAGGCGCTGTTGGCATATGCGCCAGAGGACGCCGACGACACCGTTGGGGCGCTCGCAAGCATCCGTGACGAGCTACCCAAGCTACGCGACCGTCACGCCCGCGTAGTTGCTATGTTTGCGCAGGCCGGGATCGATCGTTTTGACAGTGACGAGGACGTCGAAGCCTGTGTGCAGGTGCTCGCCGACGAGCAACTGCGTGCCCGCTTCGATGTAGCACTCAAGCAGTTCCTCACCACCCTCGACACAGTCATGCCGCGCCCTGAAGGGCTGCCCTATGTCAAGGACGCCAAGCGATTCGCTCGCATCCAGCTCACGGCCCGCCGCCGCTACCGCGACAGCGGTCTAGGCGACTTTGACCCATCGCTGTACGGGCAGAAGGTGCGAGCGCTGATAGATGAACACGTTACTGCTCTGGATATCGCCCGGAAGATCCCGCCCGTATCGATTACTGACCCAGAGTTCCTCGCGCGGGTCTGCGGCCTGACGTCCGACAAAGCCAAGGCGTCGGAGATGGAGCACGCGCTGCGGTTCCACATTCGCAAGAACTTCGACGAAGATCCGGCCCGCTACACCAAGCTTTCCGAGCGACTCGACCAGATCCTAGAAGCACTTTCCGGCCAGTGGGACCAGCTCTCCTTGGCCCTCGAAGAGCTCCTACACCAGGCGACCAGCGACAGGGCAGAGGAACAGCCTCACGCTGACCCGCTTGTCAGCCGCTTCTACGGTCTGCTCGAAGCCGAATTTGCCGACAGTGCCGACTTGCCGGAAGAGGCCCGAGTTGATCTCGTGCATCTCAGCGAAGGTGTCGTCGCAGAAGTGCAGCAGCACACACGCCGCGTCAATTTCTGGCAAAATCCCCATGCCCAGGATGTCCTCCGGAAACGGCTCATACAGATGCTTGATGAACGCGACCTGTTCGACTTCGCTGCCCAGGCCTCGATCGCCGATAAACTTCTCGAACTCGCCCGCGCCAACCAGGCCCTGCTCGCGGAACGCCCACGATGATCGCCGTCCTGACGCTCGACAACCTCCGTGTTCCTGTAGAGACCGGCGGCGCAGCCCGCAAAGCCCGGCTTACTATCGAACGGGACGGCAGTCTTCGTTTGCGCGCCGGCAGCGACGTTGGTCAAGAGGAGCTGACCTCCTTCCTCAGAGCCAAGCGAACCTGGATCTACCGGAAGCTCGCCGAGAAGGAGGCTCTCCACTTCGAGCCCGTCACGAAGGAACTCGTCGATGGCGAAGGTTTCCTCTATCTAGGTCGTAGCCACCAACTGCGCATCGCCGATACGGGGCGTTCCACCGTAAAGCTCGAACGCGGTCGGCTCGTCTTCCCAGAACAGGCACTACAGCGCGGGCATGAACCTATCATTGACTGGTACCGCGAACGTGGCGGCGCATGGCTTCCACGACATGTTCAAGAGTGGGCCTCTCGACTCCGTGTTACGGTTGCCGACTTCGACGTCCGTCACCTCGGCCACAAGTGGGGTACGGCCGATGCTCAAGGACGGCTGCGGATCCATTGGGCCACGATGCAACTTCATCCGCCGCTGGTCGACTATGTGCTTGCTCACGAACTCGCTCACCTTCGCGAGCCACATCACGGCCCTGCGTTCTGGCAGCTCCTCGCGCGTGTTCAGCCTGATTATGAGGACCGCAAGAACGAACTTGCACGCGTAGGAAGCACAATTTGGCTCGGAGCGTCGGAATCCTCCACGACTCAATGATCAGGCTAAGTGGCTCATGAACAGAGACCAGATCGACGCCAGCGTTACCCTCGCCCTACGGCTCTTATTGAAATACGATGTCTTCCTGCTCGAACACGCAGCTCACGAACGAAGTATTACCCATAAGTTGGCCGAGTATCTGCAGCAAGAGCTAAGCTCATATCACGTTGACTGCGAATACAGCAGACATGGTATTGAGACAAAACGACTACCGCGCCACTGTAATGATACCGACATGGATCGCGTATACCCCGATATCGTTGTTCACCTGCGTGGAACCGATGATGATAACTTGCTAGTAATAGAAGCAAAGCCAGCGTGGAACCCTGACGTAGGGGTTCCCGAGTGCGACAGAATCAAGCTAGAAGAGTTTACCAAGCCCACGGGCGAGTATAGATACCAGTTCGGTCTGTTCATTGGCTTCAACCGTCTCGCGGAACCACGACTTGTGTGGTTTAAAGGTGGTTCCGAATTGTAAGATGGATGCCCCACCGTCTCTTCCGGCAGGACGAGATCACCGAGTGCGTTAAGCTCGGCCCACTCACGTGGCGCACGTAGATACCCAGGCTAAGAGAGGTTCGTGTGGTTCAATATTCGGGCTTGAGCTAAGAGGGCGTTCTTGGCACGTCGGACTCAGCTCAGGCAGTGAGCGTCTCAGTGTCTGAGCGCTCATCGGTTCGGCCGCCGACCTTGCTGGCGGATATGAAGTCGGCTCGTGATCTAGATGACCACGGGCCGAAGTGGCTAAGGGCGCTTGCCGTCAGTCGTCTGCTTGATGTTTGTACGGATCTTACGCAAACGCATTTCCGTTGGTATCCAGATGATGGCACCGATGAATGCCACGGCGAGCGCAACAATGAGAGCGGCTACGGGGATTGGCTCGTGGTATGCCCAGAACGAGAAGGCCGCGCCACCACCCATTGCTATGTAAAGAAGGCTGATCTGTGAGATGAGCCTGGTTCTGCGGTAGGCGGGACTTAGGCTGGCTCTTTGTTCGACTAGCTTATCTTTTTCCTGGTCCCGTATATGCTGTTGGGCTGCCAGTATTTGACCCGGGACGTAGGCGGGCGATTGCTTCATGTGCTTTCTAAGGAACCTAGCGAACCTCTTGAGCGTCATTGTAGGCAGCCCTTCGGAGGATTGAAGACTGCGATCAGATGATCTGATTGCATTACACTAGAGTTTATGCCAAATCTAGGATAGCCCCTAGCGAGTAGGCCCTCGGCCTCGCGCCGGGGCTTCGTCTTTACGGCGAAACCGAGCGGTCCTCCTCGATGTCCGGTATCCGTATCTTCTCGCCGCCATCTCGGATCGCAGTTTGAACACAGTCCAATACGCTGCACCAATGTGAAATGACAGTCGTGAAAGCGGCTGTTTTTCCGTTTACGGAGCCATTATCTACTGTTTGAACCGGCAAAATTGCACCGTCTCCTGCGGCACCGGACAATACACGGTTAGTGGCCAGTTCTGGGCTGCCTATCGGTCTAGTTGAAAAATGGACGTCGGTTTGAACCGAGTCGGTTAGCTCATCGGCAGATACAGATCGGACGGACCGCAGCGGGACGAGCCAGACCGATGGCGTGAAAGTGATGCGTCGGTCGGTGAGCAGGTACTCGCTGCCCATAGCAGCTGCGATCGCACGTCGTGACGCGGCATTACCGCGTCGCAGCATCTCGTGTGCTCTGAGTGCAAACCTAAGCGCGCGTCCGACTTTCTCCATGTTGGCCGCATCCCGCTCGCTCATGGTTGCCAGCGCCTCTTCGAGACGTCTTACTTCAACTCGTAGATCATCCCGCCGCCGTACAAACTCCCTGTCGTCTATTAGATCCCGAGTCCGTAGGTCAACTAGGGTATCGAGTTGCCTCTTGGTCTTCGCGAGCGTCGCCCGCTGAGATGCAAGGATCTTACTGTCTTCGTCAATCCTCGCCTGCTGGACTGTCGAGAGCTTGTTGCATGCCCACTCGTAGAACTCCGGATCGATTGTGTAATTGTCTAAATCAGTGATTAGCTGGTCCTCCAGCCTCTCCTCGCGGATGGTGCCACGCTGCATGCATCGGACCCCCGTCTTCCGGTGCGTGCAGTGGTAATAGGCGTGTCCTTTCGTGAGCTGGGCAGTAATGAACGCTCGACAGTCACCGCACCGTATGAGACTGGTGTACGCGAACTCGTGAACCTGTGGCGTGCGAGGCCGGCTGCTCTGGTCAAGAAGTTCCTGCACGCGCTCGAATTGAGCCCATGTCACCATCGGAGTGTGGTTGCCCTTGTATAGCTGACCGCTGTGCCTGATGTACCCGGCATAGAACGGGTTGCGGAACATTGCGTAGATTGAGCCGCGACCCATTGGGCCGTCACCAGACCGAGACCGTTTGGGTGTGCGCAGGCCCCACTGATAGTTGGCCATGGTCATAATGCGAGCCGGTGAGTAGAGCCCGCTTAACATGAGTACCCACATCCGCTGCACCAATCCGAACAGCTTCTCGTCATTGACTACGGTTCGCGTGTTACGGTCGTTGAGGTAGCCAAGGGCCGCCCGGCCGGGCCTCCCACCCATGATCAGCTTCTGCTCGATCCCGCGCTTCACGTCCTTGCTCAGCTTGGCGGAGAAGTATTGCGACTGGCTCAGTGCGAGCTGGAGCATCATGATGCCCTCGGGCGAGTTATCAAAGTTGTAGGAGCAGAACCGGAGATCCTTGATTACTCCTTTACGCAGGCGATAGGTAATCTGTGCGGCATTTATCTCGTTTCTTGACAACCGGTCAGGGTGCCAAGAAACTATGCCGTCGATAATCCCGGCGTCGAGATCAGCCAGCAGCTCCTCAAATACAGCGCGCTCCTCTGGCTTGAAGGCGGTGCCGCGCTCGATGTACTTTCTACCAATCAGGATGCCTGGAAACATTTCCCTGATCTTCCTGAGCTGAGTATCGATTGAATGGGCCTGGCGATCATCCGCGGTTAGTGACTTGCGAGCGAGTAAGCCGTAGCGCAAACGAGGAACTGGTTCAGTTTGGGTTCGGCCCGTTAGCATTCCGCAGACCCTCATTATCTATGGCGGCACGAGACGGCGTCACATCCTCGACACGACGAGCAGGTGTTGCGGGCAAGTCGATCGTGAGGCTCCGTTCTCCACTCGGCTTCATAAAAGCCTCGACGGCTACCAACAGCTTCAATGCCTGCTTATGCGCCTCGCTGGCGGATAGCTCTTTGCCGAGTCGTCGCCGACAGAGCTCCTGAAACTCGGCAATATCCTCTTCTGATAATAACATTCCATTCTCCGAAGTTTGCAATGAAATGAGAGAGGGGCCCACGACCGTTCGGTCGTGAGCCCCAAGGACTCGTTACGCCCGCACCATCTCTCGCACCAAGGTCAGTGCCTTGGCCTTGAGTGGCTCCGGGCGGATGAGCGTGCGGCCAAGCTTGGTTTCCCAGCTGCGCGCTCGGCGGACGTGGTCGAGGTACTCGCCGCTGGCCTGGACGAGCCCGTACGCGGTGTCTGCTACGCCGGCCGTCGTCGGGGAGCCCAGGATGTCGCGCAGCGCCTGGCGGGCCTCCTCGACGTTGCGCGCCACACGGTCCGTCACCAGCCCCTCGGGCGGCATCGGGACGAACTCGGCGATGAACCGCTCGCGGTGCCGCGGCGTGACGCGGATGTCGAGCAGCTCCCGGGCCAGCTCTACGTACTCGCGCATCTCACGCCGTACGCCGGTGACCGCCTCCCGGGCCTCCTCGATCCGGCTTCGCCAGTTCGATTTGTGGATGAATGAGAACGTTGTGCCGGTGCGGTCACCTTCCAGCTCGGCCGCGCGGAACGTATTGGCGCAGACGATGCGCACCGCCGTGGCCCGCAACGTGCACGCGCCGGGCTGGCCGTGCCGGTTGGTCAGAGCAATGTAGGGCAGCGTGGTGCTCGGGTCGCCGGGTAGAGAAATCGGCTCGTCGAGCAACGCCAGACACCAGACCGCTCGGCCCTCGTCCAGTACGCCGCCCGTCTCCCATTTGACGTTGGGCTGACTCAGCACGGCCTCGACGATCTCGCCCATCTCGGTGTGATCGATAACGGTGTAGGAATCGCGCGAGATCCACAGGGTGGCCCCAGTGTCAGACCGGGCGATCCGCTTCCATCCCTCAATGGGTTGGTACAGCGGCTGCCCGTCCTCGTCGACGCCGCCCAGCTCGTACACGGACTCCTCGATCGGGTCCCAGGCCATCCCGGCGAGCTTGCGGGCTTCCTCCCAACTGCCGGGGTACTCGTGAGGAACTTCGCCTTGACGGTGCCAGGGCATCTCGCGGACAGAGAACATCGATTCAACGTCGGCAGGCATAACGCCTCCTTAGGAATGATGAGTGCAATTGCGGTGCCAGGCGGCCGGTGGGAACCCGCCGCGGCTCATCCAGTCGTCCAGGGCTACAGCGGCTTCGAGCGCGCGGACTGCGGCGGCCAGTTGGCCGTCTGCGTCTTCGGCGACGACCGCCTGTTCCCACTCCCGGGCCGCGGTGCGCAGCTCGCTCAGCGCTGCGTTGGGGTCCATGTGGGCTCCTGTGGACATGAAGGTGGGGAGCCCTCGCCGGCTGGCGAGAGCTCCCCGAGAGAAAGGGTGATCAGTGGCCGAGCAGCGTTACGTCGGTGACTTCCACCTCGTGAGTCAGGCTGTCCTCGCTGGCGTCGCTGATGCCGGCCAGTTCCACGCCGAGGTTGTCCTCGGCGCCCCTGCGAGCCTCGTACGTGTCGGTCGTGTCGACCTCGTAGCTGCCGCGAATCGTGAAGTCCACTCGGACCTGCGGCTCGTACTCCGCCTGCCCGATCTCGCACAGGAAGGCATTGAGCCCGTCGCGACAGATTTCCCCGCCGTCCTCATGCTTCTCGATGGCGGCCAACCGGACCTGCTGCAATGTCTCGGCGTGCCGCGCGGTCACCTTGCGGCGCTCGGTTTCGAGCGCCTTAACCGCCGCGGCGAGAGCAGCTTTCTGACGGACCGGGTCGATGAGCTGCACCAGCGATGCGCTGGCCGGGTAGGCGGTGATGATCCCGTCACTCCGGCACAGCTCGACGTCGCCATCCGTCGTGTAGCCCAGGATGACGGCGTCGTAGGCATAGTCGGTGACAACCGTGCCGGCGCCGAACTGCTCGGCGGGTAGGTTGTCGGAGCGGTGGTCGGTGAGCACCTCGGTCATGACTGACCCCTTTCTCGTGTGAAGGTGCGCGGATAGGTACAGGCACTGATTTCTCTTCATGTGGCTCAGTGCCCAGGCCACGGGGGTTACGCGTCTAGCGCGGTGAGGACGACGCGAAGTCGTATCAGGGCGCGGCGTTCGAGTAGGCGGACGGCGTTGGTCGTGCGACCCATTAGGCCGGCCACGAGCTCAGCCGGAAGTCCCTCCAGATACCGCAGTTGCACACAGCGGCGTTGGTCAGATCCCAGGCGAGGTAACGCCTCCCACAGCCGCAAGCGGTCAGGTATTGCCGGCTCATCGTCCTGAGCGAACAGCCTGGAGGTTCGTGCTCGGTGGTACTGAAGGTAGGCTGCCCGCAAGTACCTCCGGCGCCCCCAGTCATACCGATTAAAAGCACATGCGGCGTGCAGGATCAGCCAGCCGCGTACGTCATCTCGGGCGTTCGTCAGGTCCGCGAACGCCTCGCAGAATGTCTCCTGGACCAAATCGGCCACAGAGTCCAGGTCGCGTATCCAACCCATCCGGGACATCCGGACGAACAGGTAGCGTCTTACGACCCGGGCATTGCGGCGGTACAGCTCGGCGAATGCCTCTCGGTCACCGGCCTGAGCGTTGTGCAGGCAGGCTACATCGGGCGGGATGTCGTCGTAGGTCCGGACGCTTGCAGGTTTACTCTGGGAGAGCGGCATCTCATGGAGTTCCTTTCGCGGGTACGAATGAGTGCCGCGGGCCACGTGCGGATGCACGCCGCCTGGGTCCCTTTTAGCGTGCTGGACGGGCGCGGCGTGGATCGCGTCCTGCACCGGTCATGCCGACCGCATTGGATTGGTGAAGGTGCGAGGTGGTGATTTCTGGGCGTGGCTCAGCACCTCAAGGCCACGAACGAGCTAGGGCGACGGGACAGGGGTCTGTCAGTCGGGCGGGTCAGCCGCGAGCCCTTGTGCCGCAAGGCAGATCTCGGCCCAGCGCCGGTCGAGCCGGGCAGTGGAGGCGCTGTACCAGCCCGTCACGAACCCGTCGTCGTCGCGGTGGAGGATCGCGCCGCCGGGCAGCTCGCGGTTGCAGTAGCACCCGAACCAGCCGAGCAGCGGACCGCCGCGGATCTCGTCGGTGGGCGGTGCCTCGTAGAGGAACTCAGCCAGCGGTCCGTCGAACCGGTAGCGCGCACGAACCTCAGTCATGCCCCGGTGGTGAGGGCCGTACCGCAGAAGAAACAGGTGTCGGCACTCGTGACGTCATCGCTGTACAGCGGCTGGGGAAACCGGGCCGAGCCCGACGTCTTCTCGTCGTGGCGATTGATGCCTTGCTCAGCCGCGGCCCGGTCGAGAATCTCCTCAGTGCTGCGCTCCGGGTCGCCAATGAGTTCATACGGCACGAATAGGTCGTGGATGCAGGTTGGGCAAAACGTCTCGCCTCGCCATAGGTAGCCGGCGATATCACTTCCGTTCATCGGCTGCCCTCCCCGTGGTGCGCGCCGACGCTTCGCTGCTGGGCGACGGGTGGTGCACGACGTATCTCGTCAGAGCATCGAGCCAGCGTTCGACTTCCGGCCGGCGCAAGTCATACAGCTCGGCCAGTTCGGCGCTCAGCTCGGGCGTGACAACGCCGGTAGCGGCGAAGGCCTTCAGGCCTGGTCCAATACTGTCAGTCAGCTTTGTTGCAATCATTTGGGCGGTCTGGGTGCTGATGACGTGCCCGCGGCTTGGCGCCGTGCCCAGGCGCCGCCTTAGACTGTCATCAGGGATAAATGCTTGGCACATCCTGAATTCTCCTTGTGAAGTGGTGTATCGGTGTATCAATCGCCTCCTCTCGGCTGGTGTGGGGGAGTTGTCGGCAAGGCGTCGGGAGGGGAGCGCTCGCGCTTGCCGGTGCAGTAGACGCGGCCGGTAGACGCGCGGTGGGCCGAACTGGCGGCTCTGGAGGGCCGGAGTCCCTGGTCGGGCTTGGATGATGCGGTGCTAGCCGGTAGGGACCAAGTGGGGGTGAGTGGGCGACCCGTGGCCGTCTCGTTGGGTGGCGTCCTCACGGCCCCCGAGCATCGGGTGGTGGTCGCTTCGGCAGCGTCCAGGTGATCATCCGGCGTCCTCCATGCGTGTCATCACCGCGATGGCCTCGTCGGCCGTCGCCACCGCAAACAGTTCGCGGTCGGCGGCTGGCTGTTGGGCGATCACCTTGGCCACCAAGCGGGCGCGCTCTGCCGTCGGCACTATGAACACGACACCCGGGAAGACCTTGTGCGCTTGCTGCTCGACGTTCGCCAGCTCGTACCGCCGGTACGTCTCGCACTTGGCTCGGATTACCGCGCTGCTCTCCGTACCGCGGTCAATTTCGGCGAACCATGAGACCTCGACCTGGCCGACTCGCAGCCGCACCAACGCGTCCGGCTTGGCCATGAGCTGTTCGCCGGCCGGACCGGTGGCGCGGCGCCAGCAGTCGGGCTCAGCTTGGAACTCCAGTGTCCGCGTGCCGTGCATCCGTCCCTGCTCGGCCAGGCGCACCCGCAGTTCCGAGATCGCGAGGCGGTGGTCGACGAACGCATCCGATGGCCGGTACGCCTTGCGCTGCCGCGTGCCCATGCCGGACGCCGCCCCGGTGGCGCGTACACCGGCCGCAGTCAGCGCGTACACGTAGCCTGGCGCTCCCACCTTGCGGTCCCGCGCTCGGTTGACGAAGCGGCGCACCAGGCCGGACCGCACCAGTCGCTGGGGATGGCGCCGCGTCAGCCGCATGGCCGTCTCGAACTCCAGCCCGACAGCGATCAA
>Ga0184623_10000427_pt1 | contig 17635 bp, 16 predicted proteins | sample PLM1_100_b1_FD_133138 | JGI IMG/M metagenome (GOLD analysis project Ga0184623, IMG submission 133138) | Groundwater sediment microbial communities from an aquifer in East River, Colorado, USA - PLM1_100_b1 | ecosystem: Environmental > Terrestrial > Soil > Riparian zone | place: USA: East River...
AGCACCGTCGATGACGAGCAGGTACCGCTGCGGATCGTCCAGTGCCCGGCGACGCGCGTCGGCGGCATCGTCGCCCGGGCGGCCGGTGACGGCTGGCTGCAGCGCGACGTCCGAGACGCGGAGCAGAGACAGACGCTTGAGCCCGCGGTCCTGGCCGACGAATCGAGCGACGAACTCCGACGCGGGCGCCGCAAGGATGTCGAGGGGACTCCCGAACTGGGCGAGGACGCCACCGGTCTGGAAGACGGCAACGAGGTCGCCCATCTTGATCGCTTCGTCGATGTCGTGGGTCACGAACAGGATCGTCTTGGCGATCGACTCCTGGAGGCGGAGGAACTCGTTCTGGAGCCGGTCGCGGACGATCGGGTCGACGGCGCCGAAGGGCTCGTCCATGAGCATGATCGGCGGGTCGGCGGCGAGGGCCCGGGCGACCCCGACGCGCTGACGCTCGCCGCCGGAGAGCTGGCTGGGGAACCGGTTGCGATACTTGGCGGGCTCCAGCCCGACGAGCGCCAGCAGCTCCTCCGACCGCTCGCGCTGGCGCGCCTTCGGCCAGCCGAGCAGGCGCGGGACCGTCACCACGTTCTCGCCGATCGTCTGGTGCGGGAACAGGCCGACCTGCTGGATGACGTAGCCGATCCCGCGCCGGAGCGCCGTCACTTCCTGGGTCATCACATCGACGCCGTCGATCGTGATCTTCCCTGACGTGGGCTCGATCAGCCGGTTGATCATCTTGAGCGACGTGGTCTTGCCGCAGCCTGACGGCCCAACGAGGATGCAGATCTTGCCCGCGGGGACCATCAGGGAGAGATCGTTGACGGCGCCCGGAATCCTCCCGTCCTTCGTCGCCGCAGGGTCATACGACTTCGAGACGTGGTCGAACTCCACGACGGCACCGTGGGTTGTCTGGCCGGCCATCGGTCGCGACTCCTCAGGGTGGTTTGACGGTACCCGAAACCGTACCGCAAGCGATGTGCCTTCGTCACGTCCCTGTGGACGTTCGGCGATACTGGCGCCGTGTTCCTGTCACCCGGCCTGAACCTGGCGTGAAGATCACCGCCATCCGGCTCGATCGCCTCATTGAGCCCCTCGATCCGCCGTTCGATGCCGCCTGGGATCCGGTTCCTCGTCGGTCGTTCACGGCCACGATCGTCCGTGTCGAGACCGACGAGGGTGTTGTCGGCATCGGGTCGGGCGACACAATGGACGGCTTCGAGGCCTTCGAGCACCTGTTCGTCGGCGAGGATCCGCTGGCGATCGCCCGTCATGTCCGGGTCCTCGAGACGATCGACTTCCATGCCGGACGGTACTGGCCGCTCGAGGTCGCGCTCTGGGACATCGCGGGGCAGGTCGAGGGCGTTCCTGTTGCGCAGATGTTCGGCGGCGCTGTCGATGGAGTCCCCGCGTACGCCTCCTGCGGTTCGTTGCTGCGGGCTGCGGCGCGTGCCGAATCCGCGTTGCGGCTGCGCGAGGAAGGCTTCCGTGCACTGAAGATCCGCGTCGATCCGCGGCGTCTCGAAGAGGGGATTGCCGCGGTCCAGGCGACGCGCGAGGCGGTCGGCGACACGATGGCGATCATGGTCGACCTGAACCAGGGCTGGCGGATGGCCGGCGACACGACGGCCCCGATCGACTGGGAGACCGCCTGCTCGATCGCTTCGCAACTGGCGGAGCTCGACGTGCTCTGGCTCGAGGAGCCGCTTGATGGTTCGGACCTCGCGGGCCTCGCCGCTCTTCGGAAGGCGGTCCCGGGCATCAAGATCGCCGGCGGCGAGATGACGCGGACATTCCGCGAGATCGTCGCGGCGATCGACGCCGACGCCTTCGACGTCCACCAGCCGGATGTCGTCCTGGCCGCTGGCATGGCGAACGGTCGGCGGGTCGGCGAGCTGGCACTGGCGAAAGGCCGCTGGTACACGCCTCACACGTGGACAAACGGAATCGGGCTCCTTGCCAATCTCCACGTCGTGGCAGGCGTCGGAGGTGGGCCGTTCATCGAGTTCCCGTACGACCCACCCGGCTGGACGCCCGAGCGGCGCGACTTCATGCTCGCAGAGCCCATCAGGCCCGACGGCGATGGGGTCCTGCGCGTCCCCTCGCGGCCAGGGATTGGCGCTGCTCTCGACGAAGTCGCGATCCGGCGGTTCGCGGCGTGACCGAGCCCGATCCCGGCGTGACCGAGCCCAACGGCGCCGTGACTGATCCCGACGCCGCGGCGCCGGCCGGCGAGCGACGGCGGCGAAGCGGCGGCCGCGCGGTCGGCGAGCGGAGCCGGCTGCCGCAGCAACGGCCCTGGGCCCAGCCGCGGCTGCGCTACCGGCCGACCGAGGTGGTCTCGGCCGACGAGCTGGAATCGATCCACGAGGCCTCGCTCCAGGTCCTCGACGAGATCGGGATGGACTTCCTCGACGAGGAGGCCCGGGACCTGTTGGCCACTGCCGGCGCCCGAGTCGAGCCCGGGAAGGAGCGCGTCCGGTTCGACCGGGACATGGTCCTCGAGCGCATCAAGACCGCGCCATCATCCTTCACGCTCCACGCCCGGAACCCGGAGCATCACCTGGAGATCGGCGGGGACTGGGTGGCGTTCGGCTCCGTCGCCAGCGCGCCCAACGTATCGGATCTCGACGGTGGCCGGCGGGTCGGGAATCACGCCGACTACCAGAACCTCATCCGGCTCTGCCAGATGCTCAACGTCGTCCATTTCTTCGCCGGCTACCCCGTCGAGCCGATCGATCTTCACGCGTCGATCCGCCACCTGGACGCGGTCTACGACCTGCTGACCCTGGCCGACAAGCCGATCCACGCCTACAGCCTTGGCCGGGGACGGATCACCGATGCGATGGAGATGGCGCGGATCGCGCGGGGCATCGACGACGCGACCTTCGATCGCGAGCCGTCGCTGTTCACCGTCATCAACTCGTCGTCCCCGCTCCGGCTCGATACGCCGATGCTCCACGGAATCCTCGAGATGTCGGCCCGCAACCAGGTCATCGTCATGACCCCGTTCACGCTGGCCGGCGCGATGGCGCCCGTGACGCTCGCCGGCGCCCTCGCCGAGCAGAACGCGGAGGCGCTTGCCGGGATGGTCCTGACACAGGTCGTCCGGCCGGGCGCGCCGGTCGTCTACGGCGGCTTCACCTCGAACGTCGACATGCAGTCGGGCGCGCCGGCGTTCGGGACGCCCGAGTACATGCGGACCGCGATGGTCGGCGGTCAGCTAGCCCGTCGGTACGGCGTCCCATATCGGTCGTCGAACGTCTCGGCCGCCAACGCGGTCGACGCCCAAGCGGCGTACGAGTCGGTCTTCTCGCTGTGGGGCGCGATCATGGGCGGGGTCAACCTCCTGATGCACGGCGCGGGCTGGATGGAGGGCGGCCTCCACGCCGGCTACGAGAAGGTGATCATCGACGCCGAGTTGCTCCAGATGGTCGCGGCGTTCCTCGACCCGGTCGTCGTCGACGACGACACGCTCGCCCTCGACGCGATGCGGGAGGTCGGGCCGGGCGGGCACTTCTTCGGGGCCGAACACACGCAGTCGCGCTTCCGGACCGCGTTCCACAAGCCGATGATCTCGGACTGGCGGAACTACGAGACGTGGGAGGAGGCCGGTTCGCCGCAGGCGCCGGCCAAGGCCAACTCGATCTGGAAGGAGCTCCTCGCCGCCTACGAGCCGCCGCCGATCGAGCCGGCCGTGGCAGAGGAGCTCCAAGCCTTCGTTGCCCGCCGCAAATCCGAGGGCGGCGTCCCAACGGACTTCTGACGTGCAAACGGATCGCATCCGCAGGAAGTCCCGGGCATGAGCGACGAGCTACGGCGCATAGAGCGTGGCCCGACCGAAGGCGAGGTTCCCGAGGGATTCCTGGTTCGCGTGATGGCATACACGGAGGACCCAAACGGGACCCTATCGCGAGTTCGCGACGCCCTGCGCATCGTCATCGAGTCGGGTCCGGAGAGCCACGGTACGGCCGCAAAGTTGCCGGATTGGTTCCTCGCGGCTTGTGCCCCAGAGCCGACCGTTGAAGAGGCCGACAACGCGCTGGCAGCCTGGCGCGACGATCCGATTGGGCACGCAGACGATCCCTGGACTGCCATGAATTGGCTCTACTGTTTCGAACCGGACGAACGTTCATGGTGGTGGTGGGACGCGACGGCGATCGGTGAGGATGGGCTTGCCATCAGCGTCGTCGTCGAAGGCCATCCGTTCGGCGCCGACGACCTGCGCTGGTTGCTTATCGCCGCGGGCGCTCGCGAGGTCTCCGTCGACGCCTGACGGCATCGAATTCGAAAAGCGCCGAGCTGGTTGACACAAGACTGGTCTACGACTAGTCTATCTGCCATGCGAACGATCGGCGCCTACGAGGCCAAGACTCACCTTCCCCGGCTCCTCGATGAGGTCGCCAAGGGCGAGCGAATCACGATCACGAAGCACGGGATGCCCGTTGCCGTGCTGGTTCCACCCGGATCGGCCGGCACATCCGACGCCGACGCCATCATGGCGAGGATCCTCGAGCTCCGGCGTGGGAACCGACTCAATGGTCTGTCGATCCGCGAGCTGATCGACGAGGGCCGGCGCTGATGTTCGTCGTAGACGCCTCGATCACCTTAGCTTGGTGCTTCGAGGACGAGTCTGCGCCCGGGACGGACGACGTCCTCAACCGCCTCTTACTCGAGGGTGGGATCGCGCCGGCTCATTGGCCTTTGGAAGTGGCGAACGCCTTACGCTCCGCCGAGCGGAGCGGCCGCGTCGATCAAGCCGCAATATCACGGGCTCGATCCATCGTGACCGACCTTCCGATCGATGTGCTGCCCGTAGAGACTTCGACGGCCCTTGGCCTCATCGAACCGGCTCTCCGCCACGACCTGACCGTGTACGACGCCGCCTACCTCGGGCTCGCCGACATCCGCGGCCTCGGGATCGCGACCCTCGACGGGCGGCTCGCAGAAGCATGCCGGGCGGCCGGTGTGTCGCTGATCGAAGCCTGACGCACCGACTGCCGATCCTCGCGTAGGCTTCTCTCGTCCGAAATCCGTGGAGGGGTCTGCGTGAAGTCGTCTGCTCAGGTTGTCGTCATCGGTGGGGGCGTCGTCGGTGCCAGCGTGCTGTATCACCTGACGAAGGACGGCTGGACCGACGCGATCCTCCTCGAGCGGCGGGAGCTCACCGCCGGCTCCACCTGGCACGCCGCCGGCGGCATGCACACGCTCAACGGCGACCCGAACGTGGCGCGACTCCAGCAGTACACGATCCAGCTGTACGAGCAGATCGAGAAGGAGTCCGGCCAGGACTGCTCGATCCACCTCCCGGGCGGGCTGATGCTGGCCAGCGATGAGACCCGGATGGACTTCCTCCGAATGGCCGTCGCCCGCGGCCGCTACCTCGGGATGCAGCTGGAGATGATCAGCGCGAGGGAGGCGCGCGATCTCTTTCCGCTGCTCGACCCGCAGTACTTCGTCGGCGCGCTGTACGACCACGTCGAGGGCCACGTCGACCCGACGGGCGTCACCCGGGCCTACGTCAAGTGCGCCCAGATGGCCGGCGCGGAGGTCCGCCAGCACACGCCCGTGACCGGCCTCAGTCAGCGGCCGGATGGCACGTGGGACGTCCACATCGAAAACGGCGACCCAATCCACGCCGAGCACGTCGTCAACGCCGGCGGGCTGTGGGCGCGCGAGGTCGGCCGGTTCGTCGGGATCGAGCTGCCGGTCCTCGCGATGGAGCACCACTACCTCCTGACGGAGAACATGCCGGAGGTCGCGGACTACGTCGCGAAGACCGGCCACGAGATGCCGATGGCCCTCGACTTCGCGGGCGAGATCTACATCCGCCAGGAAGGCGGGGCGATGCTCCTCGGCACGTACGAGCAGGACTGCCGGCCCTGGTCGCCGAAGGAGACGCCATGGGACTTCGGGTCGCAGCTCCTGAAGCCGGACCTGGAACGGATCGCCCCCGAACTCTCGGTCGCGTTCAAGCACTACCCGGCGATGGGAACGATCGGCATCAAGCGTGTCGTCAACGGACCGTTCACGTTCGCACCCGATGGCAACCCGCTCGTCGGGCCGGTGCGCGGCCTGCGCGGCTACTGGGTCGCCTGCGGCGTCATGGCCGGTCTGTCGCAAGGTGGCGGCGTCGGCCTGGCGCTGGCGACGTGGATGACGAGCGGCGATGCCGGCGACTCCGGCATGGATATCTGGGCAATGGACGTTGCCCGATACGGCGACTACGCCAATCTGGCTTACACGAACGCGAAGGTCCAGGAGAACTACCGCCGTCGGTTCCGGATCACCTTCCCGAACGAGGAGCTTCCCGCGGCTCGACCGCTCCTCACGACCCCGATCTACGACCGGCTCACGGCGGCGAATGCGGTCTGGGGCGCGACGTTCGGGCTGGAGCACGCGCTGTGGTTCCAGGAGGCCGGCAAGGAGCCGGTCGAGGAGGTCACGTTCCACCGGTCTAATGCCTGGCAGTGCGTCGCCGGCGAGGTGGCGGCGGTTCGGGAGCGGGTCGGGATGACCGAGATCTCGAACTACGCGAAGTACCGCGTGACCGGCGACGGAGCCGCCGCGTGGCTGTCCTCGCTGCTGACGGCGCGGATGCCAGCGCCGGGTCGGATCACTCTCACCGCGATGCTCAACGACGCGGGCCGGATCGTCGGCGAGTTCACGGTCGCGCGGCCGATCGACGCGGAGGAGTTCTACCTGTTCGGCTCGCTGCCGGCGGAGGTCCACCACTCGCGCTGGTTCCGACATCATCTGCCACACGACGGCTCAGTCAGGTTCGAAGTCCTTGGGCTGGGACTCACCGGGCTGTCCGTTGCGGGGCCGCGATCCCGGGACGTGTTGGCCTCCGTCGCCCCGGACCTCGACCTGTCGACCGAGGCGTTCCCGTTCATGACGTTCCGGCGGGTCGACCTGGGGATGACGCTGGTCCACCTCGCTCGGATCAACTACGCCGGCGACCTCGGCTACGAGCTGTGGGTGGCGCCCGAATACCAGCGCGAGCTGTTCGACGCGATCATGGCCGCCGGGGAGCCACATGGCTTGCGACTCTTCGGGATGCGGGCGCTGATGTCGCTTCGCCTGGAGAAGAGCTACGGCACGTGGTTCCGCGAATACCGGCCGATCTACACGCCGGCCGAGGGCGGGATCACGCGCTACCTCCGGCTGGACCACGACTTCAACGGGCGGGCGGCCCACGAGGCCGAAATGGCCGGCGGGGGACCCGCGCGGCGGCTGGTGGCGATGGTGGTCGAGCCCGACCCCGACGCGCCCGCCGACGTCATCGGCGACGAGCCGATCTGGCACGACGGGAAGGTCGTCGGCTGGGTGACGTCGGGCGGATACGGTCACCACGTCAAGGAATCGATCGCGCTGGGTTACGTCCCCGCGGAACTGGCGGCGCCCTGGGGATCGGGCGCCAGCGCTTTTGAGATCGAGATCATCGGCCGGCGCCGCCCGGCGCGTCTTCAGCCGGAGCCGCTGTTCGACCCCCAGGGTCTCCGGATGCGCCAGTGATCGAGCGCTCGATGGCGCCACCCGATACCGGCCACATCGTCGTCGACGGCCACCCGATCGCGTTCAAGCCCGATGACTCGGTCGCGATCGCGATCCTGCGCGCCGGGGAAACCCCGGCCCAGGGCGGGACCCTGTGCCTTGCCGGCGATTGCGGCAACTGCCTCGTCGAGGCCGACGGCATCGCCTACGTCCGAAGCTGCCAGGTTCGGGCGCGGCCCGGGCTGACCGTTCGGCGCCACCCACGCGTCGTGATGCCGCCGCTCCCTTCCGTGTCCGATCCGGACGTGACCAGGACGCCGGCCGCACGAGAGACGGCGGTCGAGCGGGCCGAGGTCGACTTGGTCGTCGTCGGCGGCGGCGCGAGTGGGAAGCGGGCGCACGTTGCGGCCGAGAAGGCGGGGCGGAGGGTCCTGCTTCTCGACGCGGCCGAGGGCCAGGAGGTCGTGGCGGTCTACGCGGGGCCGACGGTGGTCGCCCGGACGGGGACCGGGATGCTGCACGTCCGGTCCGGTGAGGTGGTGGTCGCGACGGGCGCCGCGGAGTTCCATCCCGTCTGCGCGGGCAGCCAACTCGACGGACTCTTGACCGCGGGGGCCGCGGCGCGGCTCCACCGGGCCGGCGTCGATCTCGGCGTGACCGTCGCGGTCGGGACGCCGCCGGCCGGCGTTCCGTGCACCGTCGCCGCGGGACGCTTGGTCCGGTTCGAGGGCGAGGGGCGGGTCAGCGCCGTCGTCACCGCCGACAACTCGGGTACGGAGGTGACGACCCAGTGCGACACCGTCGTCCTGGGCCTCGGCTTGGCGCCGCGCGACATGCTCGCCCGGATGGCAGGCGATGCGCCCGTTCGGGCCGTCGGCCCCGCGGCCAAGGAGCACGACCTGCCGCCGCCTCCGACCGATGGCGTTGTCTGCCCCTGCTCCGGCACAACCGTTGACGACCTCCAGAGTGCCTGGGATCGCGGGTTCGGCGAGCTGGAGCTCCTGAAGAGGGCGAGCCTCGCCGGCGTCGGGACGTGCCAGGGCGGCGCCTGCCTGCCGCACATCCGGTCGTGGATCGCCGCCCGCTCGGACACAGTCCCGCCGCCCTTCACAGCCCGGCCGGCGTCGCGCCAGATCACCCTGGCCGAGGCGTCGGCCGATACGTACATTGATGCCTTCCGGCGGACGCCGCTCCACGACGAGCATCTCGCTCTCGGCGGGCGGATGGATCGGTTCGGCGGCTGGTGGCGGCCGTGGCATTACGGCGACCACATCGCCGAGTACTGGGCGGTCCGCGAGGCGGTCTCCCTCGGCGACGTCAGCACGCTTGGCAAGCTCGTCGTGTCCGGTCCGGACGTCGTCGAGTTCCTCGAGCGGCTCTATCCCTGCAACGTTGCGGACATCAAGGTCGGCCGCTCGCGGTACGCGCTGCTGCTCAACGAGCGGGGCCACGTCATCGACGACGGGATGATCCTGCGCGACGACGAGACGCGGTTCGTCCTGAGCTTCACGTCCGGCGGCGCGGCCAACGCCGAGATGTGGGTCCGTGACTGGATCGAGACGTGGGGCCTGCGCGTCCACGTCCTCGATCAGACGATGTCGCTCGCCGCGGTCAACATCACGGGGCCGCTCGCCCGCACGCTGCTTCAGCGAGCCGGCCTGGCCGATCCGCCGCGCTTCCTGGGTCACGTCCACGCCGACGTGGCCGGCGTCCCGTGCCACGTCATGCGTCTGAGCTTCACCGGCGAGGCGGCGTTCGAGCTCCACCACCCGGTCGACCGCTCGATCGAGCTGTGGCGGGCGCTCATGGAGTTGGGCGCGGACCTCGGAATCCGGCCCCATGGCCTGAAGGCGCTGTTCGGGCTGCGGCTCGAGAAGGGCCACGTCATCGTCGGGATGGACTCCGAGATGGATTCGACGCCGCGGCGACTCGGGATGGACTGGGCGGTCCGGATGGAGAAGCCGTTCTTCATCGGCAAGCCGTCACTGGCGCGGACGGCGCCGCTCCCCGACCACCGGCGGCTCACCGGCTTCACGATTCCGGGCGAGGCGCCGACGGAGGGCAGCCCGATCTGGTCCGGCGGCGAGATCGTCGGGCACGTGACGGGCAGCTGGACGTCCCCGGTCCTCGGCCATGCCGTGATGCTCGGCTGGCTGAAGCGGACGCCGTTCCCCGACCGTGTCGAGATCGACGGCCGCGAGGCGGTCGTCGCGCCCACCCCGTTCTACGACCCGGAGGGCCATCGTGCCCGCGCTTGAGCCGATGCCCGGCCTGCGCGTCGTCGCGGACCCGGAGGCGCTCGATCGGGCGTCGTGGTGGGGCGATCGCGACGTCACCGTCCTCCGTCTCGCCCCGGATGATGCGCTCGCGGTCGGCGCGCGGCGGGTCGAGATCGACGACGAGCACGCGATCATCGAGGAGGAGGCCGGGTTCGTCGGGGCCTGGCTGACCGCCGAGGAATTCGCGGAGTGGGTCCTGCCGCGGATCGAGTGGCCGCTGCCGGCGGATCGGCCGACGGTCGCGCAGGGATCCGTCGCAGGCGTGCCGGCGAAGCTGTGGCTCCGGGTGACCGGCGGCGCATTGCTCCTTGCCCAGGCGGCCTACGCCGACGAGCTCGCCGGACGCCTCGGATGAACGAGCTCGTCGACACGCTCCAGCCGCTCCGCTGGGACGGGCCGAAGTCGGCCTATGACGTCGTAATCGTCGGCGGCGGTGGGCACGGACTGGCGACCGCCTACTACCTCGCGACCCGCCATGGGATGTCGAACGTGGCGGTGATCGAGGCGGACTACATCGCGTCGGGTAACACGGGCCGCAACACGACGATCATCCGGGCGAACTACGGGATTCCGGAGGCGATCCGCTTCTACGAGCACAGCCTCGAGATGTACGCGGCGCTCGAGGACGAGACCGGCGCCGCCATCCTCCACCAGACGAAGGGACTCATCTGGCTCGCCCACACCGAGATGGCGCTTCGCGCCGAGCGGGCCCGATGCCTCCTCAACACCGCCTGCGGCGCCGAAACGGTCATGGTCACGCCCGCCGAGATCAAGGAGATGGTCCCCCAGATCGATCTCACTGGGGGCGGCCGTTACCCGGTCCTCGGCGCGTCCCACCATCTCCGGGCCGCAACAGCCCGCCACGACCGGGTCGCCTGGGCGTTCGCCAGCGGGGCGATGGCGCGCGGTGTCCACGTGATCCAGCACACGCCCGTGACCGGCTTGCTCCGCGATGGGGACCGGGTCGTCGGGGTGGGGACATCGCGCGGCCCGATCGCCGCGGGCGTCGTCCTGAGCGCGACCGGCGGACGGGTGACGGCGCTCGCCGCCAAGGCGGGTGTCCGCCTGCCGATCCGGACGCACCCACTCCACGCGTTCGTCACCAACAACTACGCCCAGGGGTTCGAGAAGATCGTCAGCGACACCGAACTCTTCTGCTACGTCTCCCAGACCGAGCGCGGCCAGATGCTGATCGGGGCAGAGTTCGACAGCCAGCCCTCGTACTCGCGCCAGTCCTCGTTCGCCGCCCTGCGCAGTTACTCGTACAAGGTGAGCCACCTGCTTCCGTTCCTGCGCAACATGCGAATTCTTCGCCAATGGGCGGGCAGCTGCGACATCTCGGCCGACTTCTCGCCGATCATGGGCTCCACGGGCGTCGACGGCTTCCTCGTGACCACGGGCTGGGGGACGTGGGGCTTCAAGGCGATCCCCGCCGGCGGCGAGGCGATGGCCGAGCTCATCGCGACGGGTCGGACGCCGGAGCTCATCGCCCCGTTCGCGCTCGATCGGTTCGCCCGCGACCACGTCCTTGCCGACCAGGGCTCGACGGGGACCCGCTGATGCTCTGGCTGACATGTCCGCGCTGCGGCCCGCACCCGATCGACGAGTTCGCGTTCGGTGGCGAGCGCCGTCCGGTGCCCGATACGATCAAAGGCGACGACGCTCGCAACTTCGACGAGGTCTGGATGTTCGAAAACCCCGAAGGCGTGACGACCGAGCGGTGGTTCCACGCTGCCGGCTGCCGGCGCTGGCTGACGGTTCGCCGGGACACGTCGACCGATACAGTGGTGGCCTGATGAACCTGGCCGACCGCGCCCTCGATCTGGTCGTGCGCGACCGAATCCGTTTTGGCCGGGGCGCCGTGGCCCAGCTGCCCGATCTGGTCCGGGAGGCCCGCGGTCGCCGGGCGTTTGTCGTGACCGATGCCGGCGTCGTCGCGGCCGGGGTCATCGATGTCGTGCGCGAAGCGCTCGAAGCAGGCGGGATCGCGATCGGCGTCTTCGACGAGGTCGAGCCGAATCCCGGGACCTCGTCGGTGGAGCGCGGGAGCGCGGCTCTGGCCGCGTTCGGGACACACGGCACGGTCGTCGTTCCCGTCGGCGGCGGGTCGTCGATGGACACGGCGAAGGCGGTATCGCTCCACGTCCGCAACGAGGGCGACGTGCTGACCCTCGGCTACCACGACCCGCGGCTCCTCCACGGATTGCCACTCGTCGCGGTGCCGACGACGGCCGGGACGGGCGCCGAAACCAACACCTACGGCGTGATCACCGACGAGGCCGCCGGGCGGAAGGCGTACGTCGGCCATCCGAGCGTGCTGCCGGTCGCGTCGGTGCTGGATCCAGAATTGACCGTTGGCCTGCCGCCCGCGCCGACCGCCGCGACCGGCGTCGACGCGATGACCCATTCGCTCGAATCCCTCCTGTCGCGCAACCCAAACCCATTCGCGGAGGCGATCGCGCTGTTCGTCATTCGCACAGTGGCGGAGTGGCTCCCCCGTGCCGTGAAGGACGGCGCGAACATGGAGGCCAGGAGCCAGCTGTTGGTCGCCGCCCACCTGGCCGGCCTCGGTCAGGCGAGCGGCACGGGTGTCGGGGCCGTCCATGCGATCGGCCATGCCCTCGGCACACGCGGGAAGCTGCCCCATGGCACCGCCCTGGCCACCGTCCTGCCCGAGGTCCTCGCGACGTACCTGGAGATCAGGGAGCGCGAGCTGGCCCTCGTTGGGGTGGCGTTGTCGGTGGCGAGTCCGCTGGACGCGCCGGCCGAGGCGGCGACGGCGGCGATCGCCGGCCTCGAGGCGTTCCTCGACCGCGTCAGCCAGCGGCGGACGCTCCTCCAGCTCGGCATCGGGCCGGAGCTCGAGGCCTCCATCGTCGCCGACGCGCTCGACGACGCCGCCATCGACAACAGCCCCCGGCTCCCCTCGGCCGATGAAGTAGCGGGGATCCTGGCCGCGGTTCGCGGCTAACTCCGCGAGCACGACCACTCGCGGCGGCGCCGGGCGCGAGCCAAGCACTCTCCTCTTCGGCCGAATCGAAATGCGTTCAACCAAGCGGAATAGTTTCGCTTGCTTGGACGTACCTGGGAATCCGCCTGGCAGGGCGACAAATCGGACTGTTCGAACTCGGAGGACCGACGACGTCAGCGGCGCATGAACCCCGGCAGGTCGGGCTCCTTGCCGTGCCAGCGCTCGTATTCCTCGGTCTGGAAGAGGGCGAACCGATTGATGAAGTGGGCGCCGTGCTCGCGGAACATCTCGACGGCGCGCTTTGTCTGCGCCTCGCCTCGGGCCTTGACGGAAATGACGAATCGGCCCTCGCGGGCGGCGGCTTCGTAGTAGGCGAAGTCCGGCATCTGGTCCATGAGCGTGAACTGGACCGTTCGGAGCAGCCGGGCGGCCGGGCCGTTGCGCTCGCCACGGCCGTCGAATGCGGCGGCCCCCTCGTCGCCCGCGAAAATCTCGATCGCCTCGGCGGCGATCCCCGGCTCCTTCAGCGCGGCCACGATCTCATCGAGCGCCGCCTGCGTATCGACGACGGCCAGGAGGCGTCCGCGCGCGCTGCCGAGGAAGCGCGCCACGTCAACTCGATCCGGCTTCGACCAGCGGCTTGACCTGGCCGATCAGGCGCTCGAGCGTTTCGGTGTCGTACGGCGCCGGCTGCTCGGAGATCGCTGTGCGGAAGCCCATCTCGAAGTAGGGCCCGACCTTCTCGGCGAGCTGCTCCGGGGTGCCATTCCAGAAGGTGTCGTCGTCCTCGACCCGGGACAACGGGGTTCGGTTGTGCTCCATCGCCGCCTTCCAGACCCGATCGGCCTCTTCGGCCGAGTCGCGGATCGTCGCCTTGATGCCGAGCGTGAACTCGATCTCGGCCGGGTCCCGCCCGACGTCCTCGCAGTGCTGGCGGAGGACCTCGATCTTGTGGCGCATGACATCCACCGGACCCATGGCATTCCACATGTCCGCGTAGCGGGCGACCGTCCGGAGGGTCTTCCTCTCGCCCGAACCGCCGATCATGATCGGCAGGCGCGACTGGAGCGGGAGCGGCTGGTGGCGCAGGTCGTCGAACGCGTAGTGGCCGCCTGGCTGTGAGGTCGCCCCCTGGCCATCGAGGACCGCGCGAATTCCCGAGACGGACTCATCGAGCCAGTCGAGGCGCTGGCCGAACCCCGAACCGAAGGCGATCCCATGGGCCGTGTGCTCGGGCTCCATCCAGGCGCCGCCGATGCCGAGAATCGCCCGCCCGTCGCTGACGTGATCGAGCGTCGCGGCGAGCTTGGCGACCAGACCCGGATTGCGGAACGTGTTGGCGCCGACGAGCAGACCGAGCCTCGTGCGTTCCGTCTCACGGGCCCACGCGTGGAGCAACCCCCAGCCCTCGAAGATCGGCTGGTACGGGTCGCCGAAGATCGCGTAGAGGTGATCCCACGTCCAGAGATGCTCGTACCCGAGGCGGTCGACGCGCTTGGCCGCATCGAGCATCTCGGGCCACGTGGCCCCCTGGCTCCAGAGCAGGATCCCGAGATTGAGCGTCGACATTGGCTGCGTGGGCCTCCGGGCGGTGGTGGGTGGACCGCAAGTTTAGGCGTCGCGCGGTGGCCCGGTCTGCGGTCGGCGATACAGCCCGCCCAGCCGTGGGCGGGCGCGTGGCGATGGCTTTGCGCCATCGAATCTGGATCAACGCGTGCGTGACCGCCCGGTGCGCGCCATCCGATGGCTGCCTGCCATCAAAGTCGCCGCTCGAACTCGTCGCCACGACCGTGAGGCCGAGATCGATGGCCGCGGGCCATCAGCGCACCAAGGTGGCGTGACTGCGGGTCAACATACCCGCATCGCCCGGTTATGTTGCCCTCAGTCATGTCATCTACGGCAGCGTCGCGATGTCCTGCTCGAGCACCTGGCGGTCTTCGGCGTCCGCGATCCTCACCAGCTCCCCGACCGCGCGAGCCTTCCACTCGTCGCTCGCGGCGCGGTCGCCTGCGACAGAGGTGGCCCGGGCCATCGCCTCGTACGCGGAGCCAAGGTCCCACTCCTCGCGGCCATCGGCGTTCGCTTCGTTGATCTCGAGGCAACGTCGGGCGTGGTACAACGCCGGCTCGCCGCGGCCCAGGACCGCGTAGACGCGCGACACCTGCCACTCGCCGCGGGCGAGGTTGACCTGCTCGCCGACCTCGCCCCAGTGGTACCGCGAGGCGTGCGCCGCGTGGATCATCTCGTCGTCCTGTTCGGGGGGAGCGGTTCGGGTTCTCGAGCAGCGTCCACGTGTAGTTGAACAGCCCGACAGCCAGCGCACGGCGCGCGGCCTTGTCGAGGTCTGGTGCGACGGGCGGCCTGGACACGATCGGTTCACCCTTCGACAGCCGGGTGACGTGGTGGAGGACGCGCTGGAGGCGATAGGTCCTCGCCTCGATGCGCGCTCGGTGGGCGGCGAGGCGGCGGGCGCGCTCGGCCGGGTCGTCGATTGCGAGGACCTCGCGGATCTCGTCGAGCGGCAGCTCCAGCTCCCGAAGCCGGGCGATGGCCCGGGCCGTCTCGAGTTGCCCGCGCCGGTAGCGCCGGTAGCCAGTGGACCGATCCACCGCCGCCGGGCGCAGAAGGTCCAGCTCGTCGTAATGCCGGAGAGCCCCGACACTCAGCCCGGCGAGCCGCGCGAACCGCCCGATAGGCAGCAGGTCGTCATCCACGCCCGCATCGTGGACCCTCGGGTAGGTCGAGAGTCAAGCCGCGCCGCGGCCCGCGGAGACTTCAGGCGAAATCGAGCTCGCGGTCGATGGCGCGGAGGATGAACCGGGCCGCCTCGGCGCTCTTGCCGCCGAGCTTCTGGCCTTCATCCTGCTCGAGCGCCTGATTCAGGTCGGTCAGATAGGTCTTGAGCTCCGGCGTCAGGACGAGGTGACCGGCCTCGAGCGCCTCGTTGATCCGGGCAATTACGGCGCGGGCGTTGTCGACGCTGTGGCCCTTCGCCGCGATGAGCTCGCGGACATCCCGGCGGGCTGCCTCGGCGGCCGGGCCGGTTGAGCTCATCGCCGGCGGCCGAGGATCCCGGCGGCAGGCGCATCGCTGCTCCAGCGCCCGCCCAGCTCGGTCGTGGCTGGAGCGTCGGCCGCGTCGGCCGCGCCTCGCTGCGCCGCCCAGTCGGAGTGGAGGACGCTCATCGACACCTCGTCCCACCATCGGCCGTCCCGCCAGATCGCCTCGCGCGCCCGGCCCTCCACGACGAAGCCGCACGACCGATACGAGCGGATCGCGCGCTCGTTGAACGAGAAGACCGACAACCCGATTCGGTGGAGGTTGAGCGTCCCGAGGGCGTGGTCGAGCATGAGTCCGGTCGCCTCGGTGCCGTAACCCCGGCCCCACATGTCCTTCTCGCCGATCGTGATGTGGTAGAGCGCCGAGCCGTTGTCGCTGTCGAGCTGCGACAGGGCGCAGGTCCCGATGAGCCGGTTCGTGTCGCGGATGTGGACGGCCAGCGACAGTGACTCCGGCCCGAGCGCCCGCGCGGTGAAGAACCGCTCGATCTCCTCCGGTCGCATCGGGCCATCCTGGTAACGCGTCAGGCGGGCGACCTCGGCGTCGGAATACCAGCGCAGGAACTGGGCCAGGTTCGCGGGCACGTGGCGCCGCAGGACGATGCTCGTCCCGACCAGTGCCTCCGGGAACCAGCTGCGGTGAGCCATTTCGAGGTGACGGTATACCATCGCGGCTATGCGTCGCTGGAGCGACCTGGCCGAGCGCGTCGCAGCCACGACCCGCACCTCCGAGAAGACGGCCCTCCTCGCCGATTACCTCGTCGACCTGAGCCCCGAGGAGTTGCCGGTTGCGGCCGTCTTCCTGACCGGACGCCCCTTCCCAGAGGCCGACCAGCGGGCCGCCGGGCTCGGCTGGTCGGCGATCGTTTCGACGGTCACCGAACTGGCCGGCGTGCCTCGAGCGGCGCTAGGCGAGGCCTACGATCGCTCGTCGGATCTCGGGATGGCGGTCGCCGACGTGCTGTCGGCCGCCGGCCATGCGCCGGACCCGAACGACTCGCCCACCCTGCCCGAGGTCGCCCAGGCATACACCGGAATCGAGGCCGCCTCAGGGCCGGCGGCCAAGGGCGCGATCCTCCGCGACCTGTTCGCCAGATCGGACCCGCTGACGGCCAAGTACATCGTCAAGGTGCTGTCGGGGGAGCTGCGGATCGGCCTGCGGGAGGGGCTCGTGGAGGCCGCGATCGCCCGCGCCTACGACCGTCCCCTGGACGAGGTGAAATGGGCGGGGATGCTGACGGGCGACGTCGGCCGGCTGGCGGCGCTCGCCCGCGAGAACCGTCTCGGCGACGCCAGCCTCGCGGTTTTCCATCCGATCAAGTTCATGCTCGCGTCACCTGCTGAGGACGCCGCGGAGATCCTGGGCCGACTCGGGCCGGAGGTCTGGGTCGAGGACAAGTACGACGGGATCCGTGCCCAGCTCCACAAGCGGGGCCGCGACGTCCGGCTCTACAGCCGCGACCTCCACGACGTCAGCGGCCAGTTTCCGGAGGTCGTCGAGGCGGCCGTGCCTCTCAGCTGGGATGGGATTCTCGACGGCGAGCTGCTGGCTTACCGCGACGGCGCCGTCCTGCCATTCCAGGCCCTCCAGACCCGCCTGGGACGGAAGTCGCCGTCCGCCGAGATCCGGGCGGAGGTCCCGGTGATCTTCGTGGCCTTCGATCTTCTCGGTGTCGGCGACCCGAGCAACGGCCGGATCGAAGCCCTCCTCCGGGCGCCCCTTGAGGAGCGACGAATGCGCCTCGACGCGATCGATCTGCCGTCGGCGGACGATGGCGGCGGGTTCGCCCGATCCCACCTAATCCGGGTCGATTCGGTCGACGACCTGGAGACGG
>Ga0184623_10000428_pt1 | contig 17573 bp, 15 predicted proteins | sample PLM1_100_b1_FD_133138 | JGI IMG/M metagenome (GOLD analysis project Ga0184623, IMG submission 133138) | Groundwater sediment microbial communities from an aquifer in East River, Colorado, USA - PLM1_100_b1 | ecosystem: Environmental > Terrestrial > Soil > Riparian zone | place: USA: East River...
CCGCTGTGTGCCCCCGGTGGGAGTCGAACCCACACGGAAGATCAGCGCGGCCGGGTTTGCCAGCCGCTGTGTGCCCCCGGTGGGAGTCGAACCCACACTGTGGCGGGTTTAAGCCGCCTTCCTCTGCCTGGTTGGGATACGGGGGCCCCCGGCAGGTCAGGATAAGGGCCGAGCGCCGACGCCAGAACCTCTTACATGTAGACCTTGCGCGGGAAGACCGCGTGCGCGCCCGCGACCCGGTCAAGGAAGACCAGGCCGTCGACATGGTCCAGCTCATGCTGCAGCGCCCGCGCCTCGAAGCCGTCCGTCTCGACGACGACCTCCTCGCCGCCAGGCGTCACACCGCACATGACCACCCGAGTCGCCCGCTTGACGTCGCCGGTCAGATCGGGCACGGACAGGCAGCCCTCGCGGCCCTTCTCCCATCGGGACGCCTCGACCAGCTTCGGATTGACCAGCACGAACCGGCCGTGGCTGGTACGCGTCTTCCGGTGCGCGGTGGCGTCGACGCAGAAGACCCGCCAGCGCACGTCGACCTGGGGAGCCGCCAGCCCGACGCACCCGGGCGAGGCGTCCATTGTCGCGAGGAGGTCGGCTGCGAGCTGGACGACAGCGGCGTCGGCCGGGTCCACGTCGACCGCCGGCGCCGACAGCACATGCGCCGGAGCTCGGACGACCGGCAGCACCCGGCCCGGGGGCAACACACTGGCGTCCATCACAGGACGTCGGTCTCCGCCGGCCGCAGCGACGCCTCCACGCCCAGTTCCTTCGCCAGGCCGGCCAGCCGCCCGGCCAGCTCGACCACATCGGTATCCGGCGGCAGGTCGACCTCGGCGATGAGGAGGTAGAGCTCGCCGGCCAGCCGCGTCGTCAGGTCGGTGACGTTGCCGCCGTGATCGGCGACCAGCCGGGTGACAGCAGACACGATGCCGGGCCGGTCGGCGCCGTGGACGGTCAGCACATGCGGTCCCCCGACCGGCCCGGGCGAGGCCTCGGCCGTCACTTCACGGACCGTCACCACCAGCCCGAGGTCGGCCCCGACCGGTGCGAGGACCCGCTCAACCGCGTCCGGCGGCGCCGGCGCCGAGACGATCAGCATCATCGCGAAATGGCCGCGCAGGATCGTCATCGTCGAGTCCTCGAGGTTGCCCCCGAGCTCCGCGAGGGCGCCGGTGATCGCAGCGATGACACCAGGCCGGTCATGGCCGATCGCGGTCACGGCAAGCAGCCTCATCAGCTGCCCCCAGCGCGCTCGCGGTCGGCCTCGGGGACCGGCGCGGGAGACGGGGCCGGGGCCGAGCCGTCGCTCTGCGCCGGGCGCGCGGCAAGGGCCGAGAACTCCGCGCGCGGCTGGCTCAGCGACCCCAGCGAGACGACCTCGCGGCGGAAGAACAAGGCCAGCGTCCAGTCCGACATGGTGCGCACCTTGCGGTTGAGCGTCGGGACGCGGCTCAGGTGGTAGGTGCGGTGCATGAACCACGCCGGCCAGCCCTTCAGCTTCACGCCGTAGACCTGCGCCACGCCCTTGTGCAGGCCGAGGCTGGCGACGGAGCCGACGTACGCGTGCTTGTACGGCTGGAGCGGCTTCCCCCGGATGGCCGCGACGAGGTTGGCGGCCAGCCGGCGGGCCTGCCGGACGGCGTGCTGCGCGCTCGGGCCGGTCGTGCTGCCCGGCGGCTTGGTGAGGTCGGGCACGGCAGCGCAGTCGCCGGCCGTCCATGCGCCTTCGACGTCGGCGACCCGCAACTCTGCGGTCGCCTTCAGCCGGCCCTTCTCGTCGAGGGGCAGGTCGGTCCGCGCGAGCAGCGGATGTGGCTTGATGCCGGCCGTCCAGACCAGCGTGCTCGAGTCCATCTCGGTGCCGTCGTCGAGCACGATGTGCTGGTCCACGGCCGACTCCAGCCGCGTGTTGAGGCGGATGTCCATCCCGCGCGCCCGCAGTTGCTCGACGGTGTAGCGCCCCATGTCCTCGTCGACCTCCGGCAGGATGCGGCCGGTGGCCTCGACCAGCACCCAGCGCATGTCGGCCGGCTTGATGTCGAGGTAGTAGCGCGTGGCGTACCGCGCCATGTCCTCGAGCTCGCCGAAGGCCTCGACGCCAGCGTAGCCGCCACCGACGAAGACGAACGTCAGCGCCCGGCGGCGGATCTCCGGGTCCTTCGTCGAGTCGGCGATGTCGAGCTGGTCGATAACGTGGTTGCGGAGGAAGATCGCCTCCTCCACCCGCTTGAACCCGATCCCGTGCTCGGCCAGCCCTGGGATGGGCAGCGTGCGCGCCACCGAGCCGGGAGCGAGAACGACGTGGTCGTAGGTCAGCTCGTAGGCCGGCCCGAACGGAGGCTCCACTGTCGCGGTCCGGCGGGCATGGTCCACGCGGGTCACCTCGGCCGTGACCACGTCGACCCGGTCCTTGCGCAGCACCCGGCGAAGCGGCACGACGACGTGCCGCGGCTCCAGGCTGCCGGCCGCCGCCTCGGGAAGGAACGGCTGGTAGGTCATGTACGACCGGGGATCGACGACGACGATCTCGACCTCACCACGGCGGAGCTTGCGCTGCAGCCGAAGTGCCGTGTAGAGCCCGACGTAGCCGCCGCCGACGATGAGGATCCGCGGAGCGCTCATGCTCAGGCAGGCTACCCGGACTGCCCTTTGGCGTACCCGACCGCGCGCGCGAGCACGTCGTCGAGCATCGGCTCGGTGAGCTTTCCCGTGAATGTGTTCTGCTGGCTCGGGTGGTAACAGCCGAGCAGCAGCAGCGGCGGGCCGCCGTCCGCGCGGGTCAGCTCGACCTCCACCCCGTGGCCGAACGCCGGCCGGCGCGGCGGCCCGGTGTAGCCGCTGGCGATCAGCGCGGGCAGCGCGGCCTGCCAGGCGAAGGCGCCCAGCGCCACCGCCGCGCGCGCCGTCGCCGCCAGCCGCCCGACCTCGGCGCGGAACCACGGCGCGCAGGTGTCCCGCTCCTCGGGCGTCGGCTTGTTCTGCGGCGGCGCGCACCTCACGGCGGCAAGCATGCGCGCGCCCCGCAACTGCTGGCCATCGCTCGCAAACTCGCTGGTCGGGAGCGCGGCCAGGCCAGCTCGATGCAGCGCTGCGAACAGCCAGTCGCCACTGCGGTCGCCGGTGAAGATGCGCCCGGTGCGGTTGCCGCCGTGCGCGGCGGGGGCCAGCCCGAGCACGAGGACGCGGGCCCGTGGATCTCCCCACCCGGCGATCGGCCGGCCCCAGTAGCGCTCGCCGGCGTACGCCCGCCGTTTCTCCGTCGCGACCTGCTCGCGCCAGGCGACCAGCCGCGGGCACGCTCGGCACACCGACACGCGGGCGTCCAGCTCGGCCAGCGTGTGGGCGTCGGCGGCCAAGCGCCGTACGTCAGCCGCGCTGCGCGCGACGGGCGTCTCCTGGGTGGCTGGATCACCGGGCCAGCCCGAGCCCGGGGTTACGAAACTCACCTGCCTTCCCCCGGCCGCGCCGGGCGGCGGAGGGTGAGCTCCCGGGCCACGTCGAGCACGAGGTTGCCGAGGTAGCTGTGCGCGAACCACTCCTCCGCATCCCCGGCCGACTCGTCGACCACATGAAGGGCAGGCAGCCAGCGCCGCACGCGGTGGCCGGTGGCGGTCAGGTCGAGCACCTTGTCCCAGACATCCGCCGTACGCTCGCGCACCAGGGCCGACACGTCGCGCACCACGTCGGCCGCGACGTCCGGATCAGGCGGCTCGTCGACGAAGGACATGTGCAGGGCAGCGAGTGCGACGAGCGCCGGCAGCCCGATCTCGTCGCCCAGCCCGGCCGCGTCGGCCAGCTCGTCGAGCCGCCGCCGGGTGCAGTGCAGGATCTTCCAGGCCACGGTCCGCCGGACGCGCAGGGGCAATGCCGCTCGGACCATCGCCAGGTCGTCGACCGTCCACGGTTCGGGCGCCCACTCGGGCCACCGCTCGACGACCACGTCCGCATCCTGCGCCTCGTGCCATAGCCGGTGGTCGTCGCTGCAGAACGGCCAAGGGCAATCGGCGCCAGGCAGCGCCTGGCTACGGCGGCTCACGGGCGGGCCGACGCCGAGCCGGTACCGCAGCTCGGGCAGCGCGCGCTCCCGGCTCACCCACAGCACGTGATCGGCCACGGCGGAGACGTCGTCGCCGACCCGGATCGTCCACCAATGGTCGTGCGGGTCATCGAGCAGGCTGCCGACGTGATCGCGCCACCCGACCGAACCGCTCCTCCGCACCACCACCAGGTTGATCGTGAAACGGACGTAGGCGCCGGTGCTCCCGGCGTCCTTCTGGAAGGCCAGCATGCCGAAGTCGCCGCCCTCGGTGCGCAGGTCGTACCGCTGGCCGGACCCCTTGAACCCGAGCCGCCGCAGCTCGGGCGCGACTTGATCACGGAGCATGATCCGGAACAGGTCTTGTGCTCGCATCAGCGTTCCCGTCCGGCCAGCGACCAGGCGATGCCGTCGAGGATGTCGTGCTCGCTGACGACGACCTCGTCGACCGGCAGCCAATCGACGATCGCCGCCAGGATAAGCGCTCCCGCGCCGATGACGTCCACGCGGCCGGGGTGCATGACCGGGATCCTGGCGCGCTCTTCGTGGGTCATCGCCAGCAGCCGGGCGGCCACCCCGCGCACCTCGCCGGCGGCGATCCGGGAGAAGTGGATCACCGCGGGATCGTAGGCCGGCAGCCCGAGCGCGGTGCCCGCGACCGTGGTGACCGTCCCGGCGAGGCCGGCGAGCGTGCGCGCCTCGTCCAGCGGCACGTCGCGCCCGGCGAGGTCGATGCCCGCGTCGATGTCCGCTCGCGCCGCGGCCACCTGCTCCGGCGTGGGCGGGTCGGCGCCGCGGAAATGCCGCTCGGTCATCCGGACACAGCCGATGTCGACCGAGCGGGCGGCCTTGACGCCGGCCGCCGTGCCGAGCACGAATTCCGTCGAGCCCCCGCCGATGTCGACCACCAGGTAGGGCTCGGCCACGCCGGCGCCGGCCAGCTCCGGGGCCACTCCGGCGAACGACAGCGCGGCCTCCTCGTCGCCGCTGACCACTTCGGGCGGCACGCCGAGGATGTCCTCGACGCCAGCCACGAAGTCGGCACGATTGGCAACGTCCCGCGTAGCCGACGTAGCGACCATGCGGACCCGGCCGGCGTCGAGCTCCCGGATCGTCCTCGCGTACGCGGCAAGGGCGGCGAACGTGCGGTCGAGCGCCGCCACAGCGAACCGCCCGGTCTCGTCGACGCCCTGCCCGAGCCGGACGATCTCCATCCGGCGGTCAAGATCGGTCAAGGTGCCGGTTGCCTGGTCAACGTCGGCGACCAGCAGCCGGATCGAGTTGGTGCCGCAGTCGACGGCCGCGACTCGGGTCATCAGCCGACCTCGACGCACGGACCGCCGGCCCACCAGTCCGGCAGCCGGTCCAAGACCTCGTCACCCAGCGGGTTGACGCCTGGGCCGGCGGCGAGCGCGTGCGCGACCAAGGCGTGCAGGCACTTGACGCGGTCCGGCATGCCGCCCGCGCTCACCTCGCTGATCTCGGCCACCGGCTCGATGGCCGCCCGCCGGACGAGGTAGTCGCGGTGCGCCCGGGAGTACGACGCGGCCAGCTCAGGGTCCGTCGCGAGCCGCTCGCTCATCGCCTTCATCGCTCCCTCGGCCTCGAGCCGGCCGACCGCGCCGGCCGCCCGAGGACAGGTGAGGTAGTAGAGAGTAGGGAACGGCGTGCCGTCGTCAAGCCGCGGAGCGGTCTCGACGACGTCGGGGCGCCCGCACGGGCAGCGGTGGGCGACCGCACGCAGCCCGCGCGGCTCCCGGCCGAGCTGCGCCGCGACCGCCGCGGTGTCGGCTGGCCAGGCTCTGGATTTCATCGGCTGTTCTGGTCGGCCTGCTGCACCGAGGACCACAGCCGGCCATACCACGAGCCGGTCGCCACGCCCTGGCGCGGGGCGGCAGCAGTTCCCCACTGCGCCGGCTTCGGGCCGATCACGACGTACGAGGTCTCGCCGGGCAACACGAAGTGCAGCCGCTGGCGCGCCTGGGCCTTGACATAGGCTGGATCTGTCCAGCGGGACTTCTGCTCCTCGAGCGCCCCCACCCGCGCTTGCTGGCCGGCAATACGGTCGGCGAGTTCGGTGGCGCGTTGCCGCTGCTCGATGAGCTGCCTGGCCGGATAGGCCAGCGAGAGCACCAGCACGCAAACGACCACGGCGAGCGTCGCCGCCCGCCCGGTGAGATTGGTGCGGCGGCCTGGTCGGCGGGGAAGGCTGGCCCCCGGCGACCTGGCCGGGCGCCTGCCCGCCCGGGGGCGGGCGGCGCCGGCGCCAGGGCCCGAGCGCGGTCGCGGGGCCGGCCCTTTCCGCGGCACCGGCGTCCGGCGCGGAACCTTCACCGCTACGGCCGGCCGGCGAACCTGGGAAACGCGCCCCGGCCGGCGTAGCGCGCGGCGTCGTCGAGCTGGCCCTCGATGCGCAGCAACTGGTTGTACTTCGCCACCCGCTCGGACCGCGCCGGCGCCCCGGTCTTGATCTGGCCGCAGTTCGTCGCTACCGCGAGGTCGGCGATCGTGGTGTCCTCCGTCTCGCCTGAGCGGTGGCTCATCATGCAGCGGTAGCCGCTGCGGTGCGCGATGTCGACCGCGTCGAGCGTCTCGCTGAGGGAGCCGATCTGGTTGACCTTGACCAGCAGGGCGTTGGCGGCGGACTCGGAGATGCCGCGCAGCAGCCGCTCGGGGTTGGTGACGAACAGGTCGTCGCCGACGATCTGGACCCGCTCGCCCAGCTCGCTGGTGATCGCCACCCAGCCGGTCCAGTCGTCCTCGGCGAGCGGATCCTCGATCGATACCAGCGGGTAGGCCCCGACCAGCTCGGCGTAGTAGGCGATGAGCTCCTCGGCGGACCGCTGGGCGCCCTCGAACCGGTAGTCACCGTCGCCGAAGAACTCCGTGGCCGCGACATCGAGGGCCAGCGCGATGTCGTCGCCGGGCCGGTAGCCCGCCTGCTCGATGGCCTGCGTGATCAGGTCGAGCGCCTCGCGGTTGGAGTCGAGGTTGGGCGCGAAACCGCCTTCGTCTCCGACGCCGGTCGCCAACCCGCGGCTCTTGAGGACGCTCTTCAGCGAGTGGTAGGTCTCGGCTCCCCAGCGGAGCGCCTCGGCGAACGTCGGCGCTCCGATCGGCGCGACCATGAACTCCTGCACGTCGACGTTGGAGTCAGCGTGGGCGCCACCATTGAGGATGTTCAGCATCGGCACCGGCAGCAGGTGGGCGTTGGGCCCGCCGATGTAGCGGAACAACGGGAGCTCGGCCGATTCGGCCGCGGCCTTGGCGATCGCCAGGGACACGCCGAGGATCGCGTTGGCGCCGAGCTTCGACTTGCTCGGGGTGCCGTCGAGGTCGATCAGCGCCTGGTCGAGGAGGCGCTGCTCGGAGGCGTCGAAGCCGAGGATCTCCGGCGCGATCTCATCGACGATGCCCTTCACCGCCTGAAGCACGCCCTTGCCGCCGTAGCGGGCCTTGTCGCCGTCGCGCAGCTCGACCGCCTCGAACTGGCCGGTTGACGCGCCGCTCGGGACCGCCGCGCGGGCGGCCGTGCCGTCGTCGAGGAGCACCTCGACCTCGACGGTGGGGTTGCCGCGAGAGTCCAGGATCTCGCGTGCGTCGACTGCGTCGATGGTGGCCACGGTCGCTCCTCGGCCTTAGGGGACTCCGCTTCAGTGTGACCACGAGCCTACCGGCGGTTTGTCGGCCGGCCGTCGCGCCACATCGCCGCGATCTTGAGCTTTTTTCCAATGGGAGCGCTCCCAAATGGAAAAAAGCTCAAGATCGTCGAGTTGGTTTCATCGCTCGAGGCCGAGGAGGGTTCGCAGGTGCCGGGCGGGCGGTGAGCCGTGGGCGAGGACGGCGTCGTGGACCGAACGGTCGGACCACCCCGGATCGGCCCGGCGGACCTCGCGGACGACGCCGGCTACCTCGGTGTAGCCGACGAAGTAGGTCGCCAGCTGGGCGCTGGTCAGCTGGGCGCGCCGCCACTTGCCGACCGCCTCGCCCTCCTCCTGGTGGCCGCGCTGGGTCATCAGCCGCATCGCCTCGGCCTCGGTCATGCCGTGCGCGTGGACGCGGATGTCGAGGATCGCGTTGATCGTCATGCGGAGCTGCATCTTCAGCTGTTGCATCCGCAGCCCGTCCGGGTCGTCGTTGCCGGGGTAGCCCCGCTCAACCATGAGCTCCTCCGCGTAGACCGCCCAGCCTTCGACGAACGGCCCGCTCCAGATCGCGTTCCGGGTCCTGGTCGCGCCCCGGTAGCGCGCGGCGTGCTGCAACTGGACCACGTGGCCGGGCATCGCCTCGTGCACGGTGAGGTTGTGCACCATATGCGCGTTGTACTCCCGGTAGAACGACGTGACCCGCTCCGCCGGCCACGACTCGGGTGTCGGCGCCACGGAGTAGAACGTCGGCAGCTGCGCCCGCTCGAGCGGCCCGGGCGGCTCGCAGTAGGCCACCGCGACGCCCCGGTGGATCTCGGGCATGACGATGATCTCCACCGGGTCGTCGTAGAGCGTGATCAGGTCGTTCTCGGCGACGAACCGCTCGGTGGCGGCGAAGGCGGCGCGGCAGCTGTCGACGACGGTGTCGTTGTTCGGCCGGTCCTCGGCCAGCCGGTCCAACGCCCGCCGCACGAGGCCTGGCGAGCCGGGCCGCTCGCCGGTCAGCCGGGCTGCCATGGCCGCGATCTGCTCCTCGACGACCCGGAGGTGCTCCTCCGCGCGCGCCAGCAACTGGTCGGCCGTGACCGCGGTGTCCAGGCTGCGCGCCAGCTTGACGGCGAACCGCTGCGCGCCCAGACGTGGATCGGCGTTGGCCGAGCTGAGCTGGTCGGTCAGCCAGCCGGAGTGCTCGTCGATCGCGGCCAGGGCGGCGTCGCGGGCGGGCAAGACGGTCGACGCCAGCTCCGGCGCCGCCGACAGCGCGCGTTCGACCTCTGTCGCCAGCAGCGTGGACGTGCCGGTGAACTGGTTGATCGCCGTCTCGACATGCACCCGCGGGAGCCCGCGCAGGTTGCGCCGCGCCACCGCCAGCGACTCGGGCACGCCGGCCAACCGGCCCGCCAGGCTGCGCAGGCGGTCGGGCAGCGGGGCGAAGTCGCGGGAGAGCAGCGCCCACAACGCGCCGCCAGGGTTCGCCAGCAAGGGGTTCCACTCGTGCTGGCGGAGCACGTCGAGCTCGAAGAGCCGCCGGGCCAGCCCGTTCTCGAGGATCTCCGCATCGACCCGGTTGGCGGGCGACAGCGCCGACACGTCGGTGCTGTTCAGCGCGGCCTGCTGGCGGGCCACGACGACCCGCTCCTCGGCGAGCGCGGCCGGGCTGAAGTCCTCCAGGCGGTCGTCGTAGCGGTGGTCACCCCGCGAGGTCGCCCACTCCGGGTGGCGCTCGAGAGCGTCCGCCAAGATGGCGGCGGCGAGGTCGACGAACGCGGCGTCGGCGAAAGCGGTGTCAGTGGCGGCGTTGTCAAGGGTCGGCGCTGTGGCAGGTTCGGGGGGCGGCTTCACCTCGCATAACGTACGGCCTCAGAGCGAAATTACGGTGACTAGCCGCAGACGAGGCGCACATCTGGCAGTCTCGAAGGGTTGCCGGGGCGGTCGCCCGATGAGGGTGACCGGTTTCAGGGGGTGTTTCGCAAGGTGTACACCTCGGTGCGGGGCGGGCCCGAGGTCCCGGTAGCCGAAGCGCCCACGAAGCGCGCGTCGGCGCCGCGCCGCGCAGTCGGCTCAACGGTGATCCTGCTCGGGCTGACCAGCCTCTTCACCGACATCTCCGCGGAGATGGTCTCGGCCGTCCTGCCGTTGTTCCTCACGCTCCAACTCGGCCTCACCCCCCTGCAGTTCGGCTTCATCGACGGGCTCTACCAGGGCGTGACCGCGCTCGTCCGGCTCCTCGGCGGCTACGCCTCCGACCGGTGGCGGCGGCCGAAGGCAGTGGCCTCAACGGGCTACGCCCTGTCCGCGGTCTGCAAGCTTGCGCTGCTGCCCGTCGGCTCGCTGGCCGGTATCGGCGCGGTGGTGGCCGCCGACCGCAGCGGGAAGGGGCTGCGGACCGCGCCCCGCGACGCGCTCATCGCGGCCAGCGCCCGGCCGGAGGCCTACGGACGGGCGTTCGGGGTGCACCGCGCTCTCGACACGTTCGGGGCCATGCTCGGCCCGCTGGTGGCGTCCGCGCTGCTGGCCGCCAACGCGCTCGCCTACGACGTGGTGTTCGTGACCAGCTTCTGCTTCGCGCTCGTCGGCCTGGCGATCATCCTGCTGTTCGTTCCTGAGCACCGGGTCGCCGTCACCTCCGGCCGGGAAGTGACCGTCCGGACCAGCCTCGGCCTGCTGCGCGACCGCGCGTTCGCCCGCCTGGTGGTCGCCGCGACCGCGCTCGGGCTGCTCACCGTCAGCGACGGGTTCATCTACCTCACCCTGCTGCGCCGCGACGACGTGGTGACGGTTGTGTTCCCGCTGCTGTTCTTCGGGACCAGCGCGGTCTACCTGCTGCTCGCGGTGCCGATGGGGTGGCTGGCGGATCGGATCGGCCGGCGCGTTGTCTTCCTCGGTGGCCACGCCGCGCTGCTCGGCTGCTACGCCGCCGTCACCGGACCGGCGACCGGGCTGCTCGCCGTCGGGGCCTGCCTCGCGCTGCTCGGCGCTTACTACGCGGCGACCGACGGGGTGCTGGCCGCGGCAGCCGCTCCCCTGCTCCCTGAGCACCTGCGCAGCACCGGCCTCGCGACGCTGCAGACGCTGGTCGCCATGGCCCGGTTCGGCTCTTCTGTCGCGTTCGGCGCACTGTGGACCGTGTGGGGCGTCGGATGGGCTTACCTGCTCGTCGCCGCCGGGTTGATCGTCGCGCTGCCCGTTGCCGCGCTGCTCCTCAAGGATCGCGGGCAATGACCCTTTCGCCGCGTGCGAAGGCCGCGATCCTGGTCGCCGTGGTCGTCCTCGCGACCGGGACGGCGGTGGCGTACTCCGTTCGCGCCGCTCAGCGTGACGACGCGCCCGCCGCCGCGACCGTTGCCGCGGAGGCCCCAGAACTCGCGGCGGTGCTGGCCGGGCCGCACCTGGTCTTCCGCAGCACCGCGCTGGGGTCGACGTACGGCAAGGTCGCGGCCGTCCCACTGGCTGAGCCGGCCGGCCCGGCCGCGATCAGCGACACCGACTGCGAGCGCGTGTACGCCGTTGGCGGCGAGGGGATCTGCCTGTTCGCCGACCGTGGCGTGATCACGACCTACAACGCCCGGCTGCTCGACGCGCGGCTGTCGCCGACCCGCGAGTTGGCGATCGCCGGAATCCCGAGCCGGGCGCGGGTCTCGGCGGACGGCCGGTTGGCGGCGGCCACGACGTTCGTGTCCGGCCACTCCTACGCCCAGACCGGGTTCTCGACCGCGACCACGCTCTACGACGCGGCCAGCGGGCGGCCCCTGGGGAACCTGGAGGAGTTCGCGATCAGCAAGGACGGCAAGCGGTACCGCTCGGCCGACGTGAACGTGTGGGGCGTCACGTTCACCCGCGACGGCAACTCGTTCTACGCCACGCTGTCCAGCAAAGGCCAGATCCACCTCGTCGAGGGCGATGTGGCCAAGCGCGAGCTGCGGGTGTTGGCCGGCGACGTCGAATGCCCGTCGCTGTCGCCGGACGAGACCAGGGTCGCCTTCAAGAAGCGGGCGGGCGGCCCGGGCACGTGGCGGCTGCACGTGCGCGACCTGCGCACCGGCGCCGAGCGGACCCTTGCGGAGGAGCGCAGCGTCGATGACCAGGTCGAGTGGCTCGACGACGAGCAGGTGCTCTACGGGCTGCCGCGCGAAGGCGTCGCGGAGACCGATGTGTGGGTCGTCCCGGCCGACGGAAGCGGGGAGCCGCGGCTGCTGGTGCCGAACGCGTGGTCCCCCGCCGTCGTCCGCTAGCCCAGCTGCGCACACCCTCCGCGCACACCCCTCCACCCCTGCCGCGATCTTGAGCTATTTTCGAGTGGGAGCGCTCCCAAAGTGAAAAAAGCTCAAGATCGCGGCAGGGTGGGGACCTTGCTCTCCGCGGCCTGGATGCGGCCGCGGTAGCGGCGGGCCGCCGCCCGCAACGCCGCCTCCGCGTCGACTCCGGACCTCCGGGCCAGCGCGACGACCCCGAGGAGCAGGTCACCCAGCTCCGCCGGGTCAGCGACCGCGACCGCCGGCTCGGGGACCGGGACCACCAGGCCGGCCCTCTCCGCCCGGCTCATCAGCTTGCCGGCCAACGCCAGCGCCGGTTGGGCCAGCGGGACGCCCTCGACCACCGACGAGCGCCCCTTCTCGGCCGCTTTGAGGGTGTCCCAGTTGGCCTCGACGTGCGCGGCCGTCGGCGCGTCGACATCGCCGAAGACGTGCGGATGCCGGTGCACCAGCTTGGCCACGATGCCGCCCGCCACGTCGTCGACCGACCACGGGCGCTCGGGGTCCTCCTCGGCGATGCGGGCGTGGAAGACGACCTGGAGCAGCAGGTCGCCGAGCTCCTCGCGCAGCGCTTCGCGGTCGCCGGACTCGATCACCTCGACGGTCTCGTAAGCCTCCTCGAGCAGGTACTTCACCAGCGACTCGTGGGTCTGGTCGCGGTCCCACGGACAGCCGCCGGGCGAGCGCAGCCGGTCCATCACCGCCACGAGGTCGAGCAGCCGGCCACCCGGCACGTCGTACGAACCCTGGGCCACCTCGAGCTCGGGCGGCTCGCCCAGCTCCGCCAGCCGCGCCAGCTCGCCGGCCAGCGCCGTCGCCAGCCCCGGGTCGCCGTCGGCGCTGCCGAGCCACACCACCGCCTCGCCGGCGGACGCCGCGCTGACCAGCCGTCGGGCCAGCGCAGCTGGCGGGCCCGGCTCGTCGACGACTGCCACCGCGACCCCGGCCGCCTCGACGGGCGGCCGCTGGGGGTGGTCGGCCGTCCGGCAGAAGACCCGGTCGGCGGCGCGGAGGAGGTCCCAGGCCGACGAGGTGAGCAGGCCGGGCGCCACGCGGTGCGAGGTCGAGAGGACCGCGAGGCGCCCGGTCATTGAGCGGCCAGCCGACGAGCAAGCGGAGCGGTCGACCGCCGATCGCGCAGCGCCGGTGCGGTGGCCCGCGGAGGGCGGGAGGAGGGGAGCGCGACCATGATCACTGCGGGTTCGGCGCGGGCTCGGTGGGCGGCTGGTCGCCCGACTCGCTGCGCGAGAGGTCGTCGGGCGGTCCGCCGATGCCCTTCACCGCGTCCCAACTGCCGTAGCGCGGGCTGACCTGGACGCCGGCTTCGTTGCCGATCCGCAGGATCAGCTGGTTGTACTTCTCGGCGGTCGCCGGGTCGTTCGCGCCGCCGAGCTCGTTCGCCAGCTTCTCCCTGAGCAGGAAGAACTCGGTGTATCGCTCGAGGTCGTCGGGCGCGACGTTGCTGTTGGCCAGCGCGGCGCGGAACCGCTTCTCGTCGCCGAAGTCGCTGCGCGCCCCCGAGACGTAGCTGCGCACCTCGCCCTCGGTGACTGCGACGCCCTCGGCCGCCGCGGCACGCGTCACCAGGAGCGATTCGATGCGTTCGGCCAGCTCCTCCCTGGTGAGCGCAGCGACGTCGCCGGCTTTCTGCCCGGCCTCCAGCTTGAGATCGACGATCGCGCGCACGCTGTCCTGCAGCTCGGTCTCGGTGATGCGCTGGTCGCCGACGATCGCAGCGGCGCCGGGCTGGCTGGGGTCGCAGGCGGTCAGCGCGAGCACAGCGAGGCAGGCCATGGCGGCACCGGCCGCCCTCACAACAACCCGGGTCACGGGGTTCCTTCCCTTCCAGTCAAGGCGGCCTTCGGCTGGCCATCGAAAAACACAGCGTCGACGAGGTCGCGGCACCAGCGGAGCAGCTCGACGTCGCGCACCATCGTGCCGCCGACGGCTGCGGTGCGGGGCCGCGGCACCAGGATCGTACGGACCTGCGGCTTGACCACGGTGCCCCGGTAAAGGCGCTGCAGCCGAAGCTGCTGCGACTCACGCAGCGATACCGGGGCGAACCTGATCGTATTGCCCTGCAGAGCGACCTCGGTCAGCCCGGCGCGCCGGGCGTGCACGCGGAACCGCGCGACCTCGAGGAGGTTCTCCACAGGGGGCGGCAGCTGCCCGTAGCGGTCCTGCAGCTCGGCTCGGACCTCGTCGAGCCCCGCGTCGTCGGCGACACCCGCGACGCGTTTGTACGCCTCCAGCCGCAGCCGCTCCCCCGGCACGTAGGCGTGCGGCAGGTGCGCGTCGACCGGCAGGTCGATCCGCACCTCGGCGGGCTCCTCCTGCTCCCGGCCGCCGCTCCTGAACTCCGCGACCGCCTCGCCGACCATGCGGACGTACAGGTCGAACCCGACGTTGGCGATGTGGCCCGACTGCTCGCCGCCGAGCAGGTTGCCGGCGCCGCGGATTTCGAGGTCCTTCATCGCGACCCACATCCCTGAGCCCAGGTCGCTGTGCTGGGCGATCGTAGCCAGCCGCTCGTGGGCGGTCTCCGTGAGCGGGCGCTCCGGCGGGTAGAAGAAGTAGGCGTAGGCCCGCTCGCGGCCGCGCCCGACCCGGCCGCGCAGCTGGTGCAGCTGCGCCAGCCCGAACACGTCGGCCCGCTCCACGATGAGGGTGTTCGTGTTCGCGATGTCGATGCCGCTTTCAATGATCGTGGTGCAGACCAGGACGTCGAACTCCTTCTCCCAGAAGTCGACCACGACCTGCTCGAGCCGGCTCTCGTTCATCTGGCCGTGGGCGACCGCGATCCGCGCTTCGGGCACCAGCTCTCTTAGCCGCGCCGCCGCCCGGTCGATCGACTCGACCCGGTTGTGGATGTAGAAGACCTGGCCGTCGCGGAGCAGCTCGCGTCGGATCGCCGCGGTGATCTGCTTCTCGGCGTACGGCCCGACGAACGTCAGGACCGGGTGCCGCTCCTCCGGCGGGGTCTGGATCGTGGACATCTCGCGGATGCCCGTGACCGCCATTTCCAGCGTGCGCGGGATCGGCGTGGCCGACATCGCGAGGACGTCGACATGCGTGCGCAGCTGCTTGAGCTGCTCCTTGTGCTCGACGCCGAACCGCTGCTCCTCGTCGACGATGATCAGCCCGAGGTCCTTGAACCGGGTGCCCGCCGACAGCAGCCGGTGGGTGCCGAGGACGATGTCGACCTTGCCCTCGGCCAGGCCGTCCAGCACCTCTTGGGCTTCGCGGTCGCTCTGAAAGCGCGACAGCGGCTTCACGACGAGGGGGAAGTTCGCGTAGCGCTCGGCGAACGTCGACGCGTGCTGCTGCACCAGCAGCGTCGTCGGGACGAGCACGGCGACCTGCTTGCCGTCCTGCACTGCCTTGAACGCCGCCCGGACCGCGATCTCGGTCTTGCCGTAGCCGACGTCGCCGCAGATCAGCCGATCCATCGGGATCGGCTCCTCCATGTCCTGCTTGACCTCGTCGATGGCGGCGAGCTGGTCGGGCGTCTCGATGTAGGGGAACGCGTCCTCGAGCTCGCGCTGCCACGGGGTGTCGGGGGCGAACGCATGGCCGGGCGCGCTGGTGCGCGCGGCATAGAGCCGGATCAGCTCGCCGGCGATCTCGCGGACCGCCTTCCGCGCCCGGCCCTTGGCCTTGGCCCAGTCGGCCCCGCCCAGCCGATGCAGGGCCGGCTGTTCCCCGCCGACGTAACGCGTGACCTGCTCGAGCTGATCGGTCGGCACGTACAGCCGGTCGCCTGGCTGCCCGCGCTTGGACGGGGCGTACTCCAGGACGAGGTACTCGCGGGTCGCGCTCTGCACCGTGCGCTGGACCATCTCGACGTAGCGGCCGACGCCGTGCTGCTCGTGGACGACGTAGTCGCCGGGGCGCAACTGCAGGGGATCGACCATGTTGCGGCGGCGCGACGGGAGCCGGCGCATGTCTTTCGTCGAGGCGCCCGGCCGGCCGATGACGTCGGTCTCGGTGAGGACGGCCAGCTTTAGCCGGTCGGCCACGAAGCCGTGGTCGACCGTCCCGGTCGAGACGTGGACGACGCCGGGCTCGGGCGGGGCGGCGAGGTCGGCGTCAAGGCGCGCGGCGACGCCCTCCTCGCGCAGCCGCTCCACGATCCGCTCGGCCGAGCCGTGGCCTTCGGTGACCATGACGACCCGCCAGCCCATGCCCAGCCAGCCCTTGACGTCGGCCACGGCGCTCGCCGTGTCGCCGCGGTACCCGGGCGCCGGGACGACCGCCGACACGGCCGTCATGCCGCCGGCCGGCTCTTCGTCGGCGATGAACGGTGTGATCGACCACCAGGCGTGCCCGGAGGCCAGCGCGTGGCTGCGCACGTCGGGCAGGGAGCGGTAGGCCGCTTCCCCGAGGTCGAGCGGCGCCCCGCCACCCGCGGCAGCGACGGCCCAGGACGCCTGGAGGAACTCGTGGCTGGTCGCGACCAACTCGGCGGCCCGGGTCCGGATGCGCTCGGGATCGCACAGCACCGTGTGCGTGCCCTCCGGCATCAGGTCGACGAGCAGCTGCAGGCCGCTGGCCGGGTCGACCAGGACCGGCGCGAGCGACTCCATGCCCTCGACCGCGATCCCGGCCGCGATCTTGCTGAACACGTCGGCGAGCGCCGGGTGCTCGGCGGCGAGATCCTGAGCGCGGGCGCGAACCTCGGGGGTGAGGAGGAGCTCCCGGCACGGCGGCGCCCATAGCCCGTGCGCGGCCACCTCGAGGCTTCGCTGGTCGGCGACCTTGAAGTAGCGGATCTCCTCGACCGTGTCGCCCCAGAACTCCACCCGGATCGGGTGCTCCTCGGTGGGCGGGAAGACGTCGAGGATGCCGCCGCGCACGGCGAAGTCGCCGCGCTTCTCGACCAGGTCGGTGCGGGCGTAACCGGCGTCGGCCAGCCGGCGGACGGTGTCCTCGAGCGGCGCGTCGTCGCCCGCCTCGAGCCGGACCGGCTCGAGGTCGCCGAGCCCGGCGACCTGCGGCTGCAGGATGCTGCGGACAGGCGCCACGACCACCCGCAGCGGTCCTGTGGCCGGATCGTCGGCGCTGGGGTGGGCCAGCCGGCGCAGCACCGCGAGCCGGCGGCCGACGGTGTCTGAGCGCGGGCTCAGCCGCTCGTGCGGCAGGGTCTCCCAGGCGGGGTAGACGGCGACGTGGTCGGGTGGGAGGAAGCAGGTCAGCGCGGCGGCGAGGTCTTCGGCCTCGCGGGTGGTGGCGGTGACGGCGAGGACGGTCCGGCCGGCGCCGCGGGGCGCGTCGGCGGCCAGCGCGCCGACGACGAACGGGCGCAGCGCCGGGGGTGCGGAGATGTCGAGCGTGGCCCGGCTGCGCTGGCGGGCTGCGGAGAGGGCGGTCGAGACGGCGGGATCGGGCGTGAGGAGGTCGAGCAGGCCGGACAGGCTCATGAGGTGGGATGGGTCCCTGCGTCGAAGCAACACGAGAGCCCCGATCCGCAAGCAGACCGGGGTTGCCTTCCCAGCTTACGCGACCACCCGCGCCGGCGAGCCAGCGATACGGCTAGGGGCCGACCGCTTTACGCGGACGGCCCCAAACCGACCCCCCTGCCACCCCCCCCTACCCCCCCCGCTCCCTCACCCCGGCGGTTCCCCCGCCATCCCCCGG
>Ga0184623_10000431_pt1 | contig 17560 bp, 19 predicted proteins | sample PLM1_100_b1_FD_133138 | JGI IMG/M metagenome (GOLD analysis project Ga0184623, IMG submission 133138) | Groundwater sediment microbial communities from an aquifer in East River, Colorado, USA - PLM1_100_b1 | ecosystem: Environmental > Terrestrial > Soil > Riparian zone | place: USA: East River...
CCGAACGACATGGTCGTCGAGGGCCTCGGCCGGACCTTCCAGAACATCCGCCTGTTCGCGAACATGAGCGCGATGGAGAACGTCCTCGTCGGCATGCACACGAAGCTGAGCACGACGTGGATCGACGCGCTGTTGTCGACCCCGCGGGACCGCCGCGAGGAGCAGTCGGCTCGCGTCCGGGCGCGTGAGCTCCTCGCGCTGGTCGGCCTCAAGGGGCGCGACGAGCAGCTTGCCAAGAACCTGCCGTACGGTGATCAGCGCCGGCTCGAGATCGCCAGGGCGCTGGGCTCCAATCCGAGGCTCCTGCTCCTCGACGAGCCGACCGCCGGGATGAACCCGCGCGAGACCCTCCAGCTGACCGGCCTCATCAGCCGGCTGCGCTCGGACCTGGGGTTGACGATCCTCCTCATCGAGCACGACATGCGGGTCGTCATGGAGATCAGCGACCGTGTCACGGTCCTCGATCACGGCGAGCGGATCGCCGAGGGGACCCCCGACGAAGTCCGTCGCAATCCGAAGGTCATCGAGGCCTACCTGGGGACGCCGCCGGTTGACGCCGAAACCTCGCCAGCCGGCTCGGAGGGCGCCGCATCAGCTCCCGCGACCACGCCAGTCGTGCCCGAGGGGTCCGAATCATGACTGCCGTGAACGGCGGCACGCCGATGCTCGCGCTCGACGACGTCAATACCTACTACGGCCACATCCACGCGCTGCGGGGCATCTCGCTGAGCGTCAACCAGGGCGAGATCGTGACGCTCATCGGCGCCAACGGGGCGGGCAAGACCACGACCCTCAAGACGATCAGCGGCTTGCTTCACCCGCGCCAGGGCAGCGTGTCATTTGAGGGACGGGACATCTCGAAGACCCCGGCCCACGAGCTGGTGCGGGCGGGGATCGGCCAGTCGCCGGAGGGCCGCCGGATCTTCTCGCGGCTGACGGTCATCGAGAACCTCCAGATGGGCGCCTTCACCCGCAACTTGAACGAGATCGGTCCCGACATCGACCGCGTCTTCGAGCTCTTCCCGCGCCTCCGCGAGCGCACGCATCAGCTGGGCGGGACGCTGTCCGGCGGCGAGCAACAGATGCTCGCGATCGGGCGCGCGCTCATGTCCGAGCCGCGGCTCCTGCTCCTCGACGAACCGTCGCTCGGGCTCGCTCCGATTCTCGTGCAGCAGGTCTTCGAGAAAGTCCGCGAGATCAACAAGCAGGGCACGACGATCCTGCTCGTCGAGCAGAACGCTCTCCAGGCGTTGTCAATTGCGCACCGGGGCTACGTCCTGCAGACCGGCGAGGTCGTCCTGACAGGCCCGGCCAGCGACCTCATCCGAAACGAGATGGTCCGCAAGGCGTATCTGGGCGAACATTAGGACGTGAGGCGTCGCCCAACCGGCGACCGGACGACGCCCGGCGAGGATGGCGATGACCGAGAACATCGAACCGACCCGGGCTGCCGAGGCCCGCAGGTTCGAGGCGCGCCTCGCCGCCGACGACCGGTCCCCGTTGATGGTCGCGGTCCTCGTGGCCGCATTCGTCGCGCTCGCGATCCTGAAGCCATGTGCCGCGGCCGGGGCGCCTGGCACTCGCCCCGGCGACGGCACGAACCCGCCGGCGCAGGGTGCGCCCGGTGAGCCTCGCGCCAGCGGATTCGCGGCGCGAACGCCGACCGATGACGCGATCTCGGAGATGTGCCTCGAACCGGGGTCGTGGCGGACGGCAACGATCGAAACCTGGCGCGACCAGACCGTGCGCGTCTGGCGGGCCATCGACCCGGGCCCCGCCAGCCGGCCACTCGACCCGTCGATCCCGATCGTGCCGGCGGTCGGCTCGTCAATTCCGGCGATCGGCTACTGCGCACCGACGAGCGGTCCGGAACGACCCCTCGGTCCGGCCACCATCCGCGGCTGGTGGGTCGACGGCGACGCCGTCGAACGCCTGGAACTGAGACAGATCACCCCCGTATCGGGCGTCTCGCCGTACGGGGCGCTCTTCGGGCCGCCGGCCGAGCTCGGCTCGACGACCAGCTGGCCGAACGGACTGGTCGTCTTCCGCTACGAGGAGCGCGGAGCCGGCGGGTCACGCTGGTTCGGGATCGAGGTCAGCGGGACAACGGAGAACGGGCGGCCCTCGACGACGCCGTAGCTCACCCCCGCGACTCTGCGGTTGCAGGCCGCCGCGAGCCTCCCTGACACTGTCAGGGTGCCCCACCGACCCGCGCCACGGCGCCAAGAGATCGCCGCGGTCATCGTCGCCTCGACCGTCCTCGTCACGGCTTGCTTCAGCGCCCAGCCGGCATCGCCACCCGTTCCGTCGGCGGCGACGTCGGCAGCGGCGTCCGGGGCGGCGGCACCGCCCGCCTCCCCAACGCCCACGATCCCCGGTCTGAGCTGGGTCCAGGCGACCGACGTGGAGCGTCCCGAGGACGCCTTTGCCGGGGCCTCGGCCGTCCCGACGGCGCCGAGCGGACCGGGCACGGCCGGACATCCCGGTCACTTCGCCGGGCAGGCCATCGTCGACGACGTTGCCCGGGTCGGCAACAGGCTGGTTGCCGTCGGGTACGACGGCATGCGCGGTGCCTGGACCGCGCTCGCCTGGACGTCGGACGACGCGGACCACTGGGACCTCGCGACCATCGATCCATCAGCGGGCTCGTTCGCGGTGAGCGTCGCGGCGGCCCCGGGCGCCGCCGGCCGGATCGTGGCCGGCGGTCGCTCGGGTGGCTCGCCGGTCGCCTGGGCTTCGACCGACGGTCGCACCTGGAGCCGGCGGACGATCCCGACACTCAGCAACGGAGCCGAGTGGGAACGGATCGTCACCGTTCTCGCGACGGACGCGGGCTTCCTCGCGGGCGGCTCGGCAGGACCGGAGCTCGGCGACCGGCGCGCCCGGTTCTGGCGTTCAGCGGACGGGTTCGCGTGGTCGGCCGTGCCCGACGATCCGGCCTTCGACGGCGCCGAGGTGGTGTCGATCGTCGCCCGCGACGGCGGCTTTGTAGCGCTCGGCCGGCTTGGGACGGGCCAGCGCGGAACCGGGTCGATCGCGTGGGTCTCCGCTGACGGCGGGAACTGGCAGCGAATCGACAGCCCGGCCCTGGCGTCGGGGCTTGCCGTCGCGCTGACGGCGGCGCCGGATGGCTCGCTTGTTGCCGTCGGTTCGGACCTCGACGAGCGCGAGGCCCTCGCCTGGCGATCGGCGGACGGGAGCAGCTGGGAGCTCGCGCCGGCCGAGGAGTCGAGGCTCTATCACGGAGCAAAGATCCGGATGACGGACGTCGTCTCGCTCGGCAGCCGCGGCCTCCTCGCGGTCGGGAACTATGTGGGCATGCAGTACGGGACGGCAACCAGCTGGCTCTCGAGCGATGGGCGGGCCTGGCGCCGAGCGCCGGGCTACCCGGCGCTCGAGCAGGGCGAGATGCTGGCGGTCACTGTGGGGCCGGACGGCCTCATCGCCGTCGGCAGTTTCGGCGCACCGGACAACTACATCCCGACGGTCTGGCGCGGCCCACCGGCCGGCGGCTGACCGCCTCAGCGGTACGCTGGCTCTTTGGCGATCTCGTAGGCCGCCCGGCTGAAGATGACGAGACCCAGGGCGGCGATCCACAGCCCCGGACCACGATCGGGGAAGACGGCCTGGACGTTGACCGCCGCCAGGCTGACGAGGCGGAGGACAAGCCCCATCCAGCCCACGATGAGGAGGGCTATGTAGGAGAGGGTCCGATCGATCGCTACCGGACGATCGCTCGCATACGGCAACGTGACGAGAGCGATTGTCCCGAGGGCCGCGAAGATCACGAGGATTCCACTCCCCGAAAACGCGTTCTGCGAAGTCGCCGGCAACCCGCTGCCGCCGCCGACCTGCCACCAGGGTAGAACGCAGCCGACGAGGATGATGGCAGCCGCGAGGGCGGCGAGCCTCCGGCCGCGACCGAGGGGGCGTCGGTGCATCTCAGTCGCCCGTGTAGACCTCGGGGCGGAGGACGCCCACGAAGCGAAGGTTGCGGTAGTACTCGCCGTAGTCGAGGCCGTAGCCGACGACGAACTGATCCGGGATCGTGAACCCGATGTAATCGACCTGGATGTCGACGAGTCGTCGGGCCGGCTTGTCGAGAAGGGTGCAAATCCGGAGCGAGCGAGGGTTCTTGCCGCGCAGGTAGCGCAGGAGATAGTTGAGCGTCAGCCCCGTATCGATGATGTCCTCGACGATCAGGACGTCCTCACCCTCGATGCTGGCCGAGAGGTCCTTGAGGATCCGGACGAGGCCGGACGACTCGGTCCCGGTGCCACCGTAGGACGAGACCTCCATGAGGTCGATGCGAACGGGGACCGGAATGGCGCGCATCAGGTCCGCCATGAACGGGAGTGAACCCTTGAGCACCGACACGAGCGTCAGCGGCCGGTCGGCGTAGTCCGCCCCGATCCGGCGGCCCAGCTCGGCGATCTTTGCCTGGATCGCCTCTTCCGTGACGAGCACGTCGCCGACGTCGGCGACCAGGTCGATCGGCCTGGTCACGGCTCGACGGTCGGCTCGACGACCGGATCACCCGGTCCGCTCGGGTCCTCGAGGTCGGCCGTGATTGCGGTCGGGTTCCGCTCTGGAATGACCTGGCCGGGGGTGCCTGACATCTCATCGATGAGCGCGTGCTTGCCGAACTTGAGCATGAGCGCCCGGAAGTCCCGGGCGTAGAACAGCTTCACCCGGAGGTCCGGGTAGAGCTCGAGGACGCGGCGGAGCTTCCGGTTCTTCTTCCGGACGAGCTTCTGCCGGAGGGTCGTCATCTCGAGGTACAGGTCCAGATCCGGCAGCCAGAAATCGGGCGAGAAGCTCTCGACGACCATCCCGTCGAGGTTCCAGAGGATCGGGAACGTGTGCGGTTCGTACTCCCAGCGGACCTGGTAGAAGTCGAGGATCCGCGCCATCTCCGCTTCGCTCGCGTGGGCGAATGCGGGAATCGGAGGCGGAAGTTCTTCGCCGGGACTCGGTTCGTGGAGCGGCTCGGGGGCTGGCGGGCCCTCGGTCCGGCGCGGGCCTTTCGAGTCGATCTCGGGTGCCAGCCGGGACGGAAGTGCCGCTGCCCGACGAGCCCTGCGGCTGGACCCCGATCCGGCCGCGGAGGTCGCCGTCACGTCCGCGACCCGCCGCCCCGTGCGTCCCGCGACGGGTCGACGAACGCGGCCAGATCACCACGTTCCAGGAGCTCGCGGACGGTTCGGATGTCGTCCGCACCGATCGGCAGCGCCTCGCGGAACCGGGCGTCGTCGGCGGGCAGGAATTCCCCGTAACGGGCGTCGGAACCGGCCTCGCCACCGCCCGACTGGACGATGATTCCGAGCGACTCGCTCTTGCATCCGGTGCAGTCGAGCTCGACGAACATCAGATCGTCGCGGCTGGCGAGAACGCGGACGCGTTCGAAGGGGACGAGCTGGCCGCAGACGCCGCAGTCGACGCCGTTCGCGAACGGAGGGAGGCGGTCGCGCGGGTCCATCGGCCGTCAGTCTACTGCCTCATGCCGTGAAGCGCCTCGCCCGGTCCGGATTGCGGCCGGATACCCCCAGGGGGTATCATCGAACAACGCCCTCGCCGGGCGCCGCGCCAGAGCAGGGAGGCCACACGTGCCACAGCCCAACGGCCGCACGGGGGCCGAGCCAACACCCGAGCACTTCCGCCACTCCTACTCGAAGGACAAGGCCGGCCTCGTCCGCCGCCTGTCGAGGATGGAGGGCCAGGTCCGCGGGATCGCCCGGATGATCGAGCGCGAGGAGTACTGCGTTGACATCCTCCAGCAGACTGCCGCCCTGCGAGCCGCCGTCGATGCCGTCTCGGTACTGGTCCTGGAGGACCACGTCCAGGGCTGCGTCCGAACGGCGGCGGAGCGCGGCGAGGCGGATCAATACGTGGACGAAGTGATTGACGTCGTTCGGCGGACGTTGGGCCGACCGGTGCGAGGGAGCGGCCGCTCCACCTGACCGGTACTTCCGTACAGCGTCGAGGACCGGACGGGGGATTTCCCAGGCGCACCACGACGCGGACGATCGGACTGACCGATCGGTCGCCACCGCTCCGACCCGACGGAGCGACCTCAGGGGTTAGATGCTCGATCCGCGCCTGCCGCGACTACCGGCCCAGCCGCCCGCCGTCTCGCCCCCGCCGCCGCTGGCGGAGCGGCGGGCGTCGTTTCGACGCGCCGAAGACCGCGCGGCGCACCAGGAGAAGGTCCTCCTGGCGCGCGCGCTGGACGTGCTTGCGGCCGACACGAGTGCCGAGGCTCGGCTCGCGGGGCTCCTCCGCCTGCTTGCCCGAACCGCCGGCGCGCACCGGGCGGCCGTGCTCGCCGATGGGATCGAGCGGCGCTGCGCTGTCTCAGTCGTGCCGGGCGAGGATCCGGCCGCGGCCGAGGCGCTCGCGACCTGGCTCGACGCCCGGGCGACTCGCTCCAGGGCCGAACGGGCGGCATCCGGCGTCGCGCCCATCTCGTTGATTGTCGGCGCCGAGGAACGACGAGCAATCCCGCGCGCAACTCGCGCGCAACAGGCAGAGAGCGACGAGCCGCAGCCCGAGGATCGTCCCACCGCGTCGCCCGAGCGACCCGCGCCCGAACCCCGCGCCGCCAGCGGCCCGTGGTACGCCATGCTGCCGATCCCGAGCGCCGGGCAGGTCGTCCTCGGGTTCGAATTCGCAGGACCCGGCCGCGCCGATCGCCTGTCCGCGCGACTCCCGCCTCAGCTTGCCCGCCACGCGGCGGTGGCCCTGGCGCTCGTGACCGAGCAGCTCGCGACCGACCGCGAGCTGGCCTCCCTCCGCGCCGCCGAGGCCGAGCGGACACGTTTCGTGTCGACCGTTGCCCACGAGCTGCGCACGCCGCTGACAGGTCTACGCGGGTACCTCGAGCTGATCCTCGGCGGCAAGGTCGCCGAGCCGGAAGTCGAACGAGACTTCCTCGAGCGAAGCCTGGGCATCGTCGGCTCGATGGCGGACCTGGTCGGCGACCTCCTCGAGCTGTCGCGCCTCGAGTCGGGCAACCTCGAGCTCGACATCGAGCCCTTCTCGGTCGCCGAGGCCGCGGCGAGGGTCGTCGGGGGACTGCTGCCGATCGCGCTCGAGTGCGACATCCGCCTGCGGACGACCCTGCCGCCGCGCCTTCAGTCGGCCACGGGTGATCGGCGCCGCGTCGAACAGATCCTGACGAACCTGGTCGCCAATGCGCTGAAGTTCACCGCCCCGGGCGGCAGCATCGAGCTCACCGCGCGCTTCGACGGCCCCGTCGCGATCATCGCCGTCCTCGACGACGGCACGGGCATCGTTGCCGAGGATCGCGGGCGCATCTTCGAGCGCTTCCACCGACAGGAAGCCCACGAGCGGATCACCGGCACGGGCCTCGGCCTCCCAATCGCTCGGGACCTGGCCCGTCGAATGGGCGGCGACCTGGAGGTCGCCTCCGTCCCGGGATCGGGATCTGCCTTCGTCCTTGCTCTGCCGGGTCCCGCGGCGATCGATTCGACGCTCGTGATGGCGGCCCTCGGCCGCGCACTGGCTGCGGAGGAGATCGGTCTCGAGGAGCGGGCCGTGCTGCGGGCCATGGCCGTCGCGGGTCGCGCCGCGCCTGCTGCCGACGGAACGTCGGTGGGCCAGTACAGGCCGGCGCGGGCCGTCCCCGGGGAGAGGTCCGGGACCAGGCCGGCCGGGCTCCGCCAGGTCTAGGAGCTCCCGCCGGGCCACACGAGGTCGTCGTTATCCACAACCTCGCGTCGGTCCCCCGTTTTGGTGGATAACCCCGTTGACTGGGGCCTCCGCCGCCCGGTAGTCTCCGGCATCCGCACTACGGTCACTCGGGTACTGAGACCTGCGAGGGGCACGGGGAAACCCGGCCGCGAACCGGACGAGTCACAGAAGACCGAGGCCCGACCGGCGGTGCGATAAACGACGACGCCGGGAGTGGCTCCCGGGCGGCCCCGAGAGGCACAACCAACAGGAGGGGTGCCTGGACCGTCCGCGGGAACCGCTCCCGACGCGCGTTGAGACCCTTCCACCGCTTCCAGGCGAATTCGACGACGCCCTCGATTCAGGGCTGCGCGATCTCGGCCTGGACCTGGCCCCGGACGCCCGTCGGATCATCGGCGACCACGTCCGCCTGTTGCTCGCCTGGAATTCGGCGATCAACCTGACATCGATTCGCGACCCGGCGTCGATCGCGATTCGCCACGTGGTCGACAGCCTGGCGGCCGTGCCGCTTCTCCTGGCGCGGCGCGTCGACGGGTCGAAGGCCGACGCCTTCCTCGACCTCGGCAGCGGTGGTGGATTTCCCGGAGTCCCGCTGGCGGCGGTCATCCCCGTGACGCGTGCGGCTCTCGTCGAGTCCGTCGGCAAGAAGGCCGCCTTCCTGGCAACCGCCGTCGCGGCGACCGGCCTCGCACCGCGGGTCACCGTGTCCGGTACGCGATCGGAGGACCTCGCGAGGGACCCTGACCATCGGGAGCGGTGGCCGGTCGTGACCGTCCGGGCGGTCGGCAGCCTCGACGAGCTCGTCGAGCTCGCCTTCCCGCTGCTCGTTCCGGGCGGCATGCTCATCGCCTGGAAGGGCGGCGACATCGTCGACGAAACCGCGGCCGCTCTCCGCGCGGTCGCCGACATGGGCGGTGGACGAATCGAGGCGATCCCTGTACGGGCCGGCGGCCTGGAAGGGCATCGTCTCGTCGTCATCACGAAGCGCGGCCGGACCGCCGACGGCTACCCCCGGGATCCGGCGGCGCGGCGCCGCCGGCCGTGGTGAGGCTCATCGACCCATCGCCCCTGCTAGGCTGATCTCGTGCGCGTCGCCGTCCTTTCGGACATTCATGCCAACCTGGCGGCCCTCGACGCGGTGATCGCATCCTTCGGTTCGGTGGACGCCGTCTGGCACCTCGGTGACATCGTCGGCTATGGCCCCGAACCCGACGGCGTCGTCGAGCGCCTGGCCGGCATCGGAGCTGTCGGCGTGCGTGGCAACCACGACGCGGCGGCGGTCGGCGGCGATGAGATCGAGTGGTTCAACCCCGACGCTCGGGCGGCCATGGAGTGGACCCGCCGCCGGATCGCCGACCCGACGCGGGCCTGGCTGACCGCACTCCCGACGCGCCACACCGATGGTCAGTTCGGTCTCGTCCACGGCAGCCCGCGCGAGCCACTCTGGGAGTACATCGTCTCGGTGCCGGTGGCCAGGGCCAATCTGGCAGCCCTGACGACCGAGTTCGGGCTGTACGGCCATACCCATCTGCCGATGGTCTACGCCGAGCGGGATGGCGGTGTAGAGCAGATCGAGCCGGCCGACGGTTCGAGCTTCACCCTCGCTGGCGGCCGGTCGCTGATCAACCCGGGCAGCGTCGGCCAGCCGCGGGATGGCATCGTGACCGCGAGCTATCTCGTCCTGGACACCGACGCCGGCCAGTGCACCTGGCGAAGGACGCCGTACGACATCGAAGCTGTGCAGGCGGCGATGCGAGCGGATGGCCTGCCGGTACGTCTCGTGGATCGCCTCGCGTACGGCCTGTGAGCGCGTTCGAATGATCGGCGGCCGCCGCCCGCTCCAGGGCCGGAAGCTGGCCGATCGGCGCGTCCGGGTCGAGCGCCCGCACTCGCCGTACTTCCGTTACACCGGACCGAACCAGCTCGTCGCCAAGCCGGCGGCAAGTCAGCCCAAGACGCGCCTGGGCCGTGCGCTTGCCTCGGTCAAATCCCTTGCCCTCGGCCGGCCGCTGGCGTCGGAAGAGGAGATCGGCGAGCGGCTGTCCAAGAAGCAGGCACTCGCGATCTTCAGCTCGGATGCGATCAGCTCGTCGGCCTACGCGACCGAGGAGATCATCCGGGCATTCATGCTCATCGGGATCGGCACGGCCGCCCTCACCTACTCGCTGCCGATCAGCATTGCGATCGCCGGGCTCCTCGCCATCGTCGCCTTCAGCTACCGCCAGATCTGCATCGCCTATCCCTCGGGCGGGGGCTCGTACTCGGTCTCGAAGGCGAACTTCGGCAAGGTCGCGTCGCTCGTCGCCGCGTCGGCCCTGATGATCGACTACAGCCTGACCGTCGCAGTGTCGACCTCCTCCGCTGTCGAGCAGATCTCGTCCGCCGTGCCGGCCGTCGGGCCGATATCTGTCTACGTCGGGGTCGGCGCGATCTTCCTGATCATGATCGGGAACCTGCGCGGCCTCCGGGAGTCGGGCAACATCTTCGCGATCCCGACCTACCTGTTCCTGGGCAGCGCCCTGCTGATGATCGGCATCGGCACGTTCAGGATCGTCGTCCTCGGCGAATCGCGCGCGCCGTCGCCCGAGGAGATCGCGGCCCTGGACAACACCACTCAGGCCGTCGGGATCCTCATCCTCCTGCGCGCCTTCGCCTCGGGCGCTGTCGCCCTGACCGGCACCGAAGCGATCGCGACCGGCGTACCCGCATTCAGGCCGCCCGAATCGAAGAACGCGGCGACGACCTTGATGGCGATGGCCGGGATCCTCGCGGTCCTGTTCGTCGGCATCACGTTCCTGGCGACGAACTTCGCGGTCTTCCCTGTCGATGAGCCGGTGAAGAAGACCGTGGTTGCCCAGGTCGCCGGCATCGTGTACGGCGGCGATTCGATCGGTTTCTACCTGTTCCAGGCGTTCACCGCGCTGCTGCTGTTCCTGGCGGCGAACACGAGCTTCGCGGCCTTCCCGCGGCTCGCCGCGGTGCTCGCCAGCGACGGCTTCATGCCGCGCCAGTTCTCGTACCGGGGCGACCGGCTGGCGTTCTCGGCCGGCATCATCATCCTCGCCCTCATCGCGATGGCCCTGGTCGTCATCTTCGGCGGCCACACTCACGCCCTCATCCCGCTCTATGCCGTCGGCGTGTTCATCGACTTCACGATCAGCCAGTCCGGCATGGTCCGCCACTGGCTGCGCCATAAGGTTCGGGGTTGGCGCTACCGGATCATGATCAACGCCGTCGGCGCCGTCCTCACTGGCATCGTCGCGATCGTCGTGACGTCAGTGAAGTTCGTCGACGGCGCGTACCTCGTGATCATCCTCATTCCTGTCCTCGTCTCGATCATGTACTTCATCAACCGCCAGTACAGCGCCTCGCGGCGCGAGCTGCGGGTCCGCGACGACATCGTCTTCCAGGCTCCCCACCGCGAGGAGCGCGTCGTCGTCCCGATCCCGGGCATGAACCGGGCCGTGGTCCAGGCGGTCAACGTCGCCCGCTCGATCGCCGACGACGTCCGGGCCGTCTTCATCACCGACGAGCCGGAGGACGCGGACGCGCTCCGAAAGCAATGGGAGCGCCAGATGCCGGGCGTGCCCCTCGTCGTCGTCGAGTCGCCGTATCGGGCGCTCGTGGGGCCCCTCGAGGCGTACCTCGACGTCCTCGATGCAGCGTGGCCGCCCGACAAGGAGGCTCCGGTCACGTTCGTGGTGCTGCCGGAATACGTCGCCCGCCGATGGTGGGAGCGGATCCTCTACAACCAGTCCGTCAAGCGCCTCCGGAGCTCGCTGCTGGGGCGGCCCCACACCGTCGTCGTCAACGTGCCCTATCGCCGGGAGGACACGTCGGCCGAAGTTCCGCCCGATCCGGGGACGATGCCGACGAGCAAATGACCTCGCGGTGGTATCGTTCCGGCCGTGCCCGAGGCCCAGACTCCCCCGTTCACCCGCGTGGTGATCGCCTTGAGCGGCGGTTCGAGCGACGCCCGGATCGTGCGTCTCGTGACCGCCCTCGCCAGCGCAAAGGGTGGCAACGTCGAGCTGATCGCGGTCCATGTCGTCGAGATCGACTGGACGCTGCCGCTCGATGCCGACGTAGCCGGCCAGTCGGAGGAGGCGCAGCGGGTCCTCGACCAGGCGGAATCCGTCGCCGAGGCAGCGAAAGCACGCTTGGAGCCGGTGCTCCTCCAGGCTCGTGACGTCGGCGCGGCGCTCGTCGACGAGGCGAGCGAACGGGGAGCGGACCTCCTCGTGGCCGGCCTTCCATATCGCAAGCGGTTCGGGGGCGACTTCGCCATCGGGCGAACCATTCCATACGTCCTGAAGAACGCCCCCTGTGCAGTCTGGGTCGTGCGCGAGCCGATCCCCGAGGAGAACACGTGAAGACAGTGATCGTCGGTTGTGGCCGCGTCGGAGCGGTCCTCGCCGACTCGTTCGACCGGGCCGGCCACGAGGTCATCATCATCGATCCGTCGACGCGGGCTTTCGATCGGCTGCCCTCGACATTCGGTGGCAACGCTCTCCGCGGCGACGGAACTGACGAGGACACCCTCCGCCGCGCCGGCGCCGAGGACGCCGACATCTTCATCTCGATGACGGAAGGCGACAACCGCAACGTCATGGCCGCGCAGGTCGCCCTCGAAGCGCTCGGGGCCAAGCGCGTGATTGCCAAGATCAACGACCCTGTTCGGGCGGAGGCGTACGCCGACCTCGGCATCGCGACGCTCTGCCGGACGATGATGATGGCGGACGCGGTCGCCGCGTACCTCGATATGCCTGTCAGCGGCAGAAGCGGGATCCTCCCACCGACGGGTAGCCATCCCGGCGGGGAAGATCATCACGAACCGATCCCGGACGAGGCCCCCACGACGGGCTCGCCGATCGGATCGGCGCAGGAGGCCTGACGATGTTCGTTCTCGTCGTCGGCGGCGGCAAAGTCGGCTACTACCTGACCAAGGAGCTCATCGAGTCCGGCCACGAAGTGGTCCTCATGGAGAAGGACCGGGCCCGATCCGACCAGATCGCCGACGAGATCGGCTCGGTCGTCATCCCACACGACGGCTGCGAGGGCAAGTACCTCGGCGAGGCCGGCTGCAACCGGGCCGACATCGTGGCGGCTGTCACCGGCGACGACGAGGACAACCTCGTCATCTGCCAGATGGCCAAGCACCATTTCGACGTGCCCCGGACGATCGCCCGCGTCAACAACCCCAAGAACGAGCATCTCTTCAAGCATCTCGGCGTCGACGAGATCATCAGTCCGACCAGGATGATCCTCGGCTCGATCGAGCAGGACATCCCGGTCCACGAGCTCCTCCACCTGGCGGCGCTCGGTGAGGGCGAGCTCGAGCTGATCGAGGCCCACCTGCAGGTCGGGTCGCCGGCGATTGGTCGGGCTCCCCAGGATCTTCACATCCCTGACGGCTGCTCCCTGTTCGCGGTGATCCGCGACGGAATCGCCAACCCTCTTCGCCCGGACACGATTCTCAAGGAAGGCGACAAGGTCATCGCGATCGGGCGGACGGAGTGCGAGGCGCTCCTGCACGAGCAGCTGATCGGCGACGTGGAGGGCGCTCACGCCGGCTGACCGGACGTCCACACCGCAACTGTCTTGACAACGCTATTGTCAAGGTTCTATGATCCGATCGTGCCCGGAATGTTGGGCAAGCGGTCATAGTCAGGGTTTGACGAATGGGGTTTGGGCAGGGCGAGCGTGACCCGCGGCGCCCGGTGTACGTCATCAGTGTCGCCGCCGGAATTGTCTCTGTGCATCCGCGGACACTGCGGATCTACGAGGACGAGGGTTTGCTGTGTCCTGCCCGGACTCCGACGAACATCCGCCTCTACAGCGACGAGGACATTCGCCGGATCCAATGGATCAGGCACCTGACCCGGGATCGAGGCGTCAACCTCGCCGGTATCAAGATCCTGTTCGAGCTCGAGGAACGCCTCGGCAAACGGATTCTCGAGGCGCTCTATGACGAAGGCATGCGGAATCGCCGGGCCGCCGACGCGTCGGCCGCAGCCGAACCGGAAACAGGCACCGCGTGAGCAACACCTAATGGAATCACCTACTTCACGGCGGGCTATCCGCCAGCCATCATTCACCTTCACCTCGACAGGAGACTCCTGATGCCGAAGCGTCCGCCCACCTCGGACGAGATCCCCGCGACGAAGGGGCCGAAGACGATCGAGCTGCCGCTCGTCGCGCTTCGCGAGACCGTCATTTTCCCCGAGATGATCGTGCCCCTCCAGGTCGGTCGCGAGAAGAGCGTCAACGCGCTCAACGCCGCGGTCGCCGACGGCGGCCCGATCGCCCTCGTCACCCAGCGCCACGCGGAGCAGGAGGACATCAACGACACCTCCGAGCTCTACGAGGTCGGCACGCTCGCCAAGATCGCCCAGGTCGTGCAGCTCCAGGACGGCACCGTCCGGGCGATCGTCCAGGGCCAGTCGCGACTGAAGCTGCATAAGTTCTCTGCGACCGAGCCGTATCTCCGCGGCGTCGTCGAGGTGGTCTCGGACGACACGCCGGCCGGGCTCGAGGTCCAGGCGCTGATGCGCACGGTCCAGGCCCAGATCGAGCAGTACGTCGCAAACGGCGCTCCGGTCCCGCCGGAGGCCGCGGTTGCCGCGCGCAACATCACCGAGCCGGGCCTCCTCGCGGACATGGTCGCTTACAGCCCGGACATGACGACCGAGCAGCGCCAGGAGATGCTCGAGACGATCGACGTGATCGAGCGCCTCAAGCTCGTCTCCAACTTCCTCGCCCGCCAGATCGAGATCCTGGAGCTGAAGGGTCGGATCCAGTCCGAGGTCAAGTCCGAGATGGACAAGACCCAACGCGAGTACATCCTCCGCGAGCAGCTCAAGGCGATCCAGCGCGAGCTGGGTGAGGACGATCCGCAGCAGGCCGAAATCAACGAGCTGCGCGACAAGGTCGAGCAGGCGGGCATGCCCGAGGAGATCAAAACCCGGGCGATCAAGGAAATCGACCGCATGGCGCGGATCCCGTCGGCCTCGCCCGAGGTCGGTGTCATCCGGACCTACGTCGACTGGTTGATCGGCCTGCCCTGGAACGTTGCAACGAGCGACCTCCTCGACATCAAGGAGGCCGCCAAGATCCTCGACGAGGACCACTACGGCCTCGAGAAGATCAAGGAGCGCATCCTCGAGTACCTCGCCGTGCGCACGCTCGCCGACGAGATCCGCAGCCCGATCCTCGCCTTCGTCGGGCCGCCCGGCGTCGGCAAGACATCACTCGGCAAGAGCATCGCCCGGGCGATGGGCCGCAAGTTCGTCCGGATGAGCCTCGGTGGCATCCACGACGAGGCCGAGATCCGCGGCCACCGCCGGACGTACATCGGCGCCCTGCCCGGCCGAATCATCCAGAGCATCAAGACCGCGGGTTCGAACAACCCCGTCTTCATGCTCGACGAGGTCGACAAGATCGGGATGGACTTCCGGGGCGACCCGTCGTCGGCCCTCCTGGAGGTCCTGGACCCGGAGCAGAACAACACCTTCCAGGACAACTACCTCGAGGTGCCGTTCGACCTGAGCAAGGTCCTCTTCGTCGCCACGGCGAATCTGCTCGATCCGATCCCGGCCGCCCTGCGCGACCGGATGGAGATCATCCACCTGCCCGGCTACACCGAGCAGGAGAAGATTGGGATCGGCAAGCGCTTCCTCATCCCGAAGCAGATGAAGAATCACGGCCTCAACGAGAAGCGGATCGAGATGACCCCCGAGGCGATGACCGAGCTCGTCCGGTCCTACACTAAGGAAGCCGGCGTCCGGAACCTCGAGCGTGAGATCGCCAATATCATGCGGAAGGTCGCCCGGGCGGTGGCCGAAGGCCGAAAGCGCAAGACCGTCGTCGACGTGAAGCGCCTCGTCGCGTTCCTCGGGCCGCAACGCTACGAGTACGGCGAGCTCGAAGCGGAGGACCAGACCGGCTCGGCCACAGGCCTCGTCGTGACCGAGGTCGGCGGTGATGTCATCGCCATCGAAGTCACGAAGATGGAAGGCAAGGAGGACTTCATCCTCACCGGCCAGCTCGGCGAGGTGATGCGGGAGTCGGCCCGAGCCGGCCTGTCGTGGACGCGGGCGCATGCTTCTGAGCTCGGGATCTCCCGTGAGATCTTCGAGAAGAACACGCTCCACATCCACGTTCCTGCCGGTGGCATTCCCAAGGACGGCCCGTCCGCCGGGATCACGATGGCAACCGCAATCGTCAGCGCCCTGGCCGGCATCCCCGTCCGGAAAGACGTCGCGATGACCGGCGAGATCACCCTCCGCGGTCGGGTTCTCCCGATCGGGGGCCTGAAGAGCAAGATCCTTGCCGCCCATCTGGCAGGCGCGCGGATCGTCATCCTGCCGCGCAAGAACGAGAAGGACCTGGTCGATATCCCGGAGGAGATCCGGAAGCAGATTAAGCTCATTCTCGTCGACACGATGGACCAGGTCCTGGAGGCCGCCCTTCGGCGCAAGCCGAAGGCGCTCGTCACAGAGCCGGCCAAGGTCGTCACCGGCGACAAGCCGCTCGACCCGGAGCCGGAGCGCGAGGATCGAGTCCGTCGGACGACGTTCCCGCCGGCTGAAGAGCAGCCGCCGGTCGTCGTCCGCGGGGGCTAGCAGGACACAAAAGCGAGCCCGCGCGCGAGATGATCGCGACGCGGGCTTGCTGATTCGACAGCCGATGGATTACCAGGACTACTACCAGACCCTCGGGCTGACTCGGAGCGCGAGCCAGTCCGACATCAAGAAGGCCTTCCGGAAGCTCGCCCGAGAGCATCACCCGGACAAACGGCCTGGCGACGCCGCGGCCGAGCGCCGTTTCAAGGACATCAACGAGGCCCACGCGGTCCTCTCCGATCCCGAGAAGCGCCGCAAGTACGACCTCCTCGGCGCGAACTGGGAGTCGTACAGCCAGGCCGGTGCCGGCGGCTCGTCGGCCGGCGGCTCGTCGGCGGGCGGCTCTCCGTTCGCCGGCTTCGGGCGGGGGGCCGGCCAGGCCGGCAATGTTCGCTATGAGTTCAGGACGTCCGGCGGTGGCGCGGGCGGCGACTTCTCGGACTTCTTCCGGACGTTCTTTGCGGCTGACGAACCCAACCCCGCGAGCGCCGGGCGGAGCCGCCCGGCCGGGCCCACGTTCGAGGAGATCCTCGGCCAGATGGGCCTGAACGAGGCCCGGACCAACGGCCCCGCTGGACGGCGTCAGGCCGCTCCCCCGGTGGCCACGGAAGCCACCGCGGAGATCAGCCTCGAGGAGGCCTTCCGCGGAACGAGCCGGCGGATCGAGATCGACGGCAAGCGCCTCGAGATGACGATCCCGCCCGGGGCCGACAACGGAACCCGGATCAAGCTGACCGGCCAGGGCCGCGGTGGTGGCGACGTCGTCGTCGTCGTTCGCGTCCGTCCCCATGCCATCTTCACCCGGCGCGGCGCCGACCTCGAACGCGAGCTGCCGATCACCCTGCAGGAGGCACTGCTCGGCGGCGAAGTCCCGGTCACGACGCTCAAGGGCCGCGTGTTGCTGAAGATACCGCCGGGCACGCAGAACGGCCGTATCTTCAAGTTGACCGGCCAGGGAATGCCCCATCTCCGCGGCGCGGGCGTGGGCAACCTCATGGTGAAGGTCAGAGTCGTGTTGCCTTCCGGGCTCAACGCCGAGGCCGAGGCGGCGGCCCGAGCCTTCCTCGAACTGGTCGACCAGCCAGACCCCCGAACCACCGACTGAACCCGGGAGCTCCCGATGAAACTCGACCCCTATACAGAAAAGGCCCAGGAAGCCATCCTCGCCGCCCAGCGCCTCGCGGAGGAGCTACAGAGCCCCGTCCTCGACGCCGAACACCTTC
>Ga0184623_10000432_pt1 | contig 17557 bp, 20 predicted proteins | sample PLM1_100_b1_FD_133138 | JGI IMG/M metagenome (GOLD analysis project Ga0184623, IMG submission 133138) | Groundwater sediment microbial communities from an aquifer in East River, Colorado, USA - PLM1_100_b1 | ecosystem: Environmental > Terrestrial > Soil > Riparian zone | place: USA: East River...
CCGAGCCGAGATAGAGCAGGCCGGCGAGCAGCCACGGATCCACCGTGCCGGCCAGCAGCTTGGCCGCCGGCGCGCTGAGCCCGAACAGGACGGCCGCCGCCAGCGCGAGTCCTGGACCGTTCCAACTGGCGTCCATGATGCCATCCTAGCGCCGTCCGACCGCTGGGGATGAGAGTCGCGGAGCGGAGAAAATCGGGGCGGCCACAAGAACTGGCCGCCGCAGATATTCTGGGTCTCCGGATTAGTTAGCTGCCCTGTGTTCTGAGGGCCGCTGTCTTGTAACGTGCCGAACTGATTCGCGTTTCTCGGGTTGAATGGCACTTCACGGTCTTGGAGGAAATCGGGGTCGACATCCCGAGCGTCGAGCCTCCGCCCTGAGCGGCGGAGGACTGCGTATCATCCGGCCATGCCGATCAACTGGGACGACGAGCGGAAGGTATTCCCTGCGGTGGATCGCTGCCACGGGGAAGGCCTGGCAAGGAGCTGAGGGGCCCGGCGAAGTACGAGGCGGTCACGGGCAGGGCACTGCCGCAGGGCGAGGCACAGGCGCTGCGGCAGGTGGGGCCGGAGGTCTGAGCGACAGGACGAGTCGGGACGTGAGCGCAAGTCAGAGTCGAGTACGTACTAGCGTACGAGGTTCGACCTGGGTTACTTCGAGGGAGATCCACAAGCGCCGGGAAGGCGCTCCGGCCCCTTGAGCATCGGGCACTCGCCCCTGCTGTGCGCAAGGCGGTCGAGGAACGGATTACAGCCAGCGCCGACAACGATGAGGACGACGAGGACTCCAAGCACCAGCGAGTTTATCATGACGTCCGGGTCTGCCCTCCCAGGGCTCACTCCGATGTCACGGAGCCTACCGCGGCAGGCCCTGGGGCGGCACACTGATCGGGTCCTGGAGCGATCAATCCATATACACGGGCGACACAAAGACGATCCACCCGATGCCCGCGGCCCGCGCCGCGCACGGCTTGCTGGCGTAGTTCCGCCAGGCGACTGATGCGGGCAGAGACCAAGGCGATCTCCGACCCGGCGAAGAACCCATTTGCCACGAGGCCGACCGCGATGAGTACGATCTCGATCGAGATGCTGTCCATCGGATACTCCTCGGGGAGTGCCCGCGATCAGTCGCCGGCGACCGCGGTCGCCCCGGTCACGGGCTCCTCACGTTGCCGGCGACGCAGGGCGTGCCCGTACCTCAGGAAGAGAGCAGGGAGGACCACCATGTTGAGGGCGGTGGACGTGACGATTCCGCCGAGGATCACCACGGCCATCGGCTGCTGGATCTCCTTGCCCGGTTCACCCGCGCCGAGCGCGAGGGGGACGAGGCCGATCCCGGTGACGAGCGCGGTCATGAGGATCGGGCTCAACCGCTCCATCGAGCCTTGCCCGATCGCGTCCCGGAAGCCCACCCCCTCTTCCTCCATGAGGTGTCGGTAGTGCGTGATGAGCATGAGTCCGTTCCGGCTCGCGATGCCGAACAGCGTGATGAAGCCGATGAGGGAGGCGATCGAGAGAGTGCCGCCCCCCACGAACACCATGACGACGCCGCCGATCAGAGCCAGCGGCAGGTTGGCCATCACGAGCGCGGCCAGGCGCCCGGACCGCAGCGCGAGATAGAGCAGGAGGAAGATGCCTCCGATGGCCGCGGCGGAGAGCAGCGTGATCTGCCGCACCGCGCGCTCCTGCGACTCGAACTGCCCGCCGTACTGGACGAAGTAGCCCTGCGGCAGCGCGACCCGCGCCGCGATCGCCTGCCGTACCTCGGCGATCACGCTGCCGAGGTCGCGGCCCGCGACGTTGGCCTGCACGATGATCCGCCGCTGGACGTTCTCCCGGTTGATGGTGTTCGGCCCCGCGTCGACTCGGACCTCGGCGACCTGGCCGATGGGGACACGGGCACCGGCGGGGGTATCGATGAGGGTGCGCCGGATCGTCTCGACCGATTGCCGAGCTGCGTCGTCCAAGCGGACCACGATGTCGTAGCTTCGCTGTTCCTGCAACACCTGGGAGACGACGTGGCCGCTGAAAGCGGTCTCCACGGTCTCGGCGAGGTCCGCCGCGCGAAGGCCGACCGTTGCCGCGGCACGTCGGTCCAGGTTGATCTGGACCTGGGGCACCCCGACCTGAGGCTCGACGAGCAGGTCCACGATCCCGGGGATCTTGACCATCGCGTCTCGGATTTCGCCCGCCTTCGTTCTCAGGATGCCGAGGTCGGCGCCGAAGAGCTTGATGGCAATCTGGGCGCGCGTGCCCGAGAGGAGATGGTCGATCCGGTGCGAGATCGGCTGGCCGATTTCAACGTCCACCCCGGCCAGCCGCCCGAGATTCTGGCGGATCTCCTCCAGCACCGCGGCGTGCAGGCGGCCCCCCTGACGGAGCACCACTTCGAGCTCGCTCGTGTTCACGCCAGCCGCATGCTCGTCCTGCTCGGCGCGGCCAGTCCGCCGCGTGCTCGAGACGACCTCCGGCGTCTCCCGGAGGATTCGCTCGATGGCGCCGCCCATCCGGTTGGACTCGGCCAGCGATGTCCCCGGCGGCAGGGTCGCATTGATGTTGAGCGTGCCTTCGTTGAACGGAGGCAGGAACTCCCGGCCCATGAAGGGTACGCATGCCAGGGCGAGCACCAGCAGGACCACGCCCGAGACGACGACGGCGCCGCTGTGCCGCAATATCCATGCCAGCAGCCGGGCGTACCGACGCTTCAGCCAGGCCACCACGAAGGAGTCGCGCGGATCGCGGAGCGCCTTCGAGCGGCTGAGCAGATAGAAGCCGAGGACCGGCGTGACGGTCAGCGCGACGACCAGGGAGGCCGTGATCGAGATGATGTAGGCGACGGCCAGCGGGGCGAACATGCGGCCCTCGAACCCACCGAGGCTGAACAGCGGCAGGAAGACGAGCACGATGATCAACGTCGCGAACGTGATGGAGCCACGGACCTCGCTCGACGCCCTGAAAATCACCGTCGTGCTGGGCTCGGGCGTCGGTTGCTGCGCGTTCTGCTTGAGGCGCCGGAAGACGTTTTCGACGTTCACGATGGCGTCGTCGACGAGCTGACCGATCGCCATGGCCAGGCCGCCGAGGGTCATCGTATTGATCCCGATCCCGAACCAGCTCATGACGAGCACGGTCGCCACCAGCGAGAGGGGGATGGCGGTCAGGCAAATGAACGTGGTCCCGGAGTTCCAGAGGAACAGGAACAGGACGACCGTCACCATCACCCCGCCCTCGAGGAGCGCAGCCTTGACGTTTCCAACCGCGCGCTCGATGAAGTCGGACTGCCGGAAGGCGGCCGTGTCCACGCGCACGTCGGCCGGCAGGCTCGGGGCCAGGGCCTTGAGCGTCTCCTCGACCCGCCGAGTCAATTCGAGGGTGTTGGCGTGTGGCTGCTTCTGGATGGTGGCCACGACGGCCGGCGCCGCATTGAAGCTGCCGTCCCCGCGCTTGAGCGCGGGGCCGATGCGCACCGTCGCGACATGCTTGAGGAGAACGGGCGCCCCGGCGCGAACGGCCACGACGGCCTCGGCGAGGTCTTCGGGGGTGTAGACGCGGGCGCGGCCACGGATGAGGAACTCCTCGTTCGGCCGCTCGAGAAAGCCCCCGCCGCTCGTGGCGTTGGCGGCAGCCACCGCCTTCGAGACCTGATCGAGGGTGAGCCCGTGGTGGGCTAGGCGGGCGGGGTCGACCAGCACTTGGAACTGCCGGACCTCGCCGCCCACGAGGCTCACCTGCGACACCCCGGGCACGCCGAGCAGCCGGGGGCGGACCACCCAGTCGGCCAGCGAGCGGAGGTCCATCGGCGAAGTCTGCGAGCTGGTCATCGAGATCAGCATGATCTCGCCCATGGTCGAAGAGATGGGGCCGAGCGTCGGCGGCGCCACGCCGGCCGGCAGCCGGACCTGCTGCAGTTTCTCCGTCACGAGCTGTCGGGCACGGTAGATGTCCGTCCCGAACTCGAATTCGACGAAGATGATGGAGATGCCGATCGCCGAGTTCGAGCGGACCCGGAAGACCCCGGTCGTGCCGTTCATTACCGACTCGATCGGGAGCGTGACGAGCGCCTCGACCTCTTCCGGCGCAAGGCCGTGAGACTCAGTCAGCACCGTCACAGTGGGCGCGGTGAGATCCGGGAAGACGTCGATGGGGGCCTGGAGCGTCGCCAGTCCGCCATAGACCAGCAGGACCGCCGCGGCCACCAGCACGAGCAGCCGGTTGCGCAGCGACCAGGCAATGACGGCATCCAGCATCGCAGTCCCTACGTCTCGTGCGTGTGAGCACCCGGCGCGGACGGCCGAAGCTCGTGCTGGCGCAGCTGCCAGGCCCCCTGAGTGACGACCCGCTCGCCGGCCTTGAGGCCCTGGAGCACTGCCACGCGGTCGCCGTGCTCATCTCCGAGGATCACCTCCCGCCGCTCGAACTCCTCGCCGGAGCGCAGGACGTAGACGAACCGCTTACCCTCGGCCTCCAGCACCGCCTGCTTGGGGATCATGAGTGCCTCGATCCGCTCGCCGGCATCGAGCCGCACGTTGGCCTGCTGCCCGATCCGGAGCGTCCGCTCGCGGTTGGGTACCTCGAACACGAGCGTGGCGGACCGCGACTCGCGGTGGATGACCGCGCCGAGGTCGATCACTCGCCCGCTGAACTCCCGCCCGGGAGCCGCGGGCGTACTGAACGCCGCCCGGACGGTCGGGCCGAGCCGGGCCAGATCCTGCTCGAAGATCGGCACCTCGACCCACACGACGTCCAGGTTGACCAGCTCGAGAATGGCCTCGCCCGGCGCGACCTGCTCGCCCTGGGCCTTGGCGACCCGGGCGACCGTCCCGGTGATGGGCGCCTGCACGGTGTAGTTGCCGGACGGGGCGGCCGCGCCGACCCGGCTGTCGCGCAGCGCGTCCCGCTGCCCGATCGCCGCCGCGTGGGCGACCTCGGCGGTTCGGTAGTCCGTTTCGGCCGCCTCGAGCTGGCGCCGAGCGTACGCCTTGCGCTCGTACAGGCGTTGGGCCCGCTCGAACTCGAGGCGCGCGTGGTTCAGCCGAAGCTCGGTCTCGCGCACGGTCTCGGCCAGCCGGCGGCGCTCGGCCTCGAGCCGGGCCCGCTCGATGTCGGCCTGGGTCTGGCTGCTGGCGATCTGGGCCGCCTCGGATGCCGTCGGGGTCTGGCGCAGGACGGCGAGCGCCTGCCCTCGGGTCACCGGCTGGCCGATCCGAGGCAGCGGACCGCTGTCGAGCAGTCCGCCCACCGGGGGCGCCACCACCGCGTGATGGCCAGGGGCAGGCACGACGCGGCCCGTCGCTGTGATCTGGCGGGCGACGCTGGCCGGCTCGGCCTTGGCGAGCATCATCCGCACCGCCCACTGTTGCTCCATGAGGAACTTCACCACGCCAGCCGGATCAGTGGACGCCGGGACGGGTGACTCGGGCGGCGCGGCGTCACGCCGCCAAAGCCCCACCGCAAGGCCCGCCGCGATCACGAGAATCCCGACTACAGCGATGAGCCCCGCGCGCCGCCACCTCACGGCGCGAGGTCCTTTCCCGCTGCCTGCTCCAACGATAGGAGCGCCGCGTGGGCGTCGAAGAGGCTTCGGGCGGACTGCTGACGAAGGTCGACGAGGGTGCGCTGGGCTTCCAAGTACTCCAGGAGGCCGATGGCCCCTTCCTGGTAGGCGGCGAGCGCGACCGCGCGGACCTCCTCGGCCTGCCGGACCCCAGCCTCGAAGCTGTCCACTTGGCCGCGCGCCGTCTGCCACGCTTGCCAGGCGGACTCGAGCTCCGCCAGCGCCCGATTACGCTGGAGGGCGAGATCGGTGGTCGCCAGCTGCTGCTCGGCCACCGCCCGGGCGATGCCTGCCTGGTTCCGGTCATAAATCGGAAACGGGATGGCGATGCCGAACAGGACGGTGTTGTTCTCACCGGCTCGCCGGAGCCCCACGAATGGCTCGATGTCCACGGTCGCCCGCGCCCGTTCGAGCGCGACGCGGCGCTCCGCGAGCGCGGCGGCGTGGGAGGCCGCACGGAGGCTTGGCCGCTCTCGGAGCGCCGTCTCGCGAAGCGTCTTCAGGTCGAGCGCGGCGGCCGGTCTCTCCAGCGTGCCCGCAACGGTGCCCGCCGTGGAGAAGTCCCGTTCGCCGAGGAGGTCCAGCAGCCTGATCCCGGCCTGGCGCATCGCGAGCTCCGCCTGTCGCACCGCCGCGTCAGCCTTGACGTGCTCGATCTTGACCTTGAGTAGCTCCCCTTCGGCGATGGCGCCCTCCTCGAGCCGCACCTGATTCAGCGTGACCAGCTCACCGAACCCTTCGCGGGTCTCGGTTGCCAGCTCCACGCTCGTGCGCGCCAGGAGCGTCTCGTAGAAGGTCCGCTTGACCTCACCGAGGCGCTGGCGGAGCGCGTCGGCCAGCTGTGCCTCCGCCAGCGTCACCCCGAAGTCCGCCACCTCGCGCCGCAGCTGCCGCTTGCCTCCGAGCTCGATGGGGTGGCTGAGGCTCGTGGTGACCTCGTAGAGGTCACCGGCCGGTGTGGGGCCCGAGACCTTCACGTTCTCGGCGCTCACCGTGAGCGTCGGATTGGGTCGTAGCCGAGCGGCGATGCGCTCGGCGCGAGCGACGTCGACTCGATGACGGGCCGCTTCGACGGCCAGATTGTGTCGGAGGAAACGCTCGATGGCGCGCTCGAGTCTGAGTTGCGGGGCCGCCGGGGCGGCGGGTGTCTGGGCCATGGCGGTCGCGGCGAGGGCTGACAGCACGCAGCCGGCGAGCATGAGGCCAGCGAGGCGTAGCATCGGTCAGCGCGCCTCGAAGCCGGTCAAGGCCATCCGCTCGTCGAGCTTGGCGTTCTTGATCTGGAAGTCGATGGCGTACTCGCCGGCCGCCGGCACCGTCAGCTCGGCGACGTAGATCCCGGTCACGCGCCCCACCTTTGCCTTCATCGTCATCGCAGTGCCGGGTCCGGCGCCCGGCCGCACGGTCAGCGTCACCTCGGCCTTCTCCACCGGGGAGCCGTCCGCGAGATCGGTGAGATGGATTAGGAACTGGCTCGGCCGGCCTGGTGCGAGCGGCACGTATTCGAAGAAGTTCTCGATGCGGTCCGTGAACTCCGTGCGCGCAACCGTCTCCGGCTCCTTGGCCGCGCCCGGTGCCGGTGATCTCTGGCAGCCGACGGTACCCAGGAGGCAGATTGCGAGGAGAGCTAGTCCCCACCGACGACCGCGAGTAGTCGTTGAAGTCATGACAGGGCCTCCATGAGAGGCAGGCGGCGCCTACCTGGATACGAGGAGCAGCGCTTCTGCCGCCGTGTGGACAGCGAGCGGGGCCCAGGCGGCTACCGCGACCAGACTCAACGCGAACACCGCCGCCAGCGCCGCCAGCGCGCGTGACGTGGCGCCGCCCGGTGCGGCCGCAGAGCGCCTGTCGGCCAGGGCCACCAGGTGGCGGACGCGGCGCTCGACGCTCGGCGCGTCGTCAGCGACGAAGCTCGATCGGGGTGTCCCGAGCGCGACCGGCGCCATCAGGGCGTACGCGCGCCGGTGGAGCTTCACGAGCGCCTCGGCCACATCGAGCGGCCCGGTTGTTCGCGCCGCGGCCTCATCACAGACAAGCTCCACCTGCTCATTCCGCCACCGCAGGAGCCGGCGGCCGAGCGGCGCGGCGAGCGAGGCGTGAGCGCAGATCGTCAGCGCGAGCTTGACGAGGTTGTCACGACGGGCGTGGTGCGCGCCCTCGTGCTCGAGCACAGAGACCAGCTCCGCCAGGGTCAGCGTCTCGATCAGACCGGACGACAGCACGAGCTTGGAGCGCCGGAAGCCCCAGACGAAGGAGACCGGCTGATCACTCTGGATGAGCCCGACGTCGAGCCCGTGTCGCCGGGCGACGGCCTCGACCAGCGCGAGCTTGGCCGCGGGCGGCGCGGCGCCCGTGAGCTGGAGCCGTGCCACCGCCCAGGCGAGCCTCCCGTGCCCTCGCGCGGTTGACCAAGCGAGGACGACGGCCGACCCGGCCACCAGCATGAGTACCGCATATCCCACGGTGGGGTCCAGTCCACCTGTCACGCCGGCAATGAGGTGCTCGGCGTGGGGTGCCGGATGCGCCGTCAAGAAGTCATGCTCGCCAAGCCAGCACGTCGGCAGGATAGCTGCACAGACAACCCACACGGCGGTGAGGGGTGGCAGCACAAGCGCTGCGGCATACAGCTGGGTGAGCCGAGCTGGAGGCAGGAGAGCTGGCTGCCGATGCGCACCGTACCGGCCGAGCCAAGCGACCGCGAAGGCGCATGCCCCGAACACCGTGGCGAAGAAGAGGAAGTTCGCGGCCAGGTCGAGGATCATGTGCTGCGTGCCTCTTTCCGCTTCGCGCGAATGACCGCCTCCAGCGAGTCGAGAACGGCAGGATCATTCCCGATGAGATCGACGAACGCCGACAGCGCGGGCGCGCCGAACTGCCCGAGCAGAGCACCGAGCACTTCCTCGGCCATCGCCCGCTCGAACTCACTGCGAGTGAGCCGCGGCGAGTAGACAAATGCTTTGCCAGACTTCTCGCGGGCGAGATGGCCCTTGCGATGCAGCCGGTCGAGCGTGGTCAGGACTGTTGTATGGGCTATCGGCCTCCGCCGCCGCAGGCGCTGTTCGACATCGGATACCGTCTGTCCTGGCTCAGCCCAGAGCGTCTCCATCACGGCGGTTTCGAGCTCGCCGAGCACGCTACCGACGCCCGGCGAACCGGGCCTGAATCCCCGGAGGGCGATTCGCGGCGGAAGGGGAATGCGCGCGCTCATCTTGGCTGAACGGTCGACGTGCTCATCGGGTCCGACGTACTATAGCCAAGTGGACCGACTACGGTCAATAGTCGCAGGCTTGCCGACGCAGGCGCCGCCGATGTGGTCATGGTCCTCACGACTCTCTTCACCGCGATCTTCGGGGCACTACTGAGGCGCCCTGAGTCAAGGCCAGGGGCGGGGAGGCGCGCCCGGAGGGTAGTCGTGACGGCGCTGGTCGTCGGTCTTGCCCTGGGTGTGGCCGGCCTCATAGCTTATGTCACCTTTGTGGAACCGGCCTTCCTAGACTGAGCAGCCGACATACCCGGTCCATCAATGATGGTGACGGTGATGCAGATCGGGGAAGTGCGGGTGGTGTGACGGAGTGGCTCGTGGACGTGGCTATGCGGCTCGCCGGACGGGGTTCCGGGCGCGTGGGGTGCTGGTGGTGCTCGTCGTGGACGTGCGCGTGCCCATGCTCGAGGGTCTCGTGGTGGTGCTCGTAGCCCCTGGCACACGGGGGGCCTAGCTGCTACAGACGCGCCTCCCGGGCTCTCTGGGTACGCAGCCGGTCCGCGCATTCGAGCAGGTCGTCGTAGTCGAGCATCGAGATCATGCTGAAGACCGCCGGTCCGTCGCGCCAGGATACCGTCCGAAGGCTCTTGTGCTCCCCGATCAGATATTCATGGCCGCGGTAGCTCACCGTCTTCCCGGGCAGGATCCGTGCCTCGGTCACCTCGGGAAGCATGAAGACCGACAGCAGCATATGCCCCTTCTCGTAGAGCAGGTAGGCCAGCTTCTGCTGGTCCGTCTCCGAGATGCGCGCCCCGACCAGACGGATGCCATCATGGGCATAGTCGGGCACGGGGACACGCATCCCGATGCGATCCCGCAGCCACGCCGCGACGGCGCCGGGATCGCTCGAAGCGAACTCGGCCGGACTCTCGATCCGCGCATAGGCCAGGTGCTTGTCCACGAGCGTCTCGACAAGCCTGACCACGGGCGGACCTACGGGCAGCACCCGGGGCATGAGGAGCGCGACCAGAAGGAAGGCCGCGGCGGCCAGCGTGGGCACCCCGAGCCACACTCGCCAGGCCGCGCGCCGACGCTCGAGGCGGGTCAGCCCGAGCAGGCGCGCCCGGAGCTCGGGCGGCGCCACCTCCCGAGGCTGCTGGCGCAGAAGGTGCCGGAACCGGCGCTCACCATCAGCCCGTCCGTGACATTCGGGACAGGACGAGGCATGAGCCTGGGCCGCCGTCATGGTCTGCACGTCCAGCTCGCCATCCACGAAGGCCTGCAGCATCGGCTCGAACTCGCGGCAGATCATCGCGATTCCTCGCTGTAGCCATGCTCGTGGGCCAGCGTCCGCAGCGCTCTGCGGAGAAGCTGCCGGGCGCGAAACAGCCGGGACATCACGGTGCCGATCGGGCAGCTCAAGACCTGGGCGATCTCCCGGTAGGTGAATCCCTCGAGATCGGCCAGCACGATCACCTGCCGGAACGGCTCGGACAGGGTCGCGAAAGCCCGCTCGACGTCACCGTGGAATTCCGTCAGGAAGAACTCCTCCTCCGGAGTCGATCGCTCGATCACGGAGTCCTCGAAGGGCGCCGAGCTCCCGCTCTCGCCCATCAGGTCGCCCTCCAGGCGCTCCCGGCCCTGCCGGCGGAGTCGGGAGAGGAAGGCGTTGCGCAGGATGGTCACCAACCACGCCCGGCAATTGCTCCCGGGATCGAACTGATCGAAGTGCCGGAACGCTCGGAGCCACGTCTCCTGGACGAGGTCCTCAGCCTCCGCACGGTTATGGGTAAGACGCAGCGCCGTTCGGTAGAGAAGGTCAAGGTGGACCAGTGCCACTTCCTCGAAGTCTGGCGCGCGCCCACCACCTCTGATCCACCTGAGCATGGCTCCCCCTGGCGAACCTTTACATGGTAAACCCCGACGCGGGCGATCTATTCCAGGGATTCGGGAAGGTGCTGTGAATCCGAGGGATGTCGGGAATATCCGCAGGGGGCTCGGGGTTCTGGGAGCAAGTTGAGTCCTGCGTGGCTGCGCACTGCCATTCACCCGCTGCAAGGAGGAGACGCTCTATGAAGCCCACCCGAGTGCTCATCACAACCGCCATTGCGACCGCATTCTCCCTGCCGCTGCTTACCAGCGCCGAGGCCGGCCCCGCCGCGGTGCCGAAGTTCGGGCACGAGAAATGCTTCGGCATCTCGAAGGCGGCCAAGAACGACTGCGAGACGGCCAATTCGTCCTGCGCGGGCACGTCCAAGCGGGACAAACAGGGCGATGCCTGGGTGTACCTTCCCAAGGGCACCTGCGAGAGGCTCGTGGACGGCAGCCTTCAGCCCAAGAAGGCCTAGCCACGCGACCGCGCCGGGCGACGGGCGGGCGAGTGGCACGGTGATCGGAGACACCGCAGACCGAGACGGCGCGGCGGCGGCGGCCGGCATCGGGCTGCGCGCGCCACATGTCGACGAAGTCCTCGCCACTCGCCCGCCCGTCGCCTGGCTCGAGGTGCACGCGGAGAACTATCTGGGAGGAGGTTCCGCGCTCAGGAGCCTCGATCACATCCGCCGCGACTATCCGATCTCGCTCCATGGCGTGGGGCTCTCGCTCGGAAGCACCGACGATCTGGATACACGCCATCTCCGACGGCTCGCGACGCTGGTCGGGCGCGTCGAGCCCGTGCAGGTGTCCGAGCACCTGTCGTGGAGCATTGCCGGTGGCATCTACCTGAATCACCTGCTTCCGCTGCCGTACACCGACGAGAGTCTCGAACTGCTTTGCCGGCACATCGATCAGGCCCAGACCGCGCTCGGCCGGCACATCTTGATCGAGAACCCATCGAGCTATCTCCGGTTCCGGCATTCGCCCATTCCCGAACCCGAATTCCTCTCCGATCTTGCTCGGCGCACCGGCTGTGGACTCCTCTGCGATGTCAACAATATCTACGTCTCGGCGCACAACCTCGGCCTCGATGCGGTGGCGTACGTGAATGCGTTGCCTCGCGAGTCCGTGCACGAGATCCACGTGGCCGGCCATGCGCGAAACGAGGCCGACGGCCTGATCATCCTCATTGACGATCATGGCTCGCGGGTTCCGGCCGAGGTCTGGCGGCTCTATGCGCATGCCCTATCGCGCTTCGGCCCGGTGGCCACGCTCGTCGAGTGGGACACCGACATCCCGCCGCTGGACACCTTGATCGCTGAAGCGTGCGTCGCCGACGGGCTCTTGTGCCGCGCGCGCTCGAGGCCGTCTGATGCCTCCATTGCGTGAGATGCAGGCCGCGTTTGCCGAGGCATGTCTGGGCGGCCCGGTGGAGCCGGCTGTGGCGTGCATCGTGGGCGATGGCCTGACTCCAGAGGCGCGGCTCGATATCTACCGCCATCACGTGTTCACCACGCTCACGGCAGCGCTCCAGGCGACCTTCCCCGTGGTGTGCCGTCTCGTCCACGAGCGATTCTTCGGCTATGCGGTCGACCGGTATATTCGCGCCCACCCTCCGGCGGGGCCGTGCCTCTTCGAGTACGGGAGCTCGTTCCCGGTGTTTCTCGCCGGCTTCGAGTCCTGCCGGTCCCTGCCATACCTTCCCGATGTGGCGCGACTCGAATGGGCGTTTAATGTCGCGACACATGCCGAAGGGGTGGTCCCGCTCGATCCGGCTGAGATCTCCCGACTGCCGGTGGAGGATCTGCCGCGACTGACCCTGCGCTTGGAGCCATCGCTCTCACTGCTGACCTCGCCCTGGCCCATCACTCAGATCTGGCGGGCCAATCAGCCGGACGCCGACCCCGAGGCCAAAGTGGACCTGGCCTCAGGTGGCGTCCGGCTGGAGGTGAGACGGCTCGGGGACGACGCCGTGTTCCGTCCGCTTGATCCTGCGACGCACGCCTTTCGCCGGGCGCTGAGCCAGAACCATTGGCTCGCTGATGCGGCGGGGGCGGCTTTCGAATCCGAGGGCGCCTTCGATCTCACGCAGGCACTGCGGGATCTGTTTGCCGAGCGGCTCCCCGTTGCCTATGCGGTGTCGTCAGCGGGCCAGGAATCGGCCGATGGCTGATGGCGTTCCGCGCGCTCACACGGTGTCGGCGCCACGTCAGCGCGTTGAGAGGGCGATCGACCAGCTCGGGCGGGTCCCTCGCTCTGTGCACCAGCTGCTCTTCCGGCTGGCCATCGCCAGCGTCTTCCTCCCGGCCGGACTGCTCAAGCTCGCGAGCTGGGAATCCACGGTCGCGCTGTTCCAGGACGAGTACAAGGTGCCCCTGCTACCGCCGGTCGTCGCGGCAGTGATGGCCACCACATTCGAGATTGTCTGCTCGTCGCTCCTCATCGCGGGTCTTGCCACTCGACTCGCCACGCTCCCGCTGCTCGGGCAGATCATCACGATCCAGCTCTTCGTCTACCCCCAGGCCTGGCACGAGCATCTGGTCTGGGGATCCATCCTGTTCTTCCTGTTGACCCGGGGCGCGGGGACATTCTCGTTGGATCACTTGCTCGATCACTGGCTCAGATCTCGGCGCTCCTGACACGACGAACATCCTCGTCAGCGCGAGCACGATCGCCACACCGATCACGGTGAGCGAGCCGCTACGCAGCGCAAGAGGGGATGAATCGATGCTTGACGAGGCTGGCGAGAAGGTGTAATTACCCTATATCCCGGTCGGCAATATTACTATTGATGAATCTCACCAATGAACCAGCGAGCTAGCGCCCCTATTGGCATCCTGGACGAGCATCCTGATTGGTCGGATCGGCTTGTCGCCGAGCTCACCCGGCGGAGGCTCCCGTGGGAGAGGATCGATCACTCCAACCACGCCTTCGATCCGCGGGACCACAGCCCGGCCTACTCGGTCGTCGTCAACCGCACGAGCCCTTCGTCCCACACCCGCGCGCACGCCGGAGTGCTCTTCTACGCCGAGCCCCTGCTCACCCACTACGAGTCGCTCGGGGTTCCCGTGGTCAATCCGGTGGCGGCCTACCGCTTCGAGAAGTCGAAGGCTCTCCAGCTCGGGCTCTTCGAGCGGCTGGGTGTGCGCTACCCGCGCGCCGTGGTCGTCAACCACCGTGACCAGGTGCGTAAGGCGCTTGACCGCGTGCGTTTTCCGCTGGTGGTCAAACCCAACGTCGGTGGCTCCGGCGCGGGCATCGTCCGCTTTGCCGCGCGGGAGGAGCTCGAGATCGAGAGCATGATGCGTACCGTCGCCGGAGTCGGTCAGATCCACGACCTCCACGTCTGGACGCTGACCTCAGGGAAGTACGCGATGAGTGGGGACGTCGTCGTCGTCGCCGCCCCGGGCGATCGGATCCTCCCGGAGTTGCACGCGTTGCTCCACGAGCGTTTTGATATCGACCACACCACGATTCAACTTGAATCAGAACCGCTGGTCCAGATCGCGGCTCGCAAGAGCCCGTCGGTTTTCTCGTCAAGTCCTCAGAGGACCGTCGACCATGGCGAACAGCAACAGAAAAGGGGACCCCTGATGCATTGGCCTGGTCGAGAAGCCACGAGATCACCCGGCGTCGCTTCGGCGCGTCGACCCTGGCTCGTGCTGATGCTCATCCTCACAATCCTTGTCCCATCGCAAGCCATGGCGGAGCCCCGCCTCATCGACCTGCCAGTCCGCGAGCGTCTTCTGCCGCGTGACCAGCGAATCATTCGCGTCCAGCAGGGCGACGACGTCACCCTCCGCTGGACCACGAATCACGAACTCACAGTCTATGCGGCGGTCCCAGCCCTCGGGTCTTCACGCCTGGCCGCGATCGGCACGCTGGGTCTCCTCACGTTCCCCGCGATCTTCCTCGCAATCTACCTGGGCTTCGCCCACTGGATGGCGAGCGCGGGCGGCCGGCCGGCGGCCGCCGCCGCCATCACTCGCGCGTTCGTGCTCTCCCTCGTGCCGATCGCAATTGGATACCACCTCGCGCACTACTTCACGTACCTCCTCATCCAGGGCCAGCTCATTATCCCACTTGTCTCCGATCCGTAGGCTAGGATCTCCTCGGCACCGCAGGCCACCGGCCGGAGATCGGTGTCGTCGGGGCCCGCTTTGCGTGGTATACGGCGGTGATCGCGATCGTGCTCGGCCATATCGTCGCCGTCTTCGTCGCCCACGTCACGGCTCTGCGGGAGTTCGGGAGCCGAGCTCTTGCGCTCCGGAGCCAGTACCCGATGCTCGCCCTCATGGTCGGCTACACCATGGTCAGTCTCTGGATCGTGGCCCAGCCCATCGTCGAAACCGGCGCTCCGGGTTGAGAGAGCTGGCGGTGATCGGGGTGCTCCTAGTTGCTCTCGGGTTGGTCTCGGTCGTTGGGCTGCCGTCTGTCGCGGACGCCAACGGCGGCACCCTTCGGCTGAGCCGCGCCACAGCCGGGCCCTATCTTGTTTCGGCCTGGACGCGTCCAGATCCACCCCGGGTCGGCCGGCTCGATCTCAGCGTCGCGGTGATGACGCCGGGTTCCGGGCAGGCGGTCCTCGGGGCGGAGGTGCGCGCAAACGCCGCGCTCACCGCCCGCCAAGAGGTCGCCACGAGCACCCGGCTCGAACGCGGTGGAGGCGGCAACCTCCTCCTCTACCACGGGAACGTCGAGCTGCCAGCGGCCGGCGGGTGGCGGGTCTTGATCGAGACTGACGGGCCGGATGGCTCCGGGATCACCGCCTTCGAGCTGGACGTCCAGCCCCCGCTGCCAATCGCTGGACCGATCACGATCGGCGTTGTGGCCCTGATCGCTGCCGGGGCGCTTTGGTGGGCTCGGACGCGGCGTCGGGCGAGGCCAAGCTGATGCGCTGGCGAGTCATCGTGTGCGGCCTCTTCTGGATCCTCACACTCGGGGTGAGCAGCGCAGCGGCGTTCGACCCCTCACGATATCGTCCGCTCCTGCTCCAGAATATCGTCCAACAGTACCCCGCCCAGCGCGGCTTGAGCCTCAGTCCCGACATTCCCATTCGGTCAAACGTCGTCTACTCCGGCGAGTTCCGAGACCTTCTGGAGGACAGCCGCCGGCTCATTCGCGCGTGGTCAGAGTCGATGAGCGCGGCGGGCATCACAGACGCATTCAAACGTGAGGTCAAGGTTCGCGAGGCGGGCGTCGACTACTGGCTACCCGTGCAAGAGGTCCTGGCGCCCATCATGACCCGCGAGTTGCGTCAGGAGGCGATCCAGCTCTTCGTCATCTACGTGGGGCAGATCGACGGCCGCCACCTCTTCCTGGTCAACGCCTTCGACCACAAGGACGCGCATCACCCACCGCGATGACACTCCCTAATCTGAGTCCATCGCGGAAGCTAGCCGCGGGCGTTGTCCTCGTGGCACTTGCCCTCGGTGCCGGGTGGTTTGCATTGCGCCGTCAAGACAAGGAAAGCGCTGAGATTCGCGTCCCCGAGCTGTCGCCCGTGGCTCAGTCTGGCCGGCTGGCGTTTGACCGGAGCTGTTCGGCATGCCACGGCGTTCATGCGGCCGGAAGCGAGAAGGGGCCAGCGCTCGTGCATCGCGTGTACCAGCCCGGGCTTCACGCCGATAGCGCTTTTGAACTCGCAGTCCGGCGAGGAGTTCGCGCACACCACTGGTCATTCGGAGACATGCCTCCGCAGCCGGAGGTGACGGCCACGGAAGTCGCAAGCATCACTCGCTACGTACGGGAGTTGCAGAAGGCCAACGGGATCGAGTGACGCGAAGGCGCCGACAGCACGTGCGCGGTGGTATCGGCTGCGGAAGGAGCAGAGAAGAGATGGCAAGACGGTCGAATCGTGAGTCCGCGTTCTCCAGGCGGGGCCCCCTCCTGAGTCGCCGCCGGGTGCTCGCCGGGGGTGCGGCGGCAGCCGGGGCCGCCGCGCTCGGGTTCTCCTTCTGGGGCTGGGCCGGCGGCCAGGCCCGGCACGCTTATGCGCTGGCGCCGGAATCCGCGCTGCCCCCCGACATCCAGCGAGCGAGCTCCGAAATCCGCCCGACACCGCCGGTTCCATGACGAAGGGTGCGATGACGCCCAAGGAAACGGCGGCAGATGCCCTGCGCGCGGCCAGGAAGCGTCGGGACAGGCTGGCGGTGACGGCGATCGCCGCCGTCTCCAGTGTCGTCGTTCTCCTCGTGGGCATCCTCCTGCTCGGCGGACCGAGGGAGAGCTCGAGACGCCAGACCTCGGTCTTGCCGGCCCTCAACGCCGCCCTCAACGGCACGAGCGCGTTGCTGCTCGCCGCGGGCTACCTCTTTATCCGTCGCCGAAACGTGGCGGTCCATCGGACCTGCATGTTGGCGGCCTTCAGCACGTCGTCCGTGTTCCTGATCTCGTATGTCACCTACCACTATCGCGTCGGCTCGGTCTCCTTCGAGGGCACCGGATGGATCCGGTGGGTGTATTTCGTGCTCCTCATCTCCCACATCGTGCTCGCCGCTGCCATCGTCCCGCTGGCCCTCACCACGATCTACCGTGCCTGGGGAGGACAGTTCGAGCGCCACGTGAGGATTGCCCGCTGGACGCTTCCGGTGTGGCTCTATGTGTCGGTCACGGGCGTGGTCGTCTACTGGATGCTGTATCGCCTCTAGCATGTGGATCAGCGCGTCCTCGGTACTCCTCGGTCTCATCGGGGTCGTCGCGAGCCGGATCGGCCTGACGCGCCTCACTCCCGACGGCGCTTCACGCGACCCGCACGCCTACTGGGTCCTTGGGCTGGTCACGCTGCTCCCCGCCTGGCTCGTGGTCTTTGTCGGCCTGCTCGGTACCCAGCCCGGCGTGAAGCCGCAGCTCGTGTCAAGCGCGGCCGGGCTGCTGTCGGCAGCGGCCGGGCTCATCGGCGCGATCGCGACAGAGGCACGTGTCGGCGA
>Ga0184623_10000433_pt1 | contig 17552 bp, 19 predicted proteins | sample PLM1_100_b1_FD_133138 | JGI IMG/M metagenome (GOLD analysis project Ga0184623, IMG submission 133138) | Groundwater sediment microbial communities from an aquifer in East River, Colorado, USA - PLM1_100_b1 | ecosystem: Environmental > Terrestrial > Soil > Riparian zone | place: USA: East River...
AGCTCCACGACCCGAGGCTACGAGCCGCGGTCAACGGCGCAACTGCTCCGACACCGACCAGGTTGCAGTCGGTAGTCCAGCCCACAAGTGATCACCGCAGCTCGTCACGTACATCGACCAAGCTCACCCGCACAGCAACCCAACAGCGCCGAATAGGCGAGAGATGCGCCGGGGTGCAGTCCAGCACAGTTCTGCTCCTCGCCGCGCTCGACCGGATCGCCAGATTCGATGCGGCGATCTTGTGGGATATCCCGCGGGTTCGCCGAACCCTCTGTGGGCGGCGGCGCTTGCGCTACCTGCTTGACCAGCGCACCAGCCGGTTGGCTGGGCCGACACGCCGATCTGATCGACCTTCGGGATTTCTGAGGAGTCGTCACGCTAGGGTCCACTCGTTCGGTTCTGGTGAGCCTTCGGGGTGGCGTGATGGGTTTGGCGGTCGTGCAAGATCTGGCCCAGCGGCGAGTCCCGGCGAGCCCGGAGGAGCTGGCGGCGTTCGAGACCGACGTGCTGGCCGGGTTTGTGCTGGCGAGGGCTTCGGCGGGGTTGGCCGACTCGGCTGTTCGCCAAGATGTGTCCCGTCTGGAGCAGGTCCGGGCCTGGTTCGGCCGTCCACTGTGGGAGATGCGGCCGCCGGACGCCGACGGGTACTTCGGCCGCGTACTGCGCTCGTCGTCGCAGGGGACACGGCTCGCCCACGCGCAGACGCTCTCGACGTTCTTCGAGTTCCTGGAACTGCGGCACCGGGCCGAGTTGCACGCGCTGACCGGCCACGTCGTCGAGTGCCCGCTCGACGAGATGAACCGGCCGCGAGGGCGCGGCGAGATCGGGCTGCGGATTCCGCCGACCGAGGCAGAAGTGAAGGCCCTGTTCACCGGCTGGCGGGCGGAGTTGGTCAGCTGTCGCAAGTTCGCGCCGATGGCACGCAACTACACCGCGGCCCGGTTGATGGCCGACCTGGGTCTTCGGGTGAACGAAGTCCGGCGACTGGACCTGTCCGACGTGCGGTGGGAGCTGGGCCGGTTCGGCAAGCTGCATGTCCGCTTCGGCAAGGGCGCCCAGGGCAGCGGGCCGCGGCAGCGAGTGGTTCCGTTGATCAACGGAGCGGACCGGCGGCTGCGCTGGTTCGTCGCGGACGTGTGGGGTCACTTCGATGACGACCACCTGCGCCCGGGTGCTCCGCTGTTCCCGTCCGAGCGACACAACGCCGATGGCAGCGCCGCGCGGCTCGGCGACGACGCGCTACGTCGCGGCCTTGCCGATGCCGCCACGCTGCACCTGCCCGGATGGGTCGGCAGGCTCACGCCGCACGTTCTGCGGCACTACTGCGCCTCTGAGCTCTACCGGCAGGGGATGGACCTGCTGGCCATCCAGGAACTGCTGGGGCACTGGTGGGTGGCCACCACCATGCGTTACGTGCATGTTCTGCAGACTCACGTCGAAGACGCGTGGGTCGCCGGTCAGCAACGTGCCGCCGCCAGGCTGGAAGGACTCGCCCGATGAAGTGGAACCTGCGGCTGACTGCGGCCAACCGCGGCATCTGGAAGGCCAGCGAGCTGCAGCGGATGCTCGCCGAGCGCGGCCTGGTGATCTCGGCCGGGAAGATGTCCGGCCTGTGGTCTGGCCAGCCGGCCAGCATCAAACTGTCCGATCTGGACGTGATCTGCGCGGTGCTCGGCTGCGAGGTCGAGGAACTGCTGATCCCCGAGCCGGACACCGTCACGGCGCCGGCCCCGGTCGAGCAGCCAGGGCAGGCGGCGGCTGCCGGTGTGACACCCCGACGACCGGGGGGACGTTCGCTTCCGCCCGAGTGACGCCACTCCCGCCGTCGCCCTGCCGGCACTGCTTGGCGTGGGGCCTGATCGCCCGTGCCCGGATGTGTCTGGCCTGCGTTAACTGGCGTCGCTGGCAACCTGAGCGCTGCTCGGGCTGCGGCCGTTCCGCTCCGCTCAAGCACGGCCACTGCCGTCTCTGCCACGAACAGGCCAAGCTGCAGACCGGCCGAATGGTGATCCGCGAGACCATGCCCAAGGTCCGGCTCACCGCATGGCAGCTGTTCTTCAGCATCCGGGTCGGTGACCGGCGTGCCAACGGACGGCGGCCCATTCCGGAGCCGGTCCCGCCGCGCTCGACGACCGGGCAGATCCCGGGGCAGCTGCCCCTGTTCGGCGCCCGACGCGAGTACCTGCGGTTCGACCGAGTACGGCATGCCAACCCCGACAACCCCACCCTGGCTCAGGCCCGCATTCTCGCCCGTGACGTGGGCGAGGCCAGGGGTTGGTCGAAGTGGGTGTTACGGGAAGTCAACGACGGGCTGCTGATCCTGCTGTCCGGGCATGCCCACGGCGATGTCATCGCCTACTCCGAGATCGTCCCGATCGACCAGCTGGGCGCGAACGTCGGGCACACCGCGGAAATCCTCGACCAGCTCGGGATCCTCCGCGACGACCGCACCCCCGCCTTCGACGCCTGGCTGAGCCGCAAGCTCCCCGACCTTGCGCCCGCGATCGCGGCCGACGTGGCGGCGTGGGTGTCCACGCTGCGCCACGGTGGGCCGCGCAGCAGGCCCCGGGCCGAGGACACGGTCCGCAACTACCTACACGCCGCTCTCCCGGCACTTGCTGATTGGTCAGCCCGCTACGACTATCTGCGCGAGGTCACCCGCGCCGATGTTCACGCCGTCGTCGACGGCATGACCGGGCTGCCCCGTAAGCGGGCGCTGGTCGCCCTCCGGTCCCTGTTCCAGTTCGCCCAGCGCACCGGCCGGGTCTTCCGCGATCCCACGACGCACATCAACACGGGCAAGGCGACCACCGCCGCGCCGCTGCCGCTTCGGGCCGAGCAACTCGAAGGGCTCATCACCCACGCCGTCACCCCGGCACGGCGGCTCATCCTCGCCCTGGCCGCCGTCCACGCCGCCCGACCCACGGCGATCCGGGCGCTGCGCCTCGACGACGTCGACCTGCTCAACCTGCGGCTCACCATCGGCGGGTATCCCCGCCGGCTCGACGACCTCACCGCCCAGCTGATCAGGCACTACCTGGCCGACCGGCGACGACGCTGGCCGCACACCGCGAACCCGCACCTGCTCCTCACCGACCAGACCGCCCACGACCAGCGGCCCGTCAGCCAGGGCTGGCTCGGAGACCAGTTCGAAGGAGCGGGCGCCACCCTCAACCAGGTCCGCATGGACCGCCAACTCGAGGAAGCTCTCTCCCACGGACCCGACCCGCTACACCTGGTCGCGGTGTTCGGCATCAGCGAACGCGCCGCCATCCGCTACGCCAACGCCGCACGGCAGTTCCTCGACACCGCGCTCGACCGCGCAGCGGATCATGACGGGAGACCGTCGTGACCCGCTACCCGACACCGCATCCGATGCCGGCAATCACCACGAACCCGCGGGTACGCTCCAACCCAGACAGCGTATCGACCCGTGAGTTCGCACCGCCGACCCTTCAGAAATCGCGAACTTGCGGCGGAGTCGCGGGCACCGGCTGGGAACCCGCCGCCGTCTACACCCACCTCGACCGGCTCACCGCGCTCGACGCCGACGCCGACGTTCCGATCCCTGGCGGCCCGACACCCAAGCAGCTGGGCAGCAACGCCACCTTCATCCCCTTGACTGCCCTGACCGAGGGTCTGTCTCCCAAGCGAACCTCAGCCTCGAGCGGCCATCCGAGGTCTACATGACTGGGCGCGTTCCTCCGTGCTCGAGCCAGATCATCAGCTCTGTTGGCGCCAGCGACCGCAGCAGATCTTCATATGTCTCAAGATCACCTTCAGCGAGAACGGTTCGCCATTGCCCCGACCTGCCCGATCGGAAGAAGCTACGCCGGTTGGAGAACAGCCCGAGTCGCTCGTCGGGAACGAGTTCGCCGGCCCGCGTCCGCATCCGGTCAAACGTGGCGGCTTCCGCCAGGGGCGGCCACAGCTCGCGGGGCACGGTGATGCCGAGTCGCTCGGCGAGCCGTCGCATCTGCCCCTGCAAGTCGCAGGACAGGTCGGCGTGGTGCATGAGCACGACCGCTGACTCATGCCGACGCGCCCAGGCGCCGCCGAGGTGTCGCACCACTCCGCGCAGCGAATCCATATTCGCGGCGGGCGGCCGCGGATCATGGATCCACTGCAGGACGCGCTCACGCTGGTCGGCCGGCCGGCCGGTGCGGACCGCGGCGGAGTGCTCGTCACGTTTCTCGTGGTGGGGGTCGTGCGGCAGCAGCCCCTCGATGGCATGGCGGTCCAGGTTGGCGCGGTGATGATCCATGGACACGGCGACATCGCGCGGATCACGTCCCACGGTCACGTAGGTAACGCCCTCGGCCTCGGGCAGTCCATCTAGCGGGGTGTGGGTCTTGATGAACCGCCGATGCTCCTGAGAGTCCAGCAGCTGCAACACGTCGTCGATGGGCCGCAGCCGCATGTCGAGCCATGGCGACAAAGTGGTCAGCGGAGCAGGTAGCTCGACACTTTGGAAGATCAGTAGCGCGCAGATCATCTGCATCCACGTCGTCCCGCACTTCGACGGAGCACTGATGACGATGTCACCAGGTCGGAACACGAACCGCTCCCACCGAGAACTGTCGGTAAGCCCACTGCGGTAGACGACAGGCGTGGCACCGACCATCGCTAGAACCTAGCCATGCCGATCACCACCTCCGGCGGCGGCCCGAGAAAGATCGTTACTGGATATTCGCAATAACGTGCCCCTTCCACGACGACGCGTTCTGGGCCCGGCTCAAGACCGACAGCTCCGCCGAGTGGGCCGACGCGGTCGCGTTCGACCACGCCATCCGCGACGGCTCCGCCCGGGCCAACGCCGACGGGCACCCACTGCGTGGCCGGGTACTACCTCCACGCCCAACGCGTTCCCCTCGACCAGGTCGTCCTGCGGCCCGGTGCCGCAGGACGACCTGACCGGACGACCAGCCGGGGTGTGGGCCATGGAGCTGCCCCCATTCGGCGTCGTGTGAGCCGGCCGCGACCGGTCCAACGCGCAGCGCGCGTCGGCCGGTCGGGGAGGTGGTGAGATCAATGGCCTCCGCGCGCAAGACGACGACCGGATCCGCATCGGGGCGGTGTGCACCGGCTACGGCGGCCTCGACCTCGCCGTCGAAGCCGTCCTCGGAGGGCGCCTCGCCTGGTACGCCGAAACCGACCGGCACGCCACGGCGGTCCTCGCCGCCCGCTTCCCCGGCGTCCCGAACCTCGGCGACATCCAGACCCAGCTTCCTCGAACCGCCTGACTGACCGAACACCCGTGCGAGAAGCAGGCCTCTGCGATGAACATCGCGCCCTGCTTCAATACTGACCGCATTGGCAGTCGCGTTACGGTGAGGGATGCCCAAGGTGTTGATCTCAGCCGATATGGAAGGAATCTCGGGGATTGTTCATCCCGTGGAGACGAATCCCGACGGGTATGACTACGAGCGTGGCCGCGCGCTGATGACAGCAGAGGTCAACGCCGTGATCGCCGGAGTGCTGGAGGCTGAGCCGTCCGCTGACGTCGTGGTGGCGGATGCACACGGGCCTTTCCGTAATCTCCTGCCGGAAGACCTGGACCAGCGTGTGCGACTCATCCGAGGCAGGCCACGTCCGCTGGGCATGCTGGGCGGTCTGGACGCCAACGTGGACGCAGTGCTGTTCGTCGGCTATCACGCCCGGGCCGGCGTCGGCCCCGCCGTACTCGCCCACACGATGAGCGACGCAGTACTCGCCGCGCGGCTCAACGGGCGGGAACTGGGCGAGATCGGTCTCAACACCGCGCTGGCCGGTCATCACGGTGCTCCCGTCGTCATGCTGAGCGGCGATGACGCCGCCTGCGCCGAACTGCTGGACCTGGTACCCGATGCATCGACAGTCGCGGTCAAGCGGGCGCTAGGCCAGGCCGCCGCAGAGGCGTTGCATCCGGCGGTCGCCCGGGACCGTCTTCGACACGGGGCAGCCGGTGCAATCGCCAGGCGCACACAGATACCACCATTCCAGATCACCGGACCAGTGGTACTGGAGGTGGATCTGTATAGTCCGTCCGCGGTGGACACAGCAACGTTGATCCCCGGACTCGAGCGCGCAGCCGGAGCGCGGACGGTCACCTTCACCGGCCGGGACGTCGCCGAGGCCTACGACGTCGTCCAGCTTCTTGTTCACCTTGCTCAGGTCAAGCCAGGCTGAACCGCGAATCCGCCCGGCTATGACTGGCCCCACTGCCGATGCTGGCGCAAGCCAGTGAAATCACGCTGCGTATGGGATCTGGCTCGGGCACTTCGTTGTCCGCCGCGACTGCTGAGTGTCGGCGGGAGAGGCATGAGCGATGTTGCGGGCTATCCGCGTTCTCGACCTGGCAAGGGTGCACCACGGAGGAATGCCTCGTACACATCGCGGACATCGTCGTCGATCTCGGGTGAGATGTTGCTGTAGCGAGTGTCGGCCTGGTCGCGGTGGGGGCCCGAGAGCCAGTACTCCTCGTGAGTCTCGACATCGTAGAAGTTGGCGTCGAACAGACCTGGCCAGCGCCGGAGGGTCTTGCCATGCCAGTAAGCCGTCTTCCAACTCTTGGTGAAGCGCACGCGGCTGATCCAGGCTGGTCCTTGGTCGGTACCGTGACCCGTCTTCAGCTGAACGAACACCACTCGCTCTGCCATGGAAACAGCTTGCAGCGAATACCCATGATGCGCAGCGTCATTAATGAGGCGGCGCTCACCCGGCCCGCGTGGTGACCCCGTACTCGTCCACTCATCGGAGTGAGGGTGAGACGGGTCGGCGGTCCGCCTACATCCCTGTGCTGTAACCGAGCGTTACCGACTCCGGTGCGCCGAGCTGCTCGGGGCGGGGCCAGATGCGTCAGGGTGGGACCAACTACGACCGTCAGAACCTCAAGTTCCCGGTACAGCCGCAGCGCGTCGTGGTAGTGACTGATCGCGTCGGCGTGCCTTCCGTTGTGGTGGGCGATGTAGCCGAGGCTGTCAAGTGTGGCCGCTTCACCCTCGCGGTGTTCGAGCCGGCGGTTCAGTTCGAGCGCGGCCTCGCAGTGCGTCTGGGCTTGTGCGTGGTTGCCGAGGCGGGCGTGACGCCAGCCGACCTCGTTGAGTGCTTCGGCTTCGCGGATGGGGAGTTCCAGCGCGCGGAACCGTTGGAGGGCCAGGGTCGCCTGGACCAGCGCCCCTTCCATGTCGCCTTGGCGCTCCAGCACCCAGGCGAGCGCCCTGTGCGCGTCGGCTTGCCCGTAGTGATCGTCGGTCTGTTCGAAGAGGAGCAGCGCCTGCCGCAGGTGCGAGCGTCCGGCGTCTTCGTCCAGATCGGTGAGCACGGTGCCGAGGTAGCGGTGGGCGATCGCTTGGTAGGCGAGGTTGCCGAGCTTCTGGGCCGCCGCCAGCGCGTGCAGCCACAGCAGGATCTCCTCGGCCAGGTGCCCGTGCCGGAGGTGGAAGCTGCGTAGGCACCATGCCAGCTGCCACGCCGGTTCGTGCCAGTCGAGCTGGACCGCCAGCCGCTGGACGGCGAGCAGGCAGTCGTACTCGGTCTCGAACCACTCCATGGCGGCGGTGGTGTCCGACGGCTGCTGCGGATGGCATCCGGCGGGGACCGGCGGTGCTTCGATCGGTGGCCAGTGCGGGCCGAGTACCAGGTCACCGGCGTGCGCCGTGGTTGTGTAGTACGCGACGAGTCGTCGGAGTGCGTCGTCTCGCCACGGACGGGTGCGGTCCTGGTTGGCGAGTTCCGCCGCGTACAGCGCGACGAGGTCGTGCATCCGATAACGCCCGGGGACGTGCTGGTGGGCCCTCGCGCACGGGGACGCGACGATCGGCGCGCAGATCGGCGCGAAGATCGGCACCCTCCTCAAGGCCGTCAAATCCGGGCAGCCGCTACCCGACATCGACTCCGTCGCCCGCCGCGTCCGCGCCGGCGTCCCCGCAGCCACCGACGTCACCGTCGCCGAGTACCTCGAGCAGTGGATCGCAGGGCGCAAGATCGAGGCCACCACCATCACCAGTTACCGCAGCCACATCACCGTCCACCTCATCCCGCACCTCGGCCACCTCCCGCTGTCCCAGCTGCGGGCGGCGCACGTGCAGGCCATGTTCGAGGCCATCGCCGACCACAGCACCGCCATCCAGCTCGCTCAGGACAGCGACGACCCCGAGATCCGCGCCAGTGTCAAAGGCCAGCGCACCACCGGCGCCGCGACGATGCACCGCATCCGAGCCACCCTGCGCAAAGCCCTCAACGACGCGATCCGCACCCACCGGCTCCTCGAGTTCAACCCCGCCACCCACATCGAGCTGCCCTCCGGCAAACGCCCGAAGGCACGGGTGTGGACCGACGCCGCCGTCAAGCAATGGAAGACCGACGGCACACGGCCCAGCCCGGTCATGGTCTGGACCCCGGCACAAGCGGGCCGGTTCCTCGACTACGCCCAGGCCCACGACCTGCTCTTCTACCCGATCTACGTGCTGATCCTCCACCGCGGCCTGCGCCGCGGGGAGGCCGTCGGACTCCGAGAGGACTCCGTCGACCTCGACGCCCGCTACGCCGTCATCCGCCAGCAGATCACCACCATCGGCTACACCGCCGTCATCAAGAAGGTGAAGTCCGACGCCGGGGATCGCACCATCGCCCTGGATGAGGCCACCGTCGCCGCCCTGAAGGCCTACGACATCCGCCGCAAAGGCTGGCGGTTGCAAGGCGGACCGGGCGGAACACCGGCCACGGGCTGTTCTTCGTCCAGCCCAACGGACTGCCCTGGCACCCCGAACTGGTCAGCGAACGATTCGAGAAGCTCATCAAGGCCTCCGGGCTCCCACCGATCCGGCTCCACGACCTGCGGCACTGCGCCGCCAGCTACCTCAAAGCCGCAGGGGCCGACCTCAAAGACATCCAGGAGACCCTCGGGCACGCCACGCTCGCCCTCACCGCCGACACCTACACCAGCCTGTTCTTCGAACTCGACGCCGAACTCGCCAAGGCCGACGCTGCCGCAGGGATCATTCCTCGCGCCAAGCGCAAGGCCAGCTGACCGGGTGCCAGCCTGTCGATGGTCTCCCGCAGGTCGGGCCCCGGCGCTCACAGCGTTGCCCAGCCATTGGCGGCACGAGCAGCCGCACGGCGGCCGCTGCTGATGCCGACGAGCTCCCCCCGGATCCCGGGGGAGGAGCTCGTCGTGCCTGACGGCGTCCGGACAGTTCCTCACACGAAGGCCAGCGACGCGAGCACCGCCGGAGGAGCCCGGTCTTCGTCCGCGCACGAGAACTGGCAGAGGCGCAACGGGCTTAGCTGGTGTCCTGTCAGGTTGGAGCGCTCGCTATTCGTTGAGGGTGCGGCAGTAGCCGACATCGGTCGAGGATCTCCTCGGCGCTCTTGTGCCAGGTGAAGGGCCGGGGGTTTCGTTCCGATGTCTAGAATCGTCGGGATGTCAGGGCCGACCGCAGGAAGCGCCGCCCCCGTGGGTAGGGCCCGGACACTCGCTCAGGTTTACCGACGCTTCGGTGAGGTTGACGCCGCCGGAACATCGCCGTTGTACGAGCGCGTCGCCGTCGCCCTGAGTGAGTCCGACGAGGCGCTGCGCGCCATCGAGGCGGCACCGGCGCGCAAGCGGCACCCCACGGTGATCCTCGCCGCGCTGCACGACCTCGCCCTCGCCGGACGCGCCCCGGCGCTTGCCGCGGCCTATGCCGCTGCGGACGGTGACGCTGCCGCTGGCGCGGCGATCGACACGCTGCTGCGAATGACCGACTCGGTCGTGGCCATCGCGGTGCGCCGGCAGACGCGGACCAACGAGACCGGACGCTGCGCCGTGCTGTATCCGGCCATTGTCGAGGCGGCGCGCCGGGTAGGCGCGAATGCGGTTGGGCTGATCGACGTGGGTTGTTCGGCTGGGTTCAATCTCAATGTCGATCGCGTTGGCATCACGTACAGCAACGGACAATCGCTGGGCGACCCGTCATCTCCTGTGCAGCTGTCGTCGTCGATCGTGGGAGACCGGCCCATCCCGACGCGGGCGATGCCGGAGGTCGTCGCCCGGGTCGGTGTCGACCTCGATCCGGTCGACGTGACCGACGCGGATGACGCCCGATGGTTGCGCGCCTGCCTGTGGCCGGATCAGCCGGAGCTGGTCGCGAGGCTCGACGCGGAGATGGCGTTGGCGGCGACAGCCCCTCCGCTGCTGCTGCAAGGCGACGGCGTCGAGGTGGTGCCCGACGCCTTCGCCCGTGTGCCCGCGGACGCCCTGCCTGTCGTCACCACGACGTGGGCGCTGTCGCACTTCCCGCTCGAGCGCCGCCTGCGCTTCCTGCACCGCCTCGACGAAGCGGCGGCCGGTCGGGCGGTGGCGTGGGTGTCAGCGGAGGGGGTCGGAGTCGCGCCGGCGATACCGGCACTTGGCGATCGCCGCGCCTCTGGCCACAGCATCATCGGCCTGGCGGTGTTCGAGCGGTCGGCTCTGCGCGCCGAGGCCGTTGGCCGCTGCTGGTCGCAGGGCCGCATGCTGGCCTGGCTGGCAGACTCCTAGCGTCCGGTCAGGCTGATCGATCGACGAGCTTTTCCTCGAATCGGGATTTCGTAGCCTGCTAGTTCTGAAGAGGCAAGAGCCTCGGCAAGGGCGCCGGTGATGGGACATGCGGGTCGGCCGACGGTCGCAATCGAGCTGACCGATGAAGATCGAGGGACGCTGGTGCCGTGGTCGCGACGGCATCAATCAACTGGGAGCGTGGTGCCGGTGGGGAATCTTGCGGACTCGGGTCTGCCACGTCAGTACTCATGTCATCCGTCCAAATGGTCCTCGGGAGCACCACGCCTGGTGTGCCCTCGTGTCACTAGGTCCGCGACCAGCCGGCCCTGTGAGGTTCTACATCTCGCTCCGTGACTGGTGTGGCTACCCCGGTGCAAGCGACTACCACGGGGAACTATGGCCGACACCGCTGCACGTGCTCTGGCTACCGCTGAGGAGGTCGATCGCCTGCAGCCTCACCAAGGTTCTGGAGGCGCACCAGCATCTGCGCGAACGGCTCCGCGCGGCGGGAGTGCTGCCGGAGTGCTGCCGGTCGAACCGCGCGGAAATCGGCGCCGGGGTCTTGTTGGACACGCCGGGTTCTCGACACGATTCTTGAACCCTCGACGGCCCGGGAAACCGGATCGCGGCTATCGCCGGCGGCGATGTCGAAGAATCGATCGGTTCTTGAACAGGGAAGGAATGCCTAGGGCCTTCTCAGTAGACAATCGATCTTGCCCGCGCGCGGTATCGCTATGTTGCAGACAACGCGACGGAACTGCGCCCGACCGGCCTGATCAGCCGGTCCGATCCGGTTCCAGTTCTTGGCCGAGTCGCTGCTCCTCTCCGCTCTCGGCGGGGTTGGTGGCGTGCTGCTCGGTATCGCGTCACCGTCGGCTACGCCAGCTACCAGGGCTGGCCGTCCGTCGTGCCGGCCTGGGCGATGATCGGCGGCGTTGGAGCGACCCTCCTGATAGGCGCGCTCGCCGGGCTGTACCCGGCGATCCAAGCGAGTCGGCTCGCGCCCACGGACGCCCTCGCCACCACCCCCTGAGCGATGGCCGCGTCGTGTACTCCCTGATCGAGCTACTCCCTGGTCGAGCGTCGTCACTCGCGAACGCGGAAGTTGGCGATGGCGACCGCCAGCATGACGACGCCAAAGAGGAGAGTCACGGCCGCTTCAAGCGCGATCGGCAGGGCACTGCCGCCGATGCTGATGCCGATGGCGTCGGTCATCTCGGCGGGTATCCCCGACCCCGTGAGCACGACCTTGCGCATTGGGTCGATGCCGTAGGCGAGTGGGTCCAGACGGGTGAGGAATTCCATCCAGGCGGGCAGACCGCGGAGCGGGAAGAGCGCGCCGGAGAGGAAGAAGAGCGGCATCATCAGGAAGTTCATGATGCCCTGGAAGCCCTGTATCGAGCGCATTCGCGAACCCAGCGCGACGCTCATCGCAGCGAGCGCGAAGGCGACGATGGCCATGAGTGGGAGTAACTCGAGGACGCTGACGACGGTGAGCTTGACTCCGGCCACGGGCGCAAGCAGAAGCAGGATCAGGCCCTGCACCATCGCCTGGGTGGCGCCGCCCAACGTCTTGCCGACCGCCACCGCCGAGCGGCTGATGGGCGCCACAAGGATCTCTTTGAGGAATCCGAACTCCCGGTCCCACACGATCGAGATGCCGGCGAACATCGCGGTGAAGAGAATGGTCATGCCGATAACGCCGCCGTAGAGGAATTGCTGGTAATCGAGCGCCTCGCCGCCCGGGCCGCGCCCGAATCCGCCGCCCGCACCGCTGAGGCTGGAGCTGAGACCGGTGCCGAAGATCACCAGATAGAGAAGCGGCTGCGCCAGCGAGGCGACCAGCCGGAAGCGGTCGCGGAAGTACCGGATGACATCGCGATACCAGATGATGTAGACGGCTCGCAGGTTGGCCTTGTGAACGCTGGCGCGGGTTCGCGTCGTCTCGATCGGTGTCCGGACTGTGGCCATGTCAGCACCTCCTTCCGCCCCATCGCGCAGCCATGAGACGCAACTGGTCGGTTGCGCCGGCCTCCTCGTCCCGGATGGCCCGGCCGGTGAGTTTGAGGAACACGTCGTCGAGGCTTGGCCGGCTCAGGGTCAGGCTCTTGACCGGGGCCGACAGTTCCCGCGTCAGTCTCGGAGCGAACGTGCTGGCTTCGGGAACTTCGATGCGGACCGAGTCGGGCAGCACGGTGGTCGCCACTTTGAAGGTCTGCTCGATCTCATGGGCCACGGCATAGGGGTCGGCTGCGGAGATGGCGATGACGTCTCCGCCGACCTGTGCCTTCAGTTCATCCGGCGTTCCCTGGGCCACGATCGTGCCGCGATCGATGATCGCGATTCGGTCGCAGAACTCGGCCTCGTCCATGTAGTGCGTGGTCATGAAGAGTGTGATCCCCTCGCGTCGGCGGAGTTCGTGGAGGTATTCCCAGATTCGGTTGCGCGTCTGCGGATCGAGCCCCAGCGTGGGCTCGTCGAGGAAGAGCACCTGCGGATGGTGGAGAACGCCCCTGGCGATCTACAGCCGCCGTTTCATCCCACCGGAGAAGGTGCGTACCAGAGATTTGGCGCGATCTTCGAGGTTCACCATCTCGAGGACCTCGGGGATCCGCTCCCTGCGAACGGCAGCGGACAGGCCGTACACGAACCCGTGGAATTCCAGGTTCTCCCGGGCCGTGAGCTGGTCGTCCAGCGAAGGGTCCTGGAAGATCAACCCGATGCGTGCCCTGACCTCGTCGGGATGGCGGCGGACGTCGATTCCAGCAACCTCGACGTCGCCGGCCGTCGGCTTGAGCAGGGTGCAGAGGATGCTGATCGTCGTCGACTTGCCGGCCCCATTGGGGCCGAGGAACCCGAAGACCTCGCCGTCGCTGACGTCAAGGTCGATTCCTTTGACGGCTTCGAAGTCGCCGTACTTCTTGACGAGACCACGCGTGGTGATCATCGAACACCCACTCTCCGACCGGGAACGACCGCCGTTCTACCCGAGCCTAGGTCGCGCATCGCCGCGGTGAGCGGGGCGTCGCCGTCGGGCGTGGCGGGTAGCCCGGGGGCACAGGTGGCGGCCCGCCCGGCCGCCCGCAGTGCCTCGTACGCCGGGACGGGCAGCTCGAGGGCAAGCGCGGCGCAGCCCAGCGAACTGCGCGCGCACCACCGCTTCCGTCTCCGCGGGGGAACGGGACCCGTCGACGTCGATGGGGCTGAGACCGGCCGTGGCGAGTTCCAGTCGGAGCCGGGCGGTGAGTCGGAAGTCCCGCTCGATGAGGTACTGCAGCTTCTGCGCTCGTCCAGCCGCGTCGGCATCCGGGTCTGCGACAGACTTCTCGGTGCGGGGCGCGGCGCGTGAACTCCTCAGTCGGCAGTAGCCAGACTGCGTGTTTCGGTGAAGCGAGGCGGGCGCCGAGGAGGTCCGGGAGCAGCTGCGGACCCTCGACCACGACACCGGGGCTGGCCGGAATCCGGGCGAGATCCTCGAGGATCAACGCGAATCGCTCGGTGGCGTGGGCCACGAAACGCTCGACCTGCTCGTCGCTGCTCGGTTCCAGCCACCGCTGGGCGAAGGTGGCTTTGGTCAGGGCGCGGGTCGCCGGCAGATCGGCTGCCCGTGCCTGGTGATCGAATGTGTAGGCGTCGACGGGGTAGAGGCGCAGGTCGAGTCGGTGGGCCAGGGACCGGGCCACGGTGGACTTGCCGGCGCCGCAGCCACCGCCGATCCACAGCACGTCCGGTATCGATCCAGGGGTGTGGGTATTCGGGTGATACTCCTGGCTTACCTGCGGCATGAGTGTGAAGTCCTTCGAGATCTCGCGACATATGGCATTCAAGCGCCGGTCGAAGGCTATGCGTCGTGACCAGCGGAAAGATCCCCCAGCTGAACGATGCGCTGCCCTTGGTCCAACCCGTACGGTGAGGAACAGGGGGATCGGTAAGGCAGCGCCTCTCGTCCCGCAGATCGCCAGCTCGGGGTTGAGGTAGCGGCGCCGCACATATCGCAGGTCGTCCTCGGAATGCTCGTGCCAGCCGCCACCGGTGACCGCGCGGATCTCGGTGTTCGTGCCGTAGGCGTAGATCGCCAGGATCAGCCGCTCCGCCAAAACCTCCGGAGGCATGTCCCCACGGCCCGCCCCGGCGGCGGCCGCAGTGAGGCAGCCGGTACGCAGGACCGCCTCCTTGAGCATGTCGATCGGCGGCACCGTTCCCCACCGAGTACGGATCTCGGCCTTGAGCCGCCGCTGATTCTTCGGCTCGGGCGCGGCCTCGAAGTCGGTCAGCTTGATGGCCCCGGCCTTGCCTCGGTCGGCGATCACCAGCCACGGAAGCGTCGGCACCGCAGCGTCGAGCCCCTCGAGTTCGGCGCGCATCTGCCCGCGCAACTCCTCATCCGGCAAGAGCGTGAAGTGCTCGACAAGCTCGTCCAGCTCTAACCGGCGCGCCACGCAACCCTCCGGAGATAGACCTCACGATCCGCCGGACGGTACCGGGGCAGGCGTGCCGCTCCCCACCGAGGTCCACTCAGGACCGGCCGCCCACGCCGGTACCTACTTCGCCCCTGGTGACGCGTTTCTTACCGGCACCCCGACTGGTGCGGAGTATCCGAATGCGCCCAGCCGTGCGGGTGGCAGGTGGCGGTTCAGCTGGCGGCCTGAAGGAGGGTTGTCGCGGCAGCGCGGATCTCCTCGTCCTGGACGAAGGTGCGCCAGCCGCCGTTGCAGGCGATCCGGCGGGGGTTGGCAAGCACCGCCTCGGCGACGGGTACGGCGGGCAGGGCTGGCTCGCCGATGGTCGCGAGGTAGCGCAGCGCGGTGAGCATCGCTGGGCGGTACACGCGTCGGCGAGCGGTGCTATCAGCGTGGTCAACACGGGCGCGGCGGTTTCGGTGTGCCCGGTGATCGTCCAGCAGGCCCGGGCCGCCTCGACCTGGACCCATTCGGTGTTGGACCGGGTGAGGTCACGGATCAGGTTGAGGTGCGTGCAGGCGAGCGGGCCGAGGTCGCCCACGCACCTGACGGTGTGGGCGTCGGCCGTGTCCGGACCGAGTTGCCTGGCGCACGCGGCCCGCAGCGGTTCGGGGTCCGCGGCGATTCGCCAGTACGCCCAGGCGGCTCCGATGGCCCCGTTGCGGGAGGGCCGGGCTCTGCGCTTGAGTCGGCGGGCTGCGTCGGCGGCCGCGGGGCCGATGGCGGCGAGCGCCCCGCGCGGCGGGCCACCAGGTCTCGTCGTGCTTGAGCAGCTCGATCAGGTCGCCGACCGCGTCCGCTGCGGCGTCGCCCCACGCTTCGGCCACCCCCGCCCATGACCACGCGTCCGGCTCGTAGGGGCTTCGTGCCACCGCGCGGAGGCGTTGCCGCACCAGGGGAAGCAGTTCCTGGCCGTGTTGCGGGACGGACGCCAGCACCTCCGGGACGGAGGGCAACCACGGTATGTGCGGGACGCGGGGGAAGTAGGCGCCGTAGCCCGCGGGCTCCAGGCTGTCCAGACGCGCGACGAGGCCCGGCACGCAGCGCGGGTCGCCGATCCGGGTGAGCGCCCACAACGCGGCGTGCCCGACTGTGGTGCGGGTGCGCGAGTCGCGCATGGTCGGATCGGCCGCCGCGGTGGCCAGCTGGTCGGCATACGGCGCGGCGATGCCGGTGCCGGCGAGCAGGAACGCCGCCCGGTAGCGGACCTCCGCTGCGGGGTCGGCGAGCCAACTCGCCAGCGTCGGCGCCAGCACGGTGGCGGGGGCGCGCCACTCGGCCAAGAGTTCCCCGGCCTCGACCGCCCTGGCCACGCTGGTCAGCATCGGGTGTGGAGCCGCCCACCGCCAGGGTGTAGCTGGTGGCCGCGACCGGATCGGAGCGAAGCAGGTCGCAGGTCCAGCGGACCACCACTGTCGGGCCGCCGCCGACCCACGCGGAGCGCTCCCAGCCGGTGACGTCGTCGTTGACCGCGCGCACCAGCAGCTCCAGGGCGGGCGCGCTCGGATTCTCTATGGAGTCAGGGAAAACGGCGATCTCCTATTTTGGCGGTACGAAGGTAACGGCGAACAGGATCCTACGGGGACACTGGGCTTTGAAACACGCTTCCAAGGAACCCAGATCGGCAACGGTTTCTAGTGTCCTGAGTCGTTACAGTAATTCGTTGGCAGTAGGCGGCGAGGGTGTCGAGGATCGCGTCGGCGGTCTTGGTCCACACGAACGGTTTGGGGTCGGTGTTCCATTCGTTCGCGCAGCTGGACGAAGCCCTTGCCCTTGCACGCCTCCAGCAGCCGCTTGGTGTCCTCGTCGCGGATGACCGGGATCAGCTTGGTCGGCGTCTTGGGCTGTCTGACGCGCTCCATCGGTGAGCGGGTGATCTCCTGCTCGTCCTCGGCCAGCCAGCGGAAGAACTGCTGCAGCCCCTTGTGCTTGTTCAACGCGGTCGAGGACGACCGGGTCGCGATCATCCAGGCCTGGAACGCCTCCACGTGCGCCCGGGTCACCGCCGTCGGGTCCTCGGCGGCGTCGTCGGCGTCCGGGTCGGGCGAGTACTCGGCCAGGTACCGCCCGAGCTGGGCGGCGGCGAGCAGGTAGTTATAGCGGGTGGTCTCCGGATGGTTGGCCGAACGCAGGGAGCGGTCCCAGTCGCGCAGGAACCCGACCCAGGTCCGAGACAGGCCGGCGGTGAGCTTGGTGAGGTCCAGAAGTGGCATCGTCGAAACCGTCGAGTCAAGGAGTCCAGCAGCGGCATGCTCGACCTCGACGAACGCGCGAGAACACAAAAGAGGGTTTCCGCAGGCCTGTGACCTGCGAAGACCCTCCCGCTGCCGGGACGACAGGATTTGAACCTGCGACCCCTTGACCCCAGCATCGTCCAAAGAGGACCTTGAACGTCGTGGACGGCCGTGCATTTCGATCCAGGCGATTGGTCGTCCAGAACACTGGCGGGCGAGCCGCCCCAACGACGTGACGGCGTGGGTCCACTTGTTGTCACCGGTGAACGCCGCGACCGCTCGCCAAGTCCCGCAAGGTTTCTCCAGCGCGTGTGTGCCGGCTTCGCTGACCCCTTACCAGGCGAATCAGGTGTGCTA
>Ga0184623_10000435_pt1 | contig 17535 bp, 14 predicted proteins | sample PLM1_100_b1_FD_133138 | JGI IMG/M metagenome (GOLD analysis project Ga0184623, IMG submission 133138) | Groundwater sediment microbial communities from an aquifer in East River, Colorado, USA - PLM1_100_b1 | ecosystem: Environmental > Terrestrial > Soil > Riparian zone | place: USA: East River...
GGCGGGGGTTCGCGGCGGGGGTTCGCGGCGGGGTTCGCGGCGGGGGTTCGCGGCGGGGTTCGCGGCGGGGTTCGCGGCGGGGTTCGCGGCGGGGGTTCGCGGCGGGGGTTCGCGGCGGGGTTAGGTGGGGTTAGGCCGGTTAGGCTGAACGACTGTGACGGCGGCGCAGCACCGGCTCCTCTCGCGGCTCTCCGCCGAGGCGGAGGAGCGCCTGGGGCGGCCGGAGGCCGTCGCCTTCCTCGCCCGGCTGGAAGTGCAGTTCCTCGACGCCTACGAGCCGCTGGACGCTTTGTACGGCGCCGCGCACGACGTCGACGCGCTGGTCGAGCGCCTGGTGCGGCTGGCGCTGCGCGCCGCGCAGGAGCGCCCGGCCGACCTGCGCGAGGTCGACCGCCGCAGGGAGGTCGACCGGTACTGGTACCAGCGCGCCCGCATGGTCGGCTACGTCTGCTACGTCGACCGCTTCTGCGGCGCGTTGCGCGACCTCCCGGAGCGGCTCGACTACCTCGCTGAGCTGGGCGTCACCTACCTGCACCTGATGCCGTTGCTCAAGCCGCGGCCGGGGGAGAACGACGGCGGCTACGCGGTCATGGACTACCGCGCCGTGGACCCGCGGCTCGGGTCGATGGACGACCTCGAGACCGTCGCGCGGGCGCTGCGGGGCAGGGGCGTGAGCCTGTGCGTCGACCTGGTGCTCAACCACACGGCCAAGGAGCATGAGTGGGCGCGGCGCTGGCTGGCCGGCGACCCGGCCTACGCGGGCTTCTACACCGCTTTCCCCGACCGCACGATGCCGGACGCGCACGAGGCGACGATCGCGGAAGTCTTCCCCGACCGGGCGCCGGGGTCGTTCACCTGGTTCGACGAGGCCAACGGCGGGTCGGGCGGCTGGGTCTGGACGACGTTCTGGTCCTATCAATGGGATCTCGACTACAGCAACCCGAACGTCTTCGCCACGATGCTGGACACGATCCTGTGGTTGGCCAACCGCGGCATCGACATCTTCCGCATGGACGCGGTGCCGTTCATGTGGAAGCGGCTCGGCACGTCCTGCTTGAACCAGCCCGAGGTGCACAGCCTTATGCAGGCGCTGCACGCGCTGGTGAAGCTCGCGGCGCCGGCGACCATCTTCAAGGCCGAGGCGATCGTTTCCCCTGACGAGTTGGTGCCCTACCTGGGCGGGCACGAGCGGTACCGTCCCGAATGCGAGCTGGCCTACCACAACCAGCTCATGGTGATGCTGTGGAGCAGCTTGGCCACCAAGGACGCCCGCCTGGCCACGAGGGCGCTGCAGCGGATGCGCACCATCCCGACGGAAGCGTCCTGGGTGACGTATGTGCGCTGCCATGACGACATCGGCTGGGCGGTCAGCGACACCGACGCGGCCGCCGTCGGCTGGGACGGCTTCCGCCATCGGAGCTTCCTCAACGACTTCTTCGCCGGCCGGTACCCAGGCTCGTACGCCCGCGGGGCGCTCTTCCAGGAGAACAAGGCCACCGGCGACGCCAGAATCTCCGGCTCGGCCGCAGCGCTGTGCGGCATCGCCGACGCCCTCGACCGGGGCGACGACGCCGCGCTCGAGCGGGGGATCCGCCGGCTCGTCCTGCTGTACGCGGTCGCTTACGCCTTCGGCGGGGCGCCGCTGCTCTACATGGGCGACGAGTTGGCGCTGCGCGACGACGACGGCTACCTCGCCGATCCGGCTCTGGCTGACGACAACCGGTGGATGCACCGGCCACGGATGGACTGGGCCGCCGCCGCCCGCCGGCATGACCCGAGCACGCTGGAAGGGCGGACGTTCGGCTGGCTGCAGCGGCTCGCCGCGGCCCGCAAGAACCTGCTCGCCCTGCGCGCCGGCGGCGAGTCCGCGATCGTTGACGTTGGTAATCCGCACGTCCTCGCCTGGCGGCGGCGCCATCCGCGCAGCGGTCACTTCGTCGGGCTGGCGAACTTCGCCGAGACCGAGCAGTCGGTGGACACCGCCGCCTTTCACGGTCTGGGCTGGGTCGAGACCGTGCTGGCCAGCGACGGCCCGGTGGAGGTCCGCGGCGGCCGGGCGCACCTCCCTGGTCTCGGTTTCGCCTGGTTGGCCGAGCGCTGACCCGGCCCCCCTTATCCGCGATCTTGAGCTTTTTCGATTTGGGAGCGCTCCCATTGGAAAATAGCTCAAGATCGCGGAGAGGGGAGCGTCTCGTGCCTTCAACTGCAGATGCGGAAGACTTCCTCGGTCTCGACGCCCAGCTGACCGACGAGGAGCGGGCGTCCCGTGACATGGTCCGCACGTTCGGCGCCAAGCGCCTGCGACCGTCTGTTGCTGACTGGTTCGAGCACGGGATAAGTCGGGAGACGGTTCGTGAGCTGATGCGGGAGTTCGGGCAGCTCGGCCTGTTGGGGATGCAGCTTCAGGGGTACGGCTGCGCGGGCGTCGGCCCGGTGACCTACGGGCTCGCCTGCGCCGAGCTCGAGGCCGTCGACTCGGGCTGCCGCAGCATGGTCTCGGTGCAGGGTTCGCTGGTGATGCACGCCCTCCATCAGCACGGCTCCGAGGAGCAGAAGACCGCCTGGTTGCCCCGGCTGGCGGCGGGGGAGTCCATCGGCTGCTTCGGGCTCACCGAGCCCGACTCCGGCAGCGACCCGGCCAGCATGCGGACGTCCGCCCGCCGTGACGGGTCCGACTGGGTGCTCAACGGGACGAAGATGTGGATCACCAACGGCGGCGTCGCCGATGTCGCCGTGGTGTGGGCAGGCACCGATGAGGGGATCTTCGGGTTCCTGGTGCCGACCGACGCTCCCGGCTTCAGCGCGCACGACGTCCACGGGAAACTGTCGCTGCGCGCCTCGGTCACCTCCGAGCTGGTTCTCGACGACGTGCGGTTGCCCGCGAGCGCGCAGCTTCCTGGGGCGCGCGGGCTCGCCGGCCCGCTGTCGTGCCTCAACGAGGCGAGGCTCGGGATCGTCTTCGGGTCGATGGGGGCGGCGCGCGACGCGTTCACCTGCGCGCTCGACTACGCGCAGGCGCGCACGCAGTTCGACCGCCCGATCTCGGCGTTCCAGCTGACCCAGGCCAAGCTCGTCGAAATGCTGCTGGAGTTGCAGAAAGGCACGATGCTCGCCCTGCATCTCGGCCGGCTCAAGGAGGCCGGCCGGCTGCGACCCGAGCAGCTGAGCTTCGGCAAGCTCAACAACGCGCGGGCCGCGCTGGAGATCTGCCGCACCGCCCGCACGATCCTCGGCGCCAACGGCATCACGCTGGAGTATCCGGTGCTGCGGCACGCGAACAACCTCGAGTCGGTGCTGACCTACGAGGGCACGAGCGAGGTGCACATGCTGGTGATCGGGCAGGCGCTGACCGGGCAGAACGCGTTCCGCTAACGTCACTGATCTCATGATGCTGCAGATCCTGACTCCGAGCGGCGAGCTCCTCGCCGACCCGCCGATGGGCCTCGACGACGCCGTCCGCCTGTATCGCGCGATGACGTTCGCCCGCAGGTACGACCGGAAGGGCAGCGCCCTGCAGAAGCAGGGCCGGCTCGCCACCTACGCGCCTTTCGAGGGGCAGGAAGCCGCCCAGATCGGGAGCGTGGCCGCGCTCCGGCCGGACGACTGGCTGGTGGCGACCTACCGCGACGCGGCCGCGATGTGGATGCAGGGGTATCCGATGGAGCTCCTGTTCGCCGGGCGGACCGGCCACGAGCAAGGCGGCGCGCCGCCGAAGTCGGTCAACGTGATGCCGCCATCGATCACCGTCGGAGCGCACATGGTCCACGCCGTCGGCCTCGCCTGGGCGGAGCGCTATCGAGGCAGCGGCCGCGTCGCGCTCACGTTGTTCGGCGACGGCGCCACCTCCGAGGGAGACTTCCACGAGGCGATGAACTTCGCGGGGGTCTACACGATCGGGTGCGTTTTCCTGTGCCAGAACAACGGCTGGGCGATCTCCTTGCCGACCGAGCGCCAGACCCGGGCGAAGGCGATCGCGGACAAGGCGGTCGGCTACGGCATGCCGGGGGTGCGGGTGGACGGCAATGACGTGTTCGCGGTGTACCAAGCGACCAAGGAGGCGGCGACTCGCGCCCGCTCTGGCGAGGGCCCCACGCTCATCGAGGCAGTCACTTACCGGATCGGGCCGCACAGCAGCGCCGACGATCCCAGCCGCTACCGGGCCGCGGAGCTCACCGAGGAATGGCGGCGGCGGGACCCGATTGAGCGGCTGCGGCGGTATCTGGAGGCACAGGAGCGCTGGACCGTCGCGTTGCAGGACGAGTTCGAGCGGGAGGCTGCCGCGGAAGTCGATCGGGCGGTCGCGGCGGCCGAGGCATTGCCGGCCTTCTCGGCCGGGGAGACCTTCGACGCCATGTTCGCCGAACTGCCGCCGCACCTGGCCGAACAGCGAGCGTGGGCGACGATGAGCAGAGAGGACGGGTAAGTGCCCACCTTCACGCTCGCCCAGGCCGTCAACCATGCGCTCGCGAAAGCGCTCGACGAGCTTGCCGACGTGATCCTGATGGGCGAGGACATCGGCGCCACCGGCGGCGTCTTCCGCCTCACTGACGGGTTGCTGGACAGGTTCGGGCCGGATCGCGTGATCGACACGCCGGTGGCCGAGTCCGGCATCGTCGGCGTGGGCTACGGCATGGCCGTCGGTGGTCTGCGCCCGGTCCTGGAGATCCAGTTCATGGGCTTCTCCTATCCGGCTTTCGACCAGGTCGTCAGCCATGTCAGCCGCATCAGGAACCGCTCCCGCCATCGGTTCACCGCCCCCCTGGTCATTCGCATGCCCTACGGCGGCGGCATCGGCGCCGCCGAGCACCACTCGGAGTCGACCGAGGCGCTCTACGCCCACGTCCCCGGCCTCAAGGTCGTCGTGCCGTCCCGTCCGGCTGACGCGGCGGGGTTGCTGCGCGCGGCCATCGAGGACCCGGACCCGGTCGTCTTCCTCGAGCCGATCCGGCTCTACCGCGCGGTCAAGGAAGACGTGCCGGAGGAGTCGTACACCACGCCCATCGGCACGGCCTCGGTCGAGCAGCCGGGCGCCGATATCACCTTGCTCGCGTGGGGGGCGATGATGAAGGAGACGAGAGCCGCGGCCCAGCGGCTGGCGGAGTCGGGCGTGTCGGCCGAGGTCGTCGACGTCAGAAGCCTGGTCCCGCTCGACGTCGAAACCATTGCCGGGTCAGTGGCGAAGACCGGCCGGGCCGTCGTGATCCACGAGGCGCCGCGCACCGCCGGCTTCGGGGCGGAGATCGTCGCCCAGATCCAGGAGCGCTGTCTGTACGAGCTCGAGGCCCCCGTCGCGCGCGTGACCGGCTGGGACACGGTGTTCCCGCTCAGGCGAGCCGAGCACCACTACCTTCCCACCCCGGACCGCATCGTCGCGGCGGCGCGCCGAGCGCTCGCGTCCTGACGGCGGGAGGGACCTGGCGATGGCACGGGAATTCCGGCTGCCGGACATCGGTGAGGGACTGACCGAGGCCGAGATCGTCCAGTGGCACGTGTCCGTCGGCGACGACGTCCGGCTGGACCAGGCGCTCGTCGAGATCGAGACGGACAAGTCGGTTGTCGAGGTGCCGAGTCCCTTCGCCGGGACGGTGCTCCACTGCGGCGCCGCAACGGGCGACACGCTGCCCGTCGGTGCGGTCCTCGTCGTGATCGGGGAAGCGGGGGAGAGTTGGCCCGCCGAAGCCGGCGGCCACCGCGCAGCGCCCATCGTCGGCAGCTTGGCAGAGGAGGCGCAGGACCTGACTCCGTCGGCCCGGTCGGCCACCGCGGCGGCGCTGCGACCGCGCGCTCTCCCGCTGGTCCGCAAGCTGGCCAAGGAACTCGGCGTCGACATCGGGACGGTCACCGGCAGTGGCCCGGACGGCAGGGTCACCCGGGAAGACGTCACGGCGGCGGCGCGATCCCAGCAGCCGCGCGCTGCGCAGGCCGGCGACGAACGCCGGCCGCTGAGCAAGCTTCGCCGCACGATCGCGGCCAACCTGACGCAGGCCTGGGCGCAGGTTCCACTCGTCACTGCCTTCGACGAGGTCGACGCCACGCGGCTGCTCTCGGCCAGACGGGCGCTCACGTCCCGCTACGGCGTGCCCGTGCCGATCGACGCGCTCGTGCTGGCGGCGGTGGTACCGGCGCTATGGGCACATCCCGAGTTCAACAGCACGCTCGACGGCGACACGTTGGTCATCCACGGCCGCCACGACATCGGCGTCGCCGTCGACACGCCCGACGGGCTGATGGTCGCCGTCATCGCCGACGCGGGCTCGATGAGCCTGCTGCAACTGGCCGGCGAGGTGCGGCGCCTGGGCGAAGGCGCCCGCGCGCGGACGCTGAAGCCCACCGAGTTGTCCGGGCAGACGTTCACCGTCTCCAACATCGGCGCCATCGGCGGTGGGTACGGCACACCTCTGGTCCCGATGGGAACTGTCGGCATTCTCTCCGTCGGACGGGTGGCGCAGCGGCCGGTGGTGCGTGCGGGCAGTGTCGAGGCGGCGCCCGTGATGCCGCTGTCGCTGTCGTACGACCATCGGGTGATCGACGGCGGACTGGGTCGGCGGTTCCTGGCCATGGTGATCGAGCATCTGACCGAGCCCGTGCTGCTGCTGGCCTCCCACCGAGGACGGGGAGGTTGATTGTCAAGCCTCACGTTGAACCAGCCACCACCGCGCCGACGGCCCCTGCCAGCAGCACCACCAGCCAGGGCGGGCAGCGCCAGAAGACCAGCAGCCCGAAGGCGCAGATGGCCAGCACGAAGTCGACCGGCCGCAGGATCGCGCTCGTCCAGACCGGGTTGTAGAGCGCGGCGAGAAGGATGCCGACGACCGCGGCGTTGATGCCGCGCAACGACGCCTGGACGCTTGGCCGCGTCCGCAGCGTGCCCCACCACGGCAGCGTCCCGATGGTGAGCAGCATCGACGGCAGGAAGATCGCGATCAGGGCGATCGACGCGCCCAGCACGCCGTTGGGCTCGGGCTCCATCGCCGCGCCCAGGTAGGCACTGAACGTGAACAACGGGCCTGGCACTGCCTGGGCCAGCCCGTAGCCGCCCAGGAACTGGTCCTGGTCGATCCAGCCCGGGGGCACAACCTCCGATTGAAGCAGCGGCAAAACGACGTGGCCGCCGCCGAACACGAGCGAGCCCGCCCGGAAAAAGCTGTCGAACACGGCGAGCGGCTGGGAGCTCACGAGCGTCCGCGCGAGCGGCAGCCCGATGAGGAGGCCGAAGAGGAGTATCCAGGCGGCGATCCCGAGCCATCGTGGGATGGGAACGGACCCGCCGGGCCCGCCGGCAACCTGGCCGGACCGCAGGAAGCGCCACCCGATGAGCGCCGCTATTCCGATGACCGCGACCTGGCCGATCGAGGTCGGCAGCAGCAGGACGGCTGCGGCAGCAGCGATGGCGATCGTGGCGCGGGGGCGGTCGGGCGCCAGGTTCTTCGCCATTCCCCAGACCGCCTGGGCCACGACAGCCACTGCCACCACCTTGAGGCCGTGCAGCAGCCTGACGGTGTCGCCGTCGACCCCCCGCAAGGCGATCGCGGCCACCGTCAGCGCGATCGCAGACGGCAGCGTGAAGCCCAGCCAGGCCACCAGGCCACCGGGCAGCCCGGCCCGCAGAATGCCGATCGACATGCCGACCTTGCTGCTGGCTGCTCCGGGCAGGAACTGGGACAGGGCGACGAGGTCGGCGTACGTCTTGTCGTCCAGCCACCGTCGCTTGACGACGTACTCGTCGCGGAAGTATCCGAGGTGCGCGATCGGTCCCCCGAAGGAGGTGAGGCCTAGCCGGGTAGCGACCAGCAGAACCTCGAGGACCGAGCCCCTGGGGACGCGCGGCGGCTCGTCTTCTGCGCCGGCGCCTGCCTCCTCCACCCCGTCCACCTCCTCCACCCCGTCCACCCCCGTCCGCGATCTTGAGCCTTTTGACCGCCCACCGGCGTGTCGCGCGAAAATAGCTCAAGATCGCGGACGGGTTGGCGGACGGGGGGGTTGGCGGACGGGTTGGCAGCCGGGTTGGCAGCCGGGTTGGCAGCCGGGTTGGCAGCCGGGTTGGCAGACGTATCGAATCGAGCGCATGTGGTCCGGTCCTTTGGGTATCACAACCCGTGATGACCATGACCGCGCAGGGCGAGGTTCTGGCCGGGCGCTACCGGCTCACGGGGCTGCTCGGGTGCGGCGGCATGGGCCGGGTCTGGGCAGCCCGCGACGAGTTGCTCGGCCGGACCGTGGCGGCGAAGGAGGTCCTCCCACCGCCCGAGCTCCCTCCAGGCGAGCGGGCGGTCCTGCGCGACCGGACGTTTCGGGAGGCGAGGGCCGCGGCCCGCGTCTGCTGTTCGTCGGCGATCAAGGTCTACGACATCGTCGAGGACAACGGCCTGCTCTGGATCGTCATGCAGAAGCTGGGACCGCGCAGCCTGGCCGACGTGCTCCGAGACGAGGGCCCGCTGCCGCCTGCCGTGGCGGCGCGGATCGGCCTCCGGCTGCTCGACGCGCTCGCCGCCGCGCACCGGGCCGGCGTCCTGCACCGGGACGTAAAGCCGGCAAACGTGATGTTCACCGACGACGGGCTGGCGGTGCTGACCGACTTCGGCGTGGCGGCGGTCGAGGGCGACCCGCCTCTCACGATGACCGGCATGCTCGTGGGCTCGCCCGCGTACATGGCGCCCGAGCGGGCCTGCGGCCGGCCCCCGACAGAGGCGTCGGACCTCTGGTCGCTGGGAGTGACGCTATTCACGGCGGTCGAGGGGCGGCCGCCGTTCCAGCGCCCCGGCCACCTGTCGACGCTGACCGCGGTCGTCCACGAGAAAGCGCCGCCGGCGACTCGTGCTGGCGCGCTCGGCCCGGTCATCGAGCGGCTCCTCGCCAAGGATCCCGCCGAACGACCGGAGATCGCCGAGCTCGGCGTCATGCTCGCCGAGGTCGCCGCCGAGGAGGAGGCGGCGGCGACAGCCGAGGTGCCGGCGGCCGTAGGCCCGCGCCGGCCGGCCGGCGTGCTGTTGGCCGCGGCGGCCGCTGCCGCGGTCATCGGCACGGTGGTCCCGAGCACCCTCATCGCGCCGAGCGGCGCACCGGGCGCGCCGGCGGTGCGAGCGCCCGGTGCGGAGGCTGCCGTCGTGCCGGGCGGCGGCAGCGGGCCGTCCCCGAGTCCTCGGGCCGTGACCGCCGGCCCGCCGGAGCAGCGGCAGGCCACAGTGGTGCAAGCGGAGGTTGATCGCGTGGGCCCGTCCGGACGGCGCGACGAGGACGGCGGGTCAAGCAAGGAGAGGGGCAAGAAGGAGGGCGAGGAGAGGGGCAAGGACAACGGCAAGGGCCGGGCCGGCCCGAGGTGATGCGACGGACGCATCCTTGCGCCTGCTCCACCTCTTGCGGCCGGTGATAGCCAGACAGTCGGCCGCCAGCGCGCAGGGCAGGGCAACGGCTGTCATCACAGGTGTGTAGCTGCCTGCCGCCGCGTGGAGCGCGGCCGCGGCCGCAAAACCGAACAGCCGCACGTGCCCCACTGCTGAACCGAGGCGCCGGCGCTCGTGTCAAGCGAGTATCCGATCAACCTGACCGTCGGCGACGTGTCCCCAAGAACGCGCTTCCCCCCGGCGACGTTCTCAGGCCATGGTGCTGAGGAGATCGGCGGCACGTCGGTCCAAGTCGGTCGAGCCGGGTATGCCCCGGCGCTTGAACCCTGCCAGGTGCGCGCGCATGGCGACCATGGCCTTGCGGTGGCGCCCGGATTGGACACCGGCCATGTAGTCGAGGGCTTGATCCCACGTGGCGACGGCTTCGTCGGCACGGCCTGTGTCAGCCAATAGGCCAGCCAGGTCGACCAGGGTCAGGGCGTGAACGCGCCGATACGCAATCGGGTCACGGGAGGCCAGGGTGGCACGGAAGGCTGCTTCGGCTGAGCGGTGCTCGCCGGCTGCGGCGGCGATGTCAGCTGCGTGGTGAGCGACCAGGGAGCTGGCAGGGCCGAGCATGGCGAAGTGCGGCATCTCTTCGGGTGCGGCCTCGGCGTCCAGGAGCCGTTCGGCGGCGGCGATGGTCGTGGTTGCGGCGCGGGTGTGCCTATCGGCGCTGTACGCGCGGGCCAGGGTAGCGGTGAACATCGCCTGCGTGTGTGCGTCCACCCGGCCTGCGACTCGGCGCAGCGCCTCCTGCGCGAGGTCGATGCTGGCCGGCCCGTGGCCCAGCCCGCTGGCCTGGTGGCTAAGCAGGCGCAGTTCCCAGGCCGCGTGCGCGTGCTGGTCGGACGCGCTGGCCAGCCGGTAGGCGGTCAGGTAGTAGCGCTGGGCCAGGCCCTCCCGCTGCAGGTCGTGCGCCATCCACCCGGCTAGGTGCGCGAGCTCGGCAGCGGCTCCGAAGATCGCCCGGCGGTGGGCGGCGGTTCGGAACCGGCCAGAGCACATCGCGGCGGCATCGGTGGTCAGGTATTGCACGACGGCGGTGCGGGCATGCCCGCCGCCGGCACGCTCGTCGGCTGCCGCGAACGCCTTTGTCAAAGCCCGGACGGTGGCGACCTCCCCGTCGCCGACCATGCCGCCGCGCGCTCGGGCTCGCGCCCCGCGTTCGGCGGCGCCTGGGTCATACCCGGCTGGCAGCGCCAAGGCAGCCACGGAGTAGGCGGCTCCGGCGAGCATGCGGCGACGGTTCACGTCATCAGCTAACTCGGCGCTCCCAAGGTCGATCACGGAGCCGATCGGATCGGCGGAGTCGAGCGCCGCGGGCAGCTCGTTCCCCGACGCTAACCCGACCTGCGCCAGGGTGACGGTCCTGCCCAGTTTGCGCGACAGCGCCTCGACCAGCCACAGCCCGGCGCGGCCTCGCGGTGTCGTGCCATTGATCCAGTGCGCGATGGAGGTGCGGTCGGTTCGGGCACGCTCGCCGTTCTCCGCCGCCACGGTCACCACGGCGCGGGCCAGCGCCTCGTATGAGCACCCGGCGGCCTCGACCATTCGGCGTAGCGCCTGGTTGGGTGTGCGAGCGCCCACGACTCCCCCTCCGGTGTCCCCGCGGTGCTCGATCTGAGTGCCCGGTGTCGAACTCGGGTTTCAACGCGTGCAACGACATACTCCGGGCAAACCACTCCCTCACGCTATGCAACAAGAGCCTGCAGGGCACCTGCCCGCCGAGGATCGTGGTTCAGTCGAACTGGTACCCGACTGTGGACACGGCGACCGCGTGGAGCCTGGTGGGCACCGGCTACCGGGTCGACCAAGCGCGCAAGCGGATCACCGGCCCGCTGATCGCCCATGGGGCGGACACCGGCGTGGATATCGAGGTTCGCGCGGGCGGTCCTGCGATCGGCTTCCAGCAGGTGCCGGCACAAGCTGTGTTTGGACGAAGACGTCACGCTCGGCTACGTGATCGCCGACGAGGCGATCGCGTTCGCCGCAACCCAGCCCACGCTGAGCGTCGCGGCGACGCTGGAGTCCGATCCCCAGATCCTGCTGTGGGACCCGGCGACCCATCCCACGTTCACGACCATCACCGACATCGGGCAGACCGACACCAAGGTGGTCTACTACCAGGGCGCCATCTTCATGGACTACCTCGTCGGGTCCGGCATCCTGCGCAAGTCGCAGGTCGACGGGTCCTACGACGGCTCCCCGGCCCGGTTCGCAGCCGACGGAGGGGACACCGTCCTTCAAGGTTACGCGACCAAGGTGGTTCATCGCGTGTATACCTGCTACCCAGGGGCGGGCTCAGCGCCTCCCGGCCGCCGGGCGGCCCGCAACGCGGACGGCAGATGAACCCTGATCGGCATCGGGCGCACATCGCCAAAAACCGCTGGCCCAGGCGCGCGGTGGCGCGCTGGGCGATGCTCTGGAAGCTGATCTTCCGGCCCGTCTGACGGGCCGATCATCGTCGCCAACGGCACTCGGGGACGGCTCACCGCCGTCCGGCCTTCTCGATCAGCGCGGCCAGCGTCCGCGCTTCGTCTGGCCGCATCGGCAGCAGCGTCACCGAGGCAGGCCCGTCTGCGACGGACTCCGTGACCACGAGACGCGCGAGAGCCGGGAAACCAGCGCCCTTAAGGGCACCTGCCAGCACACGGGCGGCCTCTTCCGTCCGCTGGCGCGTGGCAAGTTCGACCAGGCTTTCCCGACCGCCGCTATCGCTGGCGCGATACGCGCCGTCGTCGTCCCCGACTTCCCAGCCGTCGCCAATGAGCCGGTTGCCCAACGTCTCGCCCGCCTCCCTTGCCGTGGGATGGTGGAACGGGACCGGCGACAGAAGCGCCCGCCCGGAGGCTGGTGTGTATCCGGGAGGTTTCAATGTCGCCGGTCCCGTGCTCTTGGCTCCCAAGGCAGGACTCTGGTGACCTTGTGGGGCAGTCCGCCCGTGCGTCGGGAACGTCCCTCATGGAACACTTCCGCTCATGGCCGTAGCAGGCGGGAACCAGGGTGGGAACCTTGGCAATGCGCGGGCCGAATTAGCCCGCGCAACGAGACGCCTGCGGCTCGAACGTGACGTGAGCCTTCACCGGCTTTCAGCGATCACCGGCTATTCGCGGCCTCACGTCCGCGAGGTGGAGCGCGCCGACGCGCGTGTCCCATCGGCAACTGTCGTTGCCGCTATCGACAAGGCGTTAGACGCTGGCGGGCGGTTGCTCGCGCCCTCCGTGATGAGGCCCACAGAGAGCAACGACGCAGGCGGAACGAGGAACGGGCGTTGGCGATCCAGGCAGCGACGGAAGACGCCGCCCCCCGGGCGCGCGACCCGCTACTCACCTTCGCTGACCTTGCGGTTACGTTGATCTCAGGATCGACGCACGGCAAGGACGACGACATGGAACGCAGGGCTTTCCTCGGTGGCCTGGGCGGCGCTGCCCTGGCTTTGGAGGCCGCACGGCACGGCTTGTCGCTCTCGTTCGCGGAGGAACGAGCAGAAGCGGCCGTTGACGAGTGGCAAGCGATCATCGACGAGTACGGCTATGCCTACCAAACGAGCGCCCCAGCGGAACTGCTGGACCGGCTCATGGTTGACGTGCTTGGAATCCAATACGCGATCAGTCGTCGTCCCAATGACGCCGCTATGCGCGAGTTGCGTAGAGTTGCGGCGCTTCTCGCCAGCTTCACGGCAATGACGGTGGCCAATCTCGGTGATCTTCGGGAGTCCCGTCGTTGGTGGCGCACCGCTAGGCGTGCGTCTGACGCTTCCGGCGATATCGCCGCGAGCGTCTGGGTCCGTGGCCGGGAGGTGGTCCGAGCGGTTTACGAGCAACGTCCGGCATCGGCGATCCTCCAACAGGTTCAGGAAGCCGAGGCGCTTGGCTCAGCGCCGCCCACGGCGGCGCTCCCCGAGTTGGTGTCGGGCAAGGCGCAAGCGTTAGCTGTTGTTGGCCGCGAGAACGACGCGGAAGAGGCGCTCGATGACTTCCGGAAGATCATCTCGGATCTTCCGGCCACCACGACAAGCGACAAGGACTCGCTGTTCGGCTGGCCAGAGGAACGGTTGAGGTTCACGGAGAGTTTCGTGTACTCGCATCTTGGCGAGTACGACAAGGCGGATGCCGCGCAGCGCCGCGCGCTGGCACTCTACCCGGCTTCTTACCCTCGCGGCCCGGCTCAGATCGAATTGCAGCGGGCGCTGTGCCTGGTCTCTTGCGGCGATGTCTCGGCGGGAGTCGAGCACGCCTTGAACATCATGGCCGGGCTACCGGCCGAGCACCGCGTCAGGCCCGTAGTCGATCTTGGCCACAAGGTGCTCCAAGCTATCCCCGCGACAGAGGGAAGCCAACCGGGCGTGGCCCGGTTCCGCGAATACCTCGCGCTGCCTCCTGGCAGCGCCCAGCCTGGATTGCCCGCCGTCCGGAGGACCCAGCCCACGTGACAACCGAATTGGTCGTGACCCGGCACGGACCCGCCGGGGCGCTGGCGCTACGCGACGAGATTCTGCCGGTCTACGTAACGGCAGAGGCCGCGCAGATGGGTGACCCTTGGTTCGGGCCGGACAAGTTCTGGGAACGGCTCGAAAACCTTTACGCGCCCAGCAAAGGCTTTGAGCTTGTGGCCGGTCGCCTTGACGGGGTTCTTGTCGGTTATGTGTTCGGCAGCCCGATTGGCAAAACGGCAGACATTTGGGAGGCCGTCGCCAAAAACCTTCCCGATATTCCGGTGGCCGACACGTCGGCCTCGGTTTTCATCTTCCGAGAGTTTCAAGTGCATCCCGATCAACAAAATCGTGGCTATGGTCGCAAGTTGCATGACAAGCTGCTAAGCGCCAGGCCAGAGAGCCTGGCGCATTTGAGCGTCCGCCCTGACAATGTCCAGGCAAGGGGAGCCTACTTCTCGTGGGGATGGCGGAAGCTGGGTGAGCACAGACCGAAACCGGATTGGCCTCTGTTTGAGACGTTGGTCCGGGAGTTGCCTTTGTAGCCAGGCGTCAGGACTCGCGAGAGGCGCAACATGGCCAAGATGTCTGCCATCTTCTACCTCGGAGTGAACGACCTATGCGTGGATGAGGGATTGCTCGGCAGCCGCATCGAAATGCAGGTTGATACCGGAAAGCTGGTCATTCTGTTCCCGAAGTTGGACGAAAAGAACTTCGCGGTACCTAGGACGACGTTGCCAGTGGCGGGCTATAGCGGATCGCATGAGGAGGGGCGGACTAAGAGCATACAAGGTCAGGGTCCTGGGCGTGTACGCAGAATTCGAGCGCGACCGGAGGCCGAATGGTTCGACATGCTCGGCGGGGGTGCCCGTCGCGACTCCCCAAGATCGTCGTCGCGCCGCACTGGCATTCCCTCCACGCCTCGGGTCCGCCGAGGCCATCGACGTGCCCAGGACGCTCTAGGGTCAGCGGAGAATACTCGATCGTTCGCAGCCCGCGCGGCCCGCGTCGTGGTCAATGTCCGTCGCCCTCGTCGGCGCTGCGGTCAGACCAGTCCAGCAGATTGTCGCCGGTAGGATATGGGCCGCTCGCCGACGGCTCGCCTTTGTCCAGTTCGCCGCGGTGCCACGCCTGGACCTCCCGATCGAGTGCCGCCTGGTCAAGCTCGGGGGTCGTGATCTGAGACGCCCACGTCTCGACCAGGGTCGCGAACTCCTCGGCCGTCTCCTCGGAGACCTGACCGTGGACGGCGAAGAAGAGGACGAGCGGGGATGCCGCTGGTTCGTCGGCGTCGCAGCGGGGACACAGGACCACCTCGCGGGTGCCTGCGACCCGGACGCCGGAGTTGTTCAACCAGCCATGGGGAACCGACGCCGACAGCAGTCCCTCGGCGCTGCACCGTGGACACTGCGGCGGGTCCTTGGCGTGGACGAGCTTCAGCTCTGGCCGGCTCTGCTCAGGCGGCCCGGGTCCCATCTCAGTCCCGCTGTCATGCGGTCAGGGCTCCTGCGCCGAGTAGGCTCTTGATATCTCCGTGGAAGCTGCTGGTCGGGTTCACCGCGAAATCGGCGGAGAGCGCCATGAGCAGGCACCTCCCGCCGGGCTGCGCCAGTTGCAGGCGCACCGGCACGGTGCCGGGGTGCGCTTGGAGGATGCGTTTGATCTCCCTGGCTAGGGCGTGGTCGAGCCGGTCCTCCCGCACCGTGATCACGACGGGCGGCCCGCTGCGGCCCTGCGCGGAGGACACGTCGAGGGTGACGAGCTCCTGCCCGAACACGCTGAGTGCACCGTCGCGTTCGTTGAGGCGTCCCTTGACCGACACCACGGCGTCCTGCACCAGCTCCTGGCCGTACAGCGGGTACACCTTGGGGAAGAACAGCACTTCGACGGCGGCGTCGTGGTCCTCGATGGTGGCGATCGCCCACAGGTTCCCGCTGGTCTTGTTGACGCGCTTGTCGACCTTGGCAACGATCCCGGCGATCTTCACCTCGCCTTCGGTGCGGCCACTGGCCAGCAACTCGGCGATCGTGGCGTCCCGGTTGCGGTCCAGGATGCGCTGAGTGCCGTCGAGCGGATGGGAGGAGACGTACAGGCCGAGCATCTCTCGCTCGAACGCCAGCAGCGTGGCCTGGTCCCACTCACCGGGCGGGATGTCGATGTTCAGGGTGGAGTCGGCTGCACCGCCGCCGTCCCCGTCGTCGTCCATGCCGCCGAACAGGGAGTCCTGGCCGATCGCCTCATTGCGCTTGATGTCGATGACCGCGTCGATGGCCCTCTCGTGGACGACGATCAGGCCTTTGCGGGTGTGGCCGAGGTCGTCGAACGCGCCCGCCTTGATCAGCGACTCGACGACCCGCTTGTTGCAGGCCACGACGGGAACCTTGCGCAGGAAGTCGTTGAAGTCGGCGAAGTGGCCCTGCTTCTTGCGTGCCTGCACGATGCCGTCGACGACGTTCTCGCCGACGTTGCGGACCGCGCCGAGACCGAACCGCACGTCGGTCCCGACCGCGGTGAAGTGCAGCGCCGACTCGTTGGCAGCCGGCGGCAGAACCTTGATCCCCAGCCGGCGGCACTCGGCCAGATAGACCGCCATCTTGTCTTTGTCGTCGCCTACGCTGGTCAATAGCGCGGCCATGTACTCGGCCGGGTAGTTGGCCTTGAGGTAGGCGGTCCAGAACGACACCACCCCGTAGCCGGCGGTGTGGGACTTGTTGAAGCCGTAGCCGGAGAACGGGACGAGCACGTCCCAGACGGCCTTGGTCGCCTCGGCGGAGAATCCCTTGCCGCTCATGCCGGCGGAGAACTCACCCCACGCGCCGTCTAGGACCTCCTTCTTCTTCTTGCCCATCGCGCGACGCAGCAGGTCCGCCGCGCCCAGGGAGTACCCGGCAAGCTGCTGCGCGATCGCTATGACCTGCTCCTGGTAGACCACCAGGTGGTAGGTCTCGCCCAGGATCGGCTCCAGAGCCTGCTCCAGCTCGGGATGGATCGGCTCGATCTTCTGCCGACCGTTCTTGCGGTCGGCGTAGTTGACGTGGGTGTTGGCGGCCATCGGGCCCGGTCGGTACAGGGCCAGGACGGCGGCGATGTCCTCGAATTTCGTGGGCGCCATCAGCTTGAGCAGGGACCGCATCGGTCCGCCGTCGAGCTGGAACACCCCGAGGGTGTCGCCCCGCGCGAGCAGCTCGAACGTCGCCTTGTCGGCCAGCGGCAGCCTCTCCAGGTCGATGTCGACGTCGCGGTTGGCCTTGACGTTGCGGACGGCGTCGTCGATGACCGTCAGGTTCCGCAACCCGAGGAAGTCCATTTTCAGCAGGCCCATGTCCTCGGCCTGCGGGAATGGGAACCCGGTGATGATGGCACCGTCGTTCTCGCGGCGGTGGATCGGCAGCACGTCCAGCAGCGGCTCGGCGGACAGGATGACACCGGCGGCGTGCACCCCGGTGCCGCGGGTGAGCCCTTCGATGCCGCGAGCGGTGTCGAAGACCTTCCGCACATCTGGGTCCGAGTCGATGAGCGCTCGGACCTCGGCCGCCTCGCTGTACCGCTCATGCTTCGAGTCGGTGATGCCGGACAGTGGGATGCTCTTGCCGAACACATCCGGGGGCATCGCCTTGGTGATCTTGTCCCCGAGGGCGTACGGGTAGCCCAGAATCCGTACGCTGTCCTTGATGGCGGCCTTGGCCTTGATCGTGCCGAACGTGAGGATCTGGCAGACCC
>Ga0184623_10000436_pt1 | contig 17529 bp, 16 predicted proteins | sample PLM1_100_b1_FD_133138 | JGI IMG/M metagenome (GOLD analysis project Ga0184623, IMG submission 133138) | Groundwater sediment microbial communities from an aquifer in East River, Colorado, USA - PLM1_100_b1 | ecosystem: Environmental > Terrestrial > Soil > Riparian zone | place: USA: East River...
GATCGACCGAACCTGGTCGGAGAGCTTCGAGACGAAAACGTCGTAGACCCCGGGCCCCGCGATGACGCGGGTCGCTGCGGTGCAGTCCTGGCCGCTGTTCCAGTAGCCGGCCGACTTGAGGGTATCCGCGGCGAGGTCCAGGTCGGCGTAGTCGAAGATGATCACTGGAGCCTTGCCGCCGAGCTCGAGATGGAGGCGCTTGACCGTGCCCGCCGCGATCTGGGCGATCCTCTTGCCCGTCGCCGTGTCGCCGGTGATCGAGACCATCCGGACCTTCGGATGGCCGACGAGCGTGTCGCCGATCGCCGCACCGGAGCCCGACAGGACGTTGACGACGCCGGCGGGCAGATGCTCGCCGAGGATCTCGGCGAATCGGAGTGCCGTGAGCGGCGTCCGAATCGACGGCTTGAGGACCACCGTGTTGCCGGTTGCCAGCGCCGGACCCAGCTTCCAGGAGGCCATGTAGAGCGGGTAGTTCCACGGCGCGATGCTTGCCACGACCCCGATCGGGTCGCGCCGGATGATCGACGTGTGGCCCGCCAGGAACTCGTTCGCAGCGAGGCCGTCCATCACCCGCGCCGCGCCGGCGAAGAACCGGAAGAGATCGGCACAGACCGCGATCTCGTCGATCGCTGCGGCAACTGGCTTGCCCGCGTTCGCCGATTCGAGCCGGCCGAGCTCATCGGCATTGGCATCAAGCGCATCCGCGATCTTGAGCATGATCAGGCTGCGGTCCTGGGGCGTCGATTGGCGCCAGGTCTGGAACGCCTTGTCGGCCGCCTCGACCGCCCGGTTCACGTCCTCGTCGGCTGACGCGGGGACCTTCGCGATGACCTGACCATTGGCCGGATTCTCGACGTCGAGCGTCTCCCCTGAAGCGGAGTCGACGAACTCGCCGCCGATGAACTGCTGGTACGTCTTGACGCGGTCGATGACGTCGGTCATGTCGGTCCCTCCTGTGCGGCTGACGCGCTGCGCGCGGCGTGGCGCCTGCTCGGCACCGCCTCGATTGTTGCGAGTTGATCGCGGTCGCGGGGTTGTGACCCCTACGTTACGCCGCTTCTTGACTCTGTTTCGAAAGGCGCACTCCGCGAGACGCCCGGTACCACGGGATCACCGCCCGCTCGGCGGCAACGACGAGCGCGAAGAGCGCGACGCTGAGCACCGCCGTCAGCAGAATCGCGCCGAACACGAGGTCCGTCCGGAATGATCGCTGAGACAGCACCATCCAGATTCCCAGGCCCTCGGTCGCACCGACGTACTCGGCGATGACGGCGGCGATGACCGCATAGGTCGCCGAGATCCGGAGGCCCGTGAAGAGCGCGGGCAGGCCCGAGGGCCAGCGCAGCTTTCGGAAGGTCTGGCCGCTCGACGCGCCGAACGAGCGCATGAGCTCCGTCGCCTCGGACGGCGTGGAGGCGAAGCCGTCGAGGAGCGCGACCGTGATCGGGAAGAACGTGACGAGGACGACCACGAGAATCTTCGGGGCGAACCCGAAGCCGAACCAGACGACGATCAGCGGGGCGATCGCCACGATCGGTATCGTCTGGGAGCCGATCATCAGCGGGGCAAGCGCCCGACGCACGATCGGCAGCCTGTCCATCGCGATCGCCGCGCCGACCGCGGCCGCAATCGACACACCGAAGCCCACAAGCGTTTCAACGATCGTCGGAACGGCGTGGCGGAGCGCGTCCTGACGGAACAGCCACAGCGACTCCAGTACCCGCGATGGCGGTGGGAGGACGAACGGGCTCACGCCGGATGCGCGGACATAGAGCTCCCACGCGACGAGGAACGCCGCAACCAGGATCGCCGGTGGTCCCAGCGTCTGGCGCGTCATCGCCGGCGCCTCACGGCAGGAAGTCGTTCGTGAACAGCGATGCGTAGTCCAGCGGCGCGGTCAACGGCTTCCCGTCGGCGTCGGCGACGAGCCCCTCGCGGTAGAGGAACTCCGAGTACGCCTGCCAGCGATCCCGTGTCTGCCGGCCGAACTCGCCCTGGCCGTCGACCAGATAACCGCCCTCGATGAGGAAGTCGAGGCTCGCTTTCGGGAGTTCCTTGTTCGCATCGAACACCCCGGGGTTTTCGGCGATCAGGGCGTCGGCGGCCCCCACCGGGTCGGCCAGGGCGGCCTCGAAGCCGAGCACGGCCGCTCCGACGAACCGACGGGCCGCTTCTGGCTCGCGGTCAAGCCACGCTCGATCGCAGGCGAGGACGACCTGGTAGAACTCGGGGAAGCCGTAATCCGCGAAACGGAAGTAGCGCAGGTCGATCCCGCGGAGGTCGGCCTCGACTCCCTCCCATGCCGTGAACGGGATCGTGAAGTCGGCCTTCTTGTTGTAGAGCGCTTCGTAGGCGGCGCTGTCGAGAGTCGCCACCGTGAAGTCGCCGGTGCCGCCGTCAGCCTCGATGACCGCCTTCAGCGTCGGCACCTCGTTCGGGTAGCCGAAACTGGCGTACGTCTTGCCGTCGAGGTCGCGAGGTCGCTGGATCGGACCTTCCGCAAGGACGCCGATCGCGGACGCCGTCCGCTGGAGGATCGCGGCGACGCTGACGATGTCGGCGCCCTTCGCGACCGCGAACGTCAGTGAGTCCTGGAAGCTGATCCCACATTCCGCCTGGTGGGCCGCGAGCAGCGCTTCCGGCGTGCTGGTCGCATAGGGCAGGATCTCGAGGTCGATCCCGACCGCATCGAACAGGCCCTTGGATCGCGCCACGTAGAAGCCGACGTGGTTGGTGTTGGGCGTCCAGTCGAGGGCGAGGCGGACGGTCGACAGTTCCCGCGATGGTGAGGGCGAGGGCGTGGGATTGCCGTCGGACCCGCATCCCCAGAGGAGAGCGACGGCCACACAGGCTGCAATGATCTTCACGAAAAGATTCCTTCCGACAACAACGCCGCCCCAGGAAACCGGGACGGCGACGAGTCGGCGGGCCTGCTTCCTTCGCTGGTATGAACCAGATCAGGTTCCGCGGGTCTGTGGTCGAACCACACTCTCAGCGCGCGCTGCGCTCCCCGGAGGCGATGTTCAATTGACTCAATCCTAGCACCGCGAACTCGTTCGGGCGCTTCAAGGGCCACCCGTCAACTCCCCTGGTCGTAGCACCGCAGCGCGTTCCGGCGGATGGCGAACCGCGTCTGGGAGGCCTCCGGCAACACTTGGTCGCGGATCCAGCCGACTACGTCGTCGATGATTGAAGGACCCTCGGGCTCGTTGTGGAGCTCGTGCCGAATGCCCGGGTATTCGCGGCGGGTCACGCCGGTGAGCTGGCCGAGCGGCTCGCTGGACGACGGTGGCACGAGCCCATCGTCGGCGCCGTGGATCACGAGCGTCGGGAGCGCCAGTCGGGCGAGGTTGGCCTGGACGCGGGTCTGCTCCGCGAGAGCTTCGGCCCCGAACCGCGCCGTGGTCACATGCTCGTTCAGCGGGTCGGCGAGATATCGCTCCGCCACATCCGGATCCCGCGAGAGCACTGCTCCGTCGAAGGCGTTCGGGATCGGCGTCCGCGGCGCGACACGGCTCATGACCCGGGCCATCGTTCGCTTCCAACCAGGGACGCTCGCTTCGATGGCCGGCGCCGAGAGCACGAGGAGATCGGGCTTAGCCCGGTTCGTCAGCACGTAGCCCAGGGCGATGAGCCCGCCGAGGGAATGCCCATAGAGGACCACCGGCCGGCCGGCCGCATCGGACCGGACGATTCGAAGTCGCTCGCCCAGGTCGTTGAGCTGCTGATCCCAGCGATCGACGTAGGCCCGCCTCCCACTCGACGCCCCGAAGCCGCGCTGGTCATAGGCCTGCACATCGAGGCCCGCCGCGGCGAATCGGTTCCCGACCAACTCGTAGCGCCCGCTGTGCTCGGCGATGCCGTGGACGAGCAGCACGCTCGCCCACGCCGGGCCAGGCGGAGCCCAGCGCCGGACGAGAAGCTTCGTCCCGTCGGCCGCCGTCGCTGGCTGAGTCGATGACGTCATCGTGGCGATGGTAGGCGTCCGACCGGCTACGCTGCGAGAAATGTCAGATTGGACGGAAGTCGGCGACCGCGTCTATGTCCGGCGATACGCCTTCTACGACCAGAATATCGGAGTCGTCCTTGGCGATGCGGGTGTCCTTCTCGTCGACACGCGGATCAGCCACCGACAGGCGGCCGAGATCGCCGCGGACCTCGGGGCGATCACCCCCCTCCCCGTTCGGGTCGTGGTCAACACCCACGGCCACTCCGATCACTGCTTCGGCAATCACGTCCTCAGGCCGGCGGAGATCTGGGGCCACGACCGCTGCGTGACCATGATCCAGGCGACCGGCGAGCGGCAACGAACCCGAGCCGCCACCGCGCTTCCGAACCTGGCCGCGGAACTAGCGGAGGTCGTTCTAGACCCGCCGGACTGCACGTTCGCGGAGACGGCGACGGTCGAGATCGATCCTGGCGGGCGTTCGGTCGAACTCGCGTATCTCGGCCGCGGCCACACCGACAACGACATCGTCGTTCGGGTCCCCGACGCCGACGTCCTCTTCGCGGGTGACCTCCTGGAGAATGATGCGACGCCGTTCTTCGGAGACGCCTACCCGATCGACTGGCCGGGCACCGTCGAACGCCTCGTCGAGCTCGCGACTGGGACCGTCGTCCCCGGCCACGGCTCGGTCGGAGATCGCGGGTTCGCCGTCCGGCAGATGACGGAGTTCCGGGCCGTCGCCGAGCTGGCGAAGCTCGTCCAAGACGGCAGGCTCGATCTCGATGCCGCGGTGCTCCGGACGCCTTACCCGGCCGACACGGCCCTCGAGCCGCTCACGCGAGCCCTCGCCCAGCTGCGTGGCGAGCTCGACTGACCGTCAGGCGGAGACGCGGACCACCCACCGGCCCCGAGCGGCGCCCGCGAGAATCCGGTCGAGCGCCGGTTCGAGGCTCTCGAGGGTGACCTCGGTCACGCCCTCGCCGAGTCCGTTCGGGCGGAAGTCGGACCCGAGCCGGGCCCAGAGCGCCCGGCGAGCCTCGATCGGAACAGCCGAGGAGTCCATCCCCAGGAGCGCGACACCGCGCAGGATGAACGGGAGGACGGTAGTGCTGAGGATCGGGCCTCCCGCGTTGCCGGACGACGCGACGGCCGCACCGGGCCGAAGGGTCCGAAGCACGTAGGGCAGCGTCGCTCCGCCCACGGCATCGACCGCTCCCGCCCAGCGCGCCGAGTCGAGCGGACGAGGGCTTTCCGCGGTGACCTCCTCGCGCGGCACTACGCCGGCCGCGCCGAGCGACCGCAGGCGCGGCTCCTCGTCGGCCTTACCAGTGGCGGCCCAGACCTCATGGCCCCGTCCGGCGAGGATCGCAACGGCGCTGCTGCCGACGCCACCGCTTGCACCGGTCACGAGCACAGGGCCATCACCCGGGCGAAGGCCACGTCCCTCCAACGCCGCGACCGACATCGCGGCCGTGAACCCGGCCGTCCCGATCGCCATTGCCTCGCGTGCGTCCAGTCCCGGCGGCAGCGGCACGACGTAGTTCGATGGGAGCCTCGTGTATTCGCCGAACCCGCCATGACGGGCGACGCCGAGGTCATAGCCGTGAGCGAGAACCGCCTGACCTGACGCAAACCCTGGATCCCCTGAGGCGACGACTTCCCCCGCGAGGTCGATACCAGGGATCAGCGGGTCGATCCGGGCGACCTTTCCGGATGGGATCGTGGCAAGTGCATCCTTGTAGTTGACGCTCGACCAGTCGACCCGGACCTCGACCTCGCCCTCCGGCAGGTCCGCGGCGGCGAACTCGCGGACTCCGCGTTCGACGGCGTCCTCACCGCGCCGCTCGGCGACGAATGCCCGGAAGCTTTCGGGGATGGCAGCCATGGAACGAAGCGTACGCGAGGCTAGCCACGGTCGGGGTCGACGATGCGAAGCGTGACCGTAGCTGGCTGGAAAGGGACGCTCAGCCCTCGACGAGCGGGAGGTCGACCACGTGCGACGCGATGAACCAGGTGTGGAGCTCATTGGTGCGCAAGACGTCGCCCATCAGCAGATCGTTCGAGCCCCAGTCGCCACTCTTCTCGGTCCGACCGATCGCGTCCCGGACCTTCTCGATGATCGCCTCGTGCGCGTTGAGCAGCCGGTGGATCATCGCCGGGAGATCTTCCGCGCCGTTCGGCGGCCGATCGATAGTCGTCAGCTCCGCGGCATGTCGGGGATCGCCGACGGCGACGCCGCCCAGGCTCTGGACTCGCTCGGCCAGCAGATCGATGATCTCGCTCTGCTCCTCGGCATGCTTGTCGAAGAGAAGGTGGAGCTGGTAGAACGTCGGCCCCATGACCAGCCAGTGGTGCTTCTTGTACAGGGCGTAGAGGATCATCGAATCGGCGAGGATGATGTTCAGCACCCGGCAGCTCTCGGAGCGAGCCGTCGACGCGAGCGCGATCGGGGCCAGCCGGAGGGACCCGAAGCGTTGGATCTCGATACCTAGGGGCGCGAGGCGCGGCTCGGGGGAACGGCGCCGACCGTTGGTCGATTGGGCCGGGGACGCTCCGCCTCGAGCTCTACCCTTGGCCGTCTTGGGTGGCATTCCTGCACCTCCTTGCTGTTCGGGGCTGAATCGTCCCACGGATCGTCACGCGGGACCAGAGAGACGGTGTTTACACCTGCCCTGTCGAGCATCCGCCGTCCGGCGGGATCCGCGAGGCCGAACGGTCCGATTGTGACGATGCCGCCAATACCTGGCACGCGCCGGCCGGTGGCAGCAGCGCGCGATCCGGTTCGTATGACTCGGTATTGCACCCCGCGCGCGCTCGCGCGAGAATCGCAGCATCCTGTCCAGCCATTCCGACGAGTCGGACTCACGCGCGGGAGGGTCTCAACGATGGCGTCAATTACCCAGAACTGGTGGGCAGTCGCCCTTCGCGGAATCGTCGCGATCATCTTCGGCATAGTGGCGTTCCTTATGCCGGGACCGACACTCCTGGCACTCGTCTTCCTGTTCGCCGCGTTTGCGTTCGTCGACGGCGTGTTTGCGCTGGTCAGCGGGATCCGTCGAGCCCAGGGCGGGAAGCCGGACTGGATGCTCATCATCGGCGGCCTCGCCGGGATCGTCGTTGGAATCCTGGGGTTCGCTTCGCCGGACACGGTGGCCGTCGCGCTGCTTGCCTGGATCGCGGCGTGGGCGATCCTGACCGGCATCTTCGCGGTCGTCGCCGCCTATCGGATGCGCGAGGTCCTGCAGGGCGAGTGGCTGCTAGCCCTCAACGGCATCGTGTCCGTGCTCTTCGGGCTGTATCTGATCTTCTTCCCCGGAGCCGGGGCAATCGCGATCGTCTGGATCATCGCCCTCTGGGCGATCGTGTCGGGGGCGATCCTGCTCGTTCTCGCCTTCCGCCTCCGCTCGCGCGCCGAGCGGATCTCGGGCACCCGGACGGGAGCCCAATCGGCCTGACCCCTTCGGCCCGAGTCATCAGGTCGAGCTGGCGACAGGCGTCGGCTCCGGGGTCGGCCCAGGCGTCGCGGTCGGGTCGGGAGTCGCGGTCGGGTCGGGAGTCGGAGGCGGCGTCGGTGCGGCTGTCGCGGTGGGTTTTGGAGTCACGCTCGGTTTCGGCGTCGGCTTGGATGTCGAATCTGGTGTCGCCGTCGGCTTGGGCGTCGGTTTGGGGGTCGGGTGAGGAGTGGCCGCGGGCTTGCAGGTCCCCACCCCGGAGCCCGATACGCGGCCGGATGACCGAGGCACCTGGTATTTCGCGGGCGGGGCGGTGCCGGACAGCGTGAACAGTGTCGCGGCGAGGGCCCGGATGCCGTCGACGTTTGGAAGCTGGATCGAGCCACGCGAGTCGTAGCCCGACCGGACCAGGGGATGGGTAATCACAGCGCGATAGGTGGAGGCTCGACCGACCCGAGTCGCAATGTCGGCGATACCGGGCACGACGTCGCGCGGGACGTTCGTCAGGACGGTTTTGCCCACGGCCTTCATGAACCCGATCGGGTCGCGCAGGAAGCCGCCCGACTTCACCGCCTCGCGGATGCCCGACAGGACCTCCTGCTGGCGGGCGGCTCGGGTGAAATCGCTCTCGCCGGCGGCCTTGCGGACCCGAGCAAAGGCGAGCGCCTGGTTGCCGTTGAGGTGGTGACGGCCGGCCGAGATCGAGAACCCGTTGGAGAAGCCGTACTCATCGTAGGTCGGGTCGCAGAAGCCGTCGGCAACATCGACGTCGACGCCGCCGAGCGAGTCGACGACGCGGACGAAGCCACCGAGATTGACCTGCGCGAAATAGTCGATCTTCAGGCCGAGCAGCGTCCCGAGCGCGCCCATCAGGACGTCGTGGCCGGTCCCGTCGGAGCCGGGGAAGTCCTTCGGGTGATGCCTGGCGTACGACAGCAGGCCATTGATCTTGCCGCGGTAACTGCGTCCGTCGGGCAGCGGGACGTCGACCATGTCGCGGGGGATCGACATCATCGACACGGTCTCGGCCACCGGGTCGAGGGAGATGACGATCATCGTGTCGGTCAGGAACGTATTGCGCCCGATCCCCTGATCGACGCCGATGACCAGGACGTTCTGGCGTGGGACCTCCGGCGACGCCGAGGCCGACGGCGACGGCGCGCTCGACGGGAAGTCGAAGTCCCGCGAGCTGGGTCCCTGCGCGTAGGCGTTGGGCTGCCAGGCGCCGACGGTATCGGGCTCGTGAGGGACGATCTGATCAGTGACCTCGCGGGCGACGTTCGTGGCGTAGCCGGCGTAGACCTGGGGCACCACCACGACGATCGCGATGAGGACGAGCGGGACGAGGTCGCGTCGGTTCATCTTCGGCAACGTCGGATCGAACAGGCTGGACGCAACGGCGAGGAGGCGCCAGATCAGGATCAGGGCCTGGATCGCGAAGAACGCGGCCAGGGCCGCCGGGTCCAGGGCAAGGGCGACGAGACGGACGGTCGGGGAGAACACGATGATCAGGATCCCGACCAGAACGAGGCCGAGAATCGGCAGCCCAAACATGGCCGCACGCTGCCGCCTCCCGGCCAGCAGGTGACCCAGTCCAGGAAATAGTGCGTCGAGGAATGCGGACACATGACGGGTCCGCCGGCCCGGCGTGACGGTCGCCGCAGCCCTCCTCTGCGGGTGGCTCAAGAGAACGGAGAGTAGCAGAGGGCCGGTCGGTCAGCGGGGCTGCGGTATCATGCCGACCGGCTCCACTGGCGAGTGGCCAAGCGGTAAGGCGCCTGACTCTGGATCAGGAGATCGAAGGTTCGAATCCTTCCTCGCCAGCCAAACCACAACATCTAGGGCCAAGCCTCCGCTGAACCACCAGATGTTGCGGTTTCGACCTCACTCGGACCCCGCGCCGAGGAGGTTCGATCGTGGCTACTTCGCCTGACTACTCCCCGGTTTGTTCGCCTGATACTTCGGGCCCATCGGGCACTTCGCTTGATACTTTGGGGCCGATTCCGATCGGATTGGGCGCTGCCGCCGACCTGTTCTGCGCCGCCAAGGCGGCCGAGGGCGCGTCGCCCCGGACGGTCGAGTGGTACCGGATGATCCTCGTCCGGGCCGTCCGCCGCTTCGGCGAGGCGCGGCCAGTCGACGCGATTCCGGCGGCCGAGCTGCGTGCCTGGCTGCTCGAACTGCGGGCCACGCTCGCGCCCGAATCGATCGCCGGCTACGTCCGAGGTTTGAAGGCCTTCGGCAACTGGTGCGCCATGGAGGAGGTCGCCGCGGCGGGTGGCTTCCGAGGGCTTCGCCGACCGAAGGTGCCGCGTCGACTCATCGCCCCCTTCTCCGATCCGGAGCTGCGCAGCCTCCTCGCCCTCGCCGATGAGCGGGAGCGGGCGCTGGCGCTCGTGTTGCTCGACACCGGGCTCCGCCTGTCCGAGCTCGCCTCGCTGCGGGTCGGTGACGTCCGTCCGGACGGGACGCTGCACGTGATGGGCAAGGGCGCCAAGGAGCGGATCGTGCCGATCGGCGCCAGCGCCCGACGGGCACTCGTCCGCTATCTCGGGACCCGGACCGCCGTTGCAGCCGGCGACCCCCTCTTCTGCGGGCGCTGGGGCCCTGCCCTGTCGGCTCGCGGGATCCAGCTCGCGATCGCCCGTCTCGGACGGCGGGCGGCAGTCGGGACCCGTTGCTCACCTCACACCTTCCGCCACACGTTCGCCCGGGGCTATCTCGTCAACGGCGGCGACGTGTTCAGCCTCCAGCAGATCCTCGGCCACGCGACGCTCGACATGGTCCGGCGCTACGTGAGTCTGTCCGAGGCCGATCTCGTGGCCCGCCACCGGACGGCCTCGCCCGCGGACCGGCTGGTCGGGGCGAGGGGGTAGCCGGTCGGTCACGATGAACAACCGGCGTCAGGACGGCACCAGGGCGGTCGAGCGCCTCATCCGGAAGCGACGCGACGCGACCGAGGACTCATAGTTGATCGTCGCTCTCAGTGCATCAAGCAGGCTCCTCTGACGAGGGGCCCCGTACCCTTGCCCGCATGGACGCGGACGAGGAGGCGTGGCTGAAGCACCAACTAGCGATCAGCCGTGACTACCACGCGCGCTTGGCGATCATCATTGAGGCAACGGAGACCGCGACGGCGCACGAGTCCGACTGCGACGTCTGCGCTCACATCCTCACGATGATCCCGAAGGACGTGCCCGAGTTCGTGACGTCGTTCGACCGATCGGGACCAGTCCTCGACCGCGAAGACATCCCGGTCGGCATCTGGACCTTCCCGCGCCGCGAATTCCTCTGGCACGAGAGCCGTCACGGAGGCTAGTGGGATACGCGGCCCGGGAGCGCGACGACGCGTGGTCTCTACAGGAATGGGGGGAGGTCGATGAGACGCGCTAACACCGTCGTTCCGAGGCGTCGCCCAACGTCAATCTGAACGGCGTGCGCCGCTGCCCTGTCGGTGACGACGACGTCGCAATAGGGGACCGTCGAGCTCAGAGCGTCGATGTCCATGATGTCGTTCGCCGTCCAGTTGTGAGCCGGGTCACGGTGGTACTCCGTCTTGATGCTGACCGAGACGTCAAAGCTGGGCATCTCGACGAGGGCGCGTCGCGCCTCATCCGGGTCCTCAAACGCAGTCTCAACACTCGTCGAGCCGCGGTCGGATATGCCCTTCGCCAGAATGCCTCCCACCTCCTGGACCAACTCCCGGCCGACGACGAGGTCCCTCAGGCCCTGGCGACGCCACTTAGGGTTGGCGTCGAGCACATTCGCGAATTCGACCTCCTGTTGGGCACGAGCCTCAGCCACGCGGTAACCCGCTCTCGGGTCCCAGCCGGTCGCGCGCATTTCCGACTCCTCCTCGGGCGACGCAGGTCCGTCGAGGACACCCCGATTTAGCGCCAAGTCGGCTGCGAAGATCGCTCGATCGAAGGCGTCGGGTCCGTCGGGATGCTGTGCGCGGGCCGCGGCGGTGTGGTCCTCGTCGTCGTCGGTAGAGCCGATCCGGATGCCACCCGCCATCCCGAACGCCCGCATCACGCCCCAGTCGAGGTAGTCCATGGTGTTGATCGGGTCCTGACTCGGCCCTGAGCAACGGTCGAGAACACTCTCGATCTCGTGTTGCGCGACGATGACCCGCGACGTTATGACGCGGTAGTTGGAGATGCGCTCGATGACGTCCCGCAGGTCTCGACGCTGACGAGCGGAGCCGATCTTCGACTGCTCCATGTAGATGGCGTCCGAAAGCGGAAAGACCGCAGCGCCCCGATCCACGGCATCGAGGCAGGCCGCGAGCACGTCCCGGTGTTGATTGCCTTCGGGATTCCCCACATTCGCCCTCGCGAGGGAAACCCAATGGTTCAGGTCGAGGTAGACCAGCTTGGGAGGGCTCGGAGGCGAACGTAGTGTCGCGGGCCAGACGTGCGACGGACCGTGCGCGCTCATCAGGAACAGAATAGAGCCGGCCATAATCGAGACTGGGTAACCTAGGGAGCGGGCCGCGCTCCGCGCCCGGAGGTCCGATCTCGGCTATGGCCGACCAGCTCAATCCGGGGCGACGCGGCCCTTATGCTGTGGGCAAAACACGTAGCAAGCGCTTGGAGGCGGGGACCTGACCTTCTGTTTCGTCATCCAGCCCATCGACACCGCGAACACGAAGCGTTTCGAGGACGTGTTTGAGCCGGCCGTCAAGGAAGCGGGACTAGACAGCGCTTACCGGGTCGACCTCGACCCTGGTGCGACCGTCCTGATTGATGAGATCGAGGCTCGCATCCGGGAGTCAGACGCTGTGCTAGCGGATATCTCGACTGACAATCCGAACGTCTGGTTCGAGCTCGGATACGCGCTCGCGGCCGGCAAGGTCGTCGTCATGGTGTGCCAAGTCGCGCGCGACCGCTTTCCATTCGACATCCAGCACCGGCACGTGATCAAGTACAAGCTGGAATCGCCGCGGGACTTCGTGGACCTCAAGAACCAGATCGCGGCTCGGCTCAAGGGCCAGCTCGAACGGCGCGCCGTGATGCAGGACGCGGTGACCCGGCCCGTCGCGGCGGAACAGGCGGGCCTAGACGCGCAACAGCTGGCCGCGCTCGTGACAATCGCCGAGCGGCTCGACATGAAGGAAGGTCTCTCCGCCTACCAGGTCCGGCAGGAGATGTTGAACGTCGGGTTCACGGACATTGCTGCCAGAATCGCGATCCGCGGACTCGAGCGGATGGGATTCGTCGAAACCTTCATGGATTCGGACCGAAACGAGGAATTCCCGGCGTTTCGGGTGACCGACGGCGGTCTCGACTGGCTTGAGCAGAACCAAGACAAGCTCGCCCTCCGCTACCAGGCGCCGGGCCCCAGTCAGGCGACAATGAGGGCCGACGACGACCTCAGCGAGCTGCCGTTCTAGCAAGACCGCTCACTTGAGCGTTCGCGCTCACTGTGCAATCATTCCGGGGTGTCCGATCCCCAGCTCACCATCGAGGAAGCCGCCGAGCGACTGGGCAAGCCCGTGTCGACCGTCCGTCGCTGGGTCGCGAACGGCCGGCTCTCAGGCTCGAAGGTCGGCCGCCAGTGGCTGGTGGACGCGAAGTCCGTCCCGGCTCCATCGACCCTGGTCCCGACGGCCCGCGCAGCGGCTGCCTCGCCGCGGAGTGTCAACCTCGACGAGGCCCTGACCCAGCTCCAGAGCCGCGATCTGCGCGCGCTCTGGGTGCCGGACATCCTCGACTACGAGGACGCGCTCGCGGACCGGGTGACCCTTCTCGCCTCGGCGGCAACCAAGATGGCGACCCCCGGCCCATTCGAGCCGATGACCGTTATCGAGGTCCCGAAGACCGCGTTCTCGACGCGTCCCGGCGCGGACTTCGCCCTGGAGGACCGGCTCGCTCTTCATGCCGCCGTTGCCGCGTGCGCCCCGCGCATCGAGAAGCTCCTCGACGATGCCGTCTACTCGGCGCGGCTCTCGGATCACCCGCGGTACCTCAACAAGAACGGGCGGGACCAGTGGCTCGCGTGGCGTCGCGAGACGATCCGCCTCCTCGGCGACGGCTACGTCTGGCTCGTCCGCACGGACCTCTCGGCATACTTCGAGACCATCGAGCACCGTCTCCTCTTCGCGGACATCGACCGCGTCTGTCCCGACCCGACCGTGGCCACGGCGCTCAAGCGCATGCTCGGCCAGTGGGCCACCGTCAACGCCCGCGGCATCCCGCAGGGCCCCGACGTCTCGCGGACGCTCGGCAACCTCTACATGATCCCGGTGGACGAGCAGATGGTGACGGGCGACTGGAAGTACCTCCGGTTCCTCGACGACATCCATGTAATGGGTCGGACGCGTCGCGAGGTCATCGAGGGCGTGCGCGCCCTGGAGCGTGAGTGCCGGCGGCGCGGTCTCGGCTTGAACGGCAGCAAGACGCGCCTGCTCTACGGCGCGGAGGCGGTCGAGAGCCTGACCGAACCCGACCTTGACCAGGCGCAGTACTGGCTCGACGTTGACGCGGCACCGATGGCTCGAATGGAACTCCGGCGCATCCTCCGTGGCGCGCTCGCGAAGGCTGGCGCGCTCAACGACCGTCACGCCCTGTTTAGCCTCTACCGGCTCCGGATCCTTCGCGACCACATCATGATCCGCACCGTGCTCGACAACATCGAGCGGCTGGCGCCCGCGGCATCAGCCGTGACGCAGTACCTGTATCCGTTCTTCGGCAGGAAGCGGGTCACCGACGGCATCCTGAAGTACTTCCACGACCCGGAGCGGAACACGTCGCCGTTCGCGAGCGCGTGGCTGCTCGCGGCGTTCCTCGATCGCGGCAGCCGCGTGCCTGACGGCATCGTGGGCTACGCCGCCAAGATCGCCCGAGACCGGAACCAGCCGACCTACCATCGGGTCATCGCGGCGAACGTCATGGCCCTCGGTCGGCGGCCGTCCGACATCGGCTGGCTAGCCGCGGCGGCGAAGTCCGAGCACGACCCGAGCCTCGTGCGCGGCTACCTGGTCGCCCTCGCCCGCGTGTCCGAGCTCGACAAGGGCGTGGAGTCGGTGGTGGTGGGCCGGACACCCTCGATGGCGACGACCGTGAGGTACCTGAAGGGTCGGCGCAACCTTCCCTCGCTCGTGTTCCTCGACCACCGGGCACCCGTTCTGTGAGCCGCCGCGTGAAGCCGGAGGACGTGGTCCGCGTCGAGGAGTTTCGCAACCGCCTCGTCGCCTTCGCCACCTACGTCAACGAGCATCGGCCGAAGGATTACCTCGACGACGGGCCGTCGAAGCGCGTCCAGCAGAAGATCGGTCACGACCAGACCAGCCTCTCGCAGGCCTACGGCTCACTCCAGGGGATCATCGCGCCCTACGGCACGGCGATGATGCACCAGTACGGGATGATCGTGAGCCAGGATGTCGTCCGCGATGCCATCCAGACCCCAGCCCACCCGGGTTATGGCGACGTGGCCAGCATGGCCATCGGGCACATCGACATGATCATCGGCCGCCTCAGGGCCGAGGTCGAGGACGGGCGTGGAGGTCGCTTCTCCGCGGAAGCACTTTATCGCTACACCAGCATCGCGTTCTGGGCCGGTCGTCTCGGGGCCCTGATCCGTTGGCTCGTCCTCACGGGTTGGGGGAGGATCACGGCCGTTCTGAGCGTGCTCGTCATCGCCATCGTGAGCGGCATGGTCAGCGGCGCCGCCCAGGCCTGGTTCGAGCAATTGCTTCGGAGTTCGCCAAGCCCGTAGTACGACCAAGTGGACCTGCGGCCGATCCACACGCCGTTCGCCTCGATGCGGTGACTACAACCGATCAACGGGCGAGACCCGCCGATGGACTGCCCGCAGATCGTCGTCAAGCAGTTGGACGTAGCGGCGTGTCACCTGGAGCGACGACGGGCTGTGGCCGAGGATCCGCTGCAGTGAGAACACATCCCCGCCGTTGGCGAGGAATGCCCGGGCAAAGCTATGGCGGAGGATGTGCGGCGAGCATCGCGTCGAGACGCCCGCTGCCACGGCCACGCGATGGACGAGCTGCTGGACCGCTCGCGGAGTCAGGCGACCGCCTCGTCGGCTGATGAAGAGCGGATCCGGATCGACGGTACGTCGACGCGTGACGATCCAGGCTCTCAGTGCTCGTCTCGTACGGCCTCCGATAGGGACGACTCGCTCCTTCGCGCCCTTGCCCATGACACGACACCGACCTTCGATCAGATCGACGTCGCCGACCGACAGGCGCACGAGTTCCCCAAGTCGCAGCCCAGTGTCGATCAGCACGAGAAGAATCGCCCGGTCGCGGATGGAGTCACGCGTGCTGTTGACCCCTTCCAGCAGCGCGCGAAGTTCCGGCGCCGTGAGGCTCGGAACCAAGACGTCTGGCACCTTCGGGATCGGAAGGCCGGCCAGAGGGTGGCCGTCCAGCTGCAGCTCGCGCTGTAGCCAGCCACCGAACGCACGGAGCGTGCGCACGCGCCCTGCCATCGAGTTCGGCGCGAGCGGCCGCGGCCGAGAGCTCTGTAGGGCGAGCAGCCATCGTCGGGCGATCGCCGGCGTGAGGTCTTCGAGCGTTCCCGTTTGATTACCTCGGCCGGCGAACGCCGCGAACTCCTCGAGGTAGGCCCGGTACCAGTCGATCGTGCGGCGGCTCCGGCCAGCGACCTCGAGGGCGACGGCGTACTCGTCGATAAGGTCGCGAAGCGACAGCTCAAGTAGCCCTGGCGCTAGAGCCTGCGCTACGGCTCGCACGTCTGCAGCTCCAGGTAGCGTCGGAACAGGCGATCAGTGACTGCGTACCGGCCGCGCATCCCGTCGGCGACTCGGTCGACGTGGCCGTGAGCGGCAAGGCGACGAAGAGCCTGCCGGGTCGTTGGCGGTTGGACACCACGAAGCGCCGCTTCCGCTTCGATCTCTCCTGACGGCCGCGGCTCAGTGGAGCGCGCCGTCACACCGACGACCTGGCGCTCAATGGCGGACATGGCCGCCCATCGTCCTGCAAAGATCTCTTGGCTGACCGAGGCGAAGGCGCGTTCGAACGCGACGGCAAACTCAGCCGGCGAGACGCGCCCACTCTCGGCAGCATCAAACGCGTGGTAGGCAAGCTTCTGGAGGTAGTACGGGCGGCCACCCGACAGCTCGACGATCTGGCCAACGACCTCGGCGTCGAATCGAATCGGCGTCTCGGCAAGCGGCTCAGTGATCGCTCGATCCGCGGCCTGTACGTCGAGGGGACCGAGCGTCAGTCGTTGGAAGAAGCGCACCAGTGGCTCGTGAGCCGACCGCACCTCCGCGAAGAGGCTTGGCGAGGCGGCGACCACAAAGGCGAAGGCGACATCGCCGGCATACAACTCGAGGGCGCTGGCACGCAGCTGCAGCAGCACATCGCCAGGTCCAGATACGAGGTCGATGTCGTCGACGAAGACGACAACGGCTCGATCGTGACCTCCGCGCTGATCAACGAGGCGACGCATGGTCGCCCGGAGCTCTTGATCGCGAGACCGGGCGGGTCGGCGCAGGCGGGCATCCGCAACCCCCAGGTCGAGGCCAACCTCGAGATCGAGCCGACCGGACCAATCGGTCGCCAGCTCGGCCTCGATCGCGACCACCAGGCTGCTCAGGAACTGGTCCGATGTCAGCGGGTAGGCCATCGTCAGTACGACGGCGTCGCCGGCGTGCCGTAGGAGACGTCGCCAGTGCATCAGCAGGGTGGTCTTGCCGATCGCCCAGTCGCCGAGCAGGGCCGTGTGTTCGGGCTGACCTTGCCGGGTCCGCTCGATGCGTCCCTGGAAGGTCGCCGTCTCCTGCTCGCGGCCGGCCAGAAGCGGCGGGAGGATCCCGCTGCCCGGTCTGAACGGGTTCGTCGATCGCGTTTGTGACAATTGTGACAACTCCCGTCACAAGGCTTCCTTAGATGGTTCGGCCGAGGGACGCCAGTGGGCGCCGCCTCGGCCGGGTTGTGCACCTGTAGTCCACACTCCCCTACTGCGCGGCGGCCGGGACGCGGAACCAGGAGCGGCTGCGGGCCGCGTTCTGGATCGCGTCGAGGTAGACCTCGCTGTAGGGAACGCTGCCGCGCTCACTGATCTGCCAGAGGCAGCTGAGCATCGCGCTGGCGACCATCAGGTTCGTCACGAGGAGCTGCGGACGCTCGGCCGCCATCAC
>Ga0184623_10000437_pt1 | contig 17526 bp, 12 predicted proteins | sample PLM1_100_b1_FD_133138 | JGI IMG/M metagenome (GOLD analysis project Ga0184623, IMG submission 133138) | Groundwater sediment microbial communities from an aquifer in East River, Colorado, USA - PLM1_100_b1 | ecosystem: Environmental > Terrestrial > Soil > Riparian zone | place: USA: East River...
ACGCCTCGCCCTCGCCGCTTGAGCCGGGCACCGTCACCAGCGTCCGGATCAAGATGCGCTCGACCGCCTACCGATTCCTGCCGGGTCACCGGATCAGGTTGTCGGTGGCGTCGTCGTACTGGCCGGTCATCTGGCCGTCGCCGTTCAGCGCCGAGTACGGACTCCACCTCGGCGGCGACGCGGACAGCCGGCTCATCCTGCCGACGATCGGAGACGGGTCACTCCCGGTCCCACCGTTCAAGATCACGCCGGCGGGCCAGCGGACGATCGGTTCGTCGACCGAGGAACCGCCGACGTGGCGGGTGACCGACGATGTCATTGCAGGAACCGTGACCGTCACGTCGAGCGAGTTCGGCGAGGTCGTTCTGCCCGACGGCACCTCCAGCCTGTACACGGGGGAGCGGCTCGAGATGACCGCCTCGGACGCCGAGCCGGCGTACGCCCGACTGCACAACGAGGTCGTCTACCGGGTGCGAGACCACGGCTCCGAGATCCTCATCGAGGCCTCCGGCACGATGCGCAGTACCGAATCCGACTTCCACATGAACGTCGGGCTCCGAGTCACGCTCGATGGCGCGCCCTTCTTTGAGCGCGGCTGGCTCGAAACGATTCCGCGCCGGCTCGTGTGAACCGGCGCGAGCAGACCAACGAAACGGGGGCCCGAACGGCGACCGCCGCCCTGGCGGCCATCGGCTGGCTGCTGCTGTTCGTATCGCTGCCGATCGCGATCTTCCTGACCTGGTGGGGCGACTGCTTCGAGGACGCGTGCCCGAGTGCCTCCGATCTCGACCGCACCGTCTACCTCGTCGATTTCGTGGCCTGGCTCGTGATCCCGGCGCTGACCTTCGGGGCATACCGCGGCTGGCGGTTCGCGGCCGGCGGGCTGGTGGCGATCGGGGTCGCGCTCGCGGCCCAGGTCGTCGCCGCGATCCTCGGGTCGCGAGGCTTCCAGTCCTTCGCCTTCATCCTCCCGGCTGCGGCGCTGATCGCCACGGCGGGGATCATCGGGCTCCGGCCGCTCGCCGGGCGCGACGCCACCGGACCAAGCGCCCGGACCAGCTTGATCGGACTCGTCGTCGTCGCGACGGTCATCGTCGCAATCGCGTTCCAGGGCGTGCTCGCCGGCGGCGCCGGCATCGGCCAGGGCATCCTGGTGCTCGTTGCCGTCAGCCTCGCCTTTATCGCCGTGCTCGCGTTCCTCAATCGGAGCCGGCGCCCACCGCCATCCGATCCGTCGCGACGGGGCTGAGGCCCGCGGCTCGCGGCTACACTCATCGCCATGCGCCGGATCAGCCGCAAGGCGGAGTCGTTCACCGAATCGGTCATCCGCGAGATGAACCGCCTGGCGGTCGCCGCCGGTGCCGTCAGCCTCGCCCAGGGCTTTCCAGACTTCCCTGCTCCCGCCGAGCTGAAGGACGCGGCGGCCGCGGCCCTCCACGCCGACATCAATCAGTACGCGATCACGTGGGGTTCGTGGCCGCTCCGCGACGCAATCGCGGCGAAGACCGCTCGCTTCCATCGGGGCTGGGATCTCGACCCCGAGACCCAGATCACGGTCACCTGTGGCGCCACCGAGGGGATGATCGCGGCCATGCTCGGGCTCCTGGACCCGGGCGACGAGGTGATCGTGTTCGAGCCGTTCTACGAGAACTACGGACCGGACGCGATCCTGTCGGGCGCCGTGCCGCGGTACGTGACCCTCCACGAGCCGGACTGGTCGATCGACCCCGACGAGCTGCGGGCCGCCGTGACGCCAACGACGCGGGCGATCGTCGTCAACTCGCCCCACAACCCGACGGGCAAGGTCTTCCGCCGAGACGAGCTCGAGCTGATCGCTGGCCTGTGTCAGGAGCACGACCTGCTCGCCTTCACAGACGACATCTACGAGCACATCGTGTACGAGGGCGAGCACATCCCGCTCGCGACGTTGCCCGGGATGGCCGATCGAACGGTCTCGATCGACTCGATGTCGAAGACCTACTCGGTGACCGGCTGGCGCGTCGGCTGGGTGATCGCATCGCCGCTGCTCAGCGTCGGCATCCGGCGGGCCCACGACTTCCTGACCGTTGGCGCGGCGGCCCCACTGCAGCAGGCGGCGGTCACCGCCCTCGGGTTCCCCGATGCCTACTACACGTCGCTGGCCGCGGCCTACCGCGAGCGGCGGGACACCCTCCTGCCGGCGCTCGGCGAGGCGGGCTTCCGGATACACCAGCCGGCCGGCGCCTACTACGTCATGACCGACATCCGGGATCTGACCGACGAAGACGACGTGACCTTCGCCCGGCGGCTGATTCTCGACCCGGGCGTTGCCGGCGTGCCGGGATCGTCGTTCTACTCGCATCCCGAGCTCGGCCGGACGAAGCTCCGGTTCGCCTTTCCGAAGCGGCTCGAGACGCTCCGCGCGGCAACCGATCGGCTGGCCCGGCTGGCCACGCCCGCCTGAGGTTGGACCTCAGCCCGGAAGCGCCGCCCGCGCGGCCAGCGCCGTGACGATCGCGACGGACACGCTGGCGAGCGTCCCGAGCAGGTAGTACTCCGCGAAGTCGCGGTCGTCGAGGAGCCGGAACCGGGCGATCGTCTTCGCGGCCACGACGAATCCGATCGCTGCGTCCGCCCCGACGAGTAACAGCGTCACGATCAGAAGCCGCTCGAGCACGCCGATCGTCGCGCCGACCTGGGCCGGCGGCACGGTGACCCGTTCCCGGTCGGCGCCGGGCGGGTCATGGGCGGCAGCCGTCGAACGTGGCGGTGGATCGGCCAGGACGCGGCCCGCGAATGGCCCGATGCTGAACGACCAGCCGCGCGGCCGCTCGCCCTTCGTCTCGTTGGCCTGCCCGGATGCGGCCTCTGCTGGGGTGCCCGTCGCCGTGCCCTGGGGCGCCTCGTCCGACCCGGACGCGGCCTCGATCGGCCGGACGAGCGTCGCGACGAACAACGCCCCCGCGCGGGTGTTCGCGATGAGCAGCGACAGGAACACGACCGCGACCAGGCTGACCTCGTTGATGACGGCCTGGTCCCTCGCGCCGAGCAGGCGGCCGATCGCCGCGGACCACTCGACGGTGGGGGCCTGGCCCGCGAGCCAGATCGCCCAGGCGACGGCTATGACCGTGAGGTGAGCCATCTGGTCGAGGGCGAAGTAGACCGCCGGCAGCGGCGTCCAGGCTCTTCCCAGGCCTCCCGCCGGAACGCGCCCCTCGTGTCGCCGGCGAGCCTCCGCGAGGGCCCGGCCCTCAGCCGCGTGTGTGGCCACGATCTTGATTCGGTCGATCAGGACGTGGGCGACGGTGATCGCGATGAGAGCCCATAGGCCGGGCACGCCGAACCCGAGCGCGACCGGCACCAGGCAGACGGCGACGCCGAGCCCATGGGCGAGGAGGCCGCGCCAGGCCGCACCGTCGCGCGAGGTCTTGGCGGTGACGATGCCCGTCGTCTGGATGACGAAGTCGGCGACGAGATGGGCGAGGATCAACCAGCCAAGGGTCAAGATCGGATCGGCGGTCATGGAACGTCCTCGGGGATCGGCGGCCGACTCGCGGCTGCCCCGGTTCCGGCTTCGAAGAGTATGCGCAGAGCCCCGGCGAGCCGCCCGATCGAGCGGAGGTGGGCCCGCTCGGCTGCCACCGACACGGTCGCCCTCGCCTTGGCCAGGCGTTCAGCGGCCTCCGACCGGCGCAGTCCTTCGACCAGGAGCAGGCGCCCGATGGTGCGCTGGGTGGGCGTCAGGTCGGCCAGGAGCTCGGCCAGGATTGGGGCGAGATCGTCGAGGAAGCGGTCCGTCGACGGATCGTCGGTGGACATCAAGAGGCCGTCCCGGCGGGAAGTCGCCTCGGCCAGGCGCTCGCGGGCGCGCAGGAATGCCGGCCCAGTTCGCTGCGTCGCGGGGCCTGTCCCCGGATCGACCTCACCCGCGACCACGACCCAGCGCATCCGCCGGCGCTCCGGGTGGAGCCACGCCCGCAGGATCGCGGCGAGCGGATCGGCATCGGGCCGAAGCAGGCCCTGGATCTCGTCGCCCTGGGTGAATTCGAAGTCGGCCAGGCGCGACTCGCCGGGATACGCGTCCTCCAGCTCCGAGGCGAGCGTTCGCAGCCAGGTCGTCGAACCCGTCGCGTCGCGGCGCGAGCGGATCACATCCCCAAACAGGACGATGGCGTTCATCGCGGCAGGCTAATGGATGGCAGATTAGTCGTCAACGGCTAATCATTGGGCGGTTAGCCTCTAACAGCTGACATACGCGGACCGGGACCTACCCCGCCGCCACGCCGGAAGCGAAGATCTCGGCGAGACGGCGGCGCACGTCCGGCGTGTCATATCGCAGCAGGATGTCCGGCTCGAACGTGTGCTCCTCCAACTTCCCGTCCCGCCGGACGTAGACGACCGGATAGATCGCACCCGTGCCGTCAGCCTCGAGGGTCAGGGCGACGGCATCACCGGCACCGTCGTCCCCGCCGGCGTCGACGAACGCCTCGAGCGGTACGAGGCCCTCGTCTCGCGGCCCGTCGGTCGGGTCGAGCGAGACGATCCGGGCGAGATAGGCTCGCTGGTGCCACAGCTCGGGTGAGACGGAGAGGTGGCTCGCGAGCGTCTCGATGAGCTCGTCGGGCGCGATCCTGGGCCGCTCGAGAGCGGCCGGCGCGGAGAACCGGGTCGCGGCGATGTGCCGGGCGAGGAGCCTTGCGTTGTATCTCGCGCCGTGGACCGCCCCGGAGTTCGCCGGAAGGCCGTGCTTCTTGAGGCCGCCCGCACCCTGCGAGATCGTCCCGGCGAAGTAGATCCCCGGCACCGAGGCACTCTCCCAGTACGGCGTCTGGGCCGGCAGGCGGCTCTGCCCGAAGGTGGACACGCCCAGGTCAGGCAGGTCGAGCAGCGGCGCCACGAACCCGGTGGCAGCGATGACCGAATCGACCTCGAACGCGAGCTCGTCGCCACCGGCGGTCGGTCGGGCGCGGACCTCGAGTGCCCCGCCGGGGAGTCGCTCGATCCCCTGGATCGCCGCATCGAGGACCGCTACGCCGCCTCCCAGGACATGATCCTCGATCGGCTGGACGTAGCGCGCTCTGACCCCGACGAGCGAGCGCGTATTGACCGACAGCTTCGTCGGCGACGGCGAGGCGACGATGATCCGGCGGGCCCACGGCAGGAGACCGGTCGCCAGCTCGAACCCCGAGTTCTGCTTTCCGATGATGAAGACGCGCTTGTCGGCGTACGCCTCCGCAGGCCGGGTGTCAGCGTAGTGAGCCGCCAGCTCGATCCCCGGCGTCTGGGGCAGATAGGGCTCTGCGATGCCGACGGCGATGACCAGCGCTCCCGTCCGGTATTCCCCATCGGTCGTCTCGAGGACGAACGAGTCGCCGTCCGCCGCGGGCTCTCGCCGCGTCCCCGTCCACCGAACGCCGTATCGGGCTCGGACCTTCGTCCGATCCACGAACGCCTCGAGGTTGGTCTGCATCTCAGGTCGAGAGGGAAAGTACGACGTACCGTCCATGAACTCCGGCATGATTGCCCGGTTCTCATGCTCGTCGGCCAGGAGGCTGTTCCAGTCATACCGCTCGTATGCTGGGTCCAGCCGGGCGACTGGGGCGTACGGCTTCGTCCACGACAGGAGTCGCTGGAAGAACGGCCAGCGCCGGAACATGCCGCCCGGCTCCTCGTCGGCCGACAGCAGGGCGTGCTCCACGCCGAACCGGCTCAAGCAGTACGAAGCCTGCAGGCCACCCGGCCCGCTCCCGACGATGACGACCGGGTAGGAACCCGGCGGGAACGGGCGGTCGGTCAGCTCCGCCACCGGTTCGCGTTCCGCAGCCGGCGCGCCTGCGCCTGGAGCATCCGGTACATGATCGGCGAGTTGTCGAGAAGGAAGGGACGGACCTGCGCCCCGGCGAGGACGAGGCAGCGCAGCTCCCGCACGGCCACGACGTCGGCGACCGGGGGCTCGCCGAGGAGGATCGACACCTCCCCGAAGAAGTCGCCGCGAGACAGCGTCGCTCGCTCCTCGCCGTCGATGATGACGGCGGCATCGCCGTCCAGGATGATGTGGAACGCCGAGCCGGAGAGGCCTTGGCGCAGGACGCGCTCGCCCTCCTGGTACATGCGCTCCTCGAAGGTATGCGCGACCCGCTCGAGCTGGGGCGTCGGGAGATCGGCGAACAGGGCGAAGCCTGCGATCTGGTCGACGAGATCGAAACGGCTGGCCATCGCGCCATGCTCCTCCGGTGCGGAACTTCCCCGCGCATTCTGCCACCCGGCCGGGGCGGCAGGTTGACGACGGCCTCGTCCGGCGGCAGCATCAGCGGAGTTTGAGGAGGAGGGGTTTTCGTTGACGCTCACCCACGACCGGAGGACCGAGTTGCTCGGTGCCTGCCGGCTGTTCACGGGGGTCACACCGGCCGACCTCGCGGCGGTGGCCCAGCGGGCGATCGAGGTCGATTTCCCGCCGAACCGGGTGATCGCCCGGCAGGGCGAGATCGGGACCGGTTTCTTCCTCGTCGTTGATGGCGCCGTGCGGGTCGTCCGCGACGGCAACGAACTGGCGATCCTCGGCCCCGGCGAGTTTTTCGGCGAACTCTCGGTCCTGGACGGGCTGCCGCGCGTGGCCCAGGTCGTCGCGACGGAACCGACGCGCTGCCTCGCGCTTGCCTCGTGGGACTTCGAGCAGGCCGTCCTCGACAGCCCGACACTCGCGCTCGCCATCCTTCGCGGGCTCGCGGCCCGGGTCCGTTCCGTGACGGAGCAGCAGCATCACTGACAAAGGATCCGCCACGCTCGTGCGCCCGAAACCGACCGGGACCGTTACGTTCCTGTTCACCGACATCGAGGGCTCGACGCGACTCGCGCAGGAGCTCCGCGGCGAGCGCTGGACGGACCTCCTGGCCCGCCATCGAGAACTGATCCGATCGGGCATCGCGTCGGTCGACGGCCACGAGGACAAGACCGAAGGCGACGGCTTCATCGCCGTGTTCCAGCGGGCATCGGATGCGGTCCGTGCCGCGGTCGACGCTCAGCGGCGACTCGCCGCGGAACCCTGGCCGGACGACGTCGTGCTGCGGGTCCGGATGGGCATCCACAGCGGCGACGGCATGCTCGACTCCGACGGCGAGTACGTCGGCGCCGACGTCCATCGAGCAGCCCGCGTCGCCGGGGCGGGACACGGCGGTCAGGTGCTGCTGTCTGAGACGACGTCGGCCCTCGTCGCCGACGAGCTCCCTGAGGGAGTCGGGATCCGCGGCCTCGGCGAGCATCGCCTCAAGGACCTCCGGCCGGAGCGGATCTATCAGCTCGTAATCGAAGGCCTCCAGGCCGACTTTCCACCGATTCGGACGCTGGACCGCCGCCCCAACAACCTGCCCACGCAGTTGACGAGCTTCGTCGGCCGGGAGACGGAATTGCGCGACGCGGCGGTCCTCCTCGCGTCGACCCGCCTGTTGACGCTGACCGGGCCCGGCGGCACCGGCAAGACCCGGCTCTCGCTTCAGCTCGCGGCTGACGTCGGGCACGAATTCGGTGACGGCGTCTGGTTCGTGCCCCTGGAACCCGTCCGGGACCCCAGCCTCATCGCCTCGCGCATCGCCAGCGTGCTCGGACTCGTCGAGTCCGCCGGCCGATCCGCGCGCGACCTCCTCGTCGAGTGGCTCGGCCAGCGCCACATCCTCCTCGTCCTCGACAACTTCGAGCAAGTCATCGAGGGGGCGCCACTGGTCGCCGACCTGCTGCGTTCGAGCGAGCGGCTGTCGGTCATCGCAACGAGCCGTGCACCCCTCCGTGTTTCCGGCGAGCAGGAGTACCCGGTTCCCGGCCTGCCGGTTCCGCGCGACCTCCTCGCCCTGTCGGAGCTGGAGAAGCTCAACCTGCCGCAGGCGGAGCGCGACCTCGCCGCGGCTGGGATCTCGCAGTACGAGGCGGTCCGGCTGTTCATCGCCCGCGCCGTCGCCGTTCGGCCAGACTTCACGGTCACGAATGAGAATGCCCCAGCTGTCGCCGGGATCTGCTCCCGGCTGCACGGGATGCCGCTGGCGATTGAGCTCGCCGCCGCCCGCGTCAAGCTGCTCCAGCCGGAGGCGATCCTGCAGCGGCTCGAGCATCAGCTCGGCGCCCTCGCCGCCGGCTCGCGCGACCTCCCCGAGCGCCAGCAGACGCTCCGCGGCGCGATCTCCTGGAGCTACGACATCCTCGCCGAGGGCGAGCGGCGACTCCTCTCGCGACTCGCCGTGTTCGTCGGCGGCTGCGACCTGGAAACCGCGGAGGCGGTCTGCGGACCGGCCGCGGAAATCGGCGGCGAGGTCCTCGACGGCCTCATGGCCCTCACCGACCAGAGCCTCGTCCGGGCGGAGGAGGTCGGCGGCGTCACGCGCTTCCGCCTCCTGGACACGATCCGCGAGTTCGCCGCGGAGCAGCTCGCCGCCAGCGGCGAGCGGGAGGCGATCGAACGGCGGCACACCGCCGATTTCCTGGCATTGGTGGAGACCGCCGCACCGAAGCTGTCGGGCAAGGACCAGCGACGCTGGCTCGGCCGGCTCGAACTCGACCACGACAACATCCGGGCGGTCCTGGAGCGAACCACCGCGGCCCCGGAGCCGGCGGTCGCCATCGGGATCGCCTTTGCGATGTGGCGCTACTGGCAGAAGCGAGGACACCTCGCCGAGGCCCGGCGGCGGCTCGATGCGATCGCTTCCCAGACGTGGTCGCGCGACGACCCGGTCCTTCGCGCCAGGCTCCTGGAGGCCCTCGGCGGCGTGGGTTGGTGGACCGCGGACCCGGCCTTGATGATCCCGGCGTACGACGAGGCACTCCAGCTCTGGCAGGCGATCGGTGACAAGCGAGAGATCGCCAACGCGCTGTACAACAGCTCCTTCAAGTACGCCCTGGCAAACGACCCGGCCGATAGCGATCCGGACGGAACGGGCTTCCAGCAGATGACGCAGGCGCTCGACCTGTTCCGGGAAGTCGGCGACGACCGTGGCGCGGCCAACGCCCTGTGGGGCATCGGGAACTACCGGTATTTCAAGAACGCGCCAGACCAGGGCATCGAGTACGTCCGCGAGGCGCTCGAGATCTTCCGCCGGGAGGGCGACCAGTCGATGGAGGCCTGGTCGCTTCACATGATCGGGACGGGGCTCATCCGGCTCGGAAGGTTCGATGAAGCGAGCCCTGGGCTGCGCGAAGCCCTTCGCCTGTTCCATGGTGCGGGCGATGTGGCCGGCATCACGCTGGCCCTTGACGACCTGGCGTCGGAGGCCGTCGGCCGCGACGACCTGCCGCGAGCGGCCGAGCTGTGGGGTGCCGCCCGAGCCCTGTCGGCGGCGAGCGGCGTCGGCCTGGCCGACCTCGTCGACACGAAGTACGAGACCGGCTACCGCCCGAACGCGCGCGCTTCCATGAGCCCGGCCGACCTCGAGCGGTATGCCCTCATCGGTCGGGCGATGACGCTCGACGAGAGCGTCGCCTATGCGCTCGACATGCCCGTGGATCAGCTGCCCGGCCCCCACGAGCACGTCGGCGGGACGGCCGGCTGATGCTCGCGAGATGAAGATCCAACCTGAGCCCATCCAGTTGACCGTCGAGACGCCGGCCGACGCCGAGCTGGCCTGGGAGACGATCACCGACCCGGATCGGATCGCCGAGTGGTTCACCGATGCGAGCCCGCTCGGCCGGCCGGGCGATCCATATCGGCTCGACTTCGGGGATAGCGCTGTCGATGGTGCCGTCGTCAGCGTCGATCCGGGCCGCGGTTTCGCCTACACGTGGGCCTGGGAGGGCAGTGAGGAAGGCGCCGAGACGCTCGTCAGCTGGACCGTGGAGCCACTCCCCGGCGGCGGCTCGACGATCACCCTCGAGCACGGGGGCTGGCCCGAGACGACCTCCGACGACACCGCGCGCGACGACCATCTCGGCTACTGGGAAGCGTACCTGGAGGACCTCGCGGCGCTGCTCGCAGGCTAGTCGGGAGCCGCGCCGGACGCTCCAGCATTGAACGACTAGACTGGGCTTCATGACCGCCGAGCCGACGACCGCACCGGACGGGGGTACCCCGAAAAGCCCGGCCCGCGAGAAGTCGGCGATCCCGAAGAACCCCGGCCGGCGCGAGCTCGGGATGAAGGCGACCCTTCTCTTCCCCGATCGCGAGATCGTCGAGAAGTTCTACGTGCCGCTGATCTACACGGCCTGCCGGACGTGCTACTCCGAGCTGGAGCCGCAGGAGATCTTCCGGCGCGCGGTCGCGGGCGAGGTCGACCCGGCGAAGCAGCAGAAGCTCATCCAGGGCGTCATCGAGTCGGGTCACGGCTCCACGATCGAGCACATCGTCTTCACCTTCGGGATCAGCGGCGTGTCGAGGACCTTGTCGCACCAACTCGTGCGCCATCGGGCGGGCGTCGCCTTCGATCAGCAGAGCCAGCGGTACGTGACGTTCAAGGGCGCCTCGACGATGCTGCCGGCCTCGATCGAGGACGCAGATCCGGACGTGAGGGCGAGCTACGAAGAGGCGATCGGCGGTTCGATGAGCCTATATGGCGACCTCGTCGCCGCCGGTATCCCCGCCGAGGACGCTCGCTTCGTCTTCCCGAACGCGACCCGGACGAACCTCGTCATGACGACGAACCTCCGGGCGCTCATCCACATGTCGGGGCTGCGGCTCTGCACGATGGCGCAGTGGGAGATCCGCCGACTGTTCCAGCTCATTCGCCACGAGATCTTCCAGGTCTCGCCGTTCCTCGGCTCGTTCCTTGCCCCGAAGTGCGTCGCCCTCGGCTACTGCGACGAGATGGGCAACCGCGACGAGCACTGCCCGATCCGCCCGCACAAGGACAACGTCCTGAGCGCCTGGGCCGAAAAGGCGAAAGCGGCGAAGGCCGCCGGGCGCGAGCTGAACGTCCGCTAGCCGGGTTTCGCGCCATCGCACCACGCGCTGAGCGCAGTGGTATGTGGCAAATGCCCGCCGAGCGAGCATTAGGCAATCCAGGTTTGCCCTGATGCCGGCCGATACGCACGTTTGGGCGCGGACCCGTGCCAGATGCTCATCAGACGATCATCTGACACGATTCCTTCGACGCACGCTCGCCTGGCGTGCATCTGACACAGATCCCAGGGTGTCGAAGGCGAGCCGGAGACCACACCATATGCCGAGTCGGCCGAATGCCGCGGAACGCGAGGGATACGGGCGCGAGCGCTTCGAGGCCGTCGGCATTGCGCACGACGTCTACCGCGGCGGCGACGGCCCGGCGGTCATCCTCCTCCACGAGCTGCCGTCGATCAGCTGGCGGACGGTGAAACTCGCGAACCACATCCGCGATCGCGGCTTCCGAGTCGTCATGCCGGCCCTGGTCGGCGGGGTGAGCGACGAGCCGACCACGCCGCACCGCAAGGCCAAGCTCGGCGCGGCGTTCGTGACGAGCACTCTCCGGCTGTGCATCTCGTGGCAGTTCGTCGCGCTCCTCCAGCGCCGGACGAGCCCGATCACCGGCTGGCTGCTCGAGCTCGCCCGCGAGGAGGCTCGACTATCCGGGCGGCCGAAGGTCGGAGTGATCGGGATGTGCCTGACCGGCGGGTTCGCCCTCGGGATGGCGATCGACCCGGTCGTCGGTGTCGCGGTTTCGAGCCAGCCGTCGCTGCCGTTCGCGATGAAGGCGTTCGGCAAGATCCCGGGACAGGTCACGGATCCGGGAGTCTCGCCCGCCGATTACGAGCGGCTGATCGCCCGCCGCGGAGATCCCGACTTCTGCGTCCGGGCCTTCCGCTACACGACCGATGAGATCGCTCCCCTCGAGCGCGTGGAGCGGCTCGCCCGAGACCTCGCGCCGGGCCTGATCTTCGAGCCGATCACGGCCAAGGAGAAGGCCCACTCGGTCCTCACCGACGCCACCGACAAGAGCCCAGACCAAGATGCCCAGAAGACGGTCGAAGCGGCGCTCGAACGGGTGATGGGGCTCCTGGGCGAGCGACTAGAGGCCGCGGCCGCACCGGGTCCCACCGCTCAACCCGAACTGGCCACATATTCCACGGAGGACACTAGGCCACCTCCGCCGTCGGGCGGACTGCGAGGTGAGCCGCTGGGCCGCCGTGGTTAGCCATCGGCAGCTGCCGAGCGCGCTGTTAGCCGACTCCGACGCCGCGCATCAGGCCCAATAGTCCCCCGGGTGGATATCTGGCCCCTTTCGAATGAACCGAGGACTAGCATCCAACGCATGGCTGGCGGACGCGTCCTAGCCCAGGTCCGCGACGAACCGGCGGATGACCTTCGCCAGGCGAGGGCCGGCCTCGGCTCCGGCCGCGAGGACCTCCTCGTGCGTGAGCGGCTCGCCGCTGTAACCGGCGCCGGCATTCGTGACGAGCGAGACGCCGCAGACGTCCAGGCCGCACCAGCGCGCCGCGATGCACTCGAGGACGGTCGACATCCCGACCGCGTCGGCGCCTAGGGTCCGGAGCATCAGGACCTCCGATGGGGTCTCGTACTGCGGCCCCAGCAGGCCCGCGTAGACGCCCTGCTCCAAGTCGACGATCTCCGCGCGCCCGGCGGCAAGGAGTCCTTCTCGAAGCCTGGGATTCCAGGCGTCGGTCAGGTCCTGGAACCGCGGCCCGATTTCGTCGGCGTTCGGTCCCAGCAACGGCGTGCGCCCGGTCAGGTTGAGGTGATCGCGGATGACCATGAGCGTCCCCGGCCCGAACGCTGGATCGACCCCGCCGGCCGCGTTCGTCAGGACGACGACTCGCGCGCCGAGACGGCCGAACAGCAGCACCGGCTGGACCACGAGGCCGGGATCGTTGCCCTCGTAGACGTGAAAGCGGCCTTGGAGCATCACGACGTTCCTGCCCGCGAGCCGCCCGAGCAGCAGCCGACCGACATGCCCGGGCGCCGTCGCGGCCGGCCAGCCGGGAAGCTCGGCAAAGGGGATCGTGACCGGATCCTCGACGTCGTCGGCGAGCCCGCCCAGCCCCGACCCAAGGACGATCCCGACTTCCGGGACGATGTCGGTCCGGGCCCGGACGGCCGCCTCGAGGGCGGCGAGCCGCGCGGGCTGTTCGGCCGGGGGAATGGGGCGGGAGGGGTCGATTGGGTCGCTCATGAACGTGCGGGCCTCCGGTTGCGCGTCCAGGGGGAAGACGGCCGAGGCCCGCGGCTCTGTCGGCCCGACGGATGTACCGACACCGGGATGCCGGTCGCAATCCGCCGGGCGTTCGCCTGCGAGTCGGCCGGAGCCGACGGTCGCGGGCAACAAAGCGCCCGAAGCGACCGGTCCAGATCGGAGGCCCTTGATGTGATCTCGGTTTCTCCGGTCTCTGACGGCCCCTTCGGGCAAGTCTTACGGTACGGCGCGGTCGCCGGAAGGGTCAACGCGCTTATCCACGAACTTCGGTCCACGGTGCGTAAAAGTATCCACGAGTTATCGACCGATGTGGACAGCGCGTGGACAGGGCCGTGGATAACTCCCGAGACCTCCCTACTGCGTGAGGCTGGGCCCGCGGACGAAGACATCTTGGGTCGCATTCGTGTCGTTGGCGACGAGGTTCGTCGAGTCGGACTCGAAGGCGACGGTCGTGCCGTCGGCGCTGAGCGAGGCGTTGCGGCTCGTGTCGTTGCCCTGGACTCCGGCGTCGGCGATCGACATCCGGGTGACAGTGCCGGTCGCGAGGTCCTTGATGAAGATGTCCTTGCGGCTGTTGGTGTCGCCCGAGACGAGGCTGCTCCCGAGGGAGTCGAAGGCGATGATCGTCCCGTCGCCCGACAGCGACGGCTCCTCGCTCGCCTTCGTCTGCTGGGCCCCGCTGCCTGACACGGAAACGCGGCTCGTGACCCCGGTCGCGAGGACTCGGACGAAGACGTCGGTCTTGGCGTTCGTGTCGCTAGCGACGAGGTTGCTCGCGTCGGACTGGTAGGCAACGGTCGTCCCGTCACCGCTGATCGACGCCTCGGCCGACGCGCCGTTGCCCTGGGTCCCGCTCGAGGAGACCGACACGCGGACGGTCGTGCCCGCGGTGAGGTCGCGGACGAAGACGTCGCGGGCGGCGTTCGTGTCCGAGGCGACGAGGTTGGTCGCGTCGGAATGGAAGGCGATCCGGTTGCCGTCGTCGCTGATCTGGGGGTCGTCGCCGAGGGCGTTGCCCTGGACGCCGGCGCTGCTGACCGAGACGAGCGTCGTCGTGCCGGTCTGGACGTCCTTGCGGAAGATGTCCTGCTGGCCGTTGGTGTCGCCGGTCACGAGGTTGCTGGCGGAGCTCCGGAAGGCGACGTAGCGGCCGTCGGCGGAAATGACCGGGTCGTGGCTGGCGCCGTTCGACTGGGTGCCTGTGCTGCTCGTCGAGGCACGGACGATTGCTCCTGTCTGGAGGTCCTTTCTGAAGATGTCCCAGGAGGTCCCGTTCGTGTCGCCGGCGACGAAGTTCGAGGCCTGGCTCTTGAAAACGACGTAGCGGCCGTCGGCGCTGATCGCCGAGTCGTCGCTCTGGGCGTTGCCCTGGACGCCGGCCGCGTCGACCGAGGCCCGGCTCGTCGTCTCGGTCAGGCGGTCGTGGACGAAGACATCCATGACCCCGTTCGTGTCACCGTCGACGAGGTTCGACGACGTCGAACGGTAGGTAACATGCCGGCCGTCGGCGCTGATGTAGCTGTCGTCGGACACGCCGTTGCCTTGGCCGTGCGTGGTGCTCTCCGAGACCCTGCTAGTCGTGACGGCCGCGGAGATTCGTTGCGTCGCGGCGTCCGCTGAGGCAGGCGGCGCCTCACGGTTGCCGGCGGCGTCGATCGCGATCGTGTAGAACTCGTAGAAGCCGTTCGCCCCGAACGTGTACGTAATGGGAGACGACGTTCCCGTCGGGCCGAGCGTCCAGGAGCCCCACGGATCGCTGCTCGTCGCACGGTACCGAGACCAGAGTTCCACGCCGGTCACGCCAGAGATGTCGTCCGAGGCGACGTAGGGCACGGTCGCCGTCGGCGTCGAGTAACTCGAATTGACTGGCCCGGCCGAAGAGGACGGTGGTGTCTGGTCGAGGGCGATGGCCGCATCAGCGACTTCCGGTGCCGCCTCCCGGTTGCCGGCCAGATCGATCGCGACCGTGTAGAACTCGTACAGCCCGTCCCCAGCCGAGAATGAATAACTGATCGGCGACGTGGCGGCAGTCCCTGCGAGCGTCCATGCGCCCCACGGATCCGCGGCGCTTGGACGCGAGCGAGCATAGAGTTCGACCGTCCGGACACCGGTCCCATCGTCCGACGCCGCGAACGAGATGTCGATCGGTGTGACCGATGTCGCCGCTTGCAGGCCGGAGACCGACGACTCGGGCGGGACCGTGTCGAGGTCGACGATCGCCGAGGCCACGCCCGAGACGTTCCCGGCGGCATCGCGGACCTGAGCCAGGATGAAGTGGCGGCCCTCGGCCGGACCGATCGTGAAGACTGTCGGGTTCGCGTAAGGGACCCACGGCGCGGTCACGAGGTCGGCCTCGGATTCGGCGAGCCGCATCTCGATCACCGGCTCGGTCAGGTCAGTGAAGACGATCCGCGCGTCGCGGCCGTTCGTCGCCCAGGCGCCGTCGTTGGCGGAGATCCGGACGAAGGGCGGCGTGACATCGGCCGAGACCTCGACCGGAGGTGCGAAGTGCGGGGCCGATTCGGCCGCGGCGGCGTCAACAGCGACTGCGGCATAGCGGTACGTCCCGCTCGGCAGCGGCCCGTCGTCGAAGGTCGAATCGCTGCCGGGACGGAGACCGAGATCCGTTCGGCTCGCCCCCGAGAAGCGGTACAGATGGATCTGCCCGGTCTCGTTGGACGTTGCCGTCGAGATGCTCACGAGGTTGCCGTCCTCGGCGACGAGCGAAAGGAAGACCGACGGGAATGCGAGATCGTCGCCGGGGCGGCGCGGATCGCGTCCTGCTGCCAGCTCCGAGGCGTCGTTCTCACCGCCGCCGTCGGTGTCCCAGCTCGTGGGATCGAGGCCCGCGGCGAGCTCCCCGGCGAGGCCCAAGCCATCGCCGTCGAAGTCGACGGCGCCATCGGCCGGCTCGGCGGGATCGAGCCCGAACAGCGACTCGCTGAAGTCGGCCACGCCGTCGCCGTCGGTGTCGACCTTCGGCCCGAGGGCGACGTCGGCCTCTTCGTGGCGCTCGACGGTCGAGCCGTCGGCGCGGGTCCCGCTCGCGATCACCACGACGTGGTACGAACCGGGCGGCTCGGTTGCCCACGCAAACGTGCCGTACACGCCATCGTTCGGACCGGTGTCGCCGTGGCCGCCGTCGTCGAACAGGGGGAAATGGCGCTCGATCCCCGCCGGGTCAGTGAGCGTCGCCTCGACGGTGGCGTCGGTGAGACCGACCGAATCGTGGGTGAGCGCAAGGCCAACGGCGATCGGGTCGCCGGCGCCGCCCTGCGCTGTCGCGGATAGCTCCGACCGCACCGCGGTGCCGATCTCGGTGAGCTCGTAGGTCACGGCCTCGGCTGATGGCACGTCGACCCCCGTCGCCTGGACGGTCCACGTCCCGGCCTCCGGATCATCGAGGGTGATCTCGACGCTCGAGCTGCCCTGGACCACGTCGACGTCGCCGGCGACGGTCGTCTCGGTGATGATGCGGCTTGATGGGGAAGTGAGCGTGAGATCGAAGTCCGAGCCCGACCAGCTGAGGGCGAACGTCGCACCCGCGTCGCCTGCTGACACGGGGACGTCGGCGCTCGCCTGATCTCCCTGGCCGAGCGTGCCCAGGCTCGCCAGCCGGGCGCGCTCGCGGTCGGTCGAACAGGTCGTCGTCTGCACGACGGTGATCCGGCCGGCCTGCGGTGCAGTCACGCCGCTGAAGGTCATGGTGATCGGATGGTCGCCGACCGAAGGCTTCGTGGCCGGACGGAGGTACACGAGGTAGCTGTCAGGTTGCTCGAACGCCGAGGTGACGGGCACCGCGGCCCCGTCGAGGGTGGCCGTGAAGGCAGCCGCCGCAAGGCCCTCCTCGAAGGTCCCGTCGACCGTCGGGCGGACGGTAACCGGGATGTACGTATGTGGGCAAGCCGACTCGAGTGGCGGCGCCGGATCGGCAGCGGTCGGACGGAGGAAGTCCATGGCCGAGGTGCCGGCGGCGTTCTCGACCGTCAGGTCGAAGTCGGCGCTCGTGTCGCCAGCCACTATCACGATCGCGAGTTCGGACTGGCCGGCGACCGGGACCACCCAACTGTCGTCGAGCCAGACTGGTCCGTCCGGCAGGTTGCTCGCATCGACGAACACCGACCCATCGCTCGCTGTCGGGATGAAGGCCAGCAGCGTCGTCCGCTGGGTAAGGAGGTCGAGAGGCGACCGGCCGACCTTGACCCGGACGCTGCTCGCACCGTTGAGCGCGTTGACGACGTAGACGGCCCCCTGGGCGTGCTCGAGATGCTGACCGAGGAACTGAGCCGTAGCGAGGGATTTCGTCTCGCGGACGGCGACCGGCGAGCTGACAGGCGGGACCGGCGGCGGCGGCGGTGGCGGCGCGAGGCCGTCATGGATCAGGATCTCGTCGAGGAGTTGATAGTCGGGGTATTCCGTCGCGTTCGGTGCCTGGCGGACGCGGGCGGTC
>Ga0184623_10000438_pt1 | contig 17498 bp, 15 predicted proteins | sample PLM1_100_b1_FD_133138 | JGI IMG/M metagenome (GOLD analysis project Ga0184623, IMG submission 133138) | Groundwater sediment microbial communities from an aquifer in East River, Colorado, USA - PLM1_100_b1 | ecosystem: Environmental > Terrestrial > Soil > Riparian zone | place: USA: East River...
CACCTCTCGCGTGACAGGCGAGCGCTCTCCCGCTGAGCTAACAGGGCTTGCGTACCCGGAGCGCGATTCGAACGCGCACTGTGCTGGCTCTGAACCAGCCGCCTCCTGCCAGTTGGGCTACCCGGGCATCGTGGGACACTGTGGAGTGTCGGGGAGTCGAACCCCGCGGGCGTTGCTTGCAAAGCGACGCTGTGCACCAGCACCCACCCCGTGGACTTGCGAGCCAGCGGGCGGCCTCGAACCGCCTACCTCCGCTTTACGAGAGCGGTGCACCACCTGTCGTGCTGCGCTGGCGGAGCCGGCGGCGGGGCTCCAACCCGCTACCTCACGCTTACAAGGCGCGTGCACATCCCTTTGTGCTTCACCGGCGTCGGTGGTGCCCTCGGCGCGATTCGAACGCGCACCGTCGGCGCTCTCGACGCCGTGCCTCTGCCAGTTGGGCCACGAGGGCGGATAGAGCTGGGAACGGAGGATTCGAACCTCCACGAGCTGGGTCAGAGCCAGCCATGCTGCCGGTTACATCAGCTCCCAAGGGCGGACCGGCGGTAGGGAGTCGCCGGCACCGCTTCAGTGCGGGCGGTCGCGACCAGCGCGGACCACTTTGGTGCCGTCGGCTGGTACCGCAGCGCCACGCCCGCCTCAGCGGGGGTGCTGTCACCCTTGCGCCCGTTGCAGCCGTGCAGACCGCGACGGTGTTGGTCCAGGTGTTCTCTTCATCTCCTTTGCTGGTCCGGTGCTCGTGATATGGAGCGGCTACGGGGAGTCGAACCCCGGTCTGCTGCATGGCAAGCAGCCGCACTTCCGTTGTGCTACAGCCGCAGGGAGCCGCCGGCCAGGCTCGAACTGGCCACCTCGCCCGTACCGGGAGCGCGCTCTACCTGATGAGGTACGACGGCGGGGTACTTCGGGCGGGATTCGAACCCGCACAGTCCCGGGTTTGAGCCGGGCGCCTCTGCCGGTTGGGCCACCGAGGCGGGCGCTGGGGGCGGAGGATTCGAACCCCCACGACCTGAGCCAAAGTCAGGCAGCCTGCCGTTAGCTGAGCCCCCAAAAAAAAGTTGAGCGGTACCGGGGACTCGAACCCCGCCCTGCAGCGTGGAAGGCTGCTGCTCTACCGGATGAGCTAGTACCGCGTGACGCTGTCCGGGACACAGCGTGGCAGGCCGTACGGGACTCGAACCCGTGACCTCCTGGCTGAGAACCAGGTGAGCTATCCAGCTACTCCAACGGCCCTTGTCTTGTGCGGCGTGCCCGCCCCCAGCGTCGAACTGGGAACCTCCCGGGCTTCAACCGGGCGCTCTTCCTCCTGAGCTTCGCGGGCAGGTGCGTGGAGCAGAGGGGGATCGAACCCCTGGCCTCTGGTCTGCCGAACCAGCGCTCTACCGACTGAGCTACAGCCCCGTGTGGTCCGGAACCCGGGAATCGAACCCGGCACGTCCTGTTCCCAAAACAGGCGGGTTACCCAGCTCCCCCGCTCCGGATCGCCCGGCCGACGCGGGCTGTCCGCGTCGGCCAGGCATTCAATGCCATCCACTCTGGAATTCTCAATGTTCAATACCGCCGGGCATGCCGGAGTAACGCACGGGCGGCAGGAATCGAACCCGCAACGCACGGCTTTGGAGACCGCTGCTCTACCGAATTGAGCTACACCCGTAGAAGTTTCGGGGAAAAGAAAACGCCGCCTGTCCCGGTCTGGGAGGGCGGCGTGAATGCGTCGTCGGGTACGCGTTACTCGGGGCGCCTGCCCAGGTAGGACCGCTTGTTCTCGTGTTGCGCGGCCGGTTGCCCGCACGAGGGTATGGCCGCCGCACCGCGCAGCGCTTCGCGCTGCTGCGGGTCGATCACCATGTGCCACGACATCGGGGGGCTCCTCGCGGTTCATCCTGCTCCGTAAACAACAGTAGGGGCAACAACAGCTTGAAGCAACGTTATTCCTCACGGTTCCCGCCACCAGGCCTTGCCGAGCGCGAAACGGTGCGAAGAATCCTTGGGATCAACCCGCCAAAAGAGGCTATCCAACTGGCCATTCTTCTACGGCGATGATCCGAACTGATCGGCCTTGGCGAAGCCCCACGCACGTCCTGCGCGCCGCCATCTTCGCCCGCCGTGCGTGCCGTCTAGCGCCGACAGAACCAGGCCAGATACCGCTGATGGTCACAGGTCGGGGCTCGGCTGTCTTGGTCCGTGGTTGCGGCGAGGGTGTACTACCTGGCGAGCAGGTCGCGTAGGGCTTTGATGACCTCGGCGGGGGCTTCTTCGGCCATGAAGTGACCGCAGGACACGGTGTTGTGTTCCAGGTCTGGTGCCCATGCCCGCCACCGGGCGACGGCGTCGAAGCCGAGGGCGGCGCCCCAGTCCTGCTGCAGCACGGTCACCGGCATCCGCAACTGGTTACCGGTCTGCCGGTCGGCCTGGTCGTGTTCGACATCGACGGCGGCTGACGCTCGGTAGTCGGCGACGATCGAGGGGATCGCCTCGCGAGATGCCTTCAGGTAGGCGGCGCGTACGTCGGTGGGGATCGCGCTCGGGTCGATGGCCCAGATGTCGAGGAAGTGGCCGAAGAACGCGTCCGCCGAGCCGCTGATCATGGTCTCGGGCAGCCCGGGCGCCTGGGCCATCAGGTAGAGGTGGAAGCCGACGGCGGCGGAGGTGCCGCGCATCACGTCCCACATGTCGAGGGTCGGCAGGAACGTCCAGCGAGGCCAAGTGGGTGACCGCGCCGGGGTGGTCGAGCCCGGCGCGGATGGCGACCAGGGCGCCCCGGTCGTGGCCGGCCAGCGCGAAGCGGTCGTGCCCGAGGGCGCGGGCGAGGGCGACGACGTCGGCACCCATGGTGCGCTTGGAGTAGGTCTGCCCGTCGGTGTCGGCCGGCTTGTCGCTGTCGCCGTAGCCGCGCAGGTCAGGGCAGATCACCGTGTGATCGGCGGCCAGGTCGGCGGCGACGTGCCGCCACATCAGGTGGGTCTGGGGGAATCCGTGCAGCATCACGATGGGCCGGATACCGGCAACGCTCCGGGACGTGACTGAGCGGTCGCGACCGGCGCCCACCCCTCGCGGGGTAGGCGCCGGCCGACGCATCACAGGTTGGGGACGTCGATCGTCGCCTCCATCGTCGATCCGGCGACGGAGAAGTCACGCAGCGAGAAGCCGCTTGACGTGCCGTCCGCCCACTTCAGCTGAACCGGGTTGGCCGCCTCGGAGTCGGTCTGGTCCCAGAGCGACTTGTCCTGCCGCACGGGCGCGGTGACGACCTGGCGGATCAGCCGGATGCCCTGTCGGGACCACCCGCCGGCCTTGTTCCAGTCGGACATCGGGACGTTCTGCGGCGGGTTGTTCTTCCACGTCGACTCGTCCTCGATGACGTGCCAGATGGCCAGGCCCTTGTCCGGCAGGTTCTTGTCGTACGTGCCGGTCTTGTGCCGGTTCTCGATGAGGAAGTACTCCTTCGTGCCCCGGCTCGGGTTGATCAGCGCCCAGGCGCTGTTGCTCTGCTCGACGCCGCCGAGGCTGTACCGCCCGCTCCGCAGGATCGGCCGCGGGTGCACCCAGCCGAGCTTGAGCCTGTTGGCGGCGTCGATGTTCGCCCCCGTCCAGTGGTTGTCCATGATGGAGTACTCGCCGGCCTCGGCCGAGTTGAACCACGAGTCGAAGTACATGTCGCCGAGGTCGAGCAGCAGGTGCGAGAGCTCGTGGGCGGTGATGCCGTGCATCGGATCGCCGATCGACACCTCCGCGATCCAGGTGATCTTCTTGCCGTCGACCGTGATGCCCTTGGCCGTCTCGCGCGTCGTGTAGTCCTCGCCAACGACCCGGTTGAGGCCGCCACCGCCCCAGGTGCCCGGGAGGATGAACAGGATCGCCAGCTCGTCGGCCTCGACGTCCCCGTCGTGGTCGGTGTCGTACTGGGCGAAGTCGAACTCCGTAGCCGCCTTGCGGATGGCCTCGGCGCCGCTGTCGCGACCGGGCTTGCCCGTGCCCGGCCAGTACTCCGACGGCGGGTAGTTGCTGTCGTACCAGCCGAGCACGCCGGCGTTCTCGATGGTGAAGCGCCCGTCGCTGTTCTTCAGGTAGTAGTCCCGGACGCTGTTCGTGGCACCGACGACCGCGTTCGTCACCGTGGCCTTGCTCGGCTGCGGGACGTTCGGCTTGTGCGGGTCCCAGAGGATCGTGAGCGTCTTGCGGCGCAGGTTCCGCTTGTGGGTGAGGCCGGTGCTCGAGCTCGGCGCGCGGAGCGCCTCCACGAGCGCCCGCTCCTGGCCGCCGGACTCGAACACCAGCAGGTGCCCGTTGGCGCCGGTCGCCGCGATGCGCTCTGGCGACGTCGCGGGCGACACCCGCCAGGTCACCGGGTCGTCGGTGATGACCGAGCCCGTGGTGGCGGCGAGGTCGGCGACCTGCCAGTCGAGTGCCGAGGACCACCAGTGCAGCAGCAGCCCAGAGTCAGCCGAGCGGGTGACGACCATCTCCGGCTTGGTCGTGCCGAGGACCGGCGACAGGTGCGCGGCGCCACCGGCGGCGGACGGTCCACGCGCGATCCGGGTGGCGTCGACCGCGCGCCAGGCGCCCGTCGCCGGCGTCCACCAGTAGACGGTCGTCGCGCCGCTGCTCGACACACCGGCGACGTGCTCGACGGTGGCGGTGCCGTTCGTGCTCTGCCAATTGGTGAGCCCACCGACGACGCGCCGCCCGGACTCGGCTGTCGCGTCAGCGACCCGCCAGTGGCCCGGGTTGGACGACCAGTAATACACCAGCATGTCGCCACCGGGGGTGACGGCGGCGACGTGGTCCACGTTGGCGTTGCCGTTCTTGGTGCTCCAGCTCGTCAGCGTGGACACGGCCAGACCGCCGCGCCCGGCCTCGGCCGATGCATCGACTGCCCGCCAGGCGCCGACCGACGGCGACCACCAGAACACGATCAGCTTGCCGTCAGAGGTCACCCCGGCGACGTGCTCGACGGTGAACTGGCCGTCCTTGCCCAGCCAGTTGGTCAGCCCGCCGACCACGCGCCGCCCGGACTCGGCGGTCGCGTTGGCGACCTGCCAGTGCCCGGGGTTGGACGACCAGTAGAACACCAGCATGTCGCCGGCGGGGGTGACCGCGGCGACGTGCTCCACATTGGACGAGCCGTTCTTGGTGATCCAGCTCGTCAGTGCGGAGCCGGCTGCCACGGTGCGCCCGGCCTCCGCCGACGCGTTCACGGCACGCCATCCGCCGGAGTTCTTCGAACGCCAGAACACCACCAGCACACCGCTGCTGGTGGTGCCGGCGACATGCTCCACGACGTCCGCGCCCGTGCCGACGGTCCAGGCCGTGATCGGCCCGGTGACCGTCCAGCCGGTCGCGGCGGAGAGGTCCGTCGCCGTCGTGCGGGGCGCGGTGACCGGCGCCGCCGAGGCTTCGCGGGTCTGCCCGGGCACGGCTTCGAGTGCGATCGCCGAGGTGAGTGCCAATGTCATGGCGAGCAACGCGGTCACCGGCCGCCGCAGGCGGCTTCGGCGTCGCGGTTCAGTGAGACGCAACAAGATCTGCTTCTTCCTCGTAGGTTCCCGGCTCGCGCGGCGGTAGGTCTTCCGCCGTGCCGAGCCGGCCCCGCTGACCTTCGGGGCGCCCGGAATCCTCCGGCCTGCGAGGGCGTCATAGGTAGCTTCGGCCCCTTGTCTGGCCCAATGGGCACAAAAGCATGCCTTTGCGCGCAGCGCCACGGCGCGGCCGGCAGCGACCTGTAGCGAGCGCGCCGGACCGCAGCTACTCCCCGAACGCCCGACTGGCCGGGGTTGGGTCTTTCCCTCGCTGGCGTATCTGGGCCGGTTGCTGGCGAGGTTCAGTCGCCACCCTTAACGGTGTCCTTCGCCGGTTGTTGGCGTGGAGTCGAGCTCGGCGAGGTGGTCGCGTAAGAGCCGGTGCACGAACAGGTAGGCGCTGCCGCTGCGGCGCAGCAGTGACCGTTGGGCCATGGCTTCCAGGAACGACCCGTAGCGCCAGGGAGCGACCCTGGTACGCGTCAGCCACGCGCGTACGACGTAGTGGCGCAGCCAGGCAACGCCGCCGAAGACCAGCCCGATGAGCAGGGCAAATGGCAGCCAGGCAAGCAACCCACTGGCCAGCCCTGTGAGCCCGCGAACCCCGCCGATGAGCGGGCCTGGCTCCACGACCAGTAGTACGGCCAACCCGGCGACAAGCGCATGCCAGGCTGATCGTCGGATGGCCTCGTTTGGCGTGGTTCGTTCGGCGCGCACCTCGCCGACCATGCCGAAGATGAGCCCGAAGATCAGCCCGAAGGCCAAGGCGTCGACAAACCCGCCCACCCCGGCGGGCCACCCGCAACATTTGGCGCCCAGCAGCCCAATAGCCAACCCGCCCTGCGACAGGCGCGACTTGTTGGTGGGCGCGGTATCGCTAGATCGCCGGCCGACCAGCCGGCCGACCAGCCCCACTGCCTGTGGCAAGCCGACGTTGCCACAAGCCGACGCACCGAGTCGAGGACGACTCGGTGCTGGGCCGCGAGTGGCTCGGCCGTTCAGCCGGCGATGGCCGTAGCGATCACGCCGCCGACCGTGAGGACAACGTTGAGAAGGGCGATGAACGCCCCGACGATTCCTGCGGCTCTGGCAGCTCCGCCAAGCGGCCGTCCGCCGCGGGTGAGCCCGGCCAGCCATGCGGCACATGCGCCGAGCACGCCGGGCGCCCCGGACCAGAACGCGACGACGATGGTGAGCACCGACAGGGCTCCGAGGAGGACCGCGCCAACCTTCGCCCGTTCCGGCATGCGCCGCAGCAGCAGGGTGGTGCCCACACCGAGAGCTAGCGCCGCCGTGCCGATCAGGCCGACGGTGATCATCGATTCGATCGGGCCCTCGCTCCGGTAAGGGTCCTTGTCGGTGAAGACGATCTCCCCGACGAAGACAGCGATGACCCCGAGAACGCACACGGCGTACACGCCTCCGACGAGCACCCGTGCGGAAGGAAGGGAGATCGACCTGGTTGCGAGAGTTGGTGTTGACATGACCGCCTCCGATGTCTCGTGGACCCGGCACGCCCGGGTCCCGCCGATACCGTGGCGGCGTCGATGTCCCGCGCGCCAGAACCCTCGTGTCCCGTTCCGTCCTGCTGTTTCCCGCAGCCGTCCCGATGCGGGGCCACGGCCTACCGGTTGCGCGGGCCGTGTTCCATGCTGTCGAGTGTGGCCGAGTCCAGGGCGGAAAGCAGCGTCCCTTCGGGGGGCGTCACCGTCGAGGTTCTTGTTGCCGCCGTCTGCTTCTCGCTGAGCGCAGCCCTTGCGGCGACCTCTGCCTTGACACCCCAGGGGCCTCCCAGCGAGGCGCTCCTGGCGGGATGGCCAATCCTGGCTTTGGCGGGTGGCGTCGTTCTCGACCAGCGCGCCGCCTCGCGCGTCGGGCGCGCCCTGACAGTGCTGGCACTCGTCCCGGTACTGGACATCGCGTGGACTGCCGCACGGTTCGGAGGGTCACCGACGTCGCTGGAGCTCGCGCGAGCGGTCTCCGAACTGGCTGCCGTGCCGGCGGCCGCGGTGGCCATCATGATTCCGTGGGCCTTCCGCAGTCCGCGTGGTGTACGGCGTGCTGTCGGTCTGGTGGTGATCGCGGCGATCGGAGCGCTCGCCGTCCTGGCCGCCGAGGCTGGGTTCGTGCGATCCCAGGTGCGCGTCGCGGGTTGGGTTCTGCTTGTGCTGGGCTGCGCCGGAGTGTGGATGCTGGTCGCCCGAGGCGCGAGGACGGACGACCGCATCACCCGAAGGAGGGTCGCCTGGCTTCTTGTCACTCTCGCTCTGGCGGGCGCTGTCGTCGCTGCCGCCTGGCTGGTGGCCTACGCCGATTTGGGGTACTACGTCACGGGTTCCGTCCTGGTGGTGATGGCACTTGCCGTGGCGCGGCTTTCGCTCCTCAGGGATTTCCGCCCGCTGGACGAGCACGTCCTAGACCTCGTCCTCGTCGCGTCCGCCCTCGGTGCCGCTGTGCTGGTGGCCTTGCTCGTCCGGCTCGGGGCCGCCTTGACGCATCTACCGTCGGCCAACACCTCGGCGGTGTTCACGGCGCTCGTCACCGCCGCGATGGCCGCACCGGCGGCGCTCTGGGTCCGGCGCACGGTGCTGGCTCGCCGCTACGGGACCGGCCTCATCTCGCCGGCCGACGTTGCCGTGATCACGGCTGACCTCCATGCGCAGACCGACCCGCGGGACCTGCTCGACAAGGCCGCGCGCATCGTCGCCGCAGCGAGCGGCAGCAGGCAGGCGCGCATTGTTCTCGGCGAGGACGCCCCGGTCATTCCGGAGCACTGGGTCCTCCATGCACTCGACGTCGGAGGCGACCGGGTCGGAGCGTTGCTCGTCGAGTCGAGCAACCCCGAGGGACCTGAGCTGCGTCAGCAGAAGATCGTCGCCCAGTTGCTACCGACGGTGGCGCTCGTCGCGCGAGCCGTCGGGCTCGCCGTCGAGGCAGAGCACGCACGGAGGGACGTGGCCCGGGAACGAGACGCCGAGCGCAAGCGGGTCATGGGCGATCTGCACGACGGGCTCGGTCCCACCCTCGCCGGCATGAGTATGCGTGTGCAGGCGACGCTGCGCACAGCCCCGTCGTCGGAGTACGCCGGGTTGCTGACCGATCTCGCTGCCGGCCTGGCCGCCAGCCGCACCGACCTGCGCCGTATCGTCGCGGGCATCACCCCGTCAACCCTCGACGACGGCGACCTCGGGTCTGCCCTCGCCCGCCTGGTCGAGTCGTTCCAGGGCGTGGCCGGCGGCCCTCGGGTCACTCTCGAGGTCGCGCTGGACACCGTGCTGTCCTCTGCCGTCCAGGTGGCCGTATACCGATCCGTCGCGGAGGGTGTCACCAATGCTCTTCGCCACGCAGCAGCGTCGGCCATCGACGTGCAGGTGCAGGCTCGCTGCGGCGTTGTCCTCGTGGACGTCGTAGATGACGGGGTCGGTGGCCAGGTCGTCCCAGGCGTGGGGCTCTCGTCGTTGGAGCAGCGCGCCGGCACCCTGGGGGGCTGGCTGAAGGTCGCCACCGCGGAGCCGAAGGGGACCCGCATGCATTTGGAGCTGCCCGCCGGCGCAGAGGCGCGGACGTGATCAGCGTGCTGGTCGTCGACGACCACCCCATCGTGCTCGAAGGTCTGGCGGCGCTCATCGGGTCGGACCCTCAGCTGACCGTGCTTGCCACGGCTCGTTCAGCCGCCGGTGCCCGCGAGCTGGCCGGTGATGTCGAGCCCGCGGTCGCCGTGCTCGACCTGCAGCTGCCCGACGGTGACGGTATCTCCCTCGGCATCGAGCTCAAGCGCCGCTGGCCATCGCTGCGCGTGCTGATCCTGACGATGCACGCCGACGAAGCCACCGTGATCCAGAGCCTGGCCAGCGGGCTGGACGGCTATCTCCTGAAGGATGCCGACCCCGAGGACATCCTGGCCGCAGTCCACTCCGCTGCCAGCGGCTCTTTGGTCGTAGGACGGAGCGTCAGCGCTGTCGTGGTCGCGGCTGCGGCGTCGGCCCCGCGAACCGACGCCCTCGCGGCCCTGGACGCGCGGGACCTGGAGATCCTGGACCTGATGGTCGACGGCCTGCCCACCTCCCAGGTGGCCGCGCGGCTCTACCTGGCACCCAAGACAATCCGCAACCGAGTCTCGGAGATGCTGGGCAAGCTAGGCGTGGCCTCGCGCGACGAGGCCATCGCACTGGGCCGAGCGGCAGGGCTCGGCAGCACTCGGGACCGACGCAGACCTTCATAGGATGTGGAACCCCGCGACGTGCCGCTCCGCGCCTAGAACCAACGATCGGGGTCGCCGCCGGGCTGGCGAGCAGCGCGGTGGAAGCGATCGGCCATCTTCTCCAGGTGTTCGACCAGCTCAGGGGCGTCGATCACCTCGAAGTCGACATCGAGTAGGCCCAGGTAGAGCGTCAGCATCTGGGGCGTGTCCGAGCCGACCCCGACGATGCACCGATCCAGCCCGGCCGGTTCCACCGACACCGCGAGCGGCATCCGCTCGGCGACGTACCCGGCGGACGCGTGCAGCAACACCCGGGCGAAGTAGCGCCAGGTCGCCGCGCCGGCGCCCCGCTGGACGTGCGCCGCCGCGTCGCCCTCGGGCAGTTCGCGCGGCGTGAACCGCGGGCCGGTCGGCGTCCTCGGCGCGATCCGGTCCACCCGGAACGTCCGCCAGTCGTCCCGGTCGTTGTCCCAGGCGACGAGGTACCAGCGCCGCCCCCAGTTCACCAGCCGGTGCGGCTCGGTGGTCCGGACACTGCTCTCGCCCCCATGATTCGCGTAGTCGAAGCGGAGCCGCTCGCTGGCCCGGATCGCGCCGGCGATCGCGGTCAGCACCTCGGCGGTCACCGTCGGGCCGGTGCCCGGCACGGTCACGGTGGCGGCCTGCATGGCGTTGACCCGGTGCCGCAACCGGCTCGGCAGCACTTGCTCCAGCTTGGCGAGCGCCCGTACCGAGGTCTCCTCGATGCCGGCCACCGTGCCGCCGGCCGCGGTCCGCAGGCCTACCGCCACCGCCACCGCCTCGTCGTCGTCCAACAGCAGCGGCGGCAGAACAGCGCCGGCGCCGAGCCGGTAACCGCCGGCGACGCCCGGCGAGGCGTGTACCGGGTAGCCGAGGCTCCGCAGCTTGTTCATATCGCTGCGCACGGTCCGGGCGGACACGCCGAGCCGTCCGGCCAGCTCGGCGCCGGTCCAGTCCTGATGCGCCTGCAACAGGGAGAGCAGCCGGAGCAGGCGAGCCGAGGTCTCCAACATTTGCCAATGGTCGCAGCTATTGCGGAAGTAGGTCTTCCGCAATAGCTCCTAGCGTGGTCGGCATGACAAACACCACGGACATTCGCCCCTTCCGCATCGACATCCCGCAGGCCGAACTGGACGCGTTACACGCCAGGCTCGCCGATACCCGCTGGCCGGACGAGGTACCAGGCAGCGAGCCCGACTGGAGCCGCGGCGTTCCTCTCGGCTACCTGAAGGACCTCACCGAGTACTGGCGCACCTCCTACGACTGGCGGGCACAGGAAGCGGCCCTGCACGCGTTCCCCCAGTTCACCACCGAGATCGACGGCCAGACCATCCACTTCCTGCACGTGCGGTCGCCCGAGCCGGACGCCGTGCCGCTGCTCCTCACGCACGGCTACCCGGGTTCGATCGCCGAGTTCATGAATCTGGTCGGACCGCTCGCCGACCGGCGTCCCACGGCGGCGACCCGGCGGACGCGTTCCACGTGGTGGTGCCGTCCCTGCCCGGCTTCGGCTTCTCCACACCGTTGAGCGACGCCGGGTGGGAACTCCGGCGAACCACCGACGCGTTCGCCGAGCTGATGACCCGGCTTGGATACGAACGGTTCGGTGCGCAGGGCGGCGACATTGGTGCCGGCATCACCGGCCGGCTTGGTGCCACGCTGCCGGGACGGGTGATCGGCACCCACGTCAACAGCGACCGTGGCGCGCTCGGCCTGGCCGGCGAGCACTTCCCGATCCCGGACCACCTGACCGAGCCAGAGCGGGCCACCGTCGACGCGGCCAGGGCCGCCTGGCAGGACGAGCGCGGCTACCTCGAACTGCAGTCGCACCGCCCGGAGACGATCGCGGTCGCGCTCACCGACTCGCCGGTCGGGCAGCTGGCCTGGATCGCGGAGAAGTTCCAGACCTGGACCAACCCGGCGGCCGGCACGCCGGATGAAGCGGTGGACCGCGACCAGCTGCTGACCAACATCAGCATCTACTGGTTCACCCGCAGCGGAGCATCCGCGGCCCGGTTCTTGTACGAGTCCGCGCACGCCAACCTGGACTGGGTGGCGCCGTCGACGGTGCCGAGCGGATGGGCGGTCTTCAACACCGACCCGGTGGTGCGCCGGATCATCGACGCCGAACACCAGATCGCGCACTGGTCCGAGTTCGGTGCGGGCGGGCACTTCGCCGCCATGGAGGCCGGCGACCTGCTGCTGGAGGACGTGCGCGTCTTCTTCCGCGGTCTCCGGTAGTCACGCCCGCGCTGGTGCCCGGGCAGCGCGCCGCGCGCTCCTCGGCGTCGAAGCGTGGCGGCGACGGTCCGCGGCGAGGGTGGCGCTGGTGCAGCGCCTGGCCAGTGTCAGCAATCAGTACCCGCAGCCATGGCTTGGTTGCCTGCGCCGCGTCGCTTCCGACGAGGTTGTAGGCTGCGATGCGCTCGGTACACAAGACTGTCTCGCCGAGGGCTGAGACCGTGTTCATGTGCCAAAGCGGCTGGCTGCGAGGTTGTCAACGCTCTGCTCAAGCAGAGAGGAGCGGCTATGACGAAGACAACCACGAGGGTGCTGGCCGGCGTTGCTGTTGCCGCGCTGGCGGCGGCCGGTGTGGCGGCAGTCATCCGCTATCGCCAGGGGCAGAAGCCGGATCCTGATGAGCGCGCCCATCTCGATGAGTTGGAGGCGCGACTGTACGAAGTCGAAGAGCCGGACAAGAGTGTCCCGCCGACTCGCGTTGGTCGGGTCGTCGAAAACCTCCACCGAAATCAGGGCATTTCGGTGGCACGCTTGCGACAATGGATTACCGGCCTTAGGCATGGGACGCTGAGCCCCGAGCAGGCGACCGTAGCCGAGAGCGACTTCGACGCCCTTGAGCGGGAGGCAGATCAACGCGGCGTGTAGCAGCTCGCCGGCCGGAGACGCCAGCGCCAGCGCGCGTCGGGGCACTTGCCTGGCCGCCACGCGATCCGGCCGCCTTCCGGGCAGGCCGCGGCCTCCGGTGCGACGCTTCAAACTCGCCGATCCAATCGAAGAGGCGGGGATGTGCGCGAGTGCCACATATCGAGCCTGAGCGGATACTCGCGCTGATCGTCACGTACTGCATGGCGGAGAACCACCGGATCGTCGAGTAGCGGGTCGAACGAATGTTGGACGAAGGTCGGTGCACGGGAACCGTAGGGGCGTACACACTGCCGCGCCTGCCGGCCGTGGGGGAGATCTGTGCGCCACCTAGGGCTTGTCCCCGATGCCCGCACCGGGGTCGCTCGCCTACCGTCGCGAGTAGAGCTGATCCTGCCGGTCAGCCGACCCATTCCGCGCCGACCTCGAGCGTTACGGAGACCCGATGAAGGCAATCGTCCAGGACCGGTACGGCTCACCTGACGTCCTGGAGCTCAGGGAGGTCGACAAGCCGGTGGCCGCCGACAATGGGGTGCTGGTACGGGTTCACGCGGCCGCGGTCAACGCGTACGACTGGCACGTCATGCGGGGCGACCCGTACATGGCGCGCCTGATGCTCGGGTTCGGCCGGCCCAAGATGACGATCCGGGGCAGGGACTTCGCGGGCCGGGTGGAAGCGGTTGGCAAGGACGTGACACGGTTCCGTCCCGGTGACGAGGTGTATGGCGACCTCGGCGACGCTAACGGAGCATTCGCCGAGTATGTGCGTGTCCCGGACGACATGGTGGAGCCGAAACCGGCCAACCTGACGTTCGAGCAGGCGGCTGCCGTGCCGCTGGCGGGGAACACCGCCCTCATGGGCCTGCGCGACGTGGGGCGGGTACAGCCGGGACAGCAGGTGCTGGTCAATGGTGCCTCAGGTGGCGTGGGAACGTTCGCCGTACAGATCGCCAAGTCGTTCGGCGCGGAAGTGACCGGCGTGTGCAGTACGAGAAACGTGGACCTGGTCCGGTCGATCGGCGCGGACCACGTCATCGACTACACCAGGGAAGACTTCACCCGGAACGGACGTCTGTACGACGTCGTGTTCGACCTGGTGGGGAACCGTTCGTTGACCGAGTTCCGGCGCGCGTTGACACCCGCGGGGACGCTCGTTCTGTCCGGCGGGGGCGTGTCGGGCGGCGGCAGTCTCATCGGGCCGGTCGGTCTCATCCTCAGGGGGCAGGTGCTGTCACGCTTCGTCCGCCATCGGCTGCTCGCACTCACGGCGACGCCGGGCAGGGAGAACCTGGCGGCGCTGAGGGAGCTCGCCGAGTCCGGAAAGGTCGCCCCGGTCATTGACCGGAGCTACCCGCTGAGCGAGGTACCCGAGGCCATCCGGTACCTCGAAGTGGAGCACGCGCGCGCGAAGGTCGTCATCACCGTGTGACCGCGGCCAACTGGTGCACTCCGTCGCCGCGCGAATCGCCGCGAGGGCACCGCGACAGATTGAGCGTCACTCTTGATTGGCGACGCACTCAATTCGGCAATCGAGTGCGGCTGATGCGGCATAACCCTCGGCGGCAGAGATGCGCTCCGGGTGCCGCCCTGCCGCGCGCTGACCACTCGGTCACGTGAGTGGCTCGGTGCGCGGGCGGCTTCGGTGCCCAGTTGGCGGAAGTCGAGGTCGGGCCGGCGGTGGTGACGGGATATCCAGCCACGTCGGGAGGAGCGGTGAGGGTTCTGCGCGCGCATCACCGGCTCCCCGGTCCACCGCCCGCTGACGGCCAAGCCGACCCGGCCGTCAGCGTCGGCCTGCTCTGTAGGTAGCCATCTCATCTCCACCACCACGCCGGCTCATCCCGGCGTTGCTGACCGCCTCTACTTCGTACGCCGAGTCGCCGTGAGTTCACTATCAGGTCCGCAGCCATGCGCTACGTTCGGCTTGGGGTTGGAAGCAGGTGCGGGCCATGAAGAATCGCGCCACCCTCGCTGTGGTCCTCGGCCTGTGGACCGTCACGCTCGCGCTAGCGGTCGTGGCAGCGGTGCTCAAGAACGTCGGCCACACCCCAGGTCGGTCGCCAACCTATGAGAATCTGCTCTTCCTGCCGGTGCTGGCGTTCAGCACCGCGGGGGCGCTGGTCGCATGGCGTCGACCCAGGCTGCCAGCCGGCTGGTTGCTGTTCGCCGTCGGCGTCGTGTGGACGGTGGTGGGCGTGCTTGACGAATACGTCAACCACATCCTGGTCGCCGGTCCGGGGAGTCCGCGCAGCGGAGCACTGGCGGCGTGGCTCCTCAACTGGGTCTGGGTGCTGGCCTTCGTCGCGCTGGGGCTGTTTTTCCTGCTCTTCCCCGATGGGCGGCTGCCGGGCCGGAGCTGGCGGGTCGTGCTCTGGGCCGGCACCGCCGGTTCGACGCTGGTTCTGGCCGGGCGAGCGTTCATGCCGGGTCCGATGGCGGAGGCGCCGGCGATCGCCAACCCGTTCGGGATCCACGGTGGCGGCGGGATTCTGGGGGCCGCCGAAGCGGTCGGGAACCCCATGGTCGCCGTCGCGGAGATCGCCTGTGTCGGTTCGCTCTTCGCCCGGTACCGCCGCGCCGACGGGGTGCAGCGGCGCCAGCTCCTGTGGGTGGCGCTGGCCGGGGTCGTGTTCGTGGCGGTGATGCTCGTCGGGAACGTCCTTTCCCTGACCGGCGTCACGAGCATCGACATCGGCGACGTCTATATCGCGTCGTTTGCCGGTGTTCCCATCGCCGCGGCCATCGCGATCCTGAGGTACCGCCTCTTCGACGTCGACCTGGTCATCGGCAAGGCGATAGTGCTGGGTGGCCTGCTCGGCTTCATCACGGCCGTGTATCTGGGCGTCGTCGTGGGGGTTGGGGCCGCCGTCGGCCAGGGCACCGGCTCGAATGTCGTCCTCGCCGTGCTGGCGACGGCCCTCGCGGCTGTCGGCGTGCAGCCGTTGCGGGCGCGACTGCAGCGCTTCGCCCGACAGGTGGTGTTTCCAACCGCGTCCGACACTGAGCGGCTGGCGGACATCGCCATCCGGGCGCTCGGAGCGTTTCGCGTGCTGCGCGGCGGGCGGCCGGTCCCGGTCGCGGCCTGGCAGTCGAAGAAGGCCAGGACGTTGGTGAAGATCCTCGTCGCCCGGCGCGGACGCGCGACGACCCGGGACCAGCTCATGGAGGCGCTGTGGCCTGACGAAGCCCCGGAGGTGGTGACACGCAGGCTATCGGTCGCCCTGGCCACCGCCCGCGCGGTGCTCGACCCCGATAGGCGTCACCCCCCGGAGCACTTCATCGTGGCGGACAAGGACGCGATCCGGCTGGACCTGGCGAACCTGCGGGTCGACGTCGAGCGGTTCCTGCTGCTGGCCACCAAGGGGCTCGCCCTGCACCGCGAGGGCCGGCTGGCCGAGGCCCGGGCGGCCCTGCAGGCGGCCGAGACCGCCTACGCGGGCGACTTCCTGGAAGAGGATCGATACGAAGACTGGGCCGCGCCGATGCGGGAGGAAGCCCTCGCGGCCTACCATTCCACGGCCATGACACTGGCCAAGATCGCCGCGCGCTCGGGCGACCACGATGCCGCCGTTCGCTACTACCTGCGGATCCTGGAGAGGGACGGGTACAACGAGCGGGCGCATCTTGGGCTCGTCGCGGCCTTGGAGCGGGACGGCCGGCGTGGCGAGGCCCGCCGCCGGTACCGCGTGTACGCGGAGAGAATGGCGCAGATCGAGGTGCCTGTGGCGCCCTTCCCCTCGTCCGAGCGGGCCTGACCAGCAGCCGGAGGCCGCTCGAACCTGAACGAGCCGAACCTTAACGTCACCCGAACACTCGTGGGCATGGTGGACCCCGTCGTGCGCACACGGCCGGAACCAGGCCACGCATGACCGGTCGCTCGTCGAACCGGAAGGGAGCGTGGAGCGATGAACTACCGCCGGCTACTTCGAATCGGCGCCGTCGCCGCCGTCGCCGGAGCGCTCGCGCAGGTCGCGGCGACGGTGCTCGAACCCGATCGGTCGGGGGAGCCAGGGGAGGCGATCCGCACGGTCGCACGCAGCGGCATCTGGACCCTCGACCGGCTCCTCGACCTTGTTGGCCTCTTCCTGACCGTGGGCGCGCTCGCCGTCGTCGGCCGTACCTTCACGGGTCGGCCGGGAAAGGACTGGGCCCGCGTCGGGCAGCCATTCCTGGTCCTGCTGGGCGCGCTCGGCGCCAGCGCGATCCTGGCAGGGGCGACTCTCAAGGAGGTGGCCGACGCCTGGGCCACGGCCGGGCCTGCCGCCAAGCCGGCCTACCTTGCCGCCTTCGACGTCACCAGCCAGACCACCGATGCCTTCTTCTTCGGCGCGTTCATGGCGATGGGCGTATACCTCGCAACACTCGCGGCGGCGATCCTGGTCGGAGGCGTCTACGCGCGCTGGATCGGCTGGGCCAGCGCGGCGAGCGCGCTGCTCGTCCTCGTCGGGGATCTCCTCGTCTTGGCTGCCGAGCCGGCCTTCGTCGCTGTACTCGTGGGCTTTCTGCTCTTCATGGCGGTGCTGGTGGCACTGGGTGTGACGATGTGGCGCCAGGCGGCACGCTGGGCCTCCACCGCCGCAGAACAGGGCGTCAGTGTTGGTGCTCCAGATCCTGGCCGGAGATGACCGCAGCGGGCGGCCGTCGACGTACCGGCTCACCACCGCAGCGCAGACATGCTGTTCCCTCCCTTATCGGCGGGAGGCCGTGGCCTGGACGGCGTGGTCGAGAATGCTCTGTCGCCTGCCCGTGACTGTCGCGCATCATCCTGATTGGCGCAGCGGATCCAACGCGGCTGTCGCGGAGGCGGTGGCGTCCGCTGGTGTGGACTCGCTGGTTGGTGGCGCTGGCTGGCCCGTCGGGTGCGAATGCCAGTG
>Ga0184623_10000439_pt1 | contig 17473 bp, 11 predicted proteins | sample PLM1_100_b1_FD_133138 | JGI IMG/M metagenome (GOLD analysis project Ga0184623, IMG submission 133138) | Groundwater sediment microbial communities from an aquifer in East River, Colorado, USA - PLM1_100_b1 | ecosystem: Environmental > Terrestrial > Soil > Riparian zone | place: USA: East River...
ATCTTCGTGGGCCAGAAGTCCGTCGACACGAGGAGGGACCCGCCCGGGCGCAGCACCCGCCGGGCCTCCCGGAGGAAGGTCTTTGGGTCGATCGCGTGCTCGATGATGGACTGGGCGAACGCGCAGTCGAACCGCGCGTCCCCGAACCGGGTGTGGTGCACGTCGTCCTCGTAGTAGCGGATCGCGCCCCTCCGGACGGGGCGCGGGAACATGACGTCGACCGCCGCGAGGTCCCGGTAGCCATGGAGCTCGAGCCATCTCAGGACGTTCGAGTGCGGGCCCGAACCGAAGTCGAGGACCGCAGACCCGGGGGGATGGTCGTGCAGGATGACGGAGAGGAATCGAACGCCGTCCCAGACCTTGAACGGATGGTCGTAGTATGCGCGGAGGCGTAGACTCCGCAAGACCCGGTCTGCGTCGTGCACCTCCTGCACGGACTTCAGGGCGGCGTTCCGGGGCGTCGGCGGCGTCGCGGTCGCGCGCGCGAAATCGAGCGACCGTTCGATGAGGTACCCGTACAGGAAGTCCTCGAGGCGCTGCGCGGCGGGGAGCGACCGAATCGGCCGCAGGAGCCGATCGAAACGGGCCCGAGCACCGCGCGATTGGCCTGCCTCCGTGCTTCCGTCCATTGACACGTCCGGCATGGGCGGCTAGCCCCCCGCGGCGGCCTTCACGAGCGTTCGCATCCGTTCGACGAACACGCTCGCGTCGAACTTCCGCGCATGATTTTGGCACGCCTCTGCACGGGACTCGAGGTCCGATGGGGTGAGGGCCGCGATCTGGTTCGCGAACGCCTGCGGGTCGGGCGGGAGGAGGAATCCCGTGAGCCCATCGATCTGCGTCTCCTCATATCCGCCGCCACCCGTGGCAACGATCACCTTCCCGGAGGCGTTTGCCTCGACCGCGGTCATCCCGAAGTCCTCGTCCACGGAGGTCGAGATCACGCCGCGGCACGTCGCGTACAGGGCCGCGAGCTCCCGCTCCGGGACCGTGTCCCGGAACTCCACGTTCGACGGCGCGTCCAGCCTCCGGATGAACGCGTCCCGGTCCGTGCCCCGCGGCGCGCCACCGACGATGAGGAGCCGCTCCCGCGGGAGCCGACGGAACACGTCCACCGCGAGGTCGAGCCCCTTCTCGTGGGAGAGCCGGCTCACGTCGAGCCAGAAATCCCCGACGGAATCGAACCGGTACCGGTCCACGGGCACGGGCGGGTTCACGACCGTGCTCTCCCGCCCCCAGTACCGGCGGATCCGGCCCTGCACGTTCCGGCTGTTCGCGACGATCCGGTCGATCGACGGCAGGGTCCGCTCGTTCCACCACCGGTGGACGCGGCTCCACGCCCTCGCCAGGGGACGCTGTGCGATTGGCAGGCTCCGGAGCCACGATTCCCGCAGATCGTAGAACACGCGGGTCGGCGTGTGGCAGTAGTACAGGTTCGGGCGGTTCCCGCGGGCCGCGTGGACGACCCAGTTCCCGGAGAGGACCGTGACGTCGACCCCGGGGACCTCGAGGCGGGCGAACGCGCGGGTCGCGGCGAGGATCCGCCAGGGCTGCGTCCGCGGGAGCCGCGCGATGGGTCGCACCCGCACCCCTTCGAACCCCGCATTGCGGAGGACCTCGGGGTCCAGCTCGCTCGTGACGATCTCGGCGCCGAGGGCCTGCGCCAGGGTGAGGACGACCTTCTCCCCGCCGCCGAGGGTCGTCATCCAGTCGTGGACGATCGCGACCCTCATGGGCACGGGACCCCGGAGAGACCCCAGTTCACGAAGTACACCTGGGCGAAACCGCTGTCGTACACCTTCATGTACGGCGGGTCCTCGAACTTCGCCCGGGCCTCGGGGGAGAGCGGGAGCGCGGGGTTCACGGGGGAGAGCTGCACGCCCCGCATGAGGTCCCGGTCGATCTCGACGTAGTCCACGCGCGCGGGTCCGGAGGGGGCGTCGACGCGGCACATCTCGGACCGGGCCGTCGCGAAGTCGGGGGCCGTGATCGCCCGCTCCGCGGTGTCCCACGTCGCGTTCACGCCGCCGAACCCGAACGCGATCGTGGACGCGCGATGGTCCGTCGCGAGGAGGCCGTCCACGTTCGCCCCCGCCCAGTACGCGGCGTCCAGGGCCGGCGGGCGGATCCCCTCCTCGTAGTTCACGAGGAGCCCCGTCGGGGGGAACGCGGAGAGCGCGCTCCCCGCGACGAGGAGTGCCGCGACGCCCGCGGACGCGAGGCGCCGGTGGGAGAGCCCGCCGAGCTCGACGAGCCGGGCGAACCCGGCGCCGACGGGGATCGCGAGGACGGCGATCATGTACTCCACGTGGCGGTACGGGATGATGACCCGGGACGCGGCCGCGGCCCCGAAGGCGGCGGAGAGGACGAGGCCGAGGAACCATCCCCCGGACTCCAGGCCGTGGCGGGCGAAGTCCATGTGCTTCCGCCCCGCACCCCCCAGGGCGAGGAGCGCGAAGAACGGGAGGAAGTACCACAGCACGTCCGGGAAGAGTCGGATCGCCGTCCCGATGATCCCGAACAGGACCGCGGTGGACATCAGCACGTAGATCGATCCGAGGGCGGCCGCGTACCCCGCCGCGACGTGTCGGAGGGACGGGTATCGCGGGCGGTACCGCCACCGCCATCGCCTCCGGAGGAGGATGGCACCGATGAGGAGGGCGACGAGGACCGGGAACCCCGCGAGCGGGAGCCACCAGGGACGGACATCGACGTCCGTGAGGATCGAGGTACGGAACGTCGTCGCGTACCCGAGCCAGAACGCGAGGGCCGCAGCGACAAGAAACGCGAGGTACGCGGCCCGCGCGCGGATCCCCGCCACCGGCGTGGCCCGGACGAACCCCATGACGACGAGGCCGATCAGGAGCATCACGATCAGGAAGTACGCGCTGAGGTGGTGCGTGACGACGAGGGCGAGGGTCGCGGGGACGAGGAGAGCCCACGTCCTCCGGTCCTGCGGGAGCCGGAGCCACAGGAGGAGGATCGCGACCGCGAGGAGCTCCCCGACGGTCGCCGGGATCGGGTGTGCGGTCTGGAACGCGTGGGGCATCGCGACCGCGACGAACGCCGCCGCGAGGAGGCCCGCAGAGTCCTCATGGAGGATCCGGAGCGCGAGGAGGAACACGATCACGGGGATCAGGGCCGCCAAGGCGGGGACGAGGAGGTTCAGGGACCCGCTGAGCTCGAGCCCGCCGAACGACGTGCCCGCGACGAGAAGGAACATCCCCGGGAAGTATGGGTACGTGACCCCCCATCCCGCGTACGGGAGAGCGACGTGCCCCGAGGCAGCGAGGCCCCGGGAGATCCGGAAGTACTCCCCCACGTCGCTCCCGAAGTACACGAAGCGGGTGAGGGGGGAGAGCCTGAGCACGAGGGCGAGGGCGACGATCGCGAGGAGAGAGGACACGGTGGACTTCCGCATCCCGTCTGCGATGGGCGGGCCGTAGAAAAGCTTGTTGTCGTAGGGAGGCGGAGGGCTACGCGAGGGACTCCGCGACCCCCGCGACGACCTCCATCCCCTTCACGAGGTTCTCCCGGGAGTTCGCGTACGAGAACCGGAGATGCCCCTCGCCTCCCGGGCCGAACGCGGACCCCGGCGTACAGATCACGCCCGCCTTCAGGATCTTCATCGCGAGGGCCTCCGAGGTCATGTCGAAGCGGAAGCTCGGGAACGCGTAGAACGCCCCTTTCGGCCACGGGCACTCGAACCCCTTGATCTTGTTCAGCGCGTCGACGATGATCTCCCGCCGCCGGCCGAACTCCTTCACCATCTGGACGACGAAGTCCTGGGGCCCGCGGAGCCCGGCGAGGACGGCGAACTGCGTCGGCGTGGGCGGGCATGCGATGAGGTAGTAGCTGATCTTCGCGATCGTCTTCACGATGTCCTTCCGGGCGGAGAGGTACCCGAGGCGCCAGCCCGTCATCGAGAAGAGCTTCGAGAACGAGTTCACGTACACGACCTTGTCGTACGTCCCGAGGAACGTCTCGTGGCGGCCCTCGTACACGAACGGCTCGTACACCTCATCGGAGATGATCACGAGGTCGTTATCCTCTGCGACCTCCACGATCCCCTGGATCGTCTTCCGGTCGAAGACGCCGCCCGTGGGATTCGCGGGGGAGTTCACGACGATCGCCTTCGTCTTCGGGGTCACGAGCTCGTTGAGCTCCGGAATCCGGGGATGGAACGCGTCTTCCGGGCGGACCTTGTAGAACACGGGCGTCCCGCTCGCGAGGATGATGTGCGGGGCGAAGAGCACGAACCCGGGGTCCGGGGTGAGGACCTCGTCCCCTCGGTCCACGAGGGACTGCATCGTCGCGGCGAGGCCCTCCGTCGCTCCGGTCGTGACGAGGACCTCGTCCGCCTTCACCTTCGCGTGCTTCGAGAGGCGCTCCGCGATCGCATCGCGGAGTTCCGGGACCCCGCCCGTCGGACCGTACTTGTTCATCCCTCCCCGCACCGCGCGCTCGAGCGCTTCCAGAATGTGCGGGGGCGGTTGAAAATCGGGCTCGCCGAGCCCGAGGTTGATCGCACCCGAGGGCGCGCCCTCGAACATCTTCCGGATCCCGGAGAGTTCGACGTGCGTCGCCCGGGAGGCGAACATCCCGGGGCTCGGAACGATGGCGCGCGCAAAGAACGTTTCGGCCTCCGTGGTAGCACGGCACACCGGCGGCTCCAAAGTGTCTTGAGGGCCGCCGTCATCGGGAGTCCGATGGCGGTGTGCCCGCACTGCGCCGCGGACCTCCCGCGGGGCTACGGCTCCGTGTGCCCGACGTGCGGCTTCATCGTGCGGATCCCCGGAATCGTGAAGCTCGGTCTCACGGTCCTCGCGGCGGGCTTCGCGGTCGCGCTCGTGTGGACGATCCAAGCGGACACCCTCTTCGCCCTCCTGTGGGGCCTCCTCGACGCGCTGATCCTGCAGCCCCTCGGGCTCCACCCCCCGGCGTTCGAGGTCACGGGCGCCCTCAAGACCCTCTATGACTTCCTCTTCGGGACGCCGACGCAGCCCCCGTGGGGCGGGCTCCTCCTGATCGCCGCGGGGATCGTCCTCGGCTTTGCAGGGGGCGTCGTGCTCCGCCGCGCGGAGACGCCGCCGTCCCCGGCCTAGAGGAAGTCGTCGAGCTTCAGGTCCTGCGTCTTGTCGCTCGTGAACAGGGAGGAGATCGCCTCCTCGATGAGCGCGATCCGCTGCCGCAGGTACGGCGACACGGGATACTCCTGGGAGATCCGCTTCGTGACCTCGAGGTACTTCTTCACGGACCCCTTGTGCACGGTGAGGGTGAGGTCGCCCCCGCACTCCCGCTTCCCGACGATCGCGGTGCACGTCCCCTTCAGGGGGATCCGGCGGTACTTCTCGCTGCACTTCGTGCACCGGACCATCTGGAGGGAGAACCGCTTCAGGTTCCCGATCAGGTCCGGGAGGAAGTGGTGGACGACGATCCGCGAGACGACGTCGTTCGCGTCCACGGCGCGGATCTTCAGGGCGAGGCCGAGCTGGGCCTCCATCTTCTCCTCCATCGACCCCCGCACGTATGCGGACGTCAGCGGCCCCGCCTCGATCGAATCGACGGGGTGGGTCGCGCCGAACCCCTCGTACTGGAGGACGGTCCCGATCCGCTTGCTCACGAGGTCCATCATCGGCTCCACCTCCCGCGGGTGGGCGAACCGCTCCGTCGCGCGGTAGAACTCGAGCGGGTATCGGGACATCACGTCCATGTTGTGCGCCTCCTTGTCGATCTCGTTCGGGTCGATGCGGGTCGTGAGGACGAGGGGCGCGTCCATCAGGCCTCCCCGCTTCTCCGGGAGGAACGCGCGGCTGAAGTTCACGAGGCAGTCCACGAGGAGGAGGACGCTGTCCTCGTCCCCGTCCGCGTTCCGCCGGCGGGCCGCGACCATGTACGGATGGTTGAACCACGCGCGGGCCTTCGTGAACCCGATCACGCGGCCGAGCACGCCGCCGCTCGTGTGGGGCGCGAGGGTCACGACGAGGTGCCCGAGGAGCCCCTCCCGGGAGGAGACGTTGTAGAACCGCGGGAGGCCGTACACCCGCGCGAGGAGGTCGTCGACGAACTGCGCGACCTTCACGAGGAAGTCCCCGCCCTCCTCCGGGATCACGATGTCCTGGGGCCGGAGCTCGACGAGCTGCCCGGGCTCCCGGAGGGGCGCGCCGTGGACGTCCTTCTCGTATCCGAGGGCCCTCGCCCGCTCGATGGGGAGGCGGATCTCCCCGGGGCGGAAGTGCGTGAGGACGAGGTTCGTCATGTCGAACCGGGTGGTGCCGTCCTTGAAGACGTGGATCCCGTGCTTCGCCCGGAGGAGCCCCTTCTCCATCGCCTCCGGGGTCTTCGAGTGGGAGATCATCCCCTGCACCCCCTTCACCCCGGGGGGCATCGAGGCCATCCCGACGCGGGCCATCGCGTCGTCGAGGATCTCCCGCAGCGGGATCCGCTGCCGCATCGGCCGCATCCGGGCCTCCGTGTGGGCGCCGCACTTCGGGCACCGCGGGAGGAGCCACCTCTGCTTGCATCCGGGACACACCCGCAACCCGACCTCGACCTCGACCGCCTCCTTCGTGACCGCCTCGTTCACGAGCCGCTGCATCCCGCCCGCGGACCCCAGCGGGAAGAGGGCGTGCGGGGGCGGGGACATCTCCCTCGGGGCCGCCTTCTCCGGTCTCCCCATCCGGGCGCCGATCCGCGTCGGGCCCCGGGCCTTGATCGGGACGCCCGCGTTCTTCGACGCGAACTCGAGGCCGTTCGCCGCCTCGGGGGCCGCACGCGCCCGCAGTCCCTCCGGGGTCGTGTCGATCCCGAGCCCCGTGAGCAGCGCCCTCCCGTGCATCTCGACGACGAGCTCCCCGTCCCGGAGGCGGTGGGTCGCCCCCAGGATGACAAGCGCCTCCTGCGTCCCCGCGTCGAACGGGAGGACGAGGCGGTCCCCGCGGAGCCGGCCGGACCGGGCGACGGAGTCCCGGAACGTCGTGAGCGCGGGGACGTCGAGGTCGTGCCAGAACAGGTTGTACCTCGGGTGGAGGGGGACGCGGTGCTCCCGGGAGATCTCGAGGGCCCGCTCCCACGGCGGGGACTCCCAGTCCGCGGGCAGCTCCCCCGCCGCGGCGCGGAGCTCCTCGCGGTACCACTCGATCGAGAACGAGCCGGGCACGAGGGGGTGGTTGTTCTCCAGGAACTCCCCGTACGGGACGAGGATCTCCCCGAGGTCCGCGATCTGCTTGATCTTCGGCCGCACCTCCCGGGCCTCGGACTCGGACCCGATCGCGACGAAGTCCCCGCTTTCCAGGAGGACGAGGGGGCCCTCGATCGACTCGCACGGGGACACGGCGCCCGCCTTCCCCGGCCGCTCCGTCTTGATCTGCGTGCCCACCGCGATGAACTCGTCGAGGACGACCATCGTCGCGGGATGGAGGGCGAGGGACGCAAGCCCGTTCGCGCGGCTCTTCCCATACCGGAGGCGGAGTCCGCCGGCCCGGCTCGGGTGGCACAGGACGGGGCGGCCCGCGAGGATGTTCTCGATGAACGTCTCGTTCGGCTCGAGGATCGCGCCGTTCCCCTGATTCCCGACGGTCCCGCCCTTCGCCTCGAGGTACGAGTCGATGAACTCCCACCCGTCGATGTGGAGGCGGCGCACGTGCTCCTGGATCTTCGGGGCCTTCAGGCAAAGCCCGTCCGCGACGACGAGGCACGCGCCGCCGCGCAGGCGGTTCGTCTCGAGGCGCGGGAGGTCCCGGTGCCCGCTGATCTCGACGTCCTCCGTGCCCTCCCCGTTGATCGCGACGGGGCAGTTCCCCACGATCAGCTCGATCTCCTCGTCGCTCGGCGTGTACTGGAGGTGCTGGACCTGCTTGTACAGGGGGACCTCCTCCTTGAACCGCTCGACCTCCTGGCGGGTGGGCGCGTACCGCCCGACCCCGAGGTCCCGCCGGACGACGTCCGCGATTAGGACGCTGAGGGCCTGGCCCGTGCCCCCCGCGGACCGGATCGGGCCCGCGTACGAGAGGTCGACGTAGTTCGTCCCGTCCGGGTTCCTCTTGATCCGGACCGCCGCGAGCCCCTCGAGGGGCGCGACGAGGATCCCCTCCGTGAGGATCGCGAGGCCCACGCGGACCGCGCGGTCGATCGCCTCCTCCTTCGTCTTCGAGGGGCGGCGAGCGACCTCCTTCGCGACGAGGATCGCGGTTTCCTCCCGGTCGTGGGTCGCGCTGAGCTCGCGGATCCTCCGGGCGACGCCCTCGACGCCCCAGTCCCGGAGGAGCTGCTCGACCCGGGAGGCGAGGTCCTGCGTCTTCGGGATCTCGACCTCGAGGGAGGGGTCAAACCCCTTCCGCCGCGCGGCCGAGGCGATCCGGTAGCAGGCGTCGGCATCCGCCTCGAGGGCCGCGAAATAGCGGCGGATCTCCTCGGAGCAAACGGGGTAGGCCATGGGCTTCCCATCAGGAATGGGGGGAGGGGTCCGGGGATGGGCGGGTCGCGTAAAAGGTTTGCCGGGCGCTCCCTTGCATCGCGGACGTGCGCAAATGTTTAACGGCTCGCCCGCCTAAGTCTCCTCGATGGCGCGGCCCTTCGAGGTCACGACGGTCCAAGACTTCCGACGCGAGGTCGAGAAGTCCGCGGAGCCGACCGTGGTGATGTTCACGACATCGTGGTGCCCGTTCTGCCGGCGGTTCAAGCCGAAGTTCATCGACGCCGCGAACCGGGCGGACGTCCGGTGCGTGATCGTATACATCGACGATTGGGAGAACCCGCTGTGGGACGAGTATGCGATCGACGTGGTGCCGACCCTCGTCCTGTTCGAGAAGGGGAAGCCCGTGTACCGGCGGGACGGAGTCCTCGGCCGGGGCCTCGGCGAGAAGGACATCGAGGACATCCTGGCCCACGTGCCGCAGGCCCCCCGGACGTGACCCGCCCCATCCTGATTCTGGACCCCGATGCCCACGGGAATACCCTTTAATAGCGTCGTCCAAATGAAGCGGCGTTGAAGAAGATCAAGAGCGGCATCTTCGGCCTGAACCCCCTCCTCGACGGGGGGTTCAACGAGGGGTCCACGTCCGTCGTGATCGGCCGCTCCGGCGCGGGGAAGACGACGTTCGCGACGCAGTTCATCCGGCGCGGCCTCCACGAGGGCCAGGAGGGGATCTTCGTCTCCCTCGACGAGAACAAGGAGCAGATCATCCGGGAGGCCGTCGAGATGGGATGGTCCGACATCCTCGAGTACCTCGACGACGAGCTCCTCGTGTTCATCGACGCCAGCGGGCGGGAGTTCGGGAACTTCATCCGGAAGGAACTCCCCGCGTTCGTCGCGGACTGGCAGGGGGCGAACGCCCGCATAGCGGTGGACCCGCTGACCCCCGTGATGTGGTCCACGAAGGACGCGTACGAGCAGAGGGAGCTGATCGGGTTCATGCTGAAGGAGACCCGCAAGGTCGGCACGGTCCTGTGCACCCTGGAGGAGCACGGCGCGGGCGACCTCACGACCCCGGACACCGTGATCCCGATGTACCTCGCGGACTGCGTGATCCACCTCCGGTACAAGAGCGACGGGTCCGACGTCCTGCGGGAGATGAAGATCGTGAAGGCCCGGTCGAGTCGCCACAGCCAGCTCGCCCACCCGTACCACATCGTGCGGGGGCTCGGCCTCATCGTGGAGCCCGGGGAGTACCGCCGCGTCACGACGACCCGGATCCCGGGGATGATCCGGCAGCTCCTCCAGCGGCCCGACCTGCCGAAGCCCGTCGCGGACCGGCTCGAGCGGATGCTCGACGGGCTCACGGACGAGGACTTCCGGAACCTGAAGGCGGACCAGCTCCTCGACCTGATCCGGAACGAGTACGGCACGGGTTGAGCCATGGCGAAGCGGATGGGCCGGGCGCTCCTCGCGGCGCTGCGGAAGGAGCCCGCGGCGTCCCCCGTCTCGAAGGAGGGCGTCCTCGGGAACCCGCAGCGGCGGCGCGTCCTCCAGTACCTCTGCCTCCATCCGTGCGGCTCCATCGCGGAAGTCGCGAAGGCGCTCCACCTGTCCCCCGCGACGGTGCGGTTCCACGCCCTCCGTCTCGCCGCCGCGGAGTACGTGATCGCGGTCGGCCCGAGCTTCCTCCCCGCGGGGCTCGTCGAGGAGGAGGACGTCCCGCTGTTCGAGGCCCTCGCGACCGCGGGCGCGCGCCGGGTCCTCGCCGCCGTCTTCGGCACGACGGGGCTCACGGTGACGGAGCTCGCGGAGGCCGTCGGGATGTCCCGGCAGGGGACCGCCGCCCTCCTGGACACGTTCGAGTCCCTGGGCCTCGTCTCCCGCGTCGCGGACGGCCGGTTCGTCCGCGTGTACCCGACCCGCGCCCTCGAGGAGCGGCGGGACCGGATGAAGCCGCGCCGGAAGCACTTCTGCGAGGCCCTCCTCCGCCGGCTCGAGCAGGAGGGGGAGGGCCCCGAGGTCCTCCGACAGACGGACACGGATGTCCACCTCCGGTTCGGGCGGGGCCCCGCGAAGGCGACCCTGGAGCTGTCGATCGAGCCGTTCTCCGCGCTCCTCCTCTGACAAAGATTGTCCTAGACGTGTCAACGGGAGCGAGGGACACGTCGCGGGGCGGGCGAGAACCGCTTAATACCGGGAGACCAACGGTCCCTCCACGATGGACGAGTCCTATCTCTCCTGGCTCCGCCTGATCCCCGGGGTCTCCGCGGACCTCGCGCGGAGGATCGCGGAGCGGTACCCGGACCCCGAGCTCCTCAAGGGTGCGACCCCCGAGGACCTCGCGCGGGTCCCGGGGATGACGGAGGACGTCGCGGGGCGGGTCCTCGACCTCGTGCGGGCCGCGTCCACCGCGGACGCCTCGTGGTACCGCGAGGAGCCCGCCCTCTACCTGTGCCCGGAGTGCGGCTCCTTCGTGGGGAAGGGGACGAACGCGTGCCCGTTCTGCGGGGTCGTCTTCGACGAGGGGGAGCCCGCGGCCCCGCCGCAGTCCCCCGTCGAGGAGCTCCTCCAGGCCCGCAACGGGGAGGCGAAAATCTGCACGCGGTGCGGTGCGTTCCTGGAGCCCGGCACGACCGCGTGCCGGATGTGCGGCTCCGAGTACGGAGCGGAGCGGGTCGCGGAGCTCCCCGCGGTCGACACGACGCCCCTCCCGGACCCGGACCGGTTCCTCTGCCCGCACTGCGGCGCGTTCCTCTCCCATGCCGACGTCGCCTGCGCGATCTGCGGGAGCCCCGTGGACGCGGAGGCGAAGATCCCCGGCCTCGCCCGCGAGGGGAAGGGCGTCTCGAAGGACTTCCTCTCCCGGTGGCAGCGCGCCGCGTCCGAGGAGATCCCGATCGCTCCCGCGCCCGTTGCGCCCCGGACGATCGAGGACGAACTCGCGGAATACGAGAGGATCCTCGAGGCGGACCCGAGCCTGGAGCGGGCGTGGGTCCACAAGGGCCGGCTCCTCGCCCGACTTGGGCGCGCGCAGGACGCGATCGCGTGCTTCGATCGCGCGGCCCGAATCGACCCCGAGAACGAGGACGTGTATCGGCTCGAGGCCCTCGGCCTCCTCGGACGCGCACCCGACCTCTCCGTCCTGCCGCCCCGCTGGAAGGAGGCGGAGCCTCCCGCACCCTTCGACGACCTCCTGGACCTCGAGGAGCCCCCCCGCGCCCCGCCCGCGCCGGCGCCCGCGGCCCCCGCGAAGGTCGCTCCCGCGGTCGCGCCGGCCTCCGAGCGGACGTCGGGAGCGAAGGTCGCACCGAAGCCCGCGCGCGTCCCCGAGCCCCCGGCCTCGCGCGCGCTCCCGCAGGAGGCGGCGGCGATCCGGCGGGCCCTCACGTACTACGATCGACTCCTCGCGATGGACTCCGGGCTCCGGGTCGCTTGGCAGACGAAGGGCGAGCTCCTCCTGCGGATGGGCCGGGACGCGGACGCGGAGGACTGCTTCCAGCGCGCCGCGGACCTGGAGGTCGCGGAGCGAGAGTTCGGGCGCGCCGCCCTCACGGGCCTGCAGACCCGCGGCCCCGTCCGCCCCGTCCCCGCGCGCGGGACCCGGCCCGCGGGCCGCACGAATGGTCGCGTGAACGGACTCACGAACGGACGCCGGGGCATGACGAACGGGCGGGTGAACGGGCTCACGAACGGGAGCGGCGCGACGAACGGCCTCACGAACGGTCTCGGGCGGGTGAACGGTCTGATGTCCGGCCTCGCCCGCGGGGAGGGCCGCACGAACGGCCTCGTGAACGGGAACGGCTTCACGAACGGGCAGCGGGGCCGCGCGCCCGCGCCCCTGCCCTCCGCGGGGCGGGAGTGGGCCCGCTCCCTCGCGGGGATCGCCGCGGTCGTCCTCCTGATGGTCCTCGCCCCGATCCTCGCATCGATGTTCACGACGACCCCCGCCGCGACGGGGATCGCGATCGACGGGTCCTTCGGGGACTGGGGGCGCGTCGCCCTCCTCCACGCGGACCCCTTCACGGACCAGGCCGGGAACCCGGACGTGAACCTGGTCGGATACAAAGTGTTCTCGGACATCGGAACCCTCGCCCTGTACGCGAGGGTCGAGGGGACCGCGTTCCGGGGCGCGGACGACGGGGCGGACATCCTCGTCGCCCTCGTGGACGCGGACGGGGACCCCAGCAACGGCTACGACGCGGGGGCGATCGGCGCGGAATACGCGGTCGAGATCGTGGGCTGGGACTCCGGGGTCCGAGACGCGCGCCTCCTCAGGTTCCAGTCCGGCGCGGACCGGACGGACTGGTTTGGGTTCGAGCCGATCGGGTCCGCCCGGGCGGTCGCCTCCGGGTCGGAGGTCGAGCTCGCGTCCGACATCGACACGACGGCCGAGACGCGGATTCTCCTTTTCGCGGTCGATGGGGCGGGCCGCTGGGACGCGGGGGATGCGGTCGTTGCTCCCGCGCTCCCCGCCCTCGTCGCCCGGGAGACGACCGTCGCCCCCGAGGTAATCACGACCCAGACCCGCGTCGCGGTCCTTCGGATCGACCTCGAGCCCTCCTCCGTCGCGGTCTCCGTCACCGCGATCAACGTGACGAAACTCGGCTCCGTTGCGGACGCTGTCGTGACCCTCTCCCTCTACCGGGACGACGGAGACGGCGTGTTCGATCTGTCCGACCCGCTCGTCGCATCCGCGCCCCTCTCCCAGGGCCGAGCGTCCTTCCCGGCGGCCGTCTCCCTCTCGACGCCAATCACATACTTTGTCGCCGCGGACTTCGCCCTCCTCCCCGCGAACGCGACCGTCGGAGTCGCCCTCGAGGGAATCGAGTCCGACGGAACCGTGAGCACCGTCTCGCGGGCCTTGACCCTTTCCTACCTCGCAACGACCCCCACGCCTACGGTGGACGGGGCCTTCGGGGACTGGGCCGCGGTCGTCCGGAGCGTGGATCCGATCGGGGACGTCCGGAACCGGACCGGGATCGCGCTCCTCCAGAACGGGAACGTGGACCTCACGGAGATCGCCTCCGTCCTCTCCGGGAACGCGACGTTCTACCTCCGCGTCGACGGCCAGGTCCTCGGGGGCGTGGACGTCCCGAACGTCCGGGCCCGCGTCGCCCCCTCCGGCGCCGTCGACAGTGACTTCGACACGGTGCCCGATTTGGTCGAGCTCGGCCTGGGGACGGACCTCGCGCGGGACTTCGACAACGACAACGTCACGGACGCGAACGAGGGCGGGGACGTGGACAGCGACGGCGTGGACGACTTCCCCCTAGGAGCGGACCTGTACCTGAACACGACGATCCCTGCGTGGTACCCCGCGCCCTACGCGGGCTTCGCGGTGGCTAGGTACATCGGGCCGATCGCGCCCCGTGTCCTGGAGGGGGTCGACAGCGCAATCGCGTACGTGGACGGGGACAACTCGTCCGCCACGGGGCTCGTCACGACGGTCGGCTTGACCACGTACGGGTTGGACTGGGCACTCGTTGCAGTGGGCCGCCACGGGCGCGTCCTGACCGCGGACGCATACCGCTACCGCGCGGGCCCCAGAGTGCCGTGGGAGTTCGCCGCCCCGATTGCGGCCGCGGTGGACTCCGCCCGCATGGAGCTCTCCGCCCCGAACGCCCTCCTGAACCTCTCCGTGGATTACCGGACGGTCTACTACGCGGCGGATTGGACGCTGAGCGCGGACTACGGAGTCCCGACCCCGCCCGGGAGGAGTCCCTCTCCGCCCCCGGAGACCCGTTCCCCCGCAGGCGACAACGTCGTGATTAACGAGATCTCCCCGAAGCCGAACCCGGAGTGGGTGGAGGTCGTGAACCCGACGCCCTCTTCGATCAGCCTCGCGGGCTGGACCCTCCAGCGGCGGCAGGGGAACTCCTGGACGACGATCTTCACCTTCACGTCCCAGGTCCTCGGGGCCTGGGGTTCCGGGACGGAGTACCTCGCCACGGACCTGCCGCCGAACTCCCTCCCGAACGGCCAGTCCACGGTCAGGCTCCAGGATGGCCTGGGGAAAGTCGTCGATGTGACCATGTCCCCCCCAACGAGGGCGGGGGACACCTGGTCCCGGTTCAAGGACCCATTGACCGGGAAGCCGATGGACTCGGACAACGACGGGGCGGACTTCTACAATTCCCTCGCGCCCTCGGAAGGGGGTCCGAACGACCGGCACCGCCCCACGATTGCCGTCGGGAAGACGGTGAGCCAGGCGACCGCAGCGCCCGGGGACCTGGTCACATACACGCTCTACTACAACAACACGAACTCGGGTCGGGCGAACCACGTCTGGGTCAACGACACCCTCCCCGCCCAGGTGACGTTCGTGGGCTCGAGCGTGCCGTACACCTCGTCCGCGGGGCAGACGTACCGATGGCACTTCACGAACGTCGCGCCGATGTCGAACGATCAGTTCACGGTGGCCGTCCGCGTGAACGACGGGGTCGGGGACGGGGACCGCCTCGTGAACCGCGCGGACCTCGAGTACACGGACCAGTTGAACCGGAAGCTCCCGGGGTCCTCCGGGTGGGGGAACGTGACCGTGTCGCGGCCCGAGATCACCGTGAAGAAGGTGGGGACCCCGTCCGTGGCGCTCCCCGGGGACACCATCGTGTACACGATCTTCTACAATAACACGGGGTCCGCGAGCGCGCAGCACGTCTGGATCAACGACACCCTGTCCCCGGACGTCACGTTCGTAAGCTCGAGCGTCCCGTACAACTCGTCCTCCGGGCAGACGTACCGATGGCACTTCACGAACGTCGCGCCCGGGCCTCACGGCTTCACGATCACGGTAACGGTGAACCTGAACGCGACGTCGTCCGAGCTCGTCAACTGGGTGTTCTTGAACTACACGACGCAGAACGGCTGGAAGCTCGAGGAGAGCGGCTCCTCCGTGACGATCCCGATCCCAGAGTTCAGCGATCTCGCGGTCGCCGCGGTCGTCCCGATGATCGTGTTCGCGGTTCGCCGGTGGCGGCGCCGGGCGCAGGACCGGGCGAATGGATAGATACAGTGGCTGACAGCGTTCCAGGCATCGGCGGCCGTTAGAGCGGCACGGTTCGCCGCCTACCACAAGGATAGGCGACTAGCGTACCTAGGTCGCCGGCACCAGCCCTCCTCGAAGGAGGGCAGGCTTCCCGCAGGCTCGCGCACTGCAGTACCGCAGGGAACGTGGGCGGGCTTAACTTCCGGGTTCGGGATGGGACCGGGTGTATCCCCGCCGCTATGGCCGTCAAACCACTGCTACACCGAGGAGAAACAGTTCCGTATATCAGGGTTTCGATTCTGGAGGTAGTGGTTCCGCGAGGGCGGACTCTCCCGATTGTCCCTATCGCATCGGCAGGAGAGCCTGGAGCAACGCCATCACAGGGTTCCCGACGATGAATGCGATCACGTAGCCGATCGAGAGCGCGACCATGAGAGGGAGCTGGGGGGTGACCCACGCCTCCTTCAGGCCTTCCTTCCGGAGCGCCAACATGATCGCGGCCCGGTCCTGATGCATCTTCGGGAAGTAGACGATGACGTGCTCGCCATCGATGATCTGGTCCATGAACCACACATACCGAGGGACGCGGTCGAGCGGGACCTTGTACCCAACGAGCGCCATCGGGAACTCAAGGTGCTTCCTTGTCGCATTGAACACGAGATAGAAGATGGGTGCAATCCCGAACACGAGCGCCACGTTGAGCAACACGAGGAATGAGAAGGGGAACAGGACCCCGAGGAAGCCCTGGAGGCGGGGATCCACGGTCAGGAGGGGGAACCCCTGAAGCTGCGGGTACTGGGGGACGAACGCCGCGATCACGATCATCGCCTTCGCGTCCGCACCGCCCTTGAACAGATGGACCTCGTACATCCCCCGGAACACGAGCATCATCACGGGGACCGTGAAGTACCGGAGGAACTCCCCCCAGGAGATCGGATCCCCTTGGAGGTCCCACACGGCGAACCCCGTCGCGAGGACCGCGAGGGCGTACGCGGCGATCGACCCGGCCGGAAACCGCCAGCCCTCCTCCGTCCGGAAGTCCGGCCCGATCAACGGGTCGTACATAAGGACCGCGGTCGGGACGAGGACGAGCCCGACGACGGGGTCGATGCCCTGGAGCCAGAGGTCCACGCCGAACACCACGAGGCCGAGGGTCCCCATCGCGATCCAGAGGCGATTTGACACCCGGCGGGTCCGCAGGTCCGTGACCGCCGCGGCCCCGAGGAACACGGCCCCCGCGAGGAGCCGCACGAGGTCGAGGTCGGACACGACGCGTAATAATATTCTTGCTTAAAGCATATTTATCGGTCGAGCTATCGGGCCGCGGACCCAGGGGTTCGTTCTCAGGGGGAGACGCAACGGTGAAAAGGCTTTATAGACCGTGGCGGAATAGGCGCCCGAATGGAGAGAGTGCGGGGAGGGCGCGCGGTTCGGAGAACGAGGGGACCCGGGGAGGCCTGGGGCGCGTGATCGAGCCCCGCCGGATGAAGGCCAAGGTCTGCCTCGTCGGGGAGCACGCGGTCGGGAAGACCTCGCTGATCCGCCGGTTCGTCCTCGACGAGTTCGACGACCGGTACATCGTCACCCTCGGCGCGAAGGTCTCGAAGAAGGAGCTCGCGTTCCCGCTGAAGGACGGGACCCCCGTCCACATGGACATGACGATCTGGGACATCATGGGGTCGAAGGGGTTCCGGGAGCTCCTGCGGGAGGCGTACTTCCACGGGGCCCAGGGGATCCTCGCGACGTGCGACACGACCCGCTACGAGACCCTCGAGGACCTCGACTCCTGGGTGGAGTCCGTGTTCCGCACGGTCGGGGAGATCCCCGTCGTGTTCGCGATCAACAAAGCAGATCTGAAGGACCAGGCCGCGTTCGGGGAGGAGCAGATCAAGCTCGCAACGGAGGGGTTCGACGCCTCGTGGTTCCACGTCTCCGCGAAGACGGGCGCGAACGTCGAGGCCCTGTTCCGCGCCCTCGGGGGTACGATCGCGCAGAGCGCCCTCGGGAAATAGGTTTCCGCGAAAAGGCTTTATCGCGGCGCCCATCGTTGCCGCCCGATGGCGGAGCCGTCC
>Ga0184623_10000440_pt1 | contig 17450 bp, 13 predicted proteins | sample PLM1_100_b1_FD_133138 | JGI IMG/M metagenome (GOLD analysis project Ga0184623, IMG submission 133138) | Groundwater sediment microbial communities from an aquifer in East River, Colorado, USA - PLM1_100_b1 | ecosystem: Environmental > Terrestrial > Soil > Riparian zone | place: USA: East River...
CCGACCCCGGTCAGCGCTCAGCCCGTCTCGCCGGGCACTCCGCGCCGTGCGGCGTACCTGAACTCGCCCGACGCCATGCGCGCCTCGGCCGCTGGTGAGACGTCGCGCGTGCCGAACCCCGGCACGGTCGTCGACACACGGCAGCGTCGGCTCGTGCTGTTCGCCGCCGTCGCGGTCATCGTCGTGCTGGTCATGGGCATCGGCGCCTACGCCATCGGGGCCGCCCTCTCCGGCGACGAGAAGCAGTCGTCGTCGCCGAATCCGGCGCCGAAGCCTGCTGCGGCCGTCCAGCTCACCACCCACACGGACGAAAACCGCCGCTTCACCGTCGACGTCCCCGCGGGCTGGACCAGGAAGGACAGCGGCACGGGTACGTACGTCGACTACTTCGGCTCGGACAGCCCGGCCGGCCCGAAGATCCGGCTGCTCGTCGAGCGCGGGTTCTCCGACTCCAAGGTGGCGCTCGGCGCCGCCGAGGGGTTCCAGCGCGGCCAGGAGCGCAAGGGCATCATCGTCAACTTCCAGACCGTGCGGAAAGAGCCCACCACTACAGAGCTCGACGGCAAGGAGACGTGGGAGTGGGAGTGGACCTACGTCAACACGAAGGACAACCAGGCGCGCCGGGTGCTGTGGCGTAACACGGTCGTGGACGGCAGGAGCTTCAACATCTTCATCTCCGCCCCCGATCAGGAGTTCGACCGCTACCGCACGCTGCTCGACACGATGACGAAGTCGTTCCGCTTCACGTCCTGACCCGTCGTTGCACGGCCCGCCGGCACGGCGGGTACCGTGCCTGCTCGTGACGACAGCAACCCAGACCAGCAGCCCCGCCGAACTCGCCGCCGCCGCGGCCACCGCCCTCGCCGAGGCCACGGGCGTCGAGCGGCATGACGCCGCGATCGTCCTCGGTTCCGGCTGGGCGCCGGCGGCTGACCGGATCGGTACCGCCGAGACCGAGATCCCGGTCGACAAGGTCCCCGGGTTCGCGCCGCCGTCCGCGGTGGGCCACGTCGGCAAGATCCGGTCGCTACGGATCGGCGACCAGCGGGTTCTCGTCTTCCTCGGCCGCACCCACCTGTACGAGGGCCGCGGCGTCGAGCCCGTCGTGCACGGCGTCCGGGTGGCGGCCGCTGCCGGCTGCAAGACCATGATCCTCACCAACGCCGCGGGCGGGCTCCGCGACGGCATGACCGTCGGCCAACCCGTGCTGATCAGCGACCACCTCAACCTCACCGCGCGCTCGCCGCTCGTCGGGGCGGATTTCGTCGACCTCACCGACCTGTACTCCTCCCGCCTGCGCGGGCTGGCCCGTTCCGTCGACCCCACGCTTGAGGAGGGTGTCTACGCCGCGCTGCCTGGGCCGCACTACGAGACGCCGGCCGAGATCCGGATGCTGCGTACGCTGGGCGCCGACATGGTCGGCATGTCGACTGCGCTGGAGGCCATCGCGGCCCGCGCCGCCGGGGCCGAGGTGCTGGGCGTCTCGCTCGTCACCAACATCGCCGCCGGCATCACCGGGGAGCCGCTCAGCCACGAAGAGGTGCTCGAAGCCGGTCGCGCCGCCGCCGAGCGGATGGGGACCCTCCTCGGCCAGCTGGTCGCCACGATCTGACCGCGCCACCCTGCCGCCCTACCGCCCCGCCACTCTGCCGTCCCGCCACTCTGCCACCCGCCGCCCCCGCCGTCCCGCCGCCCTGCCGCCCCGGCCGCCCCGGCCACCCCCGCCGCCCACCTGAGGACAAAACGGACTTGCGGGGTATCCGTGGCTACGGGCGCCCGTTGTAGGCACGCGAGTCCCGCAAGTCCGGTTCGCCGGGGGCTCGCGACGGACGGCGCCGTAACGAGTACCGGATGGCGCGACGCAGGTAGCGTGCGGCTGGCCGCCCGCTGTGGGGCAGCATGAGTGGCATGACCGACACGAACACGCTCCGCAAGCTCGCGCAGGTGTGGATCAGCGACGATCCCGATCCCGAGACCCGGGTGGAGCTGGAGGCGCTGCAGGCCCAGCTGCCGGACTCCGCGGACGAGCTGGCAGACCGGTTCGTTGGACGGTTGACGTTCGGGACGGCGGGGCTGCGCGGTCCGGTCCGGGCGGGGCCGAACGGCATGAACCGCGCGGTCGTCCGGGCGGCGGCGACCGGGCTCATGGCGTACCTGGACGCGCACGGCGCCGCCGGGCCGGTGGTCATCGGGTACGACGCCCGCCGCGGCAGCACCGACTTCGCCCAAGAGACGGCGGCGGTCTGCACCGGCGCCAGCCGGCAGGCGTTGCTGCTCCCCCGGGTGCTGCCGACGCCGGTGCTCGCGTACGCAATCCGAGTGCTAGGAGCCGCGGCCGGCGTCATGGTCACGGCGAGCCACAATCCGCCGGCCGACAACGGGTACAAGGTGTACCTCGGCGACGGGGCCCAGATCGTGCCGCCCGCCGACCGGGAGATCGAGGCGGCGATCCAGGCGGTCGGCCCGCTGGGGGACGTGCCGCTCGGCCCGCCCGGCGAGGTGCTCGACGACACGCTGGTCGAGTCGTACGTCGAAGCGGTGGCGGCCAGGGTCGTCCCGGGCGATCTCACCGTCGCGTACACCCCGATGCACGGGGTCGGCGGGGAGACGTTCATGAGCGCCTTCGCCCGGGCCGGTTTCCCGGCTCCGCACGTCGTCGAGGAGCAGTTCCGCCCCGACCCGAACTTCTCCACGGTCAGCTTCCCGAACCCGGAGGAGCCCGGCGCGGTGGACCTGCTGGTCACCCTTGCCAAGCGGGTGAGCGCGGACATCGCCATCGCCAACGATCCGGATGCCGACCGGTGTGCGGTGGTCGTGCCCGATGGCGGCGGCTGGCGGATGCTCCGGGGCGACGAGGTGGGCGCACTCCTCGCCGATCACCTGATGCGGCGTGGCGCACAGGGCACCTACGCGACCACGATCGTGTCGTCGTCGCAGCTCAGGGCCATGTGCACCGTCCGTGGACTGCCGTACGCCGAGACGCTCACAGGCTTCAAATGGATCATGCGCGCCGCCGACGACCTGGCCTTCGGCTACGAGGAGGCGCTGGGATACTCGGTCGCGCCCGATCTGGTCCGCGACAAGGACGGGATCTCCGCTGCCCTGCTCGTCGCGGAACTGGCGGCGCAGCTCAAGGCCGAGGGCCGAACGCTCACGGATCGCCTGGACGACCTGGCACGCGAGTTCCGGCTGCACGTCACCGACCAACTGTCCGTCCGTGTCGACGACCTCGGACTCATCGCCGAGGCCATGGCTGGACTCCGTGCCGCGCTACCGCAGCAGTTGCTCGGACGGCCGGTCGAGACCGCCGAGGATCTACTTCCGGACGCCGACGTGGTGATCCTGCGGGCGCCGGGCCTGCGCGTGGTGGTACGGCCGTCGGGCACGGAACCGAAGCTCAAGGCGTACCTGGAGGTCGTTGTGCCCGTCGAGGGCTCCGTGGCCGGGGCGCGAACCGCCGCTGCCACCCAGCTCGCCGCACTCCGGGAAGAGGTGGCCACCGCCCTGGGGCCTCTGAGCTCTTGATGAAGGTGCCCTTCATGGTGCTATAGGCGCATGAAGGGCACCTTCATCAACAAAGGGCTAGACGGCGCCGAACTGCCGATCGCCCGCATCGCCGAGACCGGGCACGATGTACGCCGAGTCGTTGAGGCGCTCGTCGATCGCGGCCGTGACGACCCGGATCGGCAGGTTCGAGTCCGCGAGGTTCTTGAGCCCCTCGGGCGCCGCCAGCGCGCAAATCACGGTGATGTCCGTGGCGCCCCTGGTCGTGAGCAGCCCGACGCAGTGCTTGAGCGAGCCGCCCGTGGCGAGCATCGGGTCGAGGACGATCACCGGTCGGCCGGTGAGGTCGTCCGGCAAGGACTCCATGTAGGCGCGGGGCTCGAACGTCTCCTCGTCGCGGGCGAGGCCGACGAAACCCATGGACGCCTCGGGTAGCAGCCCGAACGCCGCCTCGGCCATGCCCAGGCCGGCGCGCAGGACCGGTACGAGCAGCGGCGGGTTCGCGAGCCGGGTGCCCGACGTGCGGGCGACCGGCGTGTGGATCGGGTACTGCTCCACGGCGATCCCTCGGGTGGCCTCGTACACGAGCATGAGGGTCAGCTCGCGCAACGAGGCACGGAAGACGGCGGCGTCGGTACGGGCGTCCCGCATCGCGGTGAGGCGAGCGGCGGCCAGCGGGTGATCGACAACGAGGGTGTCCACGGCTGGGAACCTACCTCCCACCCGTTGAGTTGTGGAGTTTCGAGGGTGGGACCGGCCCGCCGACCCTCGAAACTCCACAACTCAACGGCACTTCAGGCGGCCAGCTCAGCGATCCAGCCACGGCGCCGCTCGACGGCCGCCCGGTACACGTCCACCATCGCGGCGGCGTACCGGTCCGGGGTGTGGGCGAGCGCACGGTCACGGCCAAACGCGGCCAGCTCCACCGCGAACGACGGCTCGCGCAGCACCCGCAGCAGACCGGCAGCCAGCGCGTCCGGGGTCGGCGACGTGCAGAGCCCGGCACCGGCGAGCGCGCCACGGGCATGCAGCTCGGCGTCGACCAGCACCACCGGCAGCCCAGCCAGCGCCGCCTCCTGGAGCACCAGCCCCTGCGTGTCCGTACGGGAGGGAAACGCGAACGCGTCAGCGGCGGCGTACGCGGCGGCGACCTCACGCGGCGGCAGCTGCCCGGTGCGGACCACCCGGTGGCCGATTCCCGCGACGAGCCCGTCGATCCAGGGCCGGTCATAGACGGCGCCGACGAGTACCAGCCGGGCACGCGGCTCCACGGCCAGCAGCGACGCGAACGCCTCGACCAGCAGGTCAACGCCCTTCTCGCGGTTGACCCGCCCGACGAACACCACCGTCGGCTCGTCCGCGCGCAAGCCCCACCGATCCCGGAACTCCGCGACGTCCCCCGGCGAGACCTGCCGCGGCGCCACGCCGGTCGGGATCACGCTCACCAACGACGGATCGACTGGCAACGACGTCCGGCTCAGGACCGCCCGCGTGGGCAGCACGACTGCGTCCGTGCTCTCCAGCAACAGCCGGTTGCCGAGGTCCATCAGCCCGCGGCGGCGCTCAGGGCCGCGCCGGACGCTCCCATGCCGCGGTGCGCCCAACCGGCGGCGGTAGGCGGCGATGCCGACGCGCAGTGCCCGGGTCGGGATCCGGTACGCGTCCAGATAGGCGTGCAGGTCCGTGTGGTACGTCTGCACCAGCGGCAGACCGAGCCGGTGTGCCGCGAGGATCCCCAGCAGCCCGACCGGCCCCGGCGTGTGCACATGGATCAGCTCCGGCGCCAGGCCGGCGACCGCCGCCACGTGCCGGGACCTGGGCCACGCCGCCAGCCGCAGGTTCGCCACCCCGCACGGCATCGACGGCAGCCCCTCCACCGGCAGGTCCGGGTCATAGGGCGTGTCCGGATGGCGCGGCGCGACGAGCGTGCTGGTGCAGCCGAAGCGGGGCAGCTCGTGCGCGAGCGTCCGGATCGAGGTGATCACCCCGTCCCGGCGCGGGAGGTACGTGTCGGAGAAGTGCACGACGTGCACGGCGGCCTCACGAGGGTCGCTGAATCCGGCAAATCCGGCTGTCGCGCCGACCGTAGGGCCGGGGTAACCCCTGGCGGGAGGCCCTGCGGCCAGGCTTCGCCCAGGCTTCACGCGCGGACCAACATTGTTCGCCCGTGCGTCACCCGCGAGGCCGGCGCGTCGGCGGTTCGTGCCAGTCGAACGACCGTTCGTTCGTCACGGCCCGCCCAGTTTTCGGTGCCGCCACGCTGCGTAGACTCGGGCCTATGACAGCCACGGCACCGGCGCCGTACTCCGACGTCATACGTTCGGAGGCGTCGCTCCGGCGGTTCCTGCACGGCCTTCCCGGCGTCGATGCGGTCGGTGCCGAAGCGCGGGCGGCGATGCTCGGCACCCGCTCGATCAAGACCACCAGCAAGGCGTGGGCGCTCGATCTCGCCATCCGGATGATCGACCTCACCACACTCGAAGGGGCGGACACGCCCGGCAAGGTGCGGGCGCTCGCCGCGAAGGCGCGCCGGCCCGACCCTGCCGACCCGTCCTGCCCGCACGTGGCCGCGGTCTGCGTCTACCCAGACCGGGTTCCGGACGCTGTCGAGGTGCTGAAAGGCAGCGGGGTGCACGTCGCCAGCGTCGCCACGGCATTCCCCTCCGGGCGCGCCGGGTTGGACGTGAAGCTCGCCGACACCCGTGACGCGGTGGCGGCCGGCGCCGACGAGATCGACATGGTGATCGATCGGGGCGCGTTCCTGGCCGGCAACTACCAGAAGGTCTACGAGGAGATCGCCGCCATCAAGGACGCATGCGGCTCTGCTGGCGGCACACCAGCGCATCTCAAGGTGATCCTGGAGACCGGCGAGCTGGTGACGTACGACAACGTGCGGCGCGCGTCCTGGCTGGCGATGCTGGCCGGCGGCGACTTCATCAAGACCTCGACCGGCAAGATCCAGCCGGCGGCGACCCTCCCGGTGACGCTGGTGATGCTGGAGGCGGTGCGCGACTTCCGCGCGGCCACCGGCCGCCAGGTGGGCATGAAGCCGGCGGGCGGCATCCGCACGGCGAAGGACGCCATCAAGTACCTGGTCATGGTGAACGAGACCTGCGGCGAGGACTGGCTGAGCCCGGACTGGTTCCGGTTCGGCGCGTCCACGCTGCTCAACGACGTGCTGATGCAGCGGACGAAGATGGCGACCGGCCGGTACTCCGGTCCCGACTACTTCACTTTGGACTGATCATGTTCGAGTACGCACCCGCGCCCGAGTCGCGCGCCGTCGTCGATATCAAGCCGTCGTACGGGCTGTTCATCGGCGGCGAGTTCGTCGAAGGCTCGGGAAACGCGTTCAAGTCGATCTCGCCGGCCACCGAAGAGGTCCTCGCCGAGGTGGTCGAGGCCAGCTCGGACGATGTCGACCGCGCCGTTGCCGCCGCCCGCAAGGCGTACGACCGGACGTGGTCGAAGCTGGCTCCCCGCGAGCGCGGCAAGTACCTGTACCGGATCGCCCGCGTCATCCAGGAGCGTTCGCGCGAGCTGGCCGTGCTGGAGTCGATCGACAACGGCAAGCCGATCCGCGAATCGCGTGATGTGGACATCCCGCTGGTCGCGGCGCACTTCTTCTACTACGCCGGCTGGGCGGACAAGCTGGCCTACGCCGGTTTCGGCCCGAACCCGCAGCCGCTGGGCGTGGCGGGCCAGGTCATCCCGTGGAACTTCCCGCTGCTGATGCTGGCGTGGAAGATCGCGCCCGCGCTCGCAGCGGGCAACACGGTCGTGCTCAAGCCGGCCGAGACGACCCCGCTGACCGCGCTGCTCTTCGCCGAGATCTGCCAGCAGGCCGAGCTGCCGCCGGGCGTCGTCAACATCATCACCGGCGCGGGCGACACCGGCCGCGCGCTGGTCGAGCACCCCGGCGTCGACAAGGTGGCGTTCACCGGCTCGACCGAGGTCGGCAAGGCGATCGCCCGGGCCATCGCCGGCACCAGCAAGCGCGCCACGCTGGAACTCGGCGGCAAGGCGGCGAACATCGTGTTCGACGACGCGCCGCTCGACCAGGCCGTCGAGGGCATCGTCAACGGCATCTTCTTCAACCAGGGCCACGTCTGCTGCGCCGGTTCGCGGCTGCTCGTGCAGGAAAGCATCTACGACGAGGTGATGACGTTGCTGAAGCGGCGCCTCGCCACGCTCCGGGTCGGCGATCCGCTCGACAAGAACACCGACATCGGCGCGATCAACTCGGCGGCGCAGCTGGCGAAGATCCGCGAGCTGAGCGAGATCGGCGAGGCCGAGGGCGCCGAGCGCTGGTCACCCCCGTGCGAGCTGCCGGATCGCGGCTTCTGGTTCCCGCCGACCCTGTTCACCGGCGTCTCGCAGGCACACCGGATCGCGCGCGAGGAGATCTTCGGCCCCGTGCTCTCGGTGCTGACGTTCCGCACGCCGGCCGAAGCGGTGGAGAAGGCGAACAACACGCCGTTCGGGCTGTCCGCCGGCGTCTGGACGGAGAAGGGCTCGCGGATTCTCTGGATGGCGGACAAGCTCCGCGCCGGCGTCGTCTGGGCCAACACGTTCAACAAGTTCGACCCCGCCTCCCCGTTCGGCGGCTACAAGGAATCTGGCTACGGACGCGAAGGCGGCCGCCACGGCCTGGAGGCTTACCTGCGATGAGCGATCGCCTCACCGTGCGGAAGACGTACAAGTTGTATGTGGGCGGGAAGTTTCCGCGGAGCGAATCGGGCCGGTCGTACCAGGTGAGCGACGCGAAGGGGAGGTTCGTGGCCAACGCCGCGCAGGCTTCCCGCAAGGACGTCCGCGACGCCGTGGTCGCCGCCCGCAAGGCGGTGGCCGGCTGGTCTGGCGCCACGGCGTACAACCGTGGCCAGGTGCTGTACCGGGTGGCGGAGCTGCTGGAAGGGCGTCACGCCCAGTTCGTCGACGAGGTCGGCCAGGGCGAAGGGCTGACCCGCGCCAAAGCGGAGGCCGTCGTGGACGCGGCGATCGACCGCTGGGTCTGGTACGCGGGCTGGTCGGACAAGATCACCCAGGTCGCCGGCAGCGCGAACCCGGTCGCCGGCCCGTTCTTCAACCTCTCGACGCCCGAACCGACCGGCGTCGTCGGCGTTCTCGCGCCGCAGGCGTCGTCGCTGCTCGGGCTGGTGTCGGTGATCGCGCCGGCGATCGTCACGGGCAATACGGTCGTGGTCATGACCAGCCAGGATCGGCCGCTGCCGGCGGTGAGCCTCAGCGAGGTGCTGGCCACCTCGGACGTACCGGGCGGTGTGGTCAACATCCTCACCGGACACACGGACGAGCTGGCGCCGTGGCTGGCCGCGCACATGGACGTCAACGCGATCGACCTCGTCGGCGCCGCGCCCGAACAGGCCGCCGCACTGGAGGAGGCCGCCGCCGACAACCTCAAGCGGGTACTGCGCCGGCCGGCGGCGGAGCCCGACTGGATGGTCGAGCCGGGTCTGGAGCGGATCCTTACGTACCTGGAGACGAAGACCGTCTGGCACCCGATCGGGGTCTGACCGGCCGGGCGGTCTAGGGTCTGTTCCGGATGTCTCGCCCGAACGTCCCAGCGCATGACCGGAGGAACCGTGGCCAAGCCCGACTCGACCGACGACGACGTCAAGGCGGCTGATGAGACGGTCGACGAGACCCGCCTCGACGACGCGGACCTTGACGACGCGGACCTTGACGACGAGCTCGCCGACGACGACACGGACGCCGACGATACCGACGCGGAAGACACCGACCCGGAAGACACCGACGGCACCGACCAGTCGCCGGAGACGGCGCTGTTCTGGGCGGACACCGACGTCGATCCGATCGAGATCTCCTTCGCCACCGGCACCGGCCTGACCCTGCGCCACTACCGCACGGTCGAGGACGAGGACGGCGAGGAGACCGAAGAGGCCGTCTTCCTTGCCCACCGCGGCAAGCTGCACCTGTTCCGCAGCGCCGAGGGCCTGATCGAGTTCATCAACTCGGACGCGCCGCACGACCTCACCGACCTGGAGACCTGGTCGCAGGTGCTGCGGCGGGCGAAGCCGTCCGACGTGATCGCGATCGACGAGGACCGCTACGAGCTGGACCTTGTCGTCGAGAACCTGCGCGGCGGCCACGACGTCTGGGAGCCGGACCTGCTGATCCCGGCCGGCGAGGTCGCCCGGGACATCGGGTTCGCCTGCGAACTGGACGAGGTACTCGCCGCACTCGCACCCGGTTCGCCGCTGGACGACCTCGACGAGGGCCTGCGCGACGGCGGCTTTCTGGCCCGGCGCCGGCTGAAGAAGGTCGGTGCCGAGCAGGCGGCGATCGGCTGGCGCAGCATCATCGGCAAAATCTCGGCAGCCGTCGAATGGCACGACTGACCCAGCTCGCCGGGGAACGGATCGGGATGGCCGAGTCGGTCGCGCCAGCGCGCGTCGTGCTGCTCGCCGGGCCGTCCGGATCCGGCAAGTCCTACGTGGCGCGCCGCACCGGCTTCCCCGTGCTCGCCCTGGACGACTTCTACCGGGACGGTGACGATCCTGCCCTGCCCCGGCAGCCGAACGGCCTGGTCGACTGGGACAACCCGGCGTCGTGGAACGCGGACGAGGCGGTCGCGACGATCGTGCGGCTCTGCACCGAGCGCCGGGCCGACGTGCCGGTGTACGAGATCGGCGCCGACCGCCGCACCGGCACCCACGTCCTGGACCTCGGTGACGCGCCGATCTTCATCGCCGAGGGCATCTTTGCCGCCGAGATCGTGGCGGTGTGCCGCGAAGCGGGAGTCCTGGCGGACGCGGTGGCGCTGCACCGTACCCGGCAGATCACCTACCTGCGCCGGCTCGCCCGGGATCTCCGCGAGGGGCGGAAGGCGCCCGGCATCCTGGTACGCCGCGGTTGGGTGCTGATGCGCGCCGAACCGGAGGTGCTGGCGCGAGAGGCTGCGCTGGGCTGCCGCCCCTACAACGCGCACGCCACGATCCGGGCGGTCAAGCAACTGGCGGCCGAGACCCCGTGATGCGACCGGTTCAGGCCGGCATCCGCAGGTGGGCGACCATGGCCCGGTGATCGCTGCCCGGCACGTCGAACACCTTGACCTGCCCGACGCCGGCCCGGCCGTCGACCAGCACGTGATCGATCGTCACCGGCGGCAGCGCATGCCCGTTCGGCCACGTCGGCACCAGCCCGGCACCGGCGGCGTCACCCGCATCGAGGTACCCGCTGCCAATCAGCTTGCGTAGCGGACTGTGGTCGAGGCTGGCGTTGAAGTCGCCCGCCAGGATCCGCAGCGGCCCGTCCCGATCGGCCTCCGGCAGCAGTGTGAAGTCGCGCCGCCACCGGCTCGTCGCGGCCCCCGGCATCGGCGGCGACGTGTGCACGGCCACCACGTCGATCTCCCGCCGCTCGGTACGCATCGTGGCGCGCGCCATGTCGAAGGTGGACTCTTCGTCGAGCCCGCGGCCCTCGACCAGCGGGAACGTCGAGTACAGGCCGGTGCCCGAGACGCCGGGACGCGGGCGCAGCGCCCGGTGCGGCAGCTCGCGGCCGATACCGGCGGCGTCGAGCCGGGCGACGGCATCGTCCGTCAGTTCCTGGATGCTGACCAGATCAGGGTGCTCCCGGCGGATCAGAGCCATGATCCGGTCGGTATCCGCGCCGCCCCCGAGGACGTTCAGGCTGAGGACCACGATCGTGTCGCCATGCCGGCTGGGATCCCCCGACGCCGGCACCGCCCGCGGCACCATGAACACCCCGAACGCCGCCACCACCAGCACCGCGACGGCCGCCTCCCGCCACCGCCGCAGGACGAGCGCCAGCCCCAGCGGGACGATGCTCGCCACGGCCACGTACGGGGTGTACGTGATGAGCTGCGCCAGCGGTGTGATCGGATCGAGCCCGGCCCCACGCACCACCGCCCACGCCGCGAAGCCACCGATCAGCAGCCGCAGCGACCACGCCGTCAGCGCAGCGCCGCGTACCCCGGCTTGATCACGTCGTTGATCAGGGCCAGCCGCTGGTCGAACGGGAGGAACGCCGACTTCATCGCGTTCACCGTGAACCACTGCATGTCCTCGTAGCCATAGCCGAAAGCCTCGCAGAGGAGCGCAAACTCCTGGCTCATCGAGGTACCGCTCATGAGGCGGTTGTCGGTGTTGACCGTGACCCGGAACCGCAGGTCATGCAGGAGGCGGATGGGGTGCTCGGCGATCGAGGCAGCCGCACCGGTCTGCACGTTCGAGGACGGACACATCTCCAGCGGCACCCGCTTGTCGCGGACGTACGCGGCGAGCCGGCCGAGCTTCGCGCCCTCGGCGTCGCCGGCCGGGCCGAGCGTGATGTCGTCGACGATCCGGACGCCGTGACCGAGCCGGTCGGCGCCGCACCACTGCAGCGCCTCCCAGATCGACGGGAGCCCGAACGCCTCGCCCGCGTGGATCGTGATGTGCCCGTTCGCGCGCTGGATGTACTGGAACGCGTCGAGGTGTCGGGTGGGCGGGAAGCCGGCCTCGGCGCCCGCGATGTCGAAGCCGACCACGCCGGAGTCGCGGTAGGCGATCGTCAGCTCGGCGATCTCGCTGGACCGCGCCGCGTGGCGCATCGCTGTCAGCAGGGTGCCGACCCGGATCGGGTGGCCCTCGGCGGCGGCCTGTGCGCTGCCCGCCTCGAAGCCGCCGAGGACCGCGTCGACGACCTCGCTCAGCGTGAGGCCGTGCTCGACGTGCAGCTCGGGGGCGAACCGGACCTCGGCGTAGACGACACCGTCGGCGGCCAGATCCTGGGCGCATTCCGCGGCGACCCGGACGAGCGACTCCTTGGTCTGCATCACCCCGACCGTGTGGGCGAACGTCTCCAGGTACCGCTCCAGCGATCCGGAGTCGGCGGCGTCCCGGAACCAGTGGCCCAGCTCGGCGGCGTCGGTGCTGGGCAGGTTCTGGTAGTCGACCTCACGGGCGAGGTCGATGACGGTCTGCGGCCGAAGGCCACCATCGAGGTGATCGTGGAGGAGGACCTTCGGCGCTCGGCGGATCCCGTCGGCGCTCGGCAACGTTGCTGAGCTCATGCCCGCCCCTCGCTTCGCTCGCGGCGCGCCTGAGGCTCGATCCGCACTGTGCCCATGATTCGCTCGCTCCGCTCGCTCATGCCGAAGAACGTTAGCCGACCTGGATGCCGTACCGGTCACCGCGGCTCTCAGGGTTCCCTCAGGGTCACCAGCAAGGGACGAGGGGGGTTACCCCCACCAGGAATACGGGGCCTTGCCCGATGGTTCCGAGCGCCCATCCCCGACAGCCTTCTTGCGACACCATCACGCGGGAGGGAAAGGCCATGTTCGCTCGGGTAGGGCGGTTCTGTTACCGCCACCGATTCACCGTACTGATCGTGTGGTTGGCCGTCTTCGCGGGCGGCATGGTGGCCAGCGGGCCGGTGTTCTCCGCGCTGTCGCAGGACCACGACATCAAGGTCGAGTCGCTCAACGCGTACGACGTGCTGGACGCCGAGAGCAAGGACGACGGCAGCGTCATCGCGGTCGTCGACGACGTCGATCCGGTCGCGGCCGCGACGAAGGCCGAGATCACGGCGGCTTCGGCGGCTCTACGGGGGGTCGCCGGCATCACCGAGGTCGAGGATCCGTACACGGGCGGAGCCGCCGGGGCGAAGCTCATCGCCACCGACGAGCGCGGCGTGCTGATCATCGCGCACCTCGCCAAGAGCACTGAGGACGACGCACGTACCGCCACTATCAACAAGGTCACCGAGCGGATGCGGGCCGCGGGCAAGGCACTGCCCGGCTCAAAGGTCGAGATCGGCGGGGGGCCGGTGCTCGACCGCGAGATCAACGACCAGGTCAGCACCGACCTGAGCCGCGCGGAGATGATCGCGTTGCCGCTGACGCTGCTGGTCATGGTGCTGGTGTTCGGCGGGTTCGTGGCCGCCGGCCTGCCGGTGCTCGGCGCGCTGGTCTCGGTCGGCAGCGCGTTCCTGTCGCTCTGGGGCTTCTCCCAGTTCACCGCCCTCGACTCGAACACGCTGACCGTGACGACGCTGCTCGGCCTCGGGCTCTCGATCGACTACGGGCTGCTGGTGCTGAACCGGTACCGCGAGGAGCTGGGCAACGGCCTCGACCGCGAGACGGCGATCGGCGTGGCCGGCGCCACCGCCGGACGTACCGTGGCGTTCTCCGCCCTGACGGTGGCCGCCGCGCTCGGCGGGCTGGTCGTGGTCGGCGTGCCGTTCATGCAGGCTCTCGGCGCGGCCGGCGTTTCGATCGCGCTGATGACGATGCTCGTCGCGCTGACGCTCGTGCCGGCGTTGGTGCGGGTGTTCGGCCGGTGGATCAAGCCGCCGAAGCGGGCGCACTCCGCCGACCACGGTTTCTTTTCCCGGCTCGCCCTGCGGGTGCAGCGCAAGCCGGTGCTGGTTATCGGGCTGACCCTGACCGGACTGCTCGTGATCGCGTCACCGCTCGTCGGGATCAAGCTCTCCGACCAGGGCCTCAGCGAGATCCCGACGTCGATCGAGTCGCGCCGGGTCGCCGACACCCTGACGGACCGCTTCGGCCAGCAGCCCGATCCGCCGATCACCGTCCTGGCTCGCACCGACCCGGCAACGCTCGACAACTGGGCCGCCCGCCACGCCAGCGACGACCGCGTGGCCAAGGTGTACCCGGCCGAGGAGGTCCGCCCCGGGCTGAGCACGGTGAACATCGACGTCACCGGGGATCCGCAGGACGCTGCCGCCCGCGATCTGGTCACCGCGCTGCGCGACGACCGCCCGTCGGCTGAGTCCTGGGTGACCGGCGAGGCGGCCGTCACCCGCGACCTGCTCGCCGTACTGGTCCGGGACCTGCCGGCCGCGATCGCCGTCATGGTCGGGGCGATGTTCCTGCTGCTGTTCCTCATGACCGGATCGCTGCTCGTACCGGTCAAGGCGCTCGTGATGAACCTGCTGTCGCTCGGCGCCACGTTCGGGGCGATGGTGGCGGTGTTCCAGTTCGGTTGGGGCGCCTCGCCGCTGGACTTCCTTGTCGGCAAAGGCATGGATCCGTACACACTGCTCGCGATCTTCGCGTTCGCCTTCGGCCTCTCGATGGACTATGAGGTGTTCCTGCTCGCCCGCATCAAGGAGCTGTACGACAAGGGGTACGACAACGACACGGCCGTCCGGATCGGGCTCCAGCGCAGCGGCCGGATCATCACCTCGGCGGCGGTCCTCATGATGATCGTCTTCGGCGGGTTCGCCGCAGCCAAGATCGGCGGCGTCGAGCAGATCGGCTTCGGGCTGGTGGTCGCGGTGTTGGTGGACGCGACGATCGTCCGCTGCCTGCTCGTGCCGGCCACGATGACGCTGCTCGGCGACGTCAACTGGTGGGCGCCGAAGCCGCTGCGGTGGCTGCACGCCCGGGTAGGCCTGCACGAGGCGCCCGCCCAGCCGGCGCCGCCGGAGCGGGAGCTGACCCCGGTCGGCTGACCACCCTGTTGTGATGCGGCGCGCCGATTCGTTCGGCGCGCCGCTTCACAGTGTCATGCGCTGCACAGTCACGGCCGCTGCATAGTCACGGCTGCTGCATGGTCACGGCCGCTGCATGCCGAACGTGTACGACCCAGAACCGCTGTAGGAGTACACGCGCCAGTAGTAGTAGCCGGCGGTTCCGTTGTAGGTGATGTCCTCCGACGAGGTCACGCTCTGGCTGACCGCCACCCGCGACCAGGCGGAGCCGTTCCACCGGTACAGCGCGAGGTCGAAGTCCGCATTGGACGGTCCACGCAGGCAACCCTTGTGCGTGCCGGCGGGGGCCTGGAAGTACGTGCCGTTCGGATGGATATCGGCGTCACCCGTGCCGCTCAGCGTCCCCGAGTACTGTTCAGGCAACCCCGAGCAGCCGGACGGCGGCGGTGGTGGCGGCGCGGTGCCGCCGAGCGTGTAGAGCAGCCGGTTCGGCGATCCGGAACCCGGGTTGGTGACGACGTTGGGCGTGGCGGTGTTCACGAGCTGGTCCCGAACGGCCTGCGGCGATGCCGACGGGTTGCCCTGCAGGTACAGCGCCGAGGCTCCTGCCACGTGCGGCGTGGCCATCGAGGTGCCGCTAATGGTGTTGGTCGCGGAGTCGCTCGTGTACCAGGCCGACGTGATGCTCGAGCCGGGGGCGAAGAGGTCCAGGCAAGTGCCGAAGTTGGAGAACGACGAGCGCGCGTCAGTGCTCGTCGTCGCGCCGACCGTCATCGCCTCCGCCACCCGCGCGGGCGAGTAGTTGCACGCGTTCGCGTTGCTGTTGCCCGCCGCGATCGCGTAGCTGACGCCGTCGGCGATCGAGTTCCGGACAGCGGTGTCGAGCGCCGTGGACGCACCGCCGCCTAGGCTCATGTTGGCCACCGCCGGCTGGCCGGCCTGGTGGTTCCCTGTCGCCCAGTCGATACCGGAGATGACCTGGGAGTTCGTGCCCGATCCCGAGCAGTTGAGGACGCGGACACCGACAATCGTCACGCCCTTGGCCACGCCGTACGTCGAGCCGCCGACCGTGCCGGCAACGTGCGTCCCGTGACCGTTGCAGTCGTCGGCGCTGCCGCCGTCGATGGCGTCGAAGCCGCTCACCGCCCGGCCGCCGAACTGGCTGTGGCTGAACCTGACACCCGTGTCGATGATGTACGCCTTCACGCCGGCACCGGTCGCGTTGTACGTGTAGCTGTTGCTCAGCGGAAGGTTGCGCTGGTCGATGCGGTCGAGGCCCCACGTGGCCGGCGTCTGCGTGGCCGACGCGGTCACCGTCTGGTCGGCCTCGACGTACGCCACCTGTGGGTTCTTCCGCATCAGGCTGAGCGCGGTGGGCGAGAGGGTCGCGGCGAAGCCGGAGAGCGCCGTGGCGTACTCGCGGTGGATGCGTGCACCCTGGCCGCGCGCCTGGTCTCTGGCCGCCTTCCGCGCCCCCGCCGTGGCGCCCTTGCGTAAGACGACGATGTACTGCCCTGGTAACGCTCGCGCTGCCCCGACGCCGACCAGCGGCGCCTCGCCACCGCCGTGGTCCGGCGGCGCCGGGCGGTTGCCAGCCTCCGCGGGCGCCGCGAGGCCGAGGGCCGCGACAGCGGTGGCGATGAGTGTGATGGACGAGCGCTGGATGAAGCGGTTTGTCATGGTTTCCCCCAGCAGCGGTGTGGTGGGTATCCCCCGCTCACGTCGGGCATCACCGACTGAACGGTTATAGGCCTCATCTGCGCCGATGTCCAGAGTGGTGCCAGCCTCGCTTGCCCGGACGCGGCAGGATGAGGGCGTGACGACCTACGATCTCGCCGCCGCGCTCGCCGCCATCCCGACCGCCCAGCGCCGGGTCGAAGAGACCCTCGCCACTTTCACCGACGACGAGGCGCGGGGGCCGTCGGTGCTTCCCGGCTGGACCCGCGGGCACGTGGTCACCCACATCGCGCGCAACGCCGACGCGTCCGTCCGGCTCGTGACGGGAGCGCTGCACGACACCCCGGGCGACCAGTACCCCGGTGGCATCGTGACCCGTAACGCCGAGATCGAGGCTGGCGCGGGCCTGCCAGCCGTCGAGTTGGCCACCGACGTCGCCCGGACGAACAAGGTGGTCAACGCCGCGTTCGGCGCGATGACCGAGGAGGCGTGGACGAGGACCGTGCAGTTCCGGCAGAGCCCGTTCCCGGCGCGGCGGGTGGCCTGGTCACGCTGGCGCGAGGTCGAGATCCACCATGCCGACCTCGGCCTCGACCGGTACACGATCGAGGACTGGCCGGACGAGTTCATCTCGGCGCACCTGCCGCACGAGTTGGTCAAGCTCGCCGAGCGGCTGCCCGGCGGGATGGCCGTCGAGATCCGCGGCGTCCGCTACGGCAGCGGCGAGCCGATCGCCGTCGACGGCCCGGACCACGCAGTGCTCGCCTGGCTGGTTGGCCGCCCGAGCCTCGCCACGCCCTACCTCAAGACCGACGCCCCTGAACTGC
>Ga0184623_10000441_pt1 | contig 17444 bp, 17 predicted proteins | sample PLM1_100_b1_FD_133138 | JGI IMG/M metagenome (GOLD analysis project Ga0184623, IMG submission 133138) | Groundwater sediment microbial communities from an aquifer in East River, Colorado, USA - PLM1_100_b1 | ecosystem: Environmental > Terrestrial > Soil > Riparian zone | place: USA: East River...
GAACTCATGCTTTGACATCCTTTTCTAGTAGAATGGCCAAGCTCAGAAACACCAGGGTTGCTCCCACACCTAGGGCGACCTCGAATAAAGCAGGGTTTTTGCTTTTGGTTACTACTGGATTCAGCACGGCAATCGCAAGCGATACCTTGCTTACATCGTAACAGTATTTAACGAGGCTTTCGCGGTGCTTGTCAAGGCTCATGCCCAATAAGACAATCGGAGACCCGAAAAGGTTGAATAGGTCGAGAAAAATAGAGGGAAAGTGACAATAACGCTGCAGCGCATTAAGGGTGCTAGAAGGGCCGCCCGTGCCTTTTGCCAGGGAACTTCTTGCGGTGTTCGTCGTGGTAGAGGTAAGGTTTGTCCGTCTCCAGTTCCAAGTGAACGTAGTCGTCGTCAATCCTGATCGTCGACGGCAAGGATACCGATACCTGCCACGATCCATCGCGATAGTAGAAGTATCGGTTGATCGAAGGATCGAAGTAGACCCCTGTGGCTGGATAGTAGCGGTAGGCGTGCTTGGCGCGATAGCCATGGGCCGGCGCCCAAGGTGGCGGTCCGCCGCCCCGTTTCTCCCCCTCGATCATGGGACCTGACCGTCGCTCCTCCATGATGCAGGCGGGCAGCACGAGCAGAACGATGATTGCGATGCCGATGGCCTTCCTTTCGAAGGCCAGCTTCCTGAGGCTGTTTCTCTTTGTAGCCATGGCACACTCCTTCGGTCCGGAAGCTCAGATCTAATGATGTGCTTCCTGTGAATGTGCAAAAAGTACGCCTTCGTGGAGGATGTGAACCGGTTTGACAGGATGAGACAGCGTGTGAAGGGGTAGCTGTTTATTTGCAACCGCTGTGCGCGGAATCGACGCAGGGGTGAAGGGTTTTCGTTCAGGAATGAACCGGTGACTGGCCTCGCGGGTCCTGCCGCCGGTTTCCCCCGCCGGCTTCGGCTGCGAAGACTGGCCTCTAGGCGGCGGGTGGCCCCGGGTACCCGCCTTTGCGGGTGAGGGCGTCACCCGCTATTTTCGTTTGCGCTTGGGTTTGCGAGTGGGCTTTGCCGAAGTTTTGGCTTCCAGCGCCTTCAGGCGCTCTTCCAGGTTTTTTACCTGCTGGCGGAATTCGGGGAGCTTGGCCACAATGGCCATGGACTTGAGCCATTCCAGGCGGGGCAGAGCGGGGAAGCCGGCGACGACTTCCTTGGGCGGCACGTCGCGGTTCACCCCCGAGCGCGCCGCGATCATCGTGAGGTCTCCGATCGTCACGTGATCGGAGATGCCGGCCTGCCCGCCGACGATCACGTGATGCCCCGTCTTGCTGCTACCCGCGATGCCGACCTGCGAGACGAAAATATTGTGTTCCCCGACCTCAACGTTGTGGGCGATCTGGACCAGGTTGTCCACTTTCGTACCCCGACGGATGATCGTCTTACCCAACGTGGCCCGGTCCACCGTCACGTTGGCACCCAGTTCCACATCATCCTCGATCACGACCGTCCCCACCTGTGGGATCTTGCGGTGCCATCCGCCTTCCTGGATATAGCCGAACCCATCGCTCCCCACGACCGTACCCGCGTGGATGATCACCCGGTTGCCGATGGTCACGCTTTCGCGGATCGTGACGTTGGGATGGAGCATGCAGTCCTCGCCGATGACGCTGCCCTCGCCGACGAAGACGCCGGGGTACAGCGTCGTGTGGTGTCCGATGGAAACCCGATCGCACAACGTCACGAACGGCCAGACGGAGACGCCGTTGCCGATGGTCACGTCTTTCCCGCGGTGGATCGGCTGAAGCAGCCCCAGGGCCTGACGTTTTGGAACGAAGAATTCCTCCACGATTTGCGCCATGGCCAGGGCCGGATGGGGGACGACGATCTGCGCGCATGTGAGCTGCTCGATCTGCCGGGGCACCAGCAGGGCGGCCGCTCGCGTGGACAGGGCATCTTTGGCGGCCGCCGCGTCGGCGAAAAACGACAAATCGCCCGGGCCTGCTTCAGCAATCCCGGCCACGCCGGAGATGGCGAGACCGGGCGGGCCGATCAGCGTGCCCTTCGCAAAGGCGGCGACTTGACCGACTGTGACGGAGAACTCAGGCATGGGCCGGTTTCTCAATAGAGGTGGGTACGGCAGGTTCGGACACAGCCTGGGTATCGGCGAGCGTGAGCCAGGCCTTCAGATGATCGTCCTCGGCTTCATGGTCCTGCTCAACCGAGAAGCGTAGCGACTGGAAGAAATCCTTCCACGGCAAGTGGTGATTCACGATCTGGTCCAGCCAGACCGTATCGAAGGACAGGGTACAGGGCGCTGACTGTTCTCCTGTTTGCTCGACGGTCAGTTCCCCGGCATCGCATCGGACCAGAAAGTCTCCCCCATGGGCGCCGCTCGCGATGAACCGGATCTCCATTTTGAGGTCTTTGAGGGTGGACTCATTCCGTTCTCCCAGACGGTGCACGTAGGCGCGGAACGGCTCGAACAGATCCTCGGTCGGCCGCGGCAGCGCCGCCACATACTCCTTGATAGCGGGCCGCATCCGCTCGGCGTAGGCCGTGAGAGAGTCGTCCTTCCGCTCGAACGAGAACTCGCGGCGAATCGCCTGGTCCGGCTCGAACTCTCCGCTGATCAGATTGAGCCGGTCGCCCGGCAAGGGGATCTCGATCCGCCGTTGATAGCCCCGCTGACGCAACCAGTCGTGCGCGCGCTTCTGGTCCGGGACGAGTCCTTTCCCTCCGCAGTCATCATTAAACCTGGCGAGCGATTCCTCCAGGAACACGGGAGGGCCGCCGCAGGGAAGGCCCATGCGCGGAGCCATTTGGCCCAAGGCCTGGTAGGCGTATTCGAGCTTCTCCACGCGCTTGACCATCGACAGAGCCGTCATGCGTTCGGCGGGATGGCGATAGCAGAGCGGGTTCCAGCTGGCGCCGGCGCATGGGACGAGAAGCGCGTCGATCCGGCCACCCATGCGGACTTTGAGGACATCGCGTTGCTTCGGGGTGAGCCGGGCCTCGCTCATGTTGATCAGGACGGCCTCACGGGCGCGAAACGTCACGGCGCAGCTCTGGCTGTCCGACGTCTCGTCGGCCGTGAACAGAATCCGCAGTCCGTCTCCAACGGTGTGGTCTGTGCCGGGCTTCACTTCGATGATGGGATTCGCGCAGGCTTGGCGAACGGTGTTCCAGAAAGTCCGCGAAGCCTGCCGTGGCACGATGAGCGGCGTGTCCGGGGACAGCTTCTTGGAGAGAAACGAGGCGTCGAGATGGTCGGGGTGCGCGCCGGTCAGAACGACGGCAGTGAGGTTCCGATAATCGCGCTCCCCCAGGTGATGGTTGCAGGGGAATTGGAACCAACTGGCGTGAAAGGCGCCGAGCGGGGAGAGCCAGGGATCGCAGGCGATGCGGGTCCTCCCCTGCGCGACGATGAACCCGGCGTGCCCTAGAAACTCAAGCTGCATACGGTGCTCCGTGCCGATGTAGACTGTCAGCATAGTCGGTCTGGGGGTGAACAATCAAGGCGGAGTGAAGCGGGTACGGAGTAGGAATTTACAGATATCCGGGCTATAATCGCTCGCCATGGTCAAGGTCAAGATCTGCGGCAACACCAATCTGGACGACACGATGGCGGCGGTGCAGGCCGGTGCGGACGCCGTCGGGTTCGTGTTCTACAAGAAGAGCCCGCGTGCGGTCGAGCCGAAGGCGGCGGCCGAGATCATCTCCCGCCTGCCTCCTTTCGTGGTCCCGGTGGGAGTGTTCGTCAACGAGGAACTCGGTACCGTCCGCCGGATCCTGGAGGACTGCAACATTCCCCTCGCCCAGCTCCACGGAGACGAGTCCCCGCAATACTGCGCCGAGCTGGGACGTTCGGTCATCAAGGCGATCCGGGTGCGCGATCGCGGCGACCTCGAACGCATGGCCTTGTACCAGGTGGCCGGATTTGTGCTGGATGCCTTTGTCGAGGGCGTTCCCGGGGGCACCGGCGTCACGATCGATTGGGATCTGGCCAGCGAGGCCCAGGTCATGGGGCCGATCATTCTGGCGGGCGGGCTGACCCCCGACAACGTGCTGGAAGCCGTCCGTCAGGCACGGCCCTATGGCGTGGACGTCAGCAGCGGGGTGGAGGCTTCGCCGGGCCGGAAGGACCATGCCAAGATCCGGGCCTTCATCGCGAACGCGAAAAGCTGGACGTGGTAAGATTGATTATGAAACCTCTCCCTGATTCACGCGGTCGCTTCGGCCCCTTCGGCGGGCGCTACGTCCCCGAAACCTTGATTCCTGCGCTCGACGAGCTCATCAAGGAGTACGACAAGGCGCGTCGCGACCCGAAGTTTAAGGCCGAGCTGGGCTACTATCTCAAGCAGTATGTCGGCCGCCCCACGTCCCTCTACTATGCCGAGCGACTGAGCAAAAAGCTCGGCGGCGCGAAGATCTACCTCAAGCGGGAGGACCTCTGCCACACGGGCGCGCACAAGATCAACAATGCCATCGGCCAGGTGCTCCTGACCCGCCGGATGGGGAAGAAGCGGGTGATCGCCGAGACCGGCGCGGGCCAGCATGGCGTCGCCGTGGCGACGGCGGCCGCGCTGTTCGGTCTGCAGTGCGACGTGTACATGGGCACAGAGGACATGGAGCGCCAGGCGTTGAACGTCTTCCGGATGCGCCTGCTCGGCACTGCCGTCAAGCCGGTCCATGCGGGGAGCCGCACGCTGAAGGACGCCATCAGCGAGGCCATGCGGGACTGGACCACCAACGTCCGCACCACGCACTACGTCCTCGGCTCGGTCCTGGGCGCGCACCCGTACCCGATGATGATCCGCGACTTCCAGTCCATCATCGGCAAGGAGGCGCGCAAGCAGATTCTGCAGGCCGAGGGCAAGCTGCCGGATTACCTCATCGCCTGCGTGGGCGGAGGCAGCAATGCGATTGGCTTGTTCACCGCCTTCCTCAAGGACAAGAAGGTCAAGATGGTCGGAGTCGAAGCGGGTGGGCTCGGGATCGAGAGCGGCAAGCATGCGGCGCGTTTCGCCACCGGCTCGGTCGGCGTCCTTCACGGAACCATGACGTATCTCCTGCAGGACGACGACGGGCAAATCCAGTTGACCCATTCCGTTTCGGCCGGCCTGGACTACGCCGCAGTCGGGCCGGAGCATTCCTATTATAAGGAGCACGAACGCATCGCCTATACCTCTGCGACGGATGAAGAAGCCATGGCGGCGTTCGATCTCCTTTGTCAGACTGAGGGTCTCATGCCGGCGCTCGAATCCGCCCATGCCATCGCCTACGTCACCAAGCTGGCCCCGAAGCTCAATCGCAGCCAGATCCTCATGGTGAATCTCTCCGGCCGCGGCGACAAAGACGTGAATCAGATCGCAAGAATTAAAGGGGTGAATCTGTAGGGACGATTCGCGAATCGCCCCTACTTCATGTCTGGAGAAGGAATGGCGGATCGCTTAGAGGCAACGTTTGCTCGGTTGCAATCCCGCGGCGAGAAGGCCTTGATTGCCTACCTCATGGCCGGTGATCCATCGCTTGACGACACGGAGACCTACGTCCTGCGGTTGGCGGAGGCGGGCGCCGATGTCATCGAGCTGGGCGTGCCCTTCTCGGATCCCATCGCCGACGGCCCGGTCATCCAGCAGGCGGCGGAGCGGGCGCTCCGCTCCGGGACTTCGCTGAAAAAAATCCTGACGATGGCCCGGTCGCTCCGGACGAAGACCCAGGTGCCGCTCGTCCTCATGGCCTACTACAACTCGATCTTCCGGTACGGGGAGGCGGCCTTCTGTCGCGATGCAGTGGCGGCCGGCGTGGATGGGCTCATCGTGCCGGACATGCCGACGGACGAGGCGGGCACGATCCATCCGCTCGCGGAAGCGGCGGGACTGGATGTGATCTTTTTGCTAGCTCCGACGAGCACGGGCAAGCGGCAGGCGAGCGTTGCGCGGCTCTCCCGCGGCTTCATCTACTATGTCTCGTTGACCGGGATTACCGGCGCCAAGCTGACGGACAAGGCCGATGTGGAGAAGAAGGTGCGGGAGATTCGGCGCTACACCAAAACGCCGGTGGCGGTGGGGTTCGGAATCGCGACGCCCGACGATGCCCGCGAGGTGGCGCGCATCGCCGATGGGGTGATCGTCGGCAGCGCGCTCGTCAAGATCATCGCCGAAGGCGGCTCTTCCGCCTCCGACCGCCTCTCCTCTTTCACCCGCTCCCTCAAATCCGCGACGCTTCCTGCCTAGGGGACTGGCTCCATTTCCGAATGGTCGAGGTATTCTATGAACAAGCAATGGTTTCCCAACAGCCTGGTGATACTCACCGCCGTAGTTAGTCTTGCGTTCTTGGTTCTCTTCTACTATTTGCGGATAACGCTTGGGGCTAATACTCCTGCCGTGCTTTTGGTTGGCAACCTCTGGCTCTGGTTTGGGCTTTTGATGATCGCAGTTCTATACTTCTACAAGAGCAAGCAACTTACTGAGAAGCAGGAAATACTTCAACGACACAAGTATCTCCTTCGCAATCTATTTCTAGTATATGGTGCAGTCTGTATTGTTGCTCTTCTTTGGAGCGTATGGGTCTTATCTTAAGCGGAGTGAAGTGCAAAAGCGTAAGATGGCGCGGGCTTGCTACTTCAGCTCCGCGGTCAGGCGCGAGTGGATGCGGCGGACGCGTTCCAACTGGCCTTTGGCCGGGAAGCGCTCGTAGAAGCCCTCGGTCCGGAATTCTTTGGCGAGCTCGGCCCAGCCGGCCAAAGTCTTCTGGAACGCGCGCGGAGACCGTTCCTCCTCCCAGGCCTTCAGCAGCGGCAGGCTCTCCAGTAGGTCGCCTAGCACCCGGATCAGGGCCTTGAGCGTCACATCGCGCGTGAACATGAACCGGTCGTTCTTGCCCCACACCGGCTCCATCACCTCGCGCACCGCCTTCAGATAGTCGCGGACCAAGGGATACGCGCGGTCCACTTTCAGTTGCCACTGCTTCTCGAACAGCGAGCGATGTGTCTCGACGATTTTGTGGAGTTCGTTGAACAGCTCGGACTGCAGGATCCACTTTTCCTGGCGGCTCCGGCCGCCCAGCCGGTTGATCCGGTACTGGAGGGGGGAGTCGTCGTTTTCATACAGCTGGGTGACCAGCTTGGCCGCGAATTTCTTCTCCGGACTGGCCCATGAGACTCGTTCATAGAGATCCACCAGGTGGGACTTGCTGATCCTGGTCGGCGTCGAGTTGATGATGACAAACATCTCGGTGGCGAAGTCCTCGCTGCGGCCGTCGAAGAGGATGCAGGGAATGTGGATCGTGCGCGCGTCGTCCGGCCGGTCCTTCGCGTAGAAGTGCAGGGCCGCCAGACGATGCTGGCCGTCGATGACGAGATACTTGCCTCCGGGCTCTGAAAGATGGCCGGCCTCCGCGAGGGGGCCGACCGCCTGGAAGCGCAACTGCTCCGGCGTGAACAGCAAGACAGTGCCCGGGACCGGCGGTTGGCTCACGGCCGTCTCGTAGAAGTTGGTGATGGCCTTGACCTTGGCGCGTGAGAGCTGGCGCTGGAACGCCTTGTCGTTGCGCTCGATCCGTTCGATGAACTGGGCGACCTCGTCGTGTTCGGCCACGGCGGACGGCGCGATTTGCTCGCCCCCCTCGCCGTAGAACCGGCTGACAAAGCGGACCTTCTTCAGTAGATCTTGCGCCGGATAGGAGATGAAGTAGAAGATACCGTCTTTTTGCCGGATGCGCGTGGCTAACATGGGAGTAGAAAATACTTAACAGGAAGAGAGAGGGTGCGTCAATGGGTGTTTTGGCTACGCGATCTGGCCGTCGACCATGCGGATGATGCGGTTGGCTTGATTGGAGAGCGCTTCGTTGTGGGTCACGATCACGAACGTGATCCCCTTGGCGCGGTTCAGGTCCCGCATCAGGCGAAAGACCTCCTCGCCGGTGTGCGTGTCCAGGTTGCCGGTCGGCTCGTCGGCCAGGACGACGTTCGGCTGCAAAACCAACGCGCGCGCCACCGCGACGCGCTGCTGCTCGCCGCCTGACAGTTCCCCGATGCGGTGCTCCAGCCGATGCGCCAGGCCGACTTCTTTCAGCACGGCCTCCGCCGCGGCACACGCCTCCTCCTCTCCTTGCCGCCGGATCAGGGCCGGCATCATGACGTTCTCTAGCGCCGTGAATTCCGGCAGCAGATGGTGGAACTGAAAGACGAAGCCGATCTTGCGGTTACGAAAATCCGCCAGCGTCTGGTCGTCCTTGGCGAAGACATCGTCGCCGTCGAAACGCACGGTGCCGCTGGTGGGCCGGTCGAGCGTGCCCAGAATATGGAGCAGCGTCGTCTTGCCGACGCCGGACGCACCGACGATCGCCACCATCTCGCCGCGCTTGATCTCCAGGCTGACGCCCTTCAGCACGTGGACCTCGGTCTCGTCCAAATGAAAGGATTTTTTGAGGTCTCGGGCTTCGATCATCATTTGCACCCGCCCGGCCCCGCGGCCGCCGAGACGGCCGCCTTTCCCGTGTTACTCATATCTTATCGCTTCAGCAGGATCCAGCCTTGCCGCCTGCCGGCAGGGGTGAATCGTGGCAAGGAACGTGATGGTGATCGCCGAGATGGCCACCGTCAGGACATCCATGACCTTGATGTTCACCGGAATATGGCTGAGGTAGTACACGTCCCCCGGCAGCGTGTAGAACTCCTGGATCGCCCAGCAGAAGCCGTACCCCAGCGGGATGCCGATCGCCGTGCCGACGACACCGATCACGAGCCCGTTCAGCATGAAGATGCGCATCACGGCCTTGCCGGTCGCGCCCATCGCCTTGAGAATGGCGATCTCCCGGTGCTTCTCCACCACGATCATGGTCAGTGTGCTGACGATGTTGAACGAAGCGACGATGACGACCAGCACCAGCAGCACGAACATCATGAACTTCTCCATCTTGAGCGCCGAGAACAGGTTCTTGTTCAGCTTCATCCAGTCCCGCGCCCAGTAGGGGAATCCGATCGTGCGCTCGATCACCTGCGCAATGCGGTCCGCCGCGAAGACGTCCGCGACCTTGACCTCGATGCCGGTCACGGCGTCGCCCATGTTAAAGAACTCCTGTGCCTGCTTGATGGACACGTACGCCAGCGACGAGTCGTACTCGAACATTCCGGCCTCGAACACGCCTGCGACCCGGTACCCTCGTACCTTTGGGATCATGCCCAGCGCGCTGATCGGACCCACCGGCGACACGACGTTGAGCCGGTCGCCCAGGAAGACGCCCAGGCGCAGGGACAACTCCTTGCCGATGATGATGCCGGGAAGCGGCTGAGCGGAAGCCTCCGGTTGATCGGGAGAAACCGGCGTGAGTTTGTCGGCCGGTCCGAGGCGCTCGAGGTCCTCCAGCGTGCCGGCCCTGAGGTTCTTGGCGATCTCCGTGACCGTCGTTTCCCGGCGGACGTCGATGCCGCGCAGCACGACGCCGTGCGATCCGCTTTCCGAGATCAGGAGGATCTGTTTGAAGATGAAGGGCGTGGCGGCGACGACCTCCGGCACCGCGGCAATCTTGTCGGTCAACGCAGTGTAGCCCTTGATGGTCTCGCCGGTACGGGTGGTGACGATGATGTGGGAGTTCGTGCCGAGGATCTTGGCCTGCATATCCTCCTTGAAGCCGGTCATGATGCCCAGCGTGGCGATCAGGGCCGCGACGCCGATGGTCACGCCGGCGATGGAGATGAGCGTATTGAACGAAATGGTGCGATTGCGGCGCTTGGCCCGGAGGTACCGGAGGCCGATGAAGACTTCGTACGGGAGGTTCATTTTTCCGGTCTGAGCTGCGGGAACAGAATCACGTCGCGGATGGAGGCCTGGTTGGTCAGCAGCATCACGAGGCGGTCGATGCCGATGCCTTCGCCGGCCGTGGGCGGCATGCCGTGCTCGAGGGCCCGCAGAAAGTCCTCGTCGAGGGGCTGAGCCTCGAGGTCGCCCTTCGCCCGTTCCGCCATCTGCGCTTCGAAGCGCTGGCGCTGGTCCTGGGGATCGTTGAGCTCGGAGAAGGCATTGGCGATCTCGCGGGTGGCGATGTAGAGCTCGAAGCGGTCGGTCAGGTCCGGATCGGTCTCCTTGCGCTTGGCCAGCGGCGAGGTCTCGACCGGGAAATCGGTGATGAACGTGGGTTGCATGAGGGTCGGCTCCACCACCTGCTCGAACAGCAAGGTCACCAGCCGCCAGTACGATTCGCCGCCCTTGAGTTCGCACCGGTGCTTCGTGGCCTGGGCGAGGACGTACGCGGGATCGGTGATCTGCTGGGGCGTCGCTCCCAAACGATCGGCGACCGCGTCCCGGTAGGTCAGGCGCTTCCATGGGCGTGCGAAGGAGAGCGTGGTGGGTTGCGTGTCGTTCGGATGCAGGCGATAGGGAATGGTCTGCGTCCCCTTGCCGTGGACGGCCTCGATCAGCTCGACGATCAGCTCCTCGGTCAGCGGAATCAGATCGGTGTAATCGGCATAGGCCATGTAGAACTCGAGCATGGTGAACTCGGGATTGTGGATGGTGGAGATGCCTTCGTTCCGGAAGTTGCGGTTGATCTCGAAGACGCGAGGCAGGCCGCCGACGATCAGGCGCTTCAAATAGAGCTCGGGCGCCACCCGGAGGTAGAGGTCGGTGTTCAGGGCATTGTGGTGCGTCACGAACGGCCTGGCCGTGGCGCCGCCGGGAATCGGCTGCATCATGGGGGTTTCCACTTCGAGGAAGCCCTTGCCCACGAGGAACGCGCGGATTGCCTGAACGATCGTGCTGCGCGTGAAAAAGATGCGCTTGACGTCCGGGTTGGCGATCAGGTCCACATAGCGCTGGCGGTACCGGGTTTCCACGTCGGTCAGGCCGTGCCATTTCTCGGGCAGGGGACGCAGTGACTTGCAGAGCAGCGTGAGCTGCTTGACCTCGATCGTCAGCTCGTTCGTCTTGGTCCGGAAGAGAGGCCCGCTGACGCCGATCACGTCGCCGATGTCGAGCAGTTCCGCGAGGGCATGACCCTGGTCGCCCAGGACGTCCTTCTTCAGATACACCTGGAGCACATCCACGCCGTCCTGGAGGGAGGCGAAGGCGGCCTTGCCGAACCGGCGCAGGGCGACGATCCGACCGGCCACGGTCGCGCTGACTGGATTCTGCTCGAGGGATTCCTTGGTGGCGGTGCCGTACCGGGCGATCAGCTCGCCGGCCCGATCCATGGCCTCGAAGCGCCCGCCGAAGGGATTCATCCCCAACCCGCGAATCAGGTCCAGCTTCTTCAGCCGCTGCGCGATCTGATCGTTCAGCTCGTCCATAAGAATTGTCGCATTATAGAGGGCAGGGATAGGCAAATCAAATTGCATGCGTGGCGGCAATGTGCTTCAATCCGCTCCTATGCGCCGTCGTTCGTTCCTGCTCAGCCTGGCGAGTCTTCTTGCCGGCCTGTCTCTTCCACGGCTCTCGCCGACGGCGCACGTAGAGGCCGCCGGTGAGCCTGCAGGCGAACCGCCCGCCGCGCCATCGCCGTCGGTACTCCTTGCCGTCGGGGGCGACACCACGCTGGGTGCGAACCTGCAGGCGCATGTCGACAGTCAACTAGCGGCGGGCGTTCCGAAGGAGCAGCTCTGGCCGCTCTACTTCGCCGGCGTCAAGTCTTCCTTCGGCGCCGCAGACCTCGCGCTCGTCAACCTCGAGTGCCCCTTCACCAAGCGCGGCGAGAAGCTGCTCAAGCGCTTCAACTTCCGTGCCCGTCCCGAGTTGGTCGAGATCCTCACGGCCGGGTCGGTGAACGTGGTGACATTGGCCAACAACCATACGATGGATTATGACGCGGTCGGCCTCGACGACACTCTGGCGACGCTTGACGCCGCCGGTATCGCGCATTTCGGGGCAGGCAAGAATCTCGAGGCGGCCAGGCAGCCGGCCGTGCTCGAGCGCGCGGGGGTGAAGATCGGCTTCCTCGGTTACTATTTCCAGTCGGCCGCCACCATGCTGGAGACCCGGGCGGTGTTCGCCACCCCCGACCGTCCCGGCGTCGCCGGCTGCTATACGGACCTGGCCTGCGTTCGGGATCAGATCATCGAGGATGTCCAGCGCATGGCATCACAAACGGATGCCGGGTTCGTCTACTTCCACTGGGGCAAGGAGGGGAGCACGGAGACGCTCGAGTATCAGATCGAACTGGCGCATCTCTGCATCGATCTCGGCTGCCAGGGAGTCTTCGGCGCGCACCCCCATCGGCTGCAGGGAGTCGAGGTGTACCGAGACCGGCCGATCTTCTACTCGCTCGGCAACTTTGTCTTCGGGGGCAACAAGGATCCGCGCGACAAGCTCTCCGCAATCGCGCTGCTGCGGGTGGAGCAGACCGGTGCGCCGGCGGCCGAGCTGATTCCGATCCAGGTCACGCGCTGGCCCGAGGCGCCGTTCCAGCCGTTTGTGCTGACCGGCGCGGCCAGGGAGGACGCGCTGGCGCGAATCGCCGCGTTGTCGGAGGGTTTTCCGCAGACGCTGCCGATGCTGCGGCCGTATATCGGAAAGGACAGGAAACCTGGGGCCTAATCGAAGAAATACCCTTGCGGATTGACCGGTCGGTCCTTGACGTACACCTGATAATGCAGATGAGGGCCGGTTGAGAAGACCCCCGTATTCCCCACGAGCCCGATCATCTCGCCGCGCTTGAGCGCTTGCCCTTCATGGACCAGCGTCTTTTCCAGATGCCGGTATTCGGTGTGGAAGCCGAACCCATGATCAATCTTCACGACATTTCCCATGTTGGCGTCGTGCTTGACGACGATCACCTTGCCGCTTGCCGGCGCAACCACAGGCGTATTGGTACGGGCCCCGATGTCCACGCCGTTATGCTGGGCCGGCTCGCCGCTGAACGGGGAGATACGCTCGCCAAAGCCAGACGTAATCGGGCCCTTGACCGGCCGGATCGTCGGCGTTGACGCCCAGCGTGCCGACTTCTCCTCCGCGAGCTTGGTGTTCCGATTGAGTATGATCTCCTGCGAAGACGCTTCGGCCTGCAACCACTCCAGCTCCTGTTCAAGCATGGCGGACTGATTCAGGGAAGGGGCAGCGAGTGGGCCGTCTTCGCCTCCTTTCCCATAGACCATGCCGGAAGAGCGGTCCACATCCTGGCCGAGCATGACGCCGAAGCGCCAGTTCAGATGCTTGATCTCGAGCACCTGCCGCTTGATCTCGGCCATGTCGTTCAGCAAGACGGTTTTCTGCTCTCGAGCGCTCGAGATTTCGCTCCGGAGGGAATACAGCTCCCCGATTTCTTTCAGATGGGTGGCGACCTGCAGGATCACGAATAGTTGGATGAGTAGTAAACCGGCGGCGAGGATGAGCATGCCCCGGAATATGGATCGCGGCAGGGTCAGCCGTACCGGCTTGGCCTTCGCGCCCCAGAACAGAAGAACCGTGCAGACAGCAGTGAAAGGGTGCATGAGGCCGAGTGTAGGCGAGCCGAAAAAACGAGTCAATACTTTTGATGCAAGTCCTGCGCCAGGCAGGCTGCTATTTGCCCTGCTTGTCATTTTTTTTCAATGACTGGAGCAGGTAGGCTTCGATGAACGGGTCGAGGTCGCCGTCCATCACGGCGCTGATATTGCCCACTTCGAGGTTCGTCCGGTGGTCCTTCACGAGCTGATAGGGCTGAAAGACATAGGACCGGATCTGGCTACCGAACCCGATCTCCTTCTTCTCGCCGACGAAGGCGTTGAACTCCTCTTCCTTCTTCTTCTGTTGCGCCTCGTACAGCCGCGCCCGCAACACCTTCATCGCGCCGGTCTTGTTCTTGAGCTGGGAGCGCTCGTTCTGGCATTGCACGACGATGCCGGTGGGGATGTGCGTGATACGGATGGCGGTCTCGACCTTGTTGACGTTCTGGCCGCCGGCCCCGCCGGAGCGGAACGTGTCGATCTTGAGATCCTTCTCCTCGATGTCCACCTCCGCATCGTCTTCGATCTCCGGATAGACGAAGACGGAGGCGAACGAGGTGTGACGCCGCTTGTTGGCGTCGAACGGGGAGATACGCACCAGGCGGTGGACGCCGGCCTCGGCCTTGAGGTAGCCATAGGTGTTCTCGCCCGCGATGCCGAGCGTGACGCTCTTGACGCCGGCCTGCTCGCCGGCGAGGTAATCCAGCGTCTCGACCTTGAAGCCTTTGGTTTCGGCCCACCGCATATACATCCGCATGAGCATTTCGGCCCAATCCTGGGACTCCGTGCCGCCGGCGCCCGGATGGATTGAGAGGATCGCGTTGTGGGCGTCCATCTCGCCGTGCAGCAGGAGATTGACCCGAAGCCGGGTCAGCGCCTGCTCGGCCTGATTCAGTTCGGCGGCGAGCTCTCCTTCCAGCGAGACGTCGTGCTCGGATTCGGCCAGCTCCACCATCGCGCCGAGATCGTCGAGCCGGCGCTCCATGTCGTCCCAACTCTTGATCTCTCGTTCCAGGAGGTTCTTCTGGCGAATGACGCTCTGGGACGCGCGGCGGTCATCCCAAAAGTTGGGAGCGGCCATGCGCTCTTCGAGGGTCTGGATCTGTGATTTCAGCGAAGGGAGGTCAAAGATGCCCCCGGATCTCGTCAAAACGGGTCCGCAGGGAAGTCAGACGGCTCTTTAAGTCGTCGAGCATGGAGTCTCCTTGCTTCGCGGCGGGCGCGACGCCACGCCACGGCCGATACGAGCAGCGCGAGTATACCACAGCCGTACGCGAAGAGGTCGCCGTAGGTGGTATAGAAAGTCCGCGGGCCGCCGGTATGGATCTCGCCGTTGAGGGCGCCTTCGACGAAGATCTCCGTGGTGCGCAGGATGTGCCCCTCCGCGTCGATGAACCCGGAAATGCCGGTGTTCGCGGCGCGGGCGAAGGCGATCCGGTTTTCAACTGCGCGAAACACCACCATGGCGAAGTGCTGATAGGGCGCGCTCGAGTCGCCGAACCAGGCGTCGTTGGTGATCGTCACCATGTAATCGGCTCCCTGGTCCACGAACTGGCGCACCAGGTCCGGAAAGATGACTTCAAAGCAGATGACAAGACCGAACCGGCCGCCCGGCCCGCCCATCACGCGGGGGCCCGCTCCCGGCACGAAGTCGCCGATGCCGACCACCAGCTTGTCGAGGAAGAACAGGACCGCCTTCAACGGCACGTACTCGCCGAACGGCACGAGGTGGACTTTGTCGTACCGGTCCAGCACCGTCCCGTCCCCGCTGACCAGATACGCGCTGTTCGTCAGGTGCGGTTGGCCGTCGGTCCGGTTGGCGAGAGCGGGACTGCCGAAGAGCAGCGGGACGCCGTGGTCCCGCACGAAGGTGAGGACTTCGTCCCGGTAGGCGGTCTCCACGTCAAACAGGAACGGCGTGGACGCTTCCGGCCAGATCACCAGGTCGGCTCCCTGCACGACTTGCGCCGTGAGCCGCTTATGCCGGTCTAGGGTCTCCCGACGATAGAGGACATCCCATTTTCTCGCCTCGTCGATGTTGGGCTGCACGAGCCCGATCCGAACCGTATGGTCCATGCTCGCATCTGTATGGGGGCTCAGGCGCCAGTGTCCGTAGGCCACGACCAGGGCGAGGACCGCCACGGCCAGGGGTGCGGCAATCCACGGCAGGGGAGCCGGACGGTCGCTCGCTGACGCTCGTGCAATGATCGCCTCGACAATCCGAGCCACCAGCGCGTTCACAAGCACGAGGAGGTAGGATACGCCATAGACGCCGGTGACGTCGGCGATCTGGATGAGGGAGAGATTGTGGAATTGGCTGTAGCCGAAAAGCGCCCAGGGAAAACCTGAGAAGAGATGCGCGCGCGCCAATTCCAGCACGACCCAGAGGGGCGGTGCGGTCCACACCGGAATCAACCCGCGCCAGTCCTTGATCCCGGACAGGATGGCCGTGAACAGGCCCACGAACAGCGCGCAATAGCCGGCCAGGAGGAGCATCACCAAAAAGCTGATGATCAAAGGGACTCTTCCGTACTGGTACATAGCATTGATCACCCAGGAGAGCGTCCCGGCGAAGAACACAAGCCCGGTCAGCCAGCCCTGGCCAAAGGAGGCTTTCCACGATGATCCGCGAATGGCGAGCAGCAGCGGAACCAGCGCGATCCAGGCCAACGACTCAAAATCGTAGCGGGGAAAGCTGAGGGTGAGCAGCATCCCGGAAACGGCGGGCAGGACGAGAAGACGGACGAGTCGCCACAGCATTCGACCACCATAACGAATTCACGTACATGAAGCAACTACCCCGATTAAATATTAAATTATCCGGTTGAGGTGTTCGCGGAACGGTGGTAGAATCCCGACCTGCCAAGAACGTATAACGGGAATAATGTAGGAATTGTTTGAACAAGGGGGAATCTGAATGGCTGGAGCGCGCGTGCTGGTCACCCCGAGAGCGTTTCTCGACCTCGAAGGGGAGCACCTGGATATTCTGAAAAAGGCGGGATACGAGATCGTGGCCAACCCGCGGCCGCGGGCCCTGACGGAAGATGAAATGGCGGCCTACATTCCCAACATGGACGCCATCATCGTCGGCGACGATCCGGTGACGCACCGCGTACTGGATCGCGCGACCGGCCTGAAAGTGATCTCCAAGTTCGGCACCCATGTGGATAACATCGATGTGGACGTGGCCGCCGCGCGGAAAATTCCCGTTACCTTCACCCCCGGCGTGACCCATCCCGCCGTGGCCGAGTTGACCATCGGCCTCATGTTCGCGCTGCTCCGCGGCATCCCGCACATGGACCGGGACGTCCACGCCGGCAAATGGGCCGCGGTCGCCGGGACCGAGCTCATGGGGAAAATGCTGGGCATCGTCGGCATGGGCGGTATTGGGAAGGAGGTCGCCAAACGCGCGCTGGCGCTGGGCATGAACGTCATGGGGTTCGACATGCATCCGGACGAATCCTTCGCCGAGCACTATGGCATTGAGTACGTTCCGGCCGACGAACTCCTCAAGAACTCCGATATCGTCACCTTGCATCTGGGGCTCAACCCCGAAACCCGGGGCTGGCTCTCGAAGATGCGCGTCGCCCGGATCCGCCCGGGCGCCTACCTCATCAATACCGGCCGCCCCGAGCTCATCGACGAGGGGGCCGTGCTTGACGCCTTGCGCGGGCAGCGCATCCGTGCGGCGGCCTTTGATCTGCCGGGCGAGGAGAACCAGTTCGCCGTGCCGTTGCTGACCCAGGAGAACGTGCTGGTGTCCTGCCAGGCCGGGTCCAACACGGAGGAGTCCCTCCGCCGCCAGGCGGTCATGTCGGCGGAGAACGTCGTCGCCGTGCTGAGCGGCCAACCGAAGCTCGCGGCCTTCGCCACAGTCGAGTAAGCACGGATGCCGCGGGATATCCCTCTCGGCAACGGCAAGCTCCTCATCACCTTCGATCGCTACTACCGCATCCGCGACATCTACTTTCCGCACGTCGGCAAGGAAAACCACACGGTCGGCCACCCGTGGCGCTTCGGCGTCTGGGTGGACGGACAGCTCTC
>Ga0184623_10000442_pt1 | contig 17442 bp, 12 predicted proteins | sample PLM1_100_b1_FD_133138 | JGI IMG/M metagenome (GOLD analysis project Ga0184623, IMG submission 133138) | Groundwater sediment microbial communities from an aquifer in East River, Colorado, USA - PLM1_100_b1 | ecosystem: Environmental > Terrestrial > Soil > Riparian zone | place: USA: East River...
TCCACAACTGCGCGCCGCGGCCGACCGGCGAGCTCGTGCGATCCAACCGGATCCGCGAGGCTGCCTCGATCCCCGAGGGAGCACCGATCGTCCTCTACCACGGCGGTCTCCGGGCCGGCCGGGGCATCCCGCAGCTGGCCGGGGCGATGCTTGAGCCCGGCCTCGAGAAAGCCCACCTCGTCTTCCTCGGCTTCGGCCCGTTGCGAGACGAGGCCGACGCGATTGCCTCCGAGCCGCAGTACGGCGGCCGGATCCACGTCATCGGACCAGTTCCGCCGCTCGAGGTCGTGTCGTGGGTCGCCTCGGTCGACGTGGCCGCGATGCCGATCCAGGCCCACAGCCAGAGCTACTACCTGTCGACGCCGAACAAGATGTTCGAGGCCTTTGCCGCCGGCGTGCCCGTCGTCGCGAGCGACTTTCCGGGCATGCGCGGCATCGTCGCCGAGGACCCCGAACGGCCGCTTGGCGAGCTGTGCGAGCCCGCTGATCCGGCGTCGATCGGACGGGCGATCCGGAAGATCATCGAGCTGTCGCCGGAGGCATGGGCGGAGCTCGCGGCCCGATGTCGCCGGGCGGCGCTCGAGCGCTGGAACTGGGAGACAGAGTCGGCCCGGCTGGTGGCGCTCTACCGGCGGTTGGAGACCAGCGGGTGAGTCTCGAGCCGGCCCCGGCCTCGCTCGTCCCGCAGCGGTGCACACTCGTCCTGCCGTCGAGCGGCGCGTTCGACTCGCGGGCCTGGCGGATCGCCAGCGCGCTCGCCGCCCGGGGCCACGCGGTGACCGTGATGGCCCGCCAGGAGCCAGGACTGCCGGCCGAGGAGCCGCATCCGTCGGGTTACCGCGTCGTGAGGGTTCCGGTCTCGGCGGCCGAGGGCCTGCCACGGCCCGTCCGGGGGCTTTTCGGGAGTCTTGGGCGCCGGCGACCCGGAGCGGCCGGCGCCGCAGTCCATACAGGTGAGCCTCCTGCGCCTTTCGCCTCGCCTTCGACGGGTCGTCCGGCGTCACCGTCCCGCGGAACGGGCAGCGGTGGCCGGCTCCGGGCAGCCTGGTGGGCGGTCGTCCGGCTGGCCGCGATCGGCCTGACCGCCCGCTCGCAGCGGCTGGCGACGCGACCGCATGCGCCGCCGGCGGACCTGGTTCACGCGATGGCGTACATGGGTATCTCGATCGGGCTCGATCTTGGCACGCGCGATCACGCCCCGGTGATCTACGACGCACGCGATATCTACGTCGATGCCGCCAACCTGGCCCGGCTGCCGGGCCCTGCCCGCTGGCTGTTCGGTCGGCTCGAGCGGCGGTGGGCGCGTCGGGCGTCGCGGGTGATGACAGTCAATCGGCCGTACGCGGAGGTCATGGCCGTCCGCTTCGATGTCCCCCTGCCGGCGATCGTCATGAACTGCTCGTACCGCCGCACGGTCCCTGCCCGCCCGCGGGAGTTCCACGAGCGACTTGGGCTGAACGCCGAAACCCGGATCGTGCTCTATCAGGGCGGTCTCTCGAGCGAGCGGGGGATTGAGCAGCTGATCGACGCGCTGCCGGGGCTGCCTGCCGACGTCCATCTTTGTCTCCTCGGCTACGGCCCGCTCGAGCGGTCGCTCGCGGCGCAGGCGGCCAAACCCGCGACCGGCGGTCGCATTCACGTCCTGCCCGCGGTGCGCCCTGACGAGCTGCTCGACTGGGTCGCGTCGGCGGACGTCGTGGCGATGCCAATCCAGCCGACGACCCTGAACCACCGGCTGACCACGCCGAACAAACTCTTCGAGGCGATGGCGGTCGGGGTTCCGGTAGTCGCGTCCGACCTGCCCGGCATGGCTGAGATCGTCCGCGCGACGGGCTGCGGACTCCTGTGCGACCCAACGTCGCCTGTCGCCATCGCGACCGCGATCCGAGCGCTCCTCGACGAGCCGGCCGCGCAGCGGGCCGCACGGCGCGGGCGGACGTTGGCCGCTGTCGATGACCGCTACAGCTGGGAAGCCCAGGTGGAGGTTCTCCTGGCCGAGTACGGGCAGCTGACGGGCCGGCCGTGGTAACGACGCCACAGCGAGACGGACAGCGCCGGCGGGCGGTCGTGCTCGTCGGTGGTCCCGCCGCGCCCTATTCCCGCTCGCTGCGGATCTCGAGGGCGCTGGCCGCCGAAGGCTATGCGGTCGAGATCGCCGCGATCGCGGCGGCCGACCTGCCCGACCGCGAGACCGTCCCCGGCCCGACGGTCGGATCGGTCGGCGAGCCCGCGCCCGACCCCGCCGCGATCGGGCCTATCGAAATCCGACGGTACCGGCCGTCCGGTCCCTGGGCGCTTGTGGGCGCGAGCGAGGCTGCGACGGGGGCAAGTGGCGTGCCCGGCCGCCCCGCCCGGCACGGCTCCCTCCGACGCCTCGCCCGGACGGCCGCGTCGCCCCTGCTCGCTCTCCGTCGCTGGCTCTTCTGGCCTCACGCGGTTCGCGGCTGGTGGGCGACCCTCGCTCGAGAGCTCGCCCCAGCCGACCTCTATCATGCCTGCGGGGCCCTCGCGATTGCGCCCGCCCTCGCTGCTCGCGACGCCCATCCGCAGGGCCCGTCCGGCGCCAGGGCGCGAGTTATTCACGACGCGGTCGACCACGCCGCGGCATCCAACGAGGCCCAGGCGATCCCGCGCCCCATTCGGCGGCTGCTCGAGCGTCGCGAGGCCGGTTGGGCCACGGCGGCCGATGCGATCGTGACGGTCAATGACGAGCTGGCCGCGAGCCTGACGGCGGCGTGGCGGCCGCCCGCCCGAATCCTGTCTGTCCCCAACTACCCGGAGACACCCGATCGGGCGATTGTCGACTCGCAGCGGGGCCGCCTCCGTCAGCTCGCCCGCCTGGGCCCCGGGATGCGGATCGTCCTCTACCTCGGCCGCCTTGGCCCAGGGCTTGGACTGGCAGAAGCCGCAGAGGCCGTCCTTCAGGTCCCGAACGCGGCCCTCGTCCTGCTTGGCTTCGGGCGGGGCTTGGAGGAAAGTCGGGCCCGCGATCGAGACCCGCGATTCGCTGGACGCCACGTTACCCTGCCGCCAGTCCACCCGGACGAGCTGCTCGGGTGGACGGCCGACGCCGACGCCGCTCTCATCGCCGCGCCGCCGATCTCGCCCAACCGGCGGCTGTCGACCCCCAACAAGTTCTGGGAGGCGCTCGCCGCCGGTACACCCGTCGTCGTCGTTCGCGGCGTGGACGTGATGGAGCGCCTCGTTCGCGAGTACGATCTCGGCGCGGTGGCCGAGTCCACCGAACCCACGCAGCTGGCGAAGGCCCTGATTGCCGTCCTCGGCCGGCTCGACCGCGAAGGTCGTGGCTGGCGTGAGCGCATCGCCCAAACGAGCCGCGAGCGCTTCGGCTGGCCGGCGGCCGCGACTGCCTATCGCTCGCTCGTTCGCTCGCTCGTACCTGCCGCCGGGCCGCCGAACGATGGCCCGGATTCGCCCGCCCCGAGGTAAGGCGCAATCAGCGCGTGGACCCGTGGGTAGGTGAAGGCTCGGCTCGCCTCGTATGAACGCTGGGCGGTGAGCCGATAGAGATCCGGCTCGGTCAACACCCGGCGAAGGAGAGGCAAGGCTTCGTCCACCTGGTCGACAAACAGCGGATAGGCCTCGCCGTACAGCTCGACCTGGGTCGGCGTCCGGGTGAGGACGACCGGGACGCCGACCGATGCGTAATCCAGGAGCTTGGTGGAAACGACGAGCTCATTCATCTGCGGTCCATGGCGGTAGTCCCAGAGATTCAGGGCCACACCACCTTCGGCGACAAGGTTCACGACGTCCTCGCGTGGCATCGAGCCGTGCCAGACGACGCCCGGCGTCGTCTCGAGCAGGCGCCGCAGCCGGGGCGCGTAGCCGGGGTCGTCCTCGACGTCCATGAACTTGTCCCCCGCCACGTGAAATTCGAGGCCCGGCACCTCACCCTGCCGCAGCTCCGTCAGGAACTCGATCATCCGTTCCACCGGATAGAAGGGGTGGAACTTGCCGGTGTAGACGAGCCGCTGGACGGGCCGATCCGGATCGGCCCGGCGCGATGTTTCGTCGGGGATACCCGGGGGCAGCAGGATCGTCCGGCCCCGCGCAGCGGGAACGACCGACTCGAGGAGCTGCCGCATGCCCTCGGACTGAACGACGACAAAGCGTGACGCTTCGGCGATACGGCCCATCGCGCCTCGATACTCGGAATCGTCCGCGTCGCGCTCCGGCTCCAGGATGTAGCAGGCCCAGATCCGGCCGCGGAGCGATGGCCGCTCGGTCGCCCGCAGGCTGAGCTGAAACGAGCGGAGGAGGATCGCATCGAACGGCCGGTCGCGATCGAGCCGCTCGATCAGATCGAGTGCCTGGGTCGTGCTCAACCCGAGAGCCCTCCCCGCGAGCCGGGGATGGACATCGACCAGCCTGACGCGCTCCAGCCGCCGAAGCGTCGCCGTGATGACGTCTCGGCGCTGGGGGGCCCGGAGGGGCAACGTGACGTGGACCCCCGGATCCACGAGCAGCGTCCGGACGACGCTGTCCACCCAGACCGTCGAGCCATCGACGTTGTTCAGGTTGGCGGGCGAGTACAGCAGCACGGAACGCGACCCGGGAGGCAGGATCGGCGGCTTCGGCATCCGCGGCCGGCTGATGGCGCGGAGAAGGGCGCCGAGGCGGGTCACCGCGCGCAGCGCGCGGTCGTCAGGCAGCCAACCAGGCGCAGGAGGGGAGAAGGCATCGGCGGTGCGATTATCGCCCAACGGGCCCCAGCCGATACCCTTGCCCGGATGACGAACGAGGAAGGGCTCTGGATGGTCATGCGCGCCAGCGGTGATCAGGCCGTGGGCGGCAATATCCGCCGAGGGCGGATCTTCGAGCGCCTCGCCGAACGTCAGCACGCCACCGTGGTCAATGACTGGCCGACGTTCCAGCTCCGCGTCCGAGGCCGGCGTTGGCAGGCGTGGATTCCGCGCCGACGCCGGCGGCCTCACCTGGCGGCGTCGGAGATGGCGCCACCCAGTTGGGTGCGGCAGATCGTCGCCCTGGCCGATCCCGTGGCCGTCGCGATCTACGACGATCCAGTGGCCCAGGCACGAGCGCTCGGCATTCCACTCTCGGCCGAGCGGGCCACGGAGCTGCAGCGCCGGCGCAAGCTCAACGAGGACGCGTTTCGCTGGCACGTCGTCCCGACACGATCGTTCGCCGAGGCGCATGGCCTCGACCTCGACAGGATCATCGTCGGTCGTCAGGGAACAGTCGCGGCCCACGTCCGGCCGGGACCCTGGCCGGAGGTCCCTTCGATCGGGATGGTTTCCGGCGCGGCTCCGGGACGCGGCATCGAGACGCTCATCGAGGCGGCCCGACTGGTCAGGGCCCAGGTGCCCGATGTCAGGCTCTTTCTCTGGCTCAAGGCGACGTCGGCGGCGGAGGAGGCCTACCTCGATGGGCTCCGGTCGAGCGTCGCGGGAGATCCGTGGGTCGAGATCGCGCCGGCTCCGTACGCGCAGCTCGGGCCCACCCTGGCGAAAGCCACGGTCCTTGTGATTCCCCACCCGGCCCTCGAGTACATGGATGTGATCCTCCCGGTGAAGCTCTTCGATTGTCTCGCAGCCGGCCGGCCGCTCGTCGTCACGCCGCGCCGCGAGACCGTCGCCATCATCGAACCGAACGGCGTCGGTGTCGTCAGCCGAGACGACCATCCCTCCTCGATCGCCGAGGCGCTGGTCCAGATTCTGGCCGATCCGGCGCTGGCGCGCCGCATGGGCGCGGCCGCCCGAAGCCTGGCCGAGCGTGAATTCGACTGGCCCGTGCTCGGCGATCGGATCGCCGACGAGATCCTTCGACGCGAAGGGCTACTCGCTCGACCCTGAGCCTGTCGGATCAAATTCCGGCCGATCGCCACCCGAGGCGTGCCACGCATCCGCGAGCCGCCGCACGCCGCCGGACGACGGACGGCCAGCCCCCTTGCCCAGGATTGGGGCGGCCGCGAGATGGTCGTGGCCGTCGAGCAGGAGGAGCTCCACCGGCTCGCCCGCGGCGGCCAGGAGTTGACGGATCGCCCGCGTCGCTGGGCGCAGCGAGGGCTCGGATCCGGTACCACGGCCCAGGCGCCGTAGCACCGTCGCGATCGGATCCCTCGCCAGCCGTTCCAGCCGTCCAGCAAGCCCGCGGCGGGGCGCCCGACCTGCCGGCACCGGCGGCTGCCAGTCAGTGTCGATGACGACCTCGACGACGCTGCGCAATCGTGGGAGGTCGACATCCGAGGGCTCGGCGGACGTCACGAGGTCCATGTGGGCGCGGAGCCCATCGGGCAGCGGGCCCAGCCGGAGCGCCGCGCGACTGCGATCGAGCGCGACGACGATGGTTCGGCCAGGCCGTGGCACGCTCACGGGAGCCGAAACTGCCGGAGCGAGGAAGCTCGGCGTGTTTCGCGGGCCGAGCGCCTCCCGGTACACGACCAGTAACCGCTCCGCCACGTACGTCGCGCCGAACCGTCGCTCGACGCTGGCTCGCAGGGCCACCGAATCGAAGGATTGGCGACGTTCGAGCGTCCTGACGATGGCGTCGGCAAGCGCGTCCGGATCGTCGATCGCCACCACCGCCCCGAGCTCGTCCGTATTCGGCGCGAGGATCTCCGAGACGCCACCCGAATCCGTCGCTACGACCGGCAACCCGGCAGCGAGGGCTTCGACGGCTACCACCCCGAATGTCTCGCGAGGGCTGGGGTGGACGAAGAGGCTCGCCCGGGCCATCGCCGACGCGATCCCCGCCCGGTCGACCGCGGCTTCGAAGGTCACGATTTCGGACACGCCAAGCTCGCGAGCGAGGGCCTGCCATCCCGCCTCGGTCGCATCGTCCAGCGAACGTCCCACGAGCCGCAGCGTGATGCCCGGCCGCCGATCGCGAGTCAGGGCGACCGCGCGGAGGAGGTTCTCGATGCCCTTCGACGCCTTTCGGTAGCCGACGAACAGCAATTCGTTCTCGACACGCTCTTCCAGGGGGCGTGACCCGAACAATTCGATCGGCACGGCGTTCGGCAGGACGGCGATCTTGGCCGCCTGGGCGGGGAACTCCGTTCGGAGCTCGCGGGCGAGCATCTCGCTGACCGCCAGCACCGCGTGTGCGCTCGCGAGGGCTCCTTCATAACGCGCTCGGCGAACCGGCTCGGAGACGATCTTCTCGACGAATGACGAATGCTCGGTGATCAACAGCGGCCAGCCGAGGCGCTCCGCCAGGGCGACGGCAGCCGCTCCGTCGGGATAAACCGTGTGGGCGTGAACGATGCCCCTTGGCGGAGCGGTCCCAGCGTTGCGCTGCTCCTGCCTCCATTCGCTTGACAGTCGCTCCGCCAAGGCGCGGAGCAGGTTCTCGCGCTGGAACACCGCGTGTTCGGCTCCAGCCGTTCGTGTCTGCCCATCGGCCGTTGCGAGACGCGCAACAGGAAGCGCGGCGTCGACGCCGGTCGCCGGCGCGATGAACAGCGGCGATGCGGCCTGGAGCGCCGCAATCGAGTTCGCCAGCACGTCGTCTGCCTGACGCGTCCGCGATCGAGCGCCGCCGCTCAGTCGGGCGCCATCGAATGAGATCACCGCTGGCCGGGCTGCGCCTGTTGCCGCGATCGCTTCGGTCTGGTCGGCGACAAACCGCCCGGATCCGATGTCGTCGTAGGCAGGGAACCAGCTGGCGACCACGAGAACGTCGATCGGAGCGCTCGCCGCGGTCCCCTCGTCCGTCACCGGGCCTCCAGTCGCGTCCCCTCGACCGCTGCCATCCGTCGGGCGAGCTCAGCTTCACGATCGATCCTGGCCTGCTCGGACCGTTCCTGGTGGAGGGCGACGACGTCCGCCGGCGGACCCTCGAGGATCACGTGCCCCTGGTCGAGGAGCATCGCCCGGTTGCAGAACTCCGTGACCCAGGCCATGTCGTGGGTGACGAGGACGATGCCCTTGGCCGCCTTCGTCAGCTCGATGATCCGCTGCTTGCTCTTCGCCCGGAATACCGCGTCGCCGGTTGAGAGCACCTCGTCGATGATGAGGACGTCCGGATCGACCGCCGTCGCGATCGCGAAGCCGAGCCGGGCGCGCATCCCGGACGAGTACGTCTTGATAGAAGCATCGATGAACTCGCCGATGTCGGCGAAGTCGACGATCCCGGGCAACCGCTCCTCCATGTCCCGATGGGGGATACCGAGGAACGCGCCGGCCAACCGGATGTTGTCGCGCCCCGACAGGTCCGCGTCGAACCCCGCGCCCAGGGTCAGGAGGCTCGAGACGTGGCCGACGACGTCGACGACGCCCTCGTTCGGCTGGATGATCCCGGCGAGGACCTGCAGAAGGGTGCTCTTACCGGCCCCGTTCGCCCCGATGATCGCGAGGCTCTCGCCGGGCACGACCCGGAACGACACGTCGCGGAGTGCCCAGAAGTGGGTCGGTCCCTCGTGTCGCTTCAGGAGGTTCTTGAACGAGGTCCGGACCGTGGTCTGGCGGGTGAGGCGGAGGTTGTAGCGGACCCCGAGCCGCTGGACGTCGATCGCGTAGTCCGGCGTCGGCACGCCGACAACGGAGCCGCTCACAGGACCTTGGCGAAGGCGGGCTCGACCCGCTTGAAGAAGAGGGTCGCCACCGCGAGCATCACCATCGATGCGACGAGGAGGACGGCGAGCCCGCCCCAATTCGGCATCGTCTCGTTGTAGATGACCGCTCGATAGGACTCGAACAGCGGCGTCCATGGGTTGAGCGAGAACAGGAAGTCCCCGACCGGACCCGCCTTGCCCTGCACCTGGTCGAACGAGTAGAGCGCCGGCGACAGGTAGAACCACAGCCGCAGGCCGTGCCGCGCGACGTTGGCGATGTCGCGGAAAAAGACGTTGACCGCCGAGACGGCGATGGCCGTCGCAAGGCTGAACACGAACTGGACGGCGGCGATGACCGGGATGAGGACGAGGAACTGGCTGATTCGATCGGCGTAGAAGAGGATCATGAGGGCGAACAGCGGAATGAGCCCGAAGACGAAGTTGACGATCCCGCCGGCGGCTGCTGCGACCGGCAGCACGATCTTCGGGAACTTCACCTGCTTGATGATCCGCTCCCGCGAGGTCACCGAGACGATCCCGTCATTGACCGCCGACGAGAACCACTTCCACGGCAGGATCGCCGCGAAGATGAAGAGGGGATAGTCGGGCTGGCCGCTCCTGAAGATCACCGCGACCAGGACGACGTAGACGGCCATCTGGAGGAGGGGGTCGAGGATCCACCAGACGTTGCCGAGCAGCGTGTCGGATCCGTGCTTCCTGAGGTCGGCCCGGACGAGGTAGCGAGTGAGGCGCCGATGGGTCCAGATCTCGCGGAAGCCCTCGGCGATCAGCTCGAGCGGACCGGGCCGGCGGGCAGGCCGGAAGGTCCGGGCCTGGACGGTGGTTGCCATGCGCGCGGGAGCGTAGCACGGATGTCCGGCCGGTCGGCCTTGGGCCCCCAACCATCGGGCGAACGGCCCTCTCGGCTCGCGCCAGCGGGCGGTCGCCGCTACCCTTGCACTCGATGACCTCACGCACGTCCGATCGGCCATCGTCCAGTTCGGCCGGCCCTGCGCCTCGTCCCTCCGGCGAACGGTCCTGGTTCGTGATGCGAGCCGGTCGCGGCCGAGGGTGGGGCGGTGAGATTCGGCGCGCCAGGATCTTCGAACGTCTCGCCGCGCGAACTGCGGCGACGGTCGTGGGCGACTGGCCGACTTTTCGGCTCGCGATCCCTGACCGACGCCGGCGGGGATGGCTACGACGCCGACCGCCACGGCCGCTTCTTGCGGCCTCCGAGGGAGCCCCGCCCAGCTGGTTGGATTGGATCGCTGACCTGTCCGACCCGGTCGCCGTGGCAATCTACGACGATGTGGTCGCCCAGACGAAGGCGCTCGGCATGGGGCTGACCCGCGAGCGCGAGGCGGAGCTCCGCCTGCGCCGTCGCAGAAACGAGGACGCCTTCCGCTGGCACGTCGTGCCGACCGCCGCCTTCGCGGATGCATTTGGATACGACCCGGATCGGATCATCGTCGGCGGCCAGGGAACAGTTGCGTCGCATGTTCGACCCGGGCCGTGGCCGGAGATTCCTGCAGTCGGGATGGTATCCGGAGCGGCTCCGGGTCGTGGGATCGAGGCGCTCATCGCGGCCATGCGGCTGGTTCGCGACGTCGTGCCGGAGGCGAGGCTCTACCTGTGGCTCGTCGCCACCTCCCCGGCTGGCGCCGAGCACATCGAAGAGCTCCGGACGACAACCGAGCACGACGAATGGATCGAGATCGCGACGGCTCCGTACGCTGAACTCGGCCCGACTCTGGCCAAGGCGACGGTCCTGGTGATCCCGCACCCGGACATCGAGTACATGGACGTCATTCTGCCGGTAAAACTGTTCGACTCATTGGCGGCCGGAAGACCAGTCGTCGTGACCCCACGGCGGGAGACCGTGAAGATCGTCGAACCGAATGACGTCGGGCTCATTGCGGCGGATGATGACCCGGCGTCGCTCGCCGAACCGATTGCACGCCTGCTGCGCGACGAGGCGCTCGCCCGCCGCCTGGGCGCGTCCGCACGAGCGCTGGCCGAGCGCGAATATGACTGGTCGATCCTCGGCGACCGAATTGCCGACGAGATCTTCCGTCGCGAAGGATTGACGCCGGGTGCCTGAAGCCGTCGGGAGCCATGCCTGATATCGGCCGCTCAAGACGGCAGGACGCCGCCAATCTGGGCCGGGACCGGCGTGCCGTGAGCGACGAGCAAGGGCAGGATCCAGTGCGCGTCGCCCCGACGCGGTCGACCGCCGACGTCGGAGGGCGGGAGGCCGACGAGCGAGCCTGGATCGGAGCTGAGCTGTCACTGGTCGTCCGGAGTCGCCGCCAGGTGGACGACGAGCTCGATCGGGCGAGACACGAGCTCGGTCAGGTGAGACACGAACTTGTCACCGCGCGGCGCGAGATGTCCAGATTGAGGGCTCGACGCTCCGTGCGCCTTGCCCTGGCCGTGTCCGACGCTCTGCGGCCGCTTCGGTCGATGCTGCGTCGCCCTGCACCCGCAACAGGAACCACTCAGTCGTCCGCGACGGTCGCATCAGCAAGCGACTCGATGCGTCCCCTGACGCCCGGCGAGTTCCGATCTCAGATGGGAGACCGCCTCACACGACCGGACGAGGTCAAGGTAGCCATCATCGACCGGGCAGATCCGACCCGAGCAGGTCAGCATATCGAGGAACTGCAGGGGGCCGACATCGTGGCCGTCGCCTCGCCGGACTTCGACATCGGATCGGTGCGAGGCCGTGGCGTCTCGGTCGCTCTCGTCGGGCCGGATGTGCGGGATTGGCTCGACCGGCCGTGGCTCGACGATTTCGACATCATCGCATCGGCGAACCCGGCCTCGGTCGACGCGATCAGCGCGCAGCACTCGAAGGTCCCGGTCCTGGTCACGGATCCCCTTGCCGACATTCAGGACACGGTTTCAGACTGGCTTGCCGCGCGTCGCATCGGCATTGCTGTCGGGATCCCCAACTGGCGTGAAGGGTCCGCCTGGGGAGACCTCCACTTCGCGCGTGCTGTCCAACGCCAGTTCGAACGGGGCGGGTACCCCTCGCGAGTGCATATCTTGCCGGATTGGACCGGCGACGTATCGGCCCGAGACGACGTGTCGTTGCATCTGTTCGGGCTCTCGGCCCGGCAGAGACTCGCGGGCCAACTGACCCTCCTCTGGATAATCAGCCACCCGGCCAGGGTCACCGATGAGCTCACATCCACCGCGGACCGGATCTATGTCGCGTCCGATGCGTTCGCGAAGGAGCTCGCAGGGCGAACTTCGGTTTCGGTCGCACCACTCCACCAGGCGACGGACCCGGTCCGATTTCACCCCGACCAGACAGGGCCCCATCACGAGGTTCTGTTCGTCGGCAATTCGCGTGGAGTGCGTCGTGACATCCTTGCCGACCTCGTGCCCACAACGTTGGGCCTTGCCGTCTATGGACGGTGGGCTCCGGATCGCCTCGATCCAGCCTACCTGCATGGCGAGCTCATTCCGAACAAGGAACTCCATCGGTACTACTCGTCGGCAGATATCGTTCTGAACGATCATTGGCCCGACATGCGGGCCGCCGGATTCCTCTCGAACCGCTTGTACGACGCACTCGCGTCGGGGGCATGCGTCGTATCCGACCGCGTTGCCGGCATCGAGGAGGAATTCGACGGGACCGTCGCGACCTATTCGGACGCAGGTGAGCTCAGGCTCCTCATCCATGACCTGATCGGCGACCCAGGCCGACGGCGGGCCTTGGCCGAACGCGGGCGTGCCGCGGTACTCGATCGCCACACGTTCGAGCACCGTACCGCAGTGATCCTGGCGGATGTCGTCGCGGACCTCGAGGTCTCGTCGAAAACCGGCCCGTCGTCCCGCCGGCTGCCCACGTGATGCCCGTCGCCGAGGAGGCCACAAGGGAAGTCATCACGCCGGCGGGACCGTGCCCCGTCTGTGGCGAGAATGCCGGCTGGGACCCCTTGGTCCTCCGCGAGATGATGTTCGGGTCCCGGGAGACGTTCGACTACGGCCGGTGTCAGGCCTGCGGTAGCATGGTGATCGCGACGATCCCTGACGACCTGGGACGCCACTATCCGCCGGCGTACTACTCGCTAGGTGCCGCAGATCCCGCAGATCCCGCGAGTCCTGACGGATTCGTGCGACGGCGGGCAACGGGCATTCTCATGGACCGGTCGCTGTTCGGGCGCCGACGTCGGCGGGTCATCGCCCGTCTGGCGCGGAAGCTCGCCGGCCAGCCGCCCAATGCGGCCGGCGCTCGCGCGCTCGTGGCGGCCGCGCATCTCGACTCGCTCGACGACCCGATCCTCGACGTTGGCTCCGGGTCTCGGCCCATGCTTCTCGCCTCGCTCCGCAGGCTCGGGTTTCGAAGCCTTCAGGCGATTGAGCCGTTCGTGACCGGCGATACGATGTACCTCGGCGTGCCGGTTCGAAAAGCCGTCCTGACGGACGTTCGTGGCACATTCCGGCTGATCATGTTCCACCACTCCCTCGAGCATGTCCCGGACCCCCGGGCGACCCTGGCGGCTGCCAACGGGCTTCTTGATCCGGCGGGTCGCTGCCAGGTTCGGACGCCGGTCATGGGAACGGGGATGTGGGACCGATACGGCACGGATTGGGTTGAACTGGACCCCCCGCGCCACCTGGCCGTGTTCAGTCGGGACGGTTTCGAACGGATGGCTGCGGCGGCCGGTTTCGAGATCGACCACGTGACCTACGACTCCGGCGATTGGGAGTTCATTGCCAGCGAGCAATACCGCCGCGATATCGGTATGAATGAGCCCGGTTCCCACTTCGTTGACCCGACGGCGAGCGCCTTCCGGCCGGAGGAGATCGCCGGATTCCAGAGCGATGCGCGCCGTCTCAGTGAGACCGGTCAGGCCGGTCGGGCGTCGTACTGGCTGCGGGCCGCCAACGGCTGAAGAATCGCAATGATCCATCCGATCGGGTTCGGTGACCGAACGATTTCCTCGGCAGATTCACGGCCGTGACCGAAGCTTCCGATGGATGCGATAGGCTGGCTTCCTCGACCGATCATGAGCGACGGCTCCCCGGCCAACGTCCTCTCGGAGGTACTGTGACGACCGATTCACGGGTGGCAATCCTCGGCCTCGGCTACGTCGGCCTGCCGCTCGCGATTGCCTTCGTCGAGGCCGGCCTGGAGGTCGAGGGGATCGACGCGAACGACGGGCGCGTCGCGGAGCTGTCCGCCGGTCGATCCCCGATCGACGACGTCTCGGACGATCGCCTCCACGCGGCTCTCGGCCGCCGGCTCAGCGTCGTCGAGCCGCCGGCATCGCACCTGGCGGACGCGGACGTCATCGTCGTCTGCGTCCCGACGCCGATCACCAAGTCCAAGGATCCTGATCTCGGGCCGCTCCTGTCGGCGGCCGCGCTCATCAGCGAGCACCTCCGAGCCGGCCAGCTCGTCATCCTTCAGTCGACGACGTTCCCGGGGACAACGACCGGGCCATTCCGCGAGGCACTGGAACGCGCGGGCCTCCGAGCCGGCCACGAGTTCGACCTCGCCTTCGCGCCGGAAAGGGTGAACCCGGGCGATCCGGCGAGCGCGTCGAAGGACGTGCCGCGGCTCGTGGGCGCCACGACCCCCGCCGCGACGCGCCGCGCCGCAGCGCTCCTCGGCCTCATCAACGACCACGTCATCGAGCTGTCCTCGCCCGACGCCGCCGAGCTGGCCAAGCTCCTCGAGAACGTCTTCCGGAACGTGAACATCGCGTTCGTCAACCAGCTCGCCCTGCTGTGCGAACGCATGGGCCTCGACGTCTGGGAGGTGATCGACGCCGCGGCGACCAAGCCCTTCGGTTTCATGCGCTTCACCCCGGGCCCGGGCGTCGGTGGGCACTGCATCCCGGTCGATCCCTACTACCTCGCGTGGCGGGCTCGCGAGTTCGACTTCGTCGATCGCTTCGTCGAGCTCGCCGGGGACATCAACCTCGCGATGCCCCGCCACGTCGTCGATCTCGTCGCCGAGGCGCTCAACGATCGGGGCCGAGCCCTACGCAGCGCCCGCGTCGGCGTGCTCGGGGTCGCCTTCAAGCCGAACGTCCGCGACGCCCGCAACTCGCCGGCCGCCGAGGTCATCGCGGGCCTCCATGGGCGCGGCGCCGAGGTCGCCTACCACGACCCTCACGTGCCGGCGTTCCGCGACGCCGATGGCACGTCCCGCGAGTCGGTCGAACTGGACGAGCTGATCGCCACGAGCGACGCGGTCGTCGTCGTCACGCCGCACCGGGCGATCGACTTCACCCGCGTCTACGAACGCGCGGAGCTCATCGTCGACACGGTCAATAGTTCGCGGGGCCTCGACGTCCGGCCGCGCCAGGTACTCAGGCTGGGCGCCGGATGGAGCGGCGGCTGAGCACGACGGCCGGGGAGCGGCGACGGCCGGGTGGACTCAGGCCCGTCGCGATGCTCGTCCACTCCTACTACGACGAGGACCCGCGTGTCCGGCGCGAGGCGGAATCGCTCGTGGCAGCCGGCCGGTCGGTGGACGTCTACGCGCTGCGCCGCCCCGACGACCCGCCGTGGAGCGAGGTGGCCGGCGTCTCAGTGCGACGGCTCGACGTCCAGCGCCACCAGGGCGCCGGCCTCGGGACATACCTCGTGGAATACCTGGCGTTCCTGACCCGAGCCGGATGGTCCGTCACCGCCGCCCACCGGCGCCGTCGCTACGCTCTCGTCCAGGTCCACACGTTGCCGGACTTCCTCGTCGCGGCGACCCTGCCGCTCCGGCTCCTCGGTGTCCCGGTCCTGCTCGACCTCCACGAGGCGATGCCCGAATTCTTCCGAAGCCGCTTCCCGCGCGCGGCCAACCCGCTCGCGTACGGGCTGCTCCGGCTCCAGGAGCGAGCCTCGATCGGGCTGGCGAGCGCGGCGGTCACCGTCAACCAGGCGATGCGCGAACGGCTCGTCGGCCTCGGCGTCAGGCCGGAGAAGGTGACGGTCGTCGCCAACAGCCCGTCGCTCGCCCGCTTCGATCCGTCGCGACACGAGCCACGCGCGTTCGCCGCGGGCGGCACGGTCCGGCTCGTCTACGCCGGCGCGCTGACGCCGACCTACGAGCTCGACGTGGTCCTCGAGGCGCTCGCCCTCATCGGGCGGAGCCGCCCCGATCTCGACCTCCGCCTCGACGTCTTCGGCCGCGGCGACGCGGCCGAGCGACTCGTCGACCAGGCGGCGCACCTCGGGATCGACGAGCGGGTGACGTTCCACGGCCGGATCCCGATCGTGGACGTGCCGGCCGCGGTGGCCCGCGCGGACATCGGCGTCGCCCCGACCCGCCGCGACCCGTTCACAGACGTCAGCCTGTCGACGAAGGTCTTCGAGTACGCTGCGATGGGCAAGCCGGTCGTCGCCTCGCGCCTGCCCATGGTCGTACGCACGTTCCCGCCGGGCTCCGTCGCGACCTACGACCCCGGCGACCCCGCCTCGATGGCCGCCGCGATCCTGTCCTTCGTCGATGACGCGGCCGGGCGACGCGACGCGGTGAATCGAACCGCCGAAATCGTCCGGTCGTCGGCGTGGGAGACGGAGGCGGCGCGTTACGTGGCCCTCGTCGACCGCCTCGCCGGCGACTCCGGCGACTCCGGCAACTCCGCGAGGTAGGCCCGTCACCCTCAACCGGACCGGGAGTCACGGAATTCGCTGGGAACCGGCGCTCGGGTTCTTCTGCGGGGCGAATGCGCGGCGATTTGGTGCACCTTTTCGGACTCGCAGTCTCGTTCCGGCTCGCTGGCGACCTGTTCGGCCACCGGCGACGAGGAAAACCGGACTCAGAGTCCGCCGCGCGGCGATCCCGGTGAGCCGCGCCGGCGACGAGGAAAACCCGACTCAGAGTCCGCAGCACGGCGATCCCCGATGAGTCGGGGCCGGCGACGAGCCCGACCGGGCCGGTACGGTACGATACCGGACCCGTTCGACTTCCCTGATCCCAGCTTTCAATTTGCAGGACCGCATCACCCCATGACCTTCCGAGCCAAACCCGTCGTCAATCGGCCCCATCGCCAGTCGCGCGACAGCCGGAGCCGGCGGAACACGTACCTCAATGTCGGCTTCGGCCTTGCCGTGTTCCTCGCCGTCGTTATCCTCGTCGGCGTCGCGGGCTTCAGCTATTACCGCGAACACCTCGCGGCGGCGGCCACCGTCGGCGGACAGACGATCACGCGCGACGATTTCGCGGAGCGCGGCTCCGTCGAGGCCTGGCGCATCGATCAGGCCATCGCCCAGGTCAACTCGGAGGTGGCGGCGGGTCGATTGACCAGCGCGGAAGCCGGGCAACAGGTCCAGTCGCTCCAGGCACAGCTCGGCACGGAGCAGCTGGCCCCGCTCGTCGTGGAGAAGCTCATCGATGCCCGGATCCAGGCCGGCCTCGCAGCCGAGGCGGGTATCACCGTCACCCCGGAGCAGATCGACGCGAAGATCGTGGAGGAGTCGACCACGCCGGAGCAGCGGCACGCCTGGATCATCGCCGTCGCTCCGCTGGTCGATGAGGGCAAGGAGGAGCCGACCGACGCCCAGAAGGCCGCGGCGAGGACCATCGCCGATCAGGCCCTGAAGGACATCACGACCGGCGGCAAGACCTGGGAGGACGTCGCCAAGGCAGTCTCGACCGACGCCTCGAAGGCGACTGGCGGAGATCTCGGCTGGATCGACAAGGACGCGGCCGAGGATCAGGCATTCCTCGACGCGGTCTTCGCCGCCGAGCAGGGCAAGCCGACGGCCGTCCTCGAGGGCGAGGACGGCAGCTATCGGATCGGACGGGTCACGGAGATCGCAGCCGCCGCCGTCGATCAGGCGTGGACGACGAAGCTCACCGACGCCGGGCTCAAGATCGAGGCCTATCGCAAGGTCGTCGAGAGCGAGGTCATTCGCCAGGTGCTCGAGGACAAGGCGATCGCCGA
>Ga0184623_10000444_pt1 | contig 17424 bp, 15 predicted proteins | sample PLM1_100_b1_FD_133138 | JGI IMG/M metagenome (GOLD analysis project Ga0184623, IMG submission 133138) | Groundwater sediment microbial communities from an aquifer in East River, Colorado, USA - PLM1_100_b1 | ecosystem: Environmental > Terrestrial > Soil > Riparian zone | place: USA: East River...
CACGATCGTGCGGAACAGATCGGGCACGGTGGTATCGGCGAGCGTTCCCTGAATACTGAGTTCGTCGGACATATTTCATTCTGTCATTACGAGCCGCGAAGACGGCGAGGAATCCCCGGCGAAGCATGTGGGTGGGGGATTCCTCGCCGTCTTCGCGGCTCGGAATGACACCTCAAAGCGCAGCAGGCTTCGTCGCGTTCTCGACCGTGGCGATGCCGACTTCGTTCTTCGTCGTCGACTTTACGCGATACATCGCCGCATCAGCCTGGCGGACGAGGTCTTCCTTCGTGATGGCGTGCGTCGGGTAGGTGGCGATTCCGAAGCTGGCGGTGATCGAGATCTCGACGTCAGGATCGAGGCGGAAGGCGCCGGCGGTCATCGCTTTGCGAACGCGTCGCGCCACGGCCATGGCCTGGTCCTGATCGGTCTGAGGAAGAATGATGCAGAATTCGTCGCCACCGAATCGAACGACCTTGTCGATCGCGCGAACCGCGCCGAGGATGCGTTTGGCGACTTCCTGCAGTGTGCGTGACCCGGTCAGGTGGCCGTAGAAGTTGTTGACCATCTTCAGATCGTCGAGGTCCAGGAAGATGATGCTGAAGAGCGTGCCGTAACGCCGGGAGCGCTCGATTTCCTCGTCCAGATACGACTCGAAGAAGCGGCGGTTGTAGGCCTTCGTCAGGTCGTCGCGCATGGCCAGATCGCGGCTGCGCGTGAGCTGGTAGATGTTGCTGAGCACCTGGGCCACGGTCCCCAGATATCGCGTCACGCTCGACGAGCCGTCCTCGCTGATCACGCTGTCTTTCGCCAGCGGAACGCGAATCACGCCGATGAGATCGTCCTGCATCTGCAACGGCATGATCACCAGGCCCGTTCCTTTGGGATACCGCTCGCTGGCGAAGAACTGGCCGGAGGAGAGAGCGCGTTGGAGCAGGTCGGGTGGCACCCCGGGGAGGAACTCGCCGGTTTCGTGCTGCACCTCTTCGTTGCTGAAACTGACGACGTAGCGCTCCAGCCGGGGATCGTGAAGGAAAAGCGTTCCAGTCGGAAGGCCAAGGATGCCCAGGACCGTGCGCGTGATGCGCTCGGAGACCTCGTCGGACTCCACCATCGACATCATGTCGTGAATCTCGTTGAGGTGCGTGGCCTCCTGTTCGAGACGCGTTGCGTGCATCGCCGTGTCGGCGAGATCGAGCGCCACACCGACGTATTCGGCCGGCGAAGTGAGAAACGCGGAGCGCTCGACGCGTATCTCGCCTTTGCGCCGATCGCGTGTAGGCAAGTGATCGCAGAGAACGATGCGCACGAGACTCTTGCGCGTTCCGGACTCGAGCACGGCGTGCGAATCGCTGTCGACCACGACCACGCGCGCGGCGTCGCGTTCAGCATCGCTGGACGCAAATTCCACCTCCGGGCACGTCTCCCGCAATCGTCGCGACAGCTCGTCGCGAGCGCTGTAAATACCTACGATTTGAGAACTCATGCGCGCGTAACGCGTCATTCTACAATGGTTTCGGCCAGCTGATGCGCATCGCTCAAGTCATCCTTCCCGCGGCTTCGGAGTACGAACGAAAGTCGCAGCGTCTCGACCATGCGGGTCTCGCCCCGAAACACGAAGTGGTGGTGGTCGAGCCCGCGACCTTGCGCCACATTGCAACCAACGTTGTGCACTTCTACGGCAATGACTTAGCCGTGAAACTGGTGATGGGTTTGCGGCGGCCTTTCATCGCCTCTGCCGAGCCGCACGCGGGGCCATTCACGTTCACGTTCAGGCGACCGCCGAGAGCGCGTTACATTGTTTCGCCCGTCGCCCCGATCGACCCCGAGTCGCGCGTGCAGCTTCTTCCGGAAGCAGTCGACGACTCCTATTTTGGGATTGGGGATTCGGGATTCGGGGTTGGAAACCGAATCCCGAATCCCGAATCCCGAATCCCGACCATCGGAACCTTCGGCCGCCATCGCCTCGGCGTCGCAAATATGCTCGAGCAGACGCTGGCGCGTTTGCATCGAACGCGCGAGGACGTTCGCTGGTCTGTGTTCGATCACGCACCAACTCCCGACGATCTACGCGCGGTGGATGTGTGGGTCGATCCTGCCACTTCTGAAGATGACTTCGACGGCTTCGTCGCAGAGGCAAGTGCGGCAGGAAAAGCGGTTGTCGCCTCGCGCACAACGATCAACGCGCAACGCCTCGAGAAGGGCAGAACCGGTTTCCTCGTTCCTCCTCGCGATCCGAACGAGCTCGCTCATGCGATACTAACGGCCCTATTCAGGTCCGAGGCAGCTAAACTGAAAATCGAGGCAGCGAAGCAGACGGCCGGAAAGTTCCGGGCGCGACAACGGCTTCGTGTTCTCGAACGTATCTACGAGACCCTGGTCCCATGATCGACATTCAGAATCTTCCGAACGCGCAACGCCGCGCCATCGAGCTCGTCAAGGAAGTGTCTGCCGAGAAGGGCGTCCGGCCGTACCTGGTGGGCGGACCCGTTCGCGATCTCCTTCTGGGGCGGCAGTCGATCGACGTCGATGTGACGCTGGAAGAAGGCAGCTCCACGCTGGCCAGGGCTCTGGCCAGGCGTGTGGAGGGTCGCGTGCGGTCGTTTCCGCAATTCCTCACCTACAAAGTCACCGCACCTGATCTGCCGGAGATCGATATCGCCACGGCGCGGACGGAGCGATATCGCACGCCCGGCTCGCTTCCGACGGTGTCGGCCGGAAAGCTGAGCGACGATCTGCTGCGCCGCGATTTCTCCATCAACGCCATTGCGTACGATCTGCTCGACGGTTCCATTCACGATCCCGCGAACGGTCAGCGCGATCTCCGGGCCCGGCTCATTCGCGTGCTGCACGATCAGAGCTTCATCGATGATCCCACTCGGGTCTTCCGTGCGGTGCGCCTGGCGTCGCGGCTCGGATTCTCGATCGAGCCACACACCGCAGGCCTCATGCGCGACGCAGTTTCGTCCGGCGCGCTGGGCACGAGCTCGAAGGAGAGACTCTGGCGCGAGCTTTTCCTGGCGATGGATGAAGAGGACGCTCCGAAGGTCCTCTCCGCTCTCGAGGAAAAGGGAGCCCTGGCTGCCTTGTTCGGCGTCGACGACAAGCGAAGCGTCGCCGGCGCGCTGGAGAAAATCCGCCAGCAGATCGAGTCGCGTCCCGATCTCGATCGCTACGTGCTCTACACCGGCGCTCTGCTTCGCGGCGTCACACCCGAACCGTCGCTCCTCGAAGGATCGGGGTTCTCACAGAAACGCGCGAAGAGCGTCATGCAGATCGCCCGCGATCTGCCGCGGTTCGAAGAAGCGCTGCAGGACGCCCGCTCCGATCGCCAGCGCTTTCGACTCTTCAAGTCGGTCTCCCCGGAGGTTTTGAGACTGATCGCCGCTGAGCAGCCTGGGGAGAGCGACAATGTGGCCCGGTTCGAAGAGTTCCAGAAGTTCCGGCTCGCGCTGCGCGGAAACGAACTCGAGGTCCCCGGCGGCCCTCACGTGGCGAAAGCTCTGGAAAGGACTCGTGTGGCTGTATTTACGGGTGAGATTCAACCTGATGAAGCCCGAGCTTTTGCGCGCGAGATGGCCATCAAGTATCTTAGCCGGGAGAGTCCTTCCGAGCGCTGAGATGATGAGGGTTCATAGCAGATGGCTGGCGGCGGCATTCATCGCGGCTATCGCCTCACCCGCATTTCCGCAGACACCCCCCGACCCCCAACCCGGCCACGACATCAGCAAGGTGGATCCCGCGCCCCTCGGTGGCGCGATCTCCGTTCCGCCCCCGCACAAACAGCAGAAGAAACTGAAGAAGAAGTACGAGATGGCGGAGCTGACCGGTGCGCGCCAGGCGATCGGATCGCAGCTCATCAACGGACAGTTGCCGAAGCCGCTTCTGGATTATTTCGTGCGCAACCAGCTCGTCGATCAGCGCATCTCGTTCTTCCAGGGCGGCCTCGTTGTAGTGAGGCTGGCCGGCGCCGGCGGAACGATCCAGAAGCGCGTGATCATCCCCGAAGACGCGCTCATGAAATACTTCGAGCTGGCCAGACCCGATTCATTGCGTGCGGTTCGCGAACAGGACGTTACGCCCCCCACCGAAGGCCGATTCGCATTCCTGCGCATCTACGACAAGGACGGCTCGGCAGTCGAGCGAGCCTTCGACCCGGTCGGCTCCCGCCCGCGCAAACTCGATGTGCAGATCGGGCCGCTCGAGGATCTGCTGCGCACCATGTCGGAAGACCGCACCGTCACCAACACCGTCGCCGGATACGAGCCCAAGGTCGGAGACGAGCTTGTCGGCGACGATCGCAAGACCTATCGCGTCGAACGCATCATCCAGGACAGCGGAATCGTTCAACTTCGCTGCACGAGTCAGCCAACCATCATCTACGTGGCCAAGAAGGACCTGCACAATTACTTCATCGGCCGGAGCCAGTGACGACGCTTCGGGTCACCTCTGGAAGGCTCAAAGGCCGTCGAATCCCAGTCCCGAAGGGGGAAGTCCGGCCAACCTCCGAGCGCGCCCGCCAGGGCTACTTCAACATCGTCGCCGATCGCATCGAGAGTGCGCACTTTCTGGACCTTTTCGCCGGGAGCGGGATCTTCTCGTTCGAGGCCATCTCGCGAGGCGCGGCTTCGGCCGCAACGGTCGATCAGTCCCGTGCGAATACTGAGGCCATCTCCGGCGTTGCCCAGTCGCTGCAAGTGGCAATTGAGGTGGTCAACAGTGACGTCATCAGCGCCCTCGGTCGGCTCAAAGGGCGCAGCTTCGGCCTGGTCTACGCCGATCCACCATACGATTACGACCGTTACGACGATCTGCTGCGGGGGATCGATGGCGGGCCGCTGGCGGAGGATGCGATCGTAGCGATCGAGCATCGGCGCCGGTCCGAGCCCTTCTCCGCAAAGACGCAGCGGCTCTCACATTGGCGCCGGGCGGAGTACGGAGAGGTCTGGATCACGTTCTTCAACTCAGTGAGGACATCGTAACGATGGAATTGACAGTCGACGAAAAGGGCGCACACACACTCTTCGGCAACCACGATGAGAATCTGCGGATGCTCGAGGACGAGTTCAAAGTGAAGATCTCGTCCCGCGGGAACGAGATCTTCGTCCAGGGTCCTGCCGAAAGTGTCTCGCACGTGGAAAAGATCCTGGCACAGATGCAGGAGTTGATCGGTCAGGGATATCCGATCAAGAAATCCGACGTCTCGACAGGGATGCGCGTTCTTCGCGACGCGCCGGACGTGAACCTCATCGAATTCTTCAGCGACGAGGCGGTCAAACCCGGCATCCGCCGCATCGTCACGCCGCGGAACATGGCCCAGAAGCAATACCTGCAGGCCATCAACGACTACGACATCACATTCGGCATCGGTCCGGCCGGCACCGGCAAGACGTTTCTGGCCGTGGCTGCCGCTGCTGCGGCACTGGCGGAGAAGTCGATCAACCGGATCGTGCTCTGCCGACCGGCAGTGGAAGCGGGCGAGCGCCTCGGATTTCTCCCGGGTGACATCGCTGAGAAGATCAATCCGTATCTGCGGCCGCTCTACGACTCGCTGTACGACATCATCGGATTCGAAAAGGTGGAAAAGCTGCTGGAGCGGAGCGTGATCGAGATCGCGCCGCTGGCGTTCATGCGCGGTCGCACGCTCAACGACGCCTTCATCATCCTCGACGAGGCGCAGAACACCACGCCGGAGCAAATGAAGATGTTCCTGACGCGCCTCGGATTCGGCTCCAGAGCCGTGGTCACAGGCGACGTGACGCAGGTCGACCTGCCCGAGGGGAAGAAGTCCGGCCTGCGCGCGGCGCGGAAGGTTCTCGAGCTGGTGGAAGGAATCAAATTCTTCGACTTCACCCACAAGGACGTCGTTCGCCATCCGCTGGTCTCGAAGATCGTCAACGCCTACGACCAATCCGAAATCGAAAAGAAAGCCGAGTGAACGTCGAAGTCACCGGCGGCGCAGTGCCGCGCCTGAGCCGCCGCGAGATCACCGCCTTCACGCGGAAGGTGCTCCTCACACTGGAGAAGCTCCGGCCTCTCGAGGACGAGATCAGCGACGTCTCCGTTGCCTTCGTCGATGACGATTCGATGAAGAACCTGAATCGCCAGTTCCGCCACAAGAACAAAACGACCGACGTCCTCACCTTCCCCGCCGACGCCACCTACGGCGATCCGAACCGCAAGGCCCGGCCCCTCGGCGACATCGTCATCTCGATTGACCAGGCCAGGCGGCAGGCCACCACCGAGCGCCACTCCGTAGCGACCGAGGTGCGGTACTTGATCCTGCACGGCATCCTGCACGCACTCGGCTACGACCACGAGACGGACCGTGGGGAGATGAACGATCTGGAGGCTGAAGTACGGCGAGGCGTTGGACTGGATTGAGGCCTGACGGACGTTAGCGGTTAACGGTTAGCGCCGCCTACTCCATCACGATGATCCCATCGCGCAGCAGCCGGTAGAAGATCAGCATCACGTCCGGCTCGCGGATCGGGCTGATCTTGATCAGGGAGCCGACGTCCCAGGACCCATTGATACGGGAGAGCATGAAGCCTTCGTTCGGGGTGAAGTTCATCTTCGTGATCTCGTCCAGCGATTTGACGATCCTCGGCACCTTCGACTCGCTGATTCCTTCGTTGCGAAGCTCGGCGAGGATGACGGCTTCTGCTCCCTTGATTGCGCTGCGCACTTTCGGGTGATTCGGGTCGAGGTTCTGGGCCGCTTTCAGCAGGCGCTGTGTTTTCTCGAAGTCCTTCGCCTTCAGCGCCGTCTGCGCGGCGGTGAGCATCGACTGTATCTCGTCACGCTCGTCGAAGTCGACGGCGAACGGCTCCGCCTCTTCCTGAACTTTCGCCGCCTTCTCCGCGCTGGAGTCGACGATTTTGAAGAAGCCCTCCCGCGCCAGGGTGCAGATCGTCGAGCAGACGCCGAACGATGACGACCGGCTCTCCAGCACGATGTCGGCGATGGTGCGCTTCCCATCGATGGCGCGGACGATCATCTTGTCCGCCTCGTCCAGCTCCTCAGACGGCGTGATCGGAGTCTTCAGGACCACGGGTACGCAGGCGTTGTTCGGAATGAGCTGGCGGATGCGGGGCCACTCGTCGACGCGACGTGTCCCTTCCATGATCAGACCGGTGACGTCGATCTTCAGCGGCACCATCTCCATCTGCGGAAGCTCGTTGTCGATGAAGTGAAACTCTCCATCCGGCCAGAGGAAGATGTCGTAGATCTCCTCCTCCGCTTTCAGGCGCATGAGGCGCATCAGATCCTCTTCGTCGATCAGGCCGATCGTGACGAGGATCTTGCCGAGGAGGATGCTGGATTGCTGCTGCACCTCCATGGCCTTCTTCAGTTCCTCTTCTTTGAGAAAACCGTGGCTCATCAGGAACTGGCCGAGGTATTCGCGTGGATCGTTGGACGCGGAAGAGATGACCCGGCCGGCTTTGAAGAAAACCTTCTTCTCCACGACTTCGCGCGACACAACGAGCGTGCCCGACTTCTGCCCCAGGCTAAGCCATTGAAGCAGGTCGCCTGGGAGCATTGTCCGTAGGTTTCCGCTTACGCCCATGTTCGCAGAAGGTTGTGAATTATATCGTTTGGCCGTTGCTGATACGCTTGCGCGGGATATGAAGGAAGCGAAAGAGAAACCGATCGTGCAGACGAGCTCCGGTTTCGAGATTCCCCTCTATTTCGATGAAGCCGCGCTGCGCGACCGCGGCTTCGACCCTCAACGTGACGTCGGTACACCGGGGAGCTTTCCTTTCACCCGTGGTCCGCAACCTTCGATGTACCGCGGCAAGTTGTGGACGATGCGCCAGTACGCGGGATTCTCCACTGCCGCGGAGTCGAACCAGCGCTACCGATATCTTCTCGAGCACGGTACCACGGGTTTGTCGGTGGCATTCGATCTTCCGACGCAGATCGGAATGGACTCCGACGACGCGCGCGCGCGCGGCGAGGTCGGGAAGGTCGGCGTGCCCATCGACTCGATCGAGGACATGGAGATCCTTCTCGATGAGATCCCGCTCGATCGCGTTTCGATCTCCATGACCATTAACGCTCCCGCCTCCATTCTGCTGGCGCTCCTGCTCGTCGTCGCCGAGCGGCGCGGCGACGACTGGTCGAAGCTCAACGGAACGATTCAAAACGACATCCTCAAGGAGTACGCCGCTCGGGGAACGTACATCTTCCCGCCGCTGCCCTCGATGCGGATGGTCACCGATATCTTCCAGTTCTGCGCGGAAAAAGTGCCTCGCTGGAACACAATTTCCGTGTCCGGATACCACATCCGGGAGGCAGGCTCCACGGCCGTGCAGGAGGTGGCGTTCACTCTGGCCAACGGCCTGGAGTATGTGAAATCGGCCATTCAGCGAGGTCTCGACATCGACACGTTCGCGCCGCGCGTGTCGTTCTTCTTCAACGCTCATAACGATTTTCTCGAGGAAGTGGCGAAGTTTCGGGCGGCGAGAAAACTGTGGGCCACACTGATCCGCGAGCGTTACAACCCGAAAGATCCGCGGTCTCTGGCGTTGCGGTTCCACGCGCAGACCGCCGGATCGACGCTCACTGCGCAGCAGCCCGAGAACAACGTCGTCCGCGTCGCTTACCAGGCCATGGCCGCGGTGCTGGGCGGGTGCCAGTCGCTGCACACCAACAGCCGCGACGAGGCGCTGGCATTGCCCACCGCGGAGTCGGCCAAGCTCGCGCTGCGCACCCAGCAGATCCTCGGCTACGAGAGCGGCGTCCCCAACTCGGCCGATCCGCTGGCGGGTTCGTACGCGGTCGAAACGCTGACGCTCGACATCGAGCGCGCGGCGCGCGAGTTGATCGAGAAGGTGGAGACGCTGGGTGGAGCGATGGCCGCAATCGAGTCGGGGTTCGTCCAGAACGAGATCGGCGAGGCCGCGTACAAAGCGCAACGAGCGATCGAGCAGAAGACGAGCATCGTCGTCGGCGTGAACGAGTTCGTCGAAGACGAGCAGACCACGCTCCCGATCACGATCATCGCCGACCAGGTGGAGCGCGATCAGGTCGAACGGCTGAAGAAGTTCCGCGCCGCGCGCAAGGGCAACTGGATGAAGGCGCTGGAGAGACTCGACGCCGCCGCGAGATCAGAAGAGAACCTCATGCCGCCGATCATCGAGGCCGTCCGCAACGACTGCACCGTCGGCGAGATCGTGTCCACGCTGAAGAAAACGTTCGGAGAGCATGTCGACCAGGGTTTCTAATGCGCAACCTCATCGATCGCGCGCTCACTGCTCAGCGCGAAAACCGCCGCATCGAGTTCAAGGACGGCTTCAACGCCGAGTCGGAACAGGAGTGGCGCGAGATCATCCGCGATGTGGCGGCGATCGCCAATTCCGGCGGCGGCGTGATCGCCTTCGGCATCGATCGATCGGGAACGCCGACCGGCGCGGATCTCAGCGCCGTCGATCCCGATGCCGTCGCTGATCATCTGAAGCGAGAGACCGGATCATCGTTCGACGATCTGGACCTTCACGATCTGAGAAAACTCTCCCAGCGAGTGCTGGTGCTGCTCGTCGGCGCGGCGGCGACGCCGATCGTCGTGCAGGGGCGCGTCTACGTCCGTCGCGGAGGGAAGTCCGAGCCAGGCACTACTCGAGACGTCGCGACAATGATCGACCGCCGCCTCAACGCAGAACGAAGGTCGTGGCTCAACGCCGTGAAGCGCGTCACTGTTGAGCCCGCGCCGATTCTTTCGTCCGAGGTTCGCGAGTCGGAGAGCGCGAACGCGGTCCCGATTCGAGTCGTCGACGATCCGCGCGCCAAGGCGTTCCGTCTCGTCGACTACGACAAGACCCATCCCTATCGACAGAAGGAGCTTCTAGCCGAGCTGCGGCAGCGAATCGACGGTCTCAACCTCAATCAGTTCGACCTGCTCGCCGTTCGCTACGCGCACAGCACGGATGCGCGGCCGGACTTCTCTCACAAAGGGCTGTTCGGTACCAGGCAGTACAGCCCGAAGTTCCTGGCCTGGCTCGAACAACAGATCAAACACGATCCGCGGTTTCTCTTGCAGGCTCGCGAGCAATATCAGGCCCGGAGGCTGGTGTGACGGATCAATTCCTCGAGGCGGCGATCGAAGAAGCGGAGCAGGGTCTACGCGAGGGCGGCATCCCGATCGGATCGGTTCTCGTCCATCGCAACCGCATCCTCGGCCGCGGCCACAACCGGCGCGTTCAGAGAGGCAGCGTCGTCCTTCACGGTGAGATGGACGCGCTCGAGAACGCCGGCCGGCAACCCGCAAGCGTCTACCAGGAGTGCGTCATCTACACCACGCTCTCCCCATGCGCGATGTGCAGCGGCGCGATCCTCCTCTACGGCATTCCAACGGTCATCGTCGGTGAGAACAAGACCTTCCTCGGAGAAGAGGCGCTGCTCGCCTCGCGCGGCGTCAAGGTCGAAGTCATCGCCGACCGCCGCTGCATTGCGATGATGCAGAAGTTCATCGCGGAGCATTCCGAGCTCTGGAATGAGGATATTGGGGAATGAAGGCCTTAGGCGTTAGGCCTTAGGCCTTAGGAGGCCGCCGCCATCCACGTCCTGCCTTTTAAGGCCTAAGGCCTAGGGCCTAAGGCCTCCCCTTCCACTCCTCCATCAACTTCACGAAATCGGTGAAGAGATAGAACGAGTCGTGCGGCCCGGGGGCTGCCTCGGGGTGGTACTGAACCGCGACGATGGGCTCGCGACGATGACGGAAGCCTTCCAGCGTCTGATCGTTCAGATTGATGTGCGTGTGCTCGACGTCGCTGAGGTTGAGCGAATCGGGATCGACGGCGAACCCGTGGTTCTGCGCAGTGATCTCGACGCGGCCGGAACGCAGATCCTTCACCGGATGATTGCCGCCGCGGTGGCCGAACTTCAGCTTGTAGGTCCGGCCGCCGAGGGCCAGACCGAGGAGCTGATGCCCGAGGCAGATGCCGAAGATGGGGACTTTGCCGATGAGGCGGCGGATGTTGTCCTGCGCGTACGTGACCGGCTCCGGATCGCCGGGACCGTTCGAGAGCACAACCCCGTCGAACTTCTGATCGAGAATCTCGCTGGCGTCGGTCCTGGCCGGAAAGACGGTGACGTCGCAGCCCTGCTGGGCCATCTTTCGCAGGATGTCGCGCTTCACCCCGTAGTCGTACACGGCCACGCGTTTCGATCCGACGGCCGGATGCTCGTCAAAGGCGAAGGCGTGATCGGTCGTGACTCGATGAACGAGATCGAGTCCCGACATCGATGGCGCGCGGCGAACTTCCGCGAGCAATTCTTCAAGCGGACGATCTTCCGTGGTGATCATTCCGCGCATCGCGCCTTCCGTGCGGATCTTGCGCGTGAGCGCTCGAGTGTCGATGCCGGCGATCGCGGCGACACGATTCGTCTCGAAGTACTGGCCGAGCGACATCTCGGCGTGGGCACTGGAGGGCTCGCTCACGGCGTCGCGCACGACGAATCCCGCCACCTGCGGGCCATCGCTCTGCGCCACCTCGCGCTCCACGCCGTAGTTCCCGATGTGCGGGTAGGTCATGACCACGATCTGGAAGCGGTACGACGGATCGGTGGAGATCTCCTGATAGCCGGTCATCGAGGTGTTGAATACGACTTCCCCGATCGAGGTGTCCCGGGAGCCGAAAGACTCCCCTTCGTACACCGTTCCGTCTTCGAGGATGAGGCGCGCAGTCAAACCGCAACAATTATACTTTCGCCTTTCGCCTTTCGCCTTTCGCCTTTATTCGTGGCGCAACGCTTCAACCGGATTCAGCCTCGCCGCCCGCGCCGCGGGGATGAGCGTGGCCACGAACGAAACGGTGATGGCGAAGACGGCGATCACCGCCAGGTCACTGACTCTCGTGATGAACGGAATCGACGACACGAAGTAAACCTCTGCGATCTCGGGCGGGAACGACACCAGCTCGAAGCGCGTGACGATCCAGCTGACGATGACGCCGAGAATCACGCCGATGGCGGTTCCCGCGAATCCCACCATCGTGCCGTACCAGAGGAAGACCTTTCGAATACTCCTCTCCTCTGCGCCCATCGACGTCAGGATGCCGATTTCCCTGCGCTTCTCATGAACGGTCATGATCAGGGTCGAGACGATGTTGAAGGTCGACACGAACACGATCAGACCGATGACGATGAAGAGCACGAGCTGCTGGATCTGGAGCATCGAGAAGAGCTGGCGGTTCATGTCTCGCCAGTCGGTGACGGCGTAGCGGTGATCGGTCCGCCGCGAGATCTCCGTGACGAGCTGCTCGATATTCGCCCCGGGCAGCAGCTTGACCTCGATGAGATTCGCCACGTTTCTTCCACCGAGCAGGTTGTGCGCTTCGTTCAGATCGATGAACAGCCAGCGTGCGTCGTATTCGTAGAAACCGGTGTCGAAGACATTCGTGACCACGAACGACGAGCTGCGTGGCATCAGCGACCCCGACTGATCGCTCGGGACCGTCACGCTGATCGACGATCCCTTCGCCACTCCCAGCCTGGCGGCGAGATATTTCCCCACTGCCACACCGCTTTCTCCATCTTCGGTACCGAATCGTCCGGCCGGCCCGACGATCTTCGCCAGCATCGGCGTCGTCTTCGCACGCGTCGGGTCGATGCCCTTGATCATCACTTCCGATCCGGTCGTGTTGCGCTCGGTGGTGACGACGGCCTGGTGGAACAGCACCGGCGAGGCATCGGCGACACCGGGGATGCCGCGTATGACTCGCTGCAGCGCTCCGGGATCGCTGATCGCACCGCCGACGGAGTAGACGAACACCTCCGCATTTCCGCCGAGGAGCTTCTGCTGCAGATCGCGGCGATAGCCGGTCATCAACGCCATCGAGATCACCAGCGCCATCACGCCGATGACCAGCCCGAAGACAGACACAGCGCCGACCGCCGACACGAGCGCGTCGGTCGGCCGCCGCAGATAACGCCAGGCGATGAGGCGGGGGAGATTCACACTACTGCACAGACCAGTACAACGAGTTGAACACCATCGGGAACGTGGCGTGCGTTTGTCCGCGGTTCTGCGGCTTGAAGCCGAAGAGCACGATCTTTCCCTTCCCGAAAGTCATGGCCACCGCTGCGGCCTTTCGCGCCAGCCGATCCGCGCCCCTGACCCAGCCGGAGAGAACGATGTCGCGCGATTCTTCCGGATACGACGCCAGCACCCACCGCTGCACATCGGTGGCAGGGCTCGTCGTTTCGAACGCGATGGCCTCGTCCAGAAACCCGGCTACCTCGGCCGGCATGCCCACGGTGACCGGGTGATCCGATCGCACTTTCAGACGCACCAGCGAGCCGGGAGCGTAGAACTCCGACTCGCGAACACGGGCCAGGGCGTTGCGCACCGGAATGTTGAAGTTCTCGATCACGTAATTCGAGGCGCTGGCGAACGCGATCAAGGTCCCGCCGTTCTCCACGAACTGACGCAGCGCGGTCGCCCCTTCCGTTCCGAGTGAGCCGCGATACTCCGGCGGCATCTCTTCTTCATAACGCATGGCACCTTCCTCAGGCCTGCGAGCGCCGGTGGCCAGAACGTCCTTGTGGATGTCGGCCAGGATGATGGCGTCGAACGGCAGCGGCATTTTGACCTGCTGCGGCGACAGGGTCTTCGGCGCGAACCCGTACGTATCGAGCAGCCATCGTGTCCACCCTTCGTCCATGTGGCTTCCCCACGGCTTGTAAAGCGCCACTCGCGGTTTGCGTGTGAGCTGGGCGCCGCGCTTGATGACCTCTTTCGTCTCCGGCTTGATCTCCGTGACGCGCTGCGTGGCCAGACCCTCGGGCATCGTGGTGTGCTCGACCGTGACGCCCAGCTGCAGAGGGAGCGTCCATGTGGCGATGTCGTAGGGACGGAGAACGTCCGCGCCGGCCTGCAGGCGAATTTCGGGATATCGCTGCGGCTCCATCATCTCGGTGATGAATTTCGAATACGGCTGGGCCATCGGAATCCAGTAGTCGCCGCTCTGCGCCTGCCGAACCTCGACACCGTGTTCATTCATCAGCCACGCCAGATGCTGCGCAGTCGGCCAGTCGCGCTGCTGACGCGGGATGCGATAGGCCTCGTTCGGCTTGGCGCTGGCAACCGCCGCTCTCGCTCGCGTGACGGTATTGCGAAGGAACACGTCCCGGCGATCCGCGGCAATCTCGTGCAGCGCGTCGGAGGCGATCCGTCCATAGTCCATCACGTCGCGCAGCCGCCACCACCCGCCCTTCCAGGGATTCGGAAAGTTGATGGTCGGCTTGTACTCGACGAGACCCTTCGAGCCGCCCCGCAGCTCCGTCGGCTCGATGTACATCGGCGTGGCGATACGCGCGGAGGCGATCTCCAGCAGCAGGCCGGTGATGTTCTTCCACCAACCGGTGTTGCGCGTGCCGCCCAGCCAGTAGGCATCGTACGAATAGCCGTAGATCAACCCGCTCTTGTTCTGCTGTTCGAGACGAAGGGCCATGTTCGCGCCGATGAGGTTCACCTCGCGCCAGATCAGCGGGTTCACATCGGGATCAACCGGGTCGGCGAACGGCGGAATGAACATCCGCGGGCCGTACGAACCCATCTGATGCTCGTCGACAAACACCTGCGGAAACCAGCGCTGGTAGATGGCGCGGCTGAGACTCCGCGTCTCGTTCTGGGTCAGCATGAACCAGTCGCGGTTGTTGTCGTGACCGACGTAATGGTGGTACAGCCACGGCATCGAGCCGCCCTCATACTTGGTCCCTGCGTTCTTGCGATACCACTCGGTGATCATGATCTGACCGTCGGGGTTGAGCGACGGCACGAGGAGGAGCACGACGTTGTCGAGGCGGCGCCTGGTCTCGGCGTCATTGGAAGTGACGAGCGCGTGCGCCCACTCCATCGCCATCTGGCTCGAGCCGATCTCGGTCGAGTGGATGTTGCACGTGACGAGGACGACGGTTTTCCCCCGCTCGACCAATGCGTTGATCTCCGCATCGGAGAGTCCGCGCGGATCGGCGAGCTTTTTCGCCGTATCGCGGATCTGCTGAAGATTGCGCATGTTCTCCTCGGAGGAGATGACCGCCATGATCATCTCTTCGCCGAGGGTGGTTTTCCCCAGCGCTTCTATTTCTACTCGTGGGGAAGCGGCATCGAGTGCCCGAAAGTACGCGAGGATCTGCTTGTAGTCAGCCAGCTTGCGATCAGCGCCGACTTCGAACCCGACGAACTCGGAAGGCGACTGGATGGCCGCCGTTGCCGATGCAGCAATGAAGAAGACCGCGACAAGAGCACGTTTCATGGCGGCGCATTGTAGCGCCGGAGACCGGCGTTACAGCGTTACCAGCTCCAGGTGCTCGATCTCTTGCTCCAGGAACTCGCCGGCGATGCGGCGGAAGCGTTCTTCGGCGTCGGTGACGAGAAAGTGATAGCGCGGTCGGCGACCGGCTGAAGGCGACGCTCCATCCAGCATTTCCTTCACAGACATCGCGGTCGTTTCGGCGCTGTCGACGATCTGCACTTTGTCGCCGACGACGCCTTCGATCGTCCCGCGGAGGATGGGATAGTGCGTGCAGCCGAGGACCAGAGTGTCAATGCCGGCGTCGATGAGGGGCTCGAGATAGATCTCCGCCACCTCGCGCGCGACGTGGGTGTTCGCCCAACCTTCCTCGGCCAGAGAAACGAACAGCGGCGCTGCGACCTCGATGACCTCCACCGCCGGATTCAGCGTCTTGATTGCGCGTGTGTATGCCTTCGATCTCACCGTCCCCTCGGTGGCGATCACGCCGACCCTGCCGGCCGTTCGTGCCACTGCCGAACGTGCACCCGGCTCGATGACACCGATCACCGGAATGGATAGCTTCGATTGAAGCGCGGGCAGCGCCGCAGCCGTGGCCGTGTTGCACGCCACGACGAGCATCCCGATGCCGCGATCGAGCAGATGTTTTGCCGCTTCGAGCGAATACCGTACGACAGTCTCGGCTGACTTCGTTCCGTACGGAACGCGCGCCGAATCGCCGAGGTAGATGAGGGGGCTTTGGGGGAGTGCGCGCGCGATCTCCCGGAACACCGTCAGCCCGCCGACGCCGGAATCAAAAACGCCGATGGGCTGCGCGTTACTGCTGCGCTTCCCCATCCGCTGCCGTGGCGATCCCGCCCGCCTCCCGCTTGATGTCGTACTGCTCGATCTTCTTGTAGAGGTTCGAGCGCGGAGTATCGATCGCCTCCGCAGTCTTGGAAACGTTCCAGCCGTGTTCGCGCAATTTCGCCAGGATGAAGGCCTTCTCCGCTTCGTCCTTGAATTCCTGGAGCGTGTTGAGGCGCAGAGCGCCGGCGATGATGTCCACCGCCGCGCGGAAGAACTCCGCGGGGAGATCGGTGACGTCGACTGTTTCGGCCGGAACCATGATCACCATCCGCTCGATCAGGTTCCGCAGCTCGCGCACGTTGCCTCGCCAGGGCGCGTCCTGCAGCGCCTTCAGCGCCGCGACCGTGAACTTCTTCGGGTGATAGTTGTGCTCTTCAGCGAACAGCCTGGCGAAGTGCTCGGCCAGCACCGGAATGTCGTCGCGCCGCTCGCGCAGCGGTGGCGTACGGATGGGGATGACGTTCAAACGGTAGTAGAGGTCCTCGCGGAATCGACCGTTGCGGATCTCTTCGGTGAGATCTTTGTTCGTGGCCGCGATGACGCGCACGTCGACCTTCACCACCTGCGCCGAACCGACCGGCTCCACTTCGCCTTCCTGCAGCACGCGCAGCACCTTGGCCTGAGTGCGCAACGACATATCGCCCACTTCGTCGAGGAAGATGGTCCCGTTGTCCGCGGCCACAAACTTTCCGGTCTGCTTGCGCACGGCGCCGGTAAACGATCCCTTCTCGTGCCCGAACAGCTCCGACTCGATCAACTCCTCCGGAATGGCCGCGCAGTTCACCTGGATGAACTGCTCGGATGCTCGAGACGATCGGCGATGGATCTCGCGCGCCACGAGCTCCTTCCCCGTTCCCGACTCGCCAGCGATCAACACCGTCGCTTTGGTGGGCGCCGCGCGCTCGACCTGCGACTTCAGGTCGCGCATGTTCGGCGAGTCGCCGACGAGCTGATATTCCTTCTCCGCCTTCGAGCGGAGCTCGGTGTTCTCCTCTTCGACCTGGCGCAGGCGGACGGCGTTGCGTACGGTCAGGAGCAGCTTGTCGCGATTGAGCGGTTTCTCGAGAAAGTCGAACGCGCCGCGCTTCGTGCATTCGACCGCGGTGTGAACGTCGCCGTGACCCGACACCATCACCACCGGCGACCTGATTTTCTGCGTTCTCAGGTTCTCGAGGACTTCGATCCCGTCGAGGACGGGCATCTTGATATCGAGGAGAATCGCGTCGTAGTCGGTCTTCGAGGCCTTGTCCAGCCCCTCCTGCCCCGACCGCGCTTCATCGATCTTGTAACCCTCGTACTCGAGTGTCATCCGAATCGCTTC